>ERZ779877.141-NODE-141-length-83967-cov-6.533809_pt1 | contig 83967 bp, 78 predicted proteins | sample MGYA00511556_ERZ779877 | MGnify/ENA primary metagenome ERZ779877 (study PRJEB29588, sample SAMEA2159338) | human gut metagenome | biome: human gut; feature: human-associated habitat; material: faeces | place: Denmark | collected 2008/2010 ... | reverse complement strand
AAGAACCCCTAAGCGGTTATAGATGGGTTTTGCAAGTCTCATACCGGGACATAAATCTTCTGTTTTTACAAAATGCATGATATCCCTCCCAATACATTGGTTTTACATAGAATATTGATTTATTTTAGCATAAACGGATATAAATGACAAATGACATCTTGGAAAGCATAAAAAACTATTGTAAAATAAAATTAGGATATCAAAAGGCGGTTTCAAGTTTTTTGATTGGAAAATTGCACAAAGCCGAGCCTATTTTCTCCCAAAGTCACAAAAGCAGTCCCGGTTTTGTGTAATCTGCCAGTCGTTAAGTTGTGAGCCGACCTTTGACACCCTAATCAAAATAATGAATAAAAAGAGGGATGAAACATTTAACAATGAAAAATAGAGGGTGAAGCAGTATGGGAAGCGTAAAAACTATCAAAAAAGGAATAGCCATTGCCTTGAGCATGATGCTGGCGGTAACCGTATTACCAACAGGATTTGGAGTGCCAAAAGTACAGGCAGCAGGCGAAATGCTGTATGTGGGAAATATACGGGTAACAGAGGCAAACGCATCGGATGTTCTTGGAAATAAGACTATTTCCTATCAGGCATCCGCGCATACACTGACACTCAATGGGGCAAATCTGACGACTCCGATGAAGGCCGGTAAATATATCTATGGCATTCGGTATGAAGGAGCAGGACAGACGCTGAACCTTGTCCTGAACGGTACAAATACGATCACAACAGGAAATGTAACCGATGCAAAAGAGTGCTACGGAATTTATTTAAGTATGAATGATACCTTGAAAATTTCCGGTACCGGAACACTGAAGGTCACAGCCGGAAATGCAATGGATGACAGCATGGGAATTCTGACCGGAAGCCTTAAGATGGAGCAGGGAAGTGTAGAGGCACCTGCAGGAAAAGAAACCATATGTAAAATTAAACGTATCTTCCATTATGCTTCAGGTAAAAAAGCAACTTGTAAAGTAACGGTAAAATAAAAAGGAACTGACATGAAAAAATACGGAAAACTGCTCTGTGCATTTACTTTAGCGGTCACGGTAACCTTAACAGGTTCCTCCTCCATAGCGGTCCATGCAACAGAATAGAAAATTGAAGACACCAAAGGAAAACTGAATGAATTGCAGGAAAAGAAGAAACAGGCAGACCAGAAAGTAAAAGACCTGCAAAACAGCAAAGACAGCATGGGGCAGGAATTAGAAAATCTGGATGCAGAGCTGGCTGAGATCAGCACTTCTTTAACCGGTCTCGAAAATAAGATTACAGAAAAGCAGAACAGTATCCGTGAAACAAAAAAGCAGTTAAAGAAAGCAAAAAAACGTGCGAAAAAGCAGTATCAGAGCATGAAAAGCCGTATACAGTTCCTGTATGAAAACGGCAGTGAATCGCTTTGGATGTCCTTATTGAATGCGGAATCCATGTCGGATTTTATCAATCGGGCAGAATACGTCAAAGCGATCAGCAGCTATGACAGGGAAAAATTAGAAGAATACGAGCAGATGTGTGCAAAGATAGCTTCTGACAAAGCCAAATTAGAGGAAGAAGAGAAGAGTCTGCAGGCATTAGAACAGAAGACAAAAGAAAAAAAGGAACAGATGAATACGCTGATCGCATCCACAAAGGAAAACATCAGCAGATCGGAACAGGAGATCGGTGAGACGCAGAACCTCTCCGCAGAATATGAAGCCGAAATAGAAAAGCAGAAAGCATATGAGGCACAGTTAGAGGCACAAAAGGCAAAAGAAGACGCAGCAAGGATGAGTGAGATCAAGGCACAGGAAGCCGAAGGGGCAGATGGCTCCAAGGTGCAGACACAGGCGGGAGATTTAGAACTGTTAGCGGCACTGATCGAGTGTGAAGCAGGCGGAGAGCCATACGAAGGAAAGTTAGCAGTCGGCAGCGTAGTGCTGAATCGCGTGGCAAGCTCGCATTTTCCAAACAGCGTAGTCGGGGTCATATACCAGAGCGGTCAGTTTTCGCCGGTAGCAAGCGGTCGATTTGCAACCGTATTGGCAAGGGGAGCAGATGCTTCCAGTACACAGGCGGCACAGGAGGTCATCGGTGGCAGAATCACGGTCAAATGTCTCTATTTCCGGAGAAATAACGGAACGATCCAGGGAACAGTCATTGGCAATCATGTGTTCTATTAACTTGAAGTAAAAGCGGGATTTTGTACAAACTATACAAAAAATCCCCGCTTTTTTTCAATCTCGGAAAGGATTTTGATAAATTTTTAACAATAAGGTTTTTGTTGCATTTTTTAACAGATTATGCTATCATTATTAACGAAGTAAAGCTTAGGTTGAAGTACATAAATTCTTTTGATTTGAGCTTAGAGTAGTAAGAAATAAATTAAAAACTCAGCAGTTTTTCAATTTATTTTTTTTAAGTATGAGATTGTTAAAAAATTAACATCTCATCCACACAAAGAAATCATAAAAAGGAGAAGAAGAAATGGCAGAAAAAGTAGTTTTAGCAGGCGCATGTCGTACAGCAATCGGAACTATGGGAGGAGCTTTAAGCACAACTCCGGCTCCAGTTTTAGGATCTATCGTTATTAAAGAAGCATTAAACAGAGCTGGTGTACCAGCAGAAAAAGTTGATCACGTATATATGGGATGTGTAATCCAGGCAGGATTAGGCCAGAACGTAGCACGTCAGGCTTCCATCAAAGCAGGATTACCAATCGAGACACCGGCAGTTACAGTAAACGTTGTATGTGGTTCTGGTCTGAACTGCGTAAACATGGCTGCACAGATGATTAAAGCAGGAGATGCTGACATCGTAGTAGCAGGTGGTATGGAAAATATGTCTATGGCACCATACGCAGATATGAGCGGACGTTACGGACACAGAATGAACAACGCTACTTTAGTAGATACCATGGTAAACGATGCATTATGGGATGCATTCAACAACTACCACATGGGAATCACAGCAGAGAACGTAGCAGAGCAGTGGGGTTTAACTCGTGAGCAGTTAGACGAGTTCGCAGCAACTTCACAGCAGAAATGCGAAGCAGCTCAGAAAGCTGGAAAATTCAAAGATGAGATCGTTCCTGTAGAAGTTAAGAAGAAAAAAGAAACTGTTATCGTAGATACAGATGAAGGACCACGTCCTGGAACAACAAAAGAGAGCATCTCCAAATTACGCCCGGCATTCAAGCCAGACGGAATTGTTACAGCAGCTAACGCTTCCGGAATCAATGATGGAGCAGCAGCAGTTGTTGTTATGAGCGAGAAAGCAGCAAAAGAATTAGGTGTTAAGCCAATGGCTACTTTCGTAGCAGGAGCACTTGGCGGAGTTGACCCATCTATCATGGGTGTTGGACCGGTTGCTTCTACAAAGAAAGTATTTGCTAAGACAGGCTTAACAATTGATGATATGGACTTAGTAGAAGCTAACGAAGCATTCGCAGCACAGTCCTTAGCAGTAGCACATGACTTAAACTTCGATATGAGCAAAGTTAACGTAAACGGTGGTGCGATCGCACTTGGACATCCGGTAGGAGCTTCAGGATGCCGTATCCTTGTTACACTGTTACACGAGATGCAGAGAAGAGACGCTAAGAAAGGTCTTGCAACACTTTGCATCGGTGGTGGAATGGGATGCTCTACTATCGTTGAGAGAGACTAATCAACAACAGGTATCAATAGCCGGTGTCTGATGACACCGGCATCAAAAGTTAATAAAGTTAATAAAATTCCATAAGGAGGAACTGACATGAAAGTTGGTATTATTGGAGCAGGAACCATGGGTTCCGGTATTGCACAGGCATTTGCACAGACAGAAGGATATGAAGTATGCTTATGTGATATTAATGACGAATTTGCAGCAAACGGAAAAGCTAAAATTGCAAAAGGATTTGAGAAGAGAGTTGCAAAAGGCAAAATGGAGCAGGCAGCTGCAGATGCTATCTTAAACAAAATCGTTACAGGTACAAAAGAAATTTGTACAGATTGTGACTTAATCGTTGAGGCAGCTCTTGAGGTAATGGATGTTAAGAAACAGACATTCAAAGAACTTCAGGATATCGTAAAGAAAGATTGTATCTTCGCTACAAATACATCTTCCCTTTCTATCACAGAAATCGGTGCAGGAATTGACAGACCGGTAATCGGTATGCATTTCTTCAACCCGGCTCCTGTTATGAAACTGATCGAGGTTATCAAAGGCGAGAATACACCGGACGAGTTAAAAGACAAGATCGTTGCTATTTCTAAAGAGATCGGTAAGACTCCTGTAGAAGTAAACGAAGCTGCTGGTTTCGTTGTAAACAGAATCTTAATCCCATATGTAAACGAAGGTGTTGGCATCCTTGCTGACGGCGTTGCTTCTGTAGAAGGAATCGACACAGCTATGAAATTAGGTGCAAACCATCCAATGGGACCATTAGAGTTAGGTGACTTAATCGGATTAGATATCTGCCTTGCTATCATGAACGTATTATATGATGAGACAGGTGATCCTAAATACCGCCCACATCCATTACTTAAGAAAATGGTACGCGCAGGCAAATTAGGACGTAAGACAGGCATCGGATTCTACGACTATTCAAAATAATAAGATGAGCATACGGAATAACGGGGAACATTCCCCGCTGTTCCGTATGCGAAATACCTCAAGATGAAACAAGCATTTTGGGGAATTTGCTCGTTTTAAAATAAATAAAGTAAATGGAGGAATATAAATCATGGATTTTTGTTTAGATAAAAAACATGAAATGGCGAGAACTCTTTTCAAAGAATTCGCTGAGACAGAAGTAAAACCTCTTGCACAGGAGACAGATGAGACAGAACAGTTCCCGGCTGAGACTGTTGCAAAGATGGCAAAATACGGATTCATGGGAATTCCGGTTCCAAAGGAGTACGGCGGACAGGGATGTGATCCTCTTACATATACCATGTGTGTAGAAGAGTTATCAAAAGTTTGTGCAACAACAGGCGTTATCGTATCTGCACATACATCTCTTTGCATCGACCCGATCATGACATATGGTACAGAAGAGCAGAAGAAAAAATATGTAACACCACTTGCAAAAGGTGAAAAACTTGGTGCTTTCGGTTTAACAGAGCCGGGTGCTGGTACAGATGCTCAGGGATGCCAGACAAAAGCAGTTTTAGATGGTGACGAGTGGGTATTAAACGGATCTAAATGTTTCATCACAAACGGTGAAGTTGCAGACGTATATATCATCATTGCTATCACAAGCGTAACAGAGGATAAGAGAGGAAGAAAGAAAAAGAACTTCTCCGCATTTATCGTAGAAAAAGGTGCTCCGGGATTCTCCTTCGGAACAAAAGAGAAGAAGATGGGTATCCGTGGTTCATCCACATATGAGTTAATCTTTGAGGATTGCAGAATTCCAAAAGATGCTTTATTAGGACCTGAAGGAAAAGGTTTCCCAATCGCAATGCATACATTAGACGGTGGACGTATTGGTATCGCTGCTCAGGCTCTTGGTATTGCTGAAGGTGCATTAGATGCAACTATCGCATATGTAAAAGAGAGAAAACAGTTCGGTCGTACAATCGCTCAGCAGCAGAACACTCAGTTCCAGTTAGCTGATATGGCAGCAAAGATTGATGCAGCAAAATTCCTTGTATATAGAGCAGCTATGGCAAAAGCAACACAGAAAGTATATTCTGTAGAAGCAGCTAAAGCAAAATTATTTGCAGCTGAGACCGCTATGGACGTAACAACAAGATGCGTTCAGTTATTCGGTGGATACGGATACATCAGAGAGTACGATGTAGAGCGTATGATGCGTGATGCTAAGATCACAGAGATTTACGAAGGAACTTCAGAAGTTCAGCGTATGGTTATCTCTGGAAACTTGTTGAAATAAGGAGGTTCATATCGTGAAAATAGTAGTATGTATTAAACAGGTGCTTTATTAAAATAATCGCGATTCCAGCGGATTGAAAATGAAGTCATTAAATCAAACATAAGGAGTGAAATTACCGTGAAAATAGTTGTATGTGTAAAACAGGTACCGGATACAAAAGGCGGAGTTAAATTTAATCCGGACGGTACATTAGACAGAGGTGCGATGCTTACAATCATGAATCCAGACGATAAAGCTGGTTTAGAGGCAGCACTGAGAATTAAAGATGAGTACGGCGCAGAGGTTACTGTACTTACAATGGGTCTTCCAAAAGCAGAGGAAGTTCTTCGTGAAGCTATGGCAATGGGAGCTGACAAGGGAATCCTTGTAACAGATAGAGTATTAGGTGGAGCTGATACATGGGCTACATCTACAACTATCGCAGGAGCTCTTAGAAACATCGATTATGATTTAATCATTACAGGTCGTCAGGCTATCGATGGTGATACTGCACAGGTTGGACCACAGATCGCAGAGCATTTAAATCTTCCTGTAATCTCTTATGCACAGGATATCAAGATTGATGGAGATTCTGTTATCGTACAGCGTCAGTATGAAGACAGATACCATGAATTAAAAGCAAAAATGCCTTGCTTAATTACAGCATTATCTGAGTTAAACCAGCCACGTTACATGACTCCGGGCGGAATCTTCGATGCTTATGATCAGGAGATTACTGTATGGGGCAGAGCTGACTTAAAAGACGTAGATGATTCTGACCTTGGATTAAAAGGTTCTCCTACACAGATCGCAAAAGCATCTGACAAAGTTCGTAAAGGTGCAGGCGAAAAAGTTACTCTTGATGCAACAGAGTCTGTTGACTACATCATGGGTAAATTAAAAGAGAAACATGTAATCTAATAAGAATAAGGAAAAGTGGTGAATAAAAGTGGAAAAAATGAACTTAGAGGAATATAAAGGAGTATTTGTCTTTGCACAGCAGGTTGACAATGAGTTAACCCCAATCGCTTTTGAGTTAATTGGAAAGGGTAAAGACTTAGCAAAAGATTTAAACACTGATGTTACAGCTGTACTTATTGGTTCCGATGTAAAGAGCCTTGCTGACGAGTTAGCAGAGTACGGTGCTGACAAAGTTATCGTTGTAGACGATCCTGAATTAAAAGACTACAGAACAGAGCCATATGCTCATGCACTTGCATCTGTAATCAAAGAGTACAAACCGGAGATTATGTTAGTAGGTGCTACAGCAATCGGTAGAGATTTAGGACCTCGTGTATCCGCAAGAGTTAAAACAGGTTTAACAGCAGATTGTACTGTACTTGAAATCGGTGAGTTCAAAGGTGTTGCAAACCAGTTATTAATGACTCGTCCTGCATTCGGTGGTAACACAATCGCTACGATTGCTTGCCCTAACACACGTCCTCAGATGGCAACAGTACGTCCGGGCGTTATGCAGAAATTAGAGCCTGTAAAAGGTGCTAAAGCAGAAGTTATCGAGTACAACCCAGGATTTACTCCTGACAACAAATATGTTGAAATCTTAAAAGTTGTAAAAGAAGCTAAGAGCGCAGAGAACATCATGGACGCTAAGATCTTAGTATCCGGTGGTCGTGGAGTTGGTTCTGCAGAGAACTTCAAAATGCTTCAGGATTTAGCAGATGTACTTGGCGGAATGGTTAGCTGCTCTCGTGCAGTAGTAGAGAATGGCTGGAAACCAGTTGATGTTCAGGTAGGTCAGACAGGTAAGACTGTACGTCCTAACTTATACTTCGCAATCGGTATTTCCGGAGCAATCCAGCACGTTGCAGGTATGGAAGAATCTGATATCATCATCGCAATCAACAAGGATGAGGATGCTCCAATCTTTGATGTAGCTGATTACGGTATCGTTGGAGACTTAAACAAGATCGTTCCAGCATTAACAGAGGCTTTAAAAGCTGAGTTAGCATAAGGAAAACAAAGAGTTTTACAGAGACAGGGAGTAGTTCCTGTCTCTGTTTTGCGTTGTCAGAGAAATAAAATCATGGTTTCTGTGGAAAAATAAAAAAAGAAATGCAACAAATTATTTAGAAATGTTGCATTTCTTTTCTTTTATGTCTTATATATCGGTGGTAATCGCCAATACTTTATACCTATTTAAAAATTTTTTATAAATTTATTTCTAAAAAGACAGAGTCTTTGTCATCCTGCTCAATTCCCAGATAACGTTTTGTGATTTCAAATGAAGAATGATTGTAAATTTCCATTAGGACAGCCGGCGGTGTACCGCATTTCCATGCATGATACCCAAAAGTCTTTCGCATGGAATGACAACTGATATGCTCATCCAGATGCAGTCTTTCGGAAGCATGCTTGATAATGCGGAAAGCCTGAGAGCGGCTAAGGGGAATGTCAGCATGTCCTTTTCCGGGAAATAAATAGTCTTGTGGGGATACTGCCGGGAAATATTTTTGGTATAAAAGTAATGCCTGTTGGGCGTTCTGGTTCAAGGCAATGCGGTTCTCTTTTCCCGTCTTTTGTTCCGTGACTGTAATATGGTAACGGAATTTCTGAGTTTCAAAGTCGTATACATCTCCCCAGGTCAATTGAAGTAAATCGCTGATACGGAGTGCTGTATTCAGCCCTAAAGTAATCAAGGTGTAATTTCTTGGATTTGGTTCCTGTAAGTAATAAAAATTCTTTAATTGTTGCAGTTCCTCCAAACTGCGAATTGGTTGTGTTGTACTCATAATTTCCTCTTTTCTCATTTTTCAAACTCAATGCAACATTTCTAAATAGAATGTTGCATACCCAAGAAAAAGTCAACAAGGAGTACCCACAGGGCATCTAAATACCCACAGGGTAAAAACAAGGAGGTTCTTATGCTGAAATTAACGGTAGAAGTAGGAGAGTCACTCTTAATCGGGGATGACATCAAAGTGGTATTTACAGGAGGAACCAGTAATTATGCCAGAGTGCTGGTGGAAGCTCCAAAATCTCTTCCTATTGTGCGTAGCAGTTTAGTGGAAAAGCAGAGTGGAGGGAAAAAGGGACAGCAATACCGTTATAAAAAAGAACGGGATTTATCCCCGGAGGCAAAAGCACGCATCAATGCGATTCTAGCAGAGGAACGCAGACGTGTAAAAAAAGAAAACCAATAGGTAATAATGTGGGGCTATCCTAGGGGCTTCGCTTATTATAAAAGTCCGGAAAAGGATTTTAGGACTAAACAATCAAAAAAATTCCGTGAAGAACACGGAACAATCACAAGGAGGTACATTTATGGTAGTACAACACAATATGCAGGCAATGAACGCAAGCAGAATGCTTGGAGTAACAACAAGTGCACAGTCAAAGGCAACAGAGAAACTTTCATCCGGTTACAGAATCAACCGTGCAGCAGATGACGCAGCAGGATTGACAATTTCCGAAAAGATGAGAAAGCAGATTCGTGGACTGGATCAGGCTTCCACAAACGCACAGGATGGTGTATCCGCAGTACAGACTGCTGAAGGTGCTTTAACAGAAGTACACTCTATGTTACAGCGTATGAATGAACTTGCTACACAGGCATCCAACGGAACAAACAGTCAGTTAGACCGTGATGCAATTCAGGCAGAAATTGACCAGTTGACCACAGAGATTGACCGTGTTGCAGAGACAACAAAATTCAATGAGACCTATCTGTTAAAGGGAAATACTGCTGGAAAATCTTCTGACGTGAAAGTTGCAGCTCATGATGCAGGTCTTGCAGGAAAATTAGGTGAAAGTGTAAATGGTAAAGCTACATTTACAGCCGATGAATTAAAGGTTGGAAGTAAAGTATCAATTGGTGGAACAGAGTATAATATTGTTGATTCTTCTAAGACATCTGATTATACTTCAATTAAGGACTATACTCCGGCAGCCGGAGATATTCTTGTACAGGAAGGTAAAACATATACATATGTTGATAACGGTGCTACAACACCAGGTGGGCAGAAAGCAGGAGCAGCCGGATGGTTTACGGACGATAATAAAACTACAACAGCAGATACAGTTACGTTAAAAGAAGGTTCTACTCTTACAACAAAGGCAGATGGAAAGACAACAACTTTAGTTGGTTCTAGTAGTTTGACAATGGATAAAGCAGCTGCTTCTACACCTACTTGGGCAACAGGAGATACCCTGGTTCATGATGGAAAGACATATACAAAAACTGCAACCACAAATGAGTGGGTAGATGAAGAAGGAAATAAAGTACAAAATGCCAACCTTGCAGAAGCTGGTGATACCTATACCATCAAAGCTACAGGAAAAGAAGGTCAGATTGACAATGACGGTATTTCAACGGTTGAAAATATCCAGGATATGATTAAAGCAGCTTCTGATGGTGATATAATTAAAATTCGTAATGCAGCTGATGGAACAGACAAATCTTATACAGTAGGGGTAACAACAAAAGAAGATGGTATCAAATATACTGCAGATGATATTGCGGCATTAGTAAATGCAGGAGATTATGTAACCGATGGAAATAGTAAAACCTATTATGCTGTCCCTAAGGCATCTGAAAGTGCAAATGATATTACTTTAAAAGAAGCATATTCAAAGATGGCAGATGAATTACAGAAGGCAAGTTCCATTGGAACTGATAAAGCAGCTTCAGTTGTAAATAATGGAGATGGTACATTTGAAATCACACAGGGTACCGTATCTGTCAAAGATGGTCTTTCTTTCAATCTTCATGTAGGTGCAGATGCTGACATGACCAACAAGATTACAGTCAACATTGACTCCATGAGTGCAGCAGGTCTTGGAATTAAAGGCTTAAACGTATCAGATGATACAGGTGTAGAGGCAACCTATGCCATTGATGCGATTGCAGATGCAATTTCAAAAGTATCTTCTCAGCGTTCCGCACTTGGTGCTGTTCAGAACAGATTAGAGCACACGATTTCAAACGTAGATAACGTAGTTGAGAATACTACATCTGCTGAGTCTCGTATCCGTGATACAGATATGGCTGATATGATGGTAGAATACAGCAAGAACAACATTCTTGCACAGGCTGGACAGTCTATGCTTGCACAGGCTAATCAGTCTAACCAGGGTGTACTTTCTCTGTTACAGTAAAAGTAAATATGGTCATTACAAATCAAAAGGGACTCTTCGGAGCCCCTTTTGGTGTGTGTTTATACTTTTACTGGCATAGAATTTAATGCCTCTTCGTATTCATCTGAAGTGTAATCCAGTAAAATTTTTTCTTTTGGAACGTTATATTTGATCATATTTTGAATTGCATCGATTCTGCCTCTGGCTTCTCCTCTGGCTTCGCCTTGTTCCAGTAATTCCTCGGATCGTAACTTCAAAATTTTACCACCCATAATCTCACCCAATCCTTTCCTGATAGCATTATCCTCTGGGATAATATAATCTGCGATTTTCTCAATTAAAACAATCATATCCATATAAAGATGTGACTTTTGTTCTTTTTCGGACGCGTACTCTAACCTTCGGTTGATCTCCCGGAAATCGTCCAGCAGATGCTTCACCTTTTTCGAATTTGTTCCATTATGTTTCAAAAAATGCTCATATCGTAAGATATGATACGGAAGCAGAATCAGCAGTCGTTTTTCAAAAATCCGATTCACAGTGTATCTTTTCGCCTGCAAAACCGGAACGCGGTAACGTACTTTCTGACCATCTGCAAACGTTACGATTGCCTCATGATAATCCGGAAGCGAACGGTGATTGCGGATGTAAAGCACGCACGATTGAGGAAACGCAATCTCCCAAATTGCATGTTCCCCCAAAGAAGCATGCTCAAGTGCAATCGAAATGTCGTACTCGAACATTCGGATAACCATTGTCCTGTCCTTAGAGGACTGGCATTCCAGATGGTATATATGTCCACCAATCCGGATAATGGAGTCCGTGATCACGGTTCCGTACTTTTCGTAATGTTCGTTTCGCAATTGTTCAAAGTGTTCCTCTTCGCTGTAAGAAGTATGGAAAACTTCGTTGATCAGCGGGATGAGAAGCTGCGGCATTTTTTGCGCAATGGTTCGGAATACATCGTCGAAAATCGTGCTGTGTTCTGTTGTGTTTTCTGTGCCGGCATCTGGCAACGAAGTTGTCAAAATGTCAGTGTTCCCCATGTAGTGTCCTACCTTTCCTTTAGTATATATCATAAGTATCTGCTTTTACAATATAGAAAGTATAAAAAACAGAGCTGTTATGACCAGTTCTATGAAATTGTGGTTCTAATGGAAATTTATGAGCGAAATGCTCTCCATGAGTGGTGATTGCGGTACAATGGCGATGTATCGCATAAGTAATTGTGGTATATAATTTTATAAACCCAGTAAAAACAGAATATCGTATTTTCGGACAGAAGTCAAATGATTTATAACAGTAACAGAAAAACAACAATTGCGATACGATTGGAAAATAAATCGTATCACGATTGTTGTTGTAAAATTATTTTCTGGTTTATAGGATCTCCTCAAGCCCATACAATGCCGCACCCAGTGCACCGACAATCTCCGGTTCCTCATAGATATGTAGTTTTTCTCCAAGCTGCTCCTCCAGCACGGCGACGACACCCGGATTCTTGGCAACACCGCCAGTCATCATATATCCCGGATTCAGACCGACACGTTTCAGGAGGGACATTGCTTTCCCGGCAATTGCCTTGTGAATTCCATGTGCAATATCGGCAATCTCTTTGTTCTGTGCGATCAGGGAGATAACTTCCGATTCAGCAAAAACACTGCACATGCTGCTGATTTCAATATTTTCTTTGGACTGCAGGGATACCGGGCCAAGTTCGTCGATACTGATTTCCAGGGAGCGCGCCATCATTTCCAGAAAGCGGCCGGTTCCGGCGGCACATTTATCATTCATGACAAAATCGGCAACTTCTCCATTGTCATTCAGCCGGATGGCTTTGCTATCCTGACCGCCGATATCGAGGATCGTGTGAACGTCCGGGAAGAGAAGATGCGCACCTTTTCCGTGGCAGCTGATTTCGGTTACATTTTTGTCCGCAAATGGAATGCTGACACGACCATAACCCGTGGATACAATCAGGGAAATATCTTCCCGGTCAAGTCCGGCCTTTTTCAGAACGTCTGCCAATGCGGCATCTGCACTCTGGGAAGATTTGGCTCCGGTGCGGACAATTGAAAATGCTTTGATCTGTCTGTTTTCGTCTAAGATTACGGCGTTTGTAGAGGTAGAGCCGCTGTCAATTCCTAATGTATACACAGTATCACCCTTTCTTTTTATCATTTGTTTTTCCCCGGTCAGGGACAATCCTTTTTTCACTTTCAATTCTTCCATAAAGGCTTCCACACGGGTCCGGACCTGTCCGGCACATTGTCTGGTGGAATCGGTTTCTACCAGCAGAATCGGCAGATCCAGCCGCTGGCGGAAATCCGCATACTCGTAAGAATAAGAGTCACAGAATTTGACGGTATGATATATAATTCCATCCAGGCGGTCGGTAAAACCGTCAAGAAAATGTTCACGGTTTGCTGCTTTTAACATGCGCATGCATGGAATCTGGTTTAGCAGCGCGGCAGCATAAGAATGCAGGACCTGATCCTCTGTAATGGAAAAATCACGTGCAAGTCCGGTGCATGTTAAATCAAACAGCAGATTGGCACCGCGGTCGACAAGCAGCTGACGGATTTCATTGTTGCATCGGGCACCCATGATTCCGATATTGAGTTTCTGTCCGTTTCCTTTTTCGGACGCTGCACTGGCAGACATGCGGGTGTTTTCCTGTTTTTTCAGAGCTGCTTTGTTCTGCATCATGGAAACAAAACGTTTCAGATCCAGTGTTTTTCCGGAGAAAGCCTCGTACTCGGTGAGCATTTGTTTTAACTGGCGCTCATAGAGTGCTACTGCGAAATCATTAAATTTGCGGGGAATATCCAGCAAAAAGAAAAATTTATCCGGGAACTGGCTTTTTAATGTGTCATACAGACGCCGGATACTGTCGCAGCAGGTAGTCAGAATGACACCCTCATAGTCATGTTCCATCACATCTTCCAGCACGGCCTTGGTATAGGAACAGATGTTGGCGTGCATCAGGGTGTCCGCGTGGTTAAAATCCGTAACGGATGGTTCCAGACGTGTGATTTCCGTGTCCATGGCCTCAAATAATTCCATGGGGGTATATTTACATACATAACCTAACATGATGAATTCCTCTCTTTATCCAGAATTTCCAGAAAAGCTTCCAGACGGGTTTTGATTTGTCCGTCATGGCTGTTCCGGCGGTCCATGGCATCGCCATCCAGAACGAGCAGTGGAATATCCGCGGCCTTGAGTGTTTCGCGAAGCTGGAATACTCCGCCGGCAGATTGCTTACAGCCCCAGTGGCAGAAGTTAATTACGCCATCGGCATGCATTTCTTTTGCCAGTTTTACGACCATATTTGCTTTTTTTTCGTATGGACCGTTATAGAGATTGTTTAGCATTTTAGTGGCAAGTGCTTCCAGTGGGTGGGTGGTATCCAGTTCGTCCATGTAATCCAGGTTCATTTCGGTACACTGGATCTGGTAATCTCTGTTCAGGTTAAAATAGTGTTTGAGTGTTTCCTGATAAAAGGGAAGCAGATGTACCCACACAATCCGGGTGCCGTCATATTTCGGATATTGTTTGATATCCTCGGCAAAACTGCGGAACAGATCAAGGGTTTCCGGTGTTCCGATGTTTAAGTGGGTGGCAAAAAGCATGTACATCTGCAGAGTCAGTGTCGATGGATAATAGCGCTCTGCCTGCAGTTTTAAAAACTCTTTGTAATAAGCTTTCGACTGGTTTTCGCGGGCAAGTGTTTCCGACAGGTCATCCATGGACAGACGTTTTCCGGTCAGTGCTTCCAGTTTCTGAATCAGTTCTTTCAGCTGCATGGTCACATATTCCACGGCTTCCGGAGAACAGCTGTCCGGCACATCGATCACATAAGTGTCAAGATCCGTGTGCCGGCTGACATAGCGGAATGTGTTAATATTGCCGTCACAAATCATGGAAGTTGTCACACCGAGTCTGGCAGGTGAAATAATTCCGGAGTCTACGGCACCGATAAAATCTTTGTGATAGGAACAGAGCGTGGAGGCAATTCCCTGGCTTTCTGCGCGGTCGATAAAATAGTCTTCACACGTAAATCCTGAGAGAAACGAGGAAAGACATTCCATGGAAAGCGCACTGAGTCCGAAGCACTGGAAAATTTCCACGGGTGCAAACAGATTGCACCAGACCGTGGATTCCGGGTATTCCAGCGCATGAAGCGTATTTTTTACGCCGAGCGTATTCAGCTTCTGATATGCTTTCGGCATTGTTTTTTCTGCAAAATGTTCAGTCCGGAACTGTTCGAGATGTAATCCGATGTCAATCATTTTGCGGGAAACTGCCGGGTGGGTGCCGGCATATTTTTTAATATAATTTCCGTAAGTTTTGACGATATTCATAGTATATATCCTTTATTAAACAGGTTCATTTTCAAAAAAATATTATAACCTTGTGTCTGCAAAAAATAAAGTTTTGTGTACTAAAATTTTAGAAAAACCTAAGAATCTAAAATATTGCGTATTATAGGGGGATTGATTATAATAGAAAGTACGGAATTATCTATTATGGAAGGAATCAGGACACATGGGAGCACAGGACAATACGGAAAAGGTACTGCGCAGTCTTCACGTTTTGCTGTCGAAGAGTGAGCCGTATCCGAAAGAGCCGAGTAAAGTTATCATAGATAAGCAGCAGGTGATTGATCTGCTGGCAGAATTAAATACCTGTATTTATCAGATTATGGATGAATACGAGCTGACCATTCGAAGCCGTGACAAGGCAGAGCGCGATTTCCATAAAAAGGGAGATCAGATCATCTGGGATGCAAGCCGTAAGGCAGAGGACATTTATGCGGCATCTGTCATGTATATGGATGAAACGTTAAACCGTATGCAGGATATTATGCAGGAGGCGGACAAAAAGGTCGGTGCCATCTATCAGGAAATTAAAGAACAGATGGAAAAAGAAGAACAGGAATTAAGAACCAACAAATCCGAGCTCAAAGGACAGCTGCAGGATCTGGTTGATACCGAAAAGTACTTAAAGATCATCGAGGAACGGAACCGCGAGATTGAGAAGGAAAAGATGGAAGGAAGACCGGAGTACGAGCAGGAGAAGCGGGAAGAAAAAGCAATTTACGCAAACCGGCAGACCGATATTAAGATTAACCAGGAATATCTGGATAAGCTGGGACTTTCCGTACCGGAAGAACCGGTAGAAGACCTTGCGGAAGAACCAGTAGAAAAGCCAGTGGAAAAGCCGGTGGAAAAACCAAAGAAGCTGTCACCGAAGCCGGAGATTCCGGCACCGGTTACGGTAGAAGATGACGATGAAGAGTTAAAGCAGCTGGAAGAACAACTGCGTGTGAATCTGGATGCTGATTATTTTAAGTGGAAAGATGAACAGGAAGAACAGGAAGCGGCAGAAGAAAAAGAAAAATCCGCCGGCTTTCAGAACAAGATCAAGAACCTGATAGGAGGACATCCGCATGACGATTCTGGTGTGTGATGATGACAAGGAAATTGTAGACGCAATTGAGATTTACCTGATTCAGGAAGGATACCAGGTAGTAAAAGCATATGATGGGGAACAGGCTCTGGATATGCTTCGCACAAAGAAAATTGATCTGATGGTGATCGACGTGATGATGCCGAAACTGGATGGAATCCGTGCGACATTCCAGGCACGTAAAACAAGCAGCATTCCCATTATCATCCTGTCTGCCAAGACAGAAGATGCGGATAAGATTCTGGGGCTGAACGTGGGGGCGGACGATTATGTGACCAAGCCGTTTAATCCGCTGGAACTGGTTGCCCGTGTGAAGTCACAGCTGCGGCGTTATACCACACTTTCGAGCACTCCTTCCGGTGATGCCGTTTATGAAGCCGGCGGTCTGGTTATTAACGATGAATTAAAAAAAGTTACGGTAGATGGGGAAGAGGTCAAACTGACTCCGATCGAATACAACATTCTTCTGCTTCTCATGAAAAATAAAGGAAAAGTATTTTCCATCAGTCAGATTTATGAGGAAATCTGGAATGAAGAAGCAATTGGCGCTGACAATACAGTTGCTGTCCACATCCGGCATATCCGGGAAAAAATCGAAATCAATCCGAAAGAACCGCGGTATCTGAAAGTGGTCTGGGGTGTCGGCTATAAAATCGAAGCGGGGGCGTAGCTGTCTATGAAAGAATTCTCCAGCGGAAAAAAGGGCGCAGCCATTGTCATGCATCAGATGTTTCTGATTATGATGCTTTGCGGAATCTATGGGATCGGATACAATCTGCGCAGACATATCGGAGGGCTGGGTATTCTCAGCCTGTTTATGGTGATCGGCATGGTCGGAAGCTTTGTATTCCTTGCCTATCTGACAGGTGTTGCAGGGCGCCGGTCAGAGGAGGATGCAACCATTTACCTGACCTGGATTGATAAAATTTATACGGATATCCAGATGGCACTTTTTGTGGCATTCATTTATCTTGTGCTCTTTTTGGGGAGAAATCTCCATGACATCCAGTTTGAACTGTCCGGACTGATGGTAGCGGTCGGAACAGTCGGGTATCTGGTCGATGGTGTATTCCTGCTGTTTTATTTGAGCATTGTCCGGCGGGTCAAAAACAATACCCTTCTGACATACAGTCTGATCTATCAGGCAGGAAGCTTCCTGAGACGGGTGTTTATCTCCGGACAGAATCCCAGACTGTGTACGCGTAAGGCGCGCGAAAGATATGAGATCCAGCATGCAATTGAAAAAATTGCGGCAGGGGCACTGGATACGACACTGGATGTGGAACAGTTTCACGGACAGGAAAGAGGCATTGCAGCTTCTGTGAATAATATCCGTGCAGGGCTGAGCGAAGCCATTCAGGAGCGGATCCGGAATGAACGGATGAAGGCAGACCTGATCACGAATGTTTCCCATGATATCAAAACACCGCTTACTTCCATTGTCAATTATGTGGATCTGCTCAAACGTGAAAACCTGGAAAACGAAAATGCACGTAATTATATCCGGGTTCTGGATGAAAAATCCCAGCGGCTGAAACAGCTGACGGAGGATCTGGTCGAAGCATCAAAGATCAGTTCCGGAAATATCCAGCTGGATATGCAGACCATCGATCTGGTAGAACTGCTGTACCAGACGGGTGGTGAGTTCAATGAACGTTTTGAGGCACGGGGGCTGACCATTGTGACGAAACTGCCGCACAATTCGGTGATGATCCGGGCAGACGGACGGCAGCTCTACCGTGCAATTGAAAATCTGTATACCAATGCGGCAAAATATGCACTCGAAAATACCCGGGTTTATGTAGATCTGGAAGTAGAGGAGAACAATGCGGTTTTCCGTATCAAAAATATTTCGAAAAATCCGCTGCCGGAACAGGGAGCGGCGAGGAAAGACCTGACGGAGCGTTTTGTGAGGGGAGAGGAATCCCGCACGACAGAGGGAAGCGGTCTTGGACTGTCCATTGCAAAGAATCTTACACAGCTGATGGGCGGTGAGTTTGCAATCCTGGTAGATGGCGATCTGTTTGCGGCATCCATTACGTTTGCAGTCGTTGCATAAAAATACATTTTATTATATAATTACCATTAACCATGATTTCGAAAACAAGGAGGAAACTATGAAGTTATATGAGAACGGCGCATACCTGGTCAACGGCAGGGATGTTGTCATTAATTCACCGGAAGCGGCATCTGCTGTCCAGGCAAAGACAGGAAAGACTGTTACACCGGAAGATGCAAAGAAACAAACCATTGCATACGGAATTTTAAAGAACCACAATACATCCGGCAACATGGAAAAACTGCAGATCAAATTTGATAAGCTGACTTCCCATGATATTACATTTGTCGGCATCATTCAGACCGCCAGAGCATCAGGTCTTGAGAAGTTCCCGATTCCTTATGTACTCACCAACTGTCACAACAGTCTGTGTGCAGTCGGTGGAACCATCAACGAAGATGACCATATGTTTGGACTGACATGTGCAAAGAAATACGGTGGAATCTATGTTCCTCCTCATCAGGCAGTTATTCACCAGTTCGCAAGAGAAATGCTTGCAGGCGGCGGAAAGATGATCCTTGGATCAGACTCCCATACCCGTTACGGAGCACTGGGAACCATGGCAATTGGAGAAGGTGGTCCGGAGCTTGTAAAGCAGCTTTTGAATAAGACTTACGATATTGATATGCCGGGAGTTGTCGGCATTTACCTGACAGGTACCCCGCAGAAAGGTGTCGGTCCGCAGGATATCGCACTTGCCATTATCGGTGAAGTATTTGCCAACGGATTTGTAAAGAATAAAGTGATGGAGTTTGTCGGACCGGGCGTGTCCAATCTGAGTGTTGATTACCGTATCGGTGTCGATGTTATGACAACAGAAACAACCTGTCTGTCTTCCATCTGGAGAACCGATGACCAGGTGAAGGAATTCTATGAGATTCACGGAAGAACCGGAGATTTCGAGGAACTGAATCCGGGAGAAACTGCATACTATGACAGCTTTATCGAACTTGATTTAAGCGAGATTAAGCCAATGATCGCGATGCCGTTCCATCCAAGCAATACATACACGATCGAGGAATTAAATGCAAACCTGATGGATATTCTCGATGACTGTGAGAAGCGTGCACAGGTAAGTTTTGATGGAAAAGTAGACCTTGACTTAAAGAGCAAAGTAAAGAACGGAAGACTGTATGTAGATCAGGGTATTATTGCCGGATGTGCTGGTGGTGGATTTGAAAATATCTGCGATGCAGCAGACATCTTAAAGGGCACTTCCATTGGAGCGGACGAGTTTACGTTGAGCGTATACCCGGCGTCTACTCCGATTTATATGGAACTGGTTAAGAACGGTGCCGTTGCCAATCTGTTGGAGACAGGTGCCATTGTCAAGACTGCATTCTGCGGACCGTGCTTTGGTGCCGGAGATACACCTGCAAATAATGCATTTTCCATCCGTCATTCTACACGTAACTTCCCGAACCGTGAGGGCTCTAAGGTACAGAACGGACAGGTTGCTTCCGTAGCACTGATGGATGCGCGTTCTATCGCTGCAACCGCTGCAAATAAGGGATTCCTTACCGCAGCTACCGATATTGATGTAAACTACAGCAAGCCGAAATACTTCTTTGATAAGACCATTTATGAAAACCGTGTATTTGACAGCAAGGGTGTGGCAGATCCGGACGTAGAGATCCAGTTTGGACCAAATATCAAGGACTGGCCGGCTATGAGCCCGCTTCCGGAGAACCTTGTGCTGAAAGTTGTTTCCGAGATTCACGATCCGGTGACCACAACGGACGAGCTGATTCCTTCCGGTGAGACATCCTCTTTCCGTTCCAACCCACTGGGACTGGCAGAGTTTGCACTTTCCAGAAAGGATCCGGAATATGTTGGACGTGCCAAGGAAGTACAGAAGGCACAGAAGGCTGTCGAGGCAGATACCTGTCCGGGGGATGCACTTCCGGAGATTCATCCGGTTATGGATACCATCCGTGCAACGTTCTCCGATGTCAACCGCTCAAACGTTGGTTTCGGAAGTACGATTTTTGCAGTAAAACCGGGAGACGGTTCTGCGCGTGAGCAGGCGGCTTCCTGCCAGAAGGTACTTGGCGGATGGGCAAACATTGCAAATGAATATGCGACCAAGAGATACCGTTCCAACCTGATTAACTGGGGTATGATTCCGTTTGTTATTGATCAGGGAGAGCTTCCGTTCCACAATCTGGATTACCTGTTTGTTCCAAAGATCCGTGAGGCGATCGCAGACGGAAAAACAGAATTTGAGGCATATGTGGTAAAGGATGGTGCCTTAAAGCCATTTACCCTGCGTATGGGAGAACTGACACCGGATGAGAAAGATATTATCCTTAAAGGCTGCCTGATCAATTATTACCGCGGATAGGAGATCTTGTATGACAGACGTGGAAAAACAAAAACAGATGGAACAGATCAAACAGAGTGAGGATGGCATGCGTCAGACGGTTCTTCTGATTAAAATCGGATTGATGGTATTTCTCACCTTTGCCTGTTGTACCGTATTTTTCTTCCTGGTGCTCCGGTACAAGGGGGTTGCAGATACCTGGCATCTGATTACAGGTGCATTGCAGCCGATTATTATCGGACTGGGACTTGCTTATCTGCTTAACCCGGTTATGAAATTTCAGGAGCGGCGCTGGCTGCCGTTTCTGAAAAAGAAAATGAAATCGGAAAAATCTGCGGCTAAAGTGGCACGTGGATTGTCCATTGCTGGGGCAATCCTGTTCCTTCTGGTGATCCTGGTGCTTTTGATCGCCGCAATTGTTCCTTCGGTGGTATCAAGTGTTACCGGGCTGGTGGAAACACTGCCCGGTAATGTGGAGAGCCTGATCCGTATGGTGAAAAGCGGAAAACTTGGAGCCTATGGGGTGACAGATACCATCAGTGATATGCTGACAAAGCTGACGGATTATGTGGAAAACTGGGCAACGAACGATCTGCTTCCACAGATGCAGCAATATCTGCTGCAGATTACTTCCGGTGTAATCACGATGGTCAAATTCATATTAAACTTCATCATTGGAATTATTGTCGTTGTTTATGTCTTATCCATTAAAGAAAGCCTGGTGGGACAGAGCAAAAAGATTGTGTATGCGATCTTTAAGCCAAAACAGGGAAATATTATTATCGAAGTTTTCCACAAGGCAGATGAAGTATTTGGTGGTTTCATCATTGGAAAGATTATAGATTCTGCCATCATCGGAGTAATCTGTTATTTTGGATGTCTGATTCTGCATATCCCAGATACGATACTGGTTGCGGTTATCATTGGTGTGACGAATGTCATTCCGGTGTTTGGACCGTTTATCGGTGCGATTCCGACACTTCTTCTGGTTGTGATCCAGAGTCCGCTGCATGCGTTGTATCTGCTGATATTTATTATCGTTCTGCAGCAGGTGGATGGAAATATTATCGGACCGAAGATTTTAGGTGATTCCACCGGATTATCCGCGTTCTGGGTAATGTTTTCGATTCTGATCGGAGGCGGACTGTTTGGATTTCTGGGAATGCTGCTTGGGGTTCCGGTGTTTGCGATGATTTACTATATTATCCGCAGACTGGTAAACCACAGCATACGGAAGAAAAACCTTACAACCGTAACGGAGGCATATGTGGAGGCAGCCGGTGTAGATGAGGCAACCGGTGCGATCATATATTACGGGGAAAAACAAAAGAAAAAGAGAACTTTAAAAGATTCCGGAAAGAAAGACGAAACAAAGAAAAACCAGTAATTTCAAGGGCTGTACGCGTTTGTGTGCAGCTCTTTTTTTCGGATTATTTTTTGACACTAATTGCCGCCTATGGTATACTTGAAAATAGACAGATAGACCTGTTTGGGGATATTTTAAGGAGATAACAATTGGACAAATACGAATATAATCTGAAGCTTGATCAGATGAAATCCCGCTATGCGGAAGAGAAATACGATGAGGCAGCAGATATTGCAGATACTATCAATTGGAATAAGGTTAAAAATGTAAATGGTCTGGTAAAAGCTGGGGAAGTGTACGAAAAAGTACAGCGTTATGAGGAGAGCCGGGAAGTTTTGCTGATGGCATATGACCGCTCGCCGATCGGAAGAATGATTATTTACCGTCTTGCGGAAGTGGCGGTCAAGATGAAAGATTTTCAGGCGGCACAGGATTATTATGATGAGTTTGTGGAGATTGCGCCTCATGACACCCTTAAATATGTACTTCGCTATGATATACAGAAGGCACAGGGGGCTTCTTATGAAGAACTGATACCGATTCTTGAAGAATTCAAGGAGCAGGAATATACGGAAGAGTGGGCATATGAGCTTGCTTATCTGTATCACAAAGCAGGGATGAGTGAGAAGTGTATTGATGCATGTGATGAGCTGGTTCTCTGGTTTGGAGACGGGCCATATGTAGAGCGTGCATTGGAACTGAAAATGCTGTATCAGCCATTGACGAAAACACAGGAAGAAAAGTATCGGTCGTTTTGTCAGGCAAAAGATGACAGAGCAGGTTTGACACACATTGATGTGGAGGAGATGGCGCGTGCCGGGGAGACCGTGCATGATCCGGTCGCAATTCCAAAAGTAGAAGTAAACACAGAACGGTTTAATACCGTCAATCTTCAGGCGGAAATTGCAAAGGGTATGCAGCAGATCATGGATGCAACCGAAAAAGAAACCGTCACGGATACGCTGGACAATATCAACCGTATGGTGGAAGATGTTCCTTATCTGAAAATGCAGATGGAGGAAGAAAAGCCTGAGGCACAGCCGGAACAGAATACACGGCACATTGAGACAGATGAGGAGATTGATGGTTCCCTCAAGACAAATTTCAAAGAGTTGTTGGGAGAAGACTCCGATGGTCAGATGAGCATGATGACAAATGAGAAAAACATGATTGAGCATCAGATCACAGGCCAGATGACAATTGAGGAAGTGCTGAGTGAGTGGGAGAAAATGCGCAAGGCTGCGGAAGCTGCATTAGAAGATGCCAGAAAGCGGAAACTCGAATCCGCCAAAGCGCGTGCACTGCAGGAGGCAGGCGATATTATGGACCGCCTGACAGGAGTATTGCCAAAACTGGATGCGGTACTGGCAGAGAAGGCGGATATTGTGGAGGAAACGACGGAAACACCGCCACAGACGCCGGAAAGGGAAACACCGCTGGCAACGAATGAGCCGGAGGAACGAAAGGAAGAAGAGGAAGAGAACAAAAAAGAGGAACAGCCTGCCAGGGATACAGATGCCGAAGAACTTTGGCCAGAGGGAGTATCTTTAGAAGAAATGGTACGTTCCCAGCAGAAAAAGAAGACTGAAGCTGCCGCACAGAAACCGGCAGAAGAGACATCCGATGTGACAGAAGATGACAAAAACTTAAATGAGAATCGTGGTGTAGAAGAAATGGAAACAAAGACAGAATCAGATACAACAAAGAAAAAGGATTTTGAGGAGGTTCCGATCGAGGATCTGCCACAGAAACCAACACTTGCACAGGAGAGGGAAGAAGAGTTTGCTTTTGTAAGAAGAAAAACAGATCGCTCTTCCTGGAAAGGAAAAACAGTACATATTCCACAGGTAGACACACCGGTGGATCTGGGAAAAGAGGAAAAACAGAATCTTCCGCTTGTAGAACTGACCGATGAACAGAAAGCGATTTTTTCGTATTTTATGCCGGTGAAGGGCATGGAGGATCAGCTCTGCAAAGCGTTGACAGTTGCTTCGTCCCATCTGAAAAATAAGGAAACTGCATCGAGGGGGAATCTCGTAATTAAAGGCGGACAGGGAAGTGGAAAAACAACACTTGCCACCAGCATGATCAAAGTCCTGCAGCAGGAGACCGGGGTTTTGGATGGAAAGATTGGAAAGATCCATGCGGAAGCATTAAACCAGAAAAATGTCAGCGGGCTGCTGGATAAGGTGTCAGGGGGATGCCTGATTATTGAGCAGGCGGGGGATATGGAGAAAAAAACTGTATCGGAATTATCCAATCTGCTGGATGCCGATGAGAGTGGTCTCTTCGTTATTTTGGAAGATACATCCAAGGGCATCAAGCGGTTATTCGCACAGAATGAGACATTTGCACAGAAATTCAGTGAGCAGATTTCCGTTCCGATTTTTACTAACGACGAACTGGTAACGTTTGCACGTTCTTATTCCAGGGAACTTGGATACAAAATTGATGATATGGCGGTTCTGGCATTGTATAACCGCATCAGCAATATTCAGAGACTGGATCAGGCTACAACCCTGACAGAGGTGAAAGACATTGTGGATGAAGCAATTCACCGGGAGGCACATGGAGGGTTAAAGAAAGCTATCAGTATTCTGACCGCCAGCCGTTATACGGATGATGACAGAATTGTACTAACGGAAAAGGATTTCGAGTAAGATAGATAAGAGAAGACAGGGAGGATATTTATGAGTAATTTTACAGAGATGGATTGTTACCTGTTTGGACAGGCAACACATTATGATATTTATCGCAAAATGGGTGCTCACAAAATGACAATTGAAGGAGAAGAGGGAGTATGCTTCGATGTCTGGGCACCACATGCAGATCGTGTATATGTGATTGGGGAATTTAATGGATGGAATGAGACCTCTCACGAGATGAAGCGTGTGACACCGGAGACGATGGGGGTATACGAATTGTTTGTACCGGGTGTCCAGCTGGGCTGCATGTATAAGTTCCTGATTATCGCGCAGGATGGAAGAAAGCTGTACAAAGCAGATCCTTATGCAAACTATGCACAGCTGCGTCCGGAGACCGCTTCCATTGTCACAGATATTTCCAATTTTCTCTGGTCCGATACGGAATGGATGAATGCCAGAAAAAAACTTTCCAAAGAGGAAGTATATGAGCAGCCGATGGCAATTTATGAGGTACATCCGGGTTCCTGGATGCGGCATCCGGGGCGTGAGGATGATGGATTTTATTCTTATCGGGATCTGGCAAAGACCTTGATTCCTTATGTGAAAGACATGGGATATACCCATATCGAGCTGATGGGAATTTCCGAGTATCCATACGATGGTTCCTGGGGATATCAGGTAACGGGGTATTATGCACCGACTTCCCGTTATGGAACACCGGAGGATTTTGCACATCTGGTCAACGAATGCCATAAGAACAAGATTGGCGTGATCCTTGACTGGGTGCCGGCACATTTCCCAAAAGATGCACATGGATTGGCAGAGTTTGATGGTACTGCAACCTATGAATACGCAGACCCGCGCAAAGGAGAGCATCCGGACTGGGGAACCAAAATCTTTGATTACGGAAAGAATGAGGTCAAGAACTTCCTGATCGGAAGTGCGCTGATGTGGATTGAGAATTATCACGTAGACGGACTTCGTGTGGATGCAGTTGCATCCATGCTGTATCTGGATTACGGGAAGGAAGATGGACAGTGGGTTCCGAATATTTATGGTGGAAATAAAAATCTGGAAGCCATTGAGTTTTTCAAGCACATCAATACGCTGATTCTCGGAAGAAATCCGGGTTCTGTGATGATTGCAGAGGAATCAACGGCATGGCCGAAAGTGACGGGTACGGTAGAGGATGACGGACTTAATTTCAGCTACAAGTGGAACATGGGCTGGATGCATGATTTCCTTGACTATATGAAGCTTGACCCGTATTTCCGAAAGGACAATCACAACAAGATGACCTTTGCCATGAGTTACAATGAGAGTGAGAAGTACATTCTGGTATTATCCCATGATGAGGTCGTACATCTGAAATGCTCCATGCTCAACAAGATGCCCGGACTCGAAGGGGATAAGTTTAAAAACCTTATGGCTGGCTATGCATTCATGATGGGACATTCCGGCAAAAAACTTCTGTTTATGGGACAGGAATTCGCGCAGGAGCGTGAGTGGAGCGAGAAGCGCGAACTGGACTGGTTCCTGCTGGATGATCCGAAACACAAACATATGCAGGATTGGGTAAAGGCATTGCTTCATTTGTACCGTAAGAATCCATGCCTGTACGAGCAGGATACGACCTGGGCAGGATTTGAGTGGATGAATGCCAACGACTATGAACGCAGTATTTTCAGCTTTGTGCGAAAGAGTAAGGATGGAAAGAATAACCTGCTCTTCGTGATCAGTTTCACACCAGTAGAGCGTGACGATTATCGGGTAGGTGTGCCGGGCAGACATACCTATAAGCTGGTATTAAACAGTGCAGATCCGCAGTTTGGCGGAACCGACACAGAAGATACGAAGCGTCCGCTGTCTTACAAGGCAGAAAAGAAGCCTTGTGATGGACGGGATTATTCGATCGGATATAAGCTGCCGCCTTACGGAGTAGCAGTATTTAAATTTTAAACAGAAATGGTGGAAGCCGGAGATTCATGGAAGTGGATGTCCGGCTTCTTTTTTAATTATTTGATCGTAATACGGGATTCATGTTAAATAATGTATAATTTCAGAAATAATTCATGCGATTTAGTGTAAAAACAAATGAAAAATACGTTGATTTTTACATGAATAATTGATATGCCAAAAGTAAACATTTCATGGAGGTGCAGTGATGTATAGAAAAATAATGGATTATTTAAAGGAATGGAAGCATAGTGAACATCGCAAACCTCTTATTCCGTGGGGATATCCGGTTTGTTTTAAGAGCGTTTGTGTTTCCTCAAAGGAGAATGCGGCGCTCCAAGCATATTGAACTGGAATACGATATTAATTTCTGGCAGGACAATAAAATTGTATTTGTAGGCAAATAAAATATTTGTTTTTAAGATAGCAGAAGATATACCTGTATAAAAATTGGCATCTGGAATGTTTTTCCCGTCACTTGTATCCATATTTAATTTGTGTATAGGAAATAAAAAATTTCTTCCAAACTGTTCAAATTCAATTTGATTTTCTGTGATTTTAAAATCTCACTGAAATACTTTCCAAGTTATTTCCTGAAAATGAATTTAACACATATGCTTGGTCGTTATGTTGCATATTATCTAATTCTGCAGCATATACGTTGTTATTGAAAGTAATCATGAATACCATAACTAAAATTATACTTAATATTTTTTTATAATCAATTTCCACCTTTCTTATTTGAATGTAAATAATGTTGATCTTGAGGTTGATACCAAGTGCACTTTGGTTTTGGGGGTTCATACATAAGGCTAAGACAGTTTGTATTTGCTTTTTTCAGGGCGATTTTACAAATTGTATCTTTCACAATTCCTATAGTATTTTTTTTACTCTTAATCATGGTTTTCCTTTCGTGTAAATAGTTAATTGGCAACATAATATTTTCCAGAATATATATTTAATTTTACAATAGCATATTTGCATAAAAAAGCAATAGAGTTGGTGCGAAGCAGGGAGCCAGGTTTTAAAATTTCAATCAGCCAGAAAAATATACTTACAAAATATACCGTTTTTCGGTTGCGGAAATAAAAGGATGTTGCACAACAAAACATACCCATAATGCCATAGATAATACATGTGATCAGAATATGCACGATGGTTAGTCCAAAACATTGTAAATTCTCTTTCCAATCCGGCTGATAGGCATAGTTTCCCTGAATAATCTGATATATGTACCACCAGGATTCCAGAAACGGAAGAATAAAAATCCATTTCCTTTCCCCGAAAGATATGATATTCTTTCGGGGAAATTTTTAGAAAATTATTTTTTTATGTAAAAAATGAAACATGGTCATGTCCTGACACGGTGGGATTTGCGGAACTGCTGTGGCGATTCATGAAATTTTTTCTGGAAGGACTGCGAAAAATAGCTGGTAGAGGAAAACCCGATACATCCGGCAATCTCTTCGATGCTGTGATTGGTTGTGAGCAGCAGGTCACGCGCAGACGCCAGCCGAACTTCGTTCAGGTAAGCGATGGGAGATTTCCCGTACAGCTCTGCAAAACGGTGTGAAAGGTAATATTTTGAGAGACTGCAGTTTTCGGCAAGCGAATCTAGAGAGATCATGCTCTGGTAATTGTGCTCGATAAAGCGTTTTACCTTGTGGCATTCGCGGCTGCTGTTCTGCGCATCCACCACTTCATAGGATACATGGTCTTTCCGGCAGAAATATAAAATTAAAATATCCAGATAATGCTGGCAGATCTCTGCGTAGCGGTCCTGTTTGTTATGCATTTCCCGCAGGATATTTTCAAAACACTGGCGGATAAAAGGCGAGTTTGCAAAAGCCGGGACATGAATGTATTCCGGTTCTTTGTCAGTATTCAGTTTTAATCCTTCCACCCCGAGCACATAATAATCCAGTGGATTTTCCGGATCGGAAAACTCTGTGTGTGTTACCTGTGCACCGATCACGACAAGGCTGTTTGAGGAGACCGGAAGAGATTCATTTTCAATCAGCATGCGTCCGGTGCCGTCTTTAATAAAGAAGATTTCCGTAAAATGATGGCTGTGGGGAAACGAAGTCCAGTCATTTTCAAATTTGGATGCTGATATGGAAAGCAGGCGGAAATGGATTTCCGGCTGTACCTCATTATCCAGATTAAATTTGCGGTTGCTCATGGAAAATACAGTCCTTTCATGTTATAATTGCAATGATTTCCTGGTCAAAATGGAACGATGTTGTACTTAGTATACAATAAAAAAAATAAAATAACAAGATTTTTAAAATAAAGCAAGAATTATAAAATATAGAGCAATATATGGATAGGAAAAAGAGATGGCGTACTATATAATAACAAATGTAGGGAAGGAAACATAAGAACTTATAGTAAAAAATAACAAAAATGGGAGGTTACTATGAAGAAAAAAATTTTATGTACAATGATGAGTATGGTAATGGTAGCATCTTTATTTGCAGGGTGCGGTACAGATTCAGGAACGGAGAATTCTGCGTCAGATAACAGCAAGACAGAAGAAACTGGACAGACAACATCAGATGATCCATATGCAGCTTATGCTGGAACAACAATCAGTGTAGCTGCGATTGAGACAGGTTATGGTTCGCAAATGTGGCAGGAAGTGACAGATGCATTTACAGAAGAAACCGGAATTCAGGTAGAACTTACAACAGATAAAAAATTGGAGGATGTAATAGGACCATCCATGCAGGGAGGCGAATACCCGGATGTTATTCATCTGGCCACGGGACGTGAAGCTGCGTTAACGGAACAGTTTATTAAGGGAAATATGATTACTGACATTACAGATGTCTTATCTATGAAAGTTCCGGGAGAAGATAAACTTGTTTCAGAGAAGATTGCAGGAGGATTTACAGATACATCATTGACGAATCCTTATGGTGATGGAAAGACATATCTTGCACCAATGTTTTATTCCCCATGTGGTCTGTTTTATAATGCAGGTCTTTTAGAAGAAAAAGGATGGGATGTTCCAACAACCTGGGATGAAATGTGGGAACTTGGAGATAAAGCAAAAGAAGAGGGAATTTATTTATTTACATATCCGACAACAGGATATTTTGATGCATTTTTCTATGCATTAATGTATGCCGCAGGCGGACCTGAATTCTTTGATAAGGCTACAAATTATGAAGAAGGTATCTGGGAAACACCAGAAGCACAGACATGTTTTGATATTGTTGCAAAGTTAGCTGAGTACACAAATCCTATTACACCGGCACAGGCAAATGATCAGGATTTTACACAGAACCAGCAGTTAGTACTTGATAATAAGGCAATTTTCATGCCAAATGGAACCTGGATTGTCGGTGAAATGGCAGATGCTCCTCGTGCAGATGGATTTAAGTGGGGTATGACAGCTCTTCCGGCGGTAAAAGCGGGAGGAGACAGTTATAGTTATACATGGTTTGAACAGGCATGGATTCCTTCTGGTGCAGAACATCAGGATGCAGCAAAATTATTTATCTCATATTTATACAGTGATAAAGCATGTGAAATTTTTGCAAAAGCAGGAGCTATTCAGCCGGTATTAGGAATTGCAGATAAATTAGAAGGTGATAATGTCATGTTTTATTCTATCTATGATAATGGAGCAAAGGCAGCCATGGGCAATTTTGCATCATTTGAAGCAATTCCGGGTATTGAAGTACGTACTGTATTCTTTGACCCTGTAAACTCTTTGGTATCAGGAGATATGACAGAGCAGGAGTGGATTGATGGAATTATTTCGGCAAGTGACCAGATGCGGGCAAATTTGAAATAAGAGTTTTTAGTTTTCCTTAATGCTATAGTGGTAAAAATGAGTCGGCGGACAGGATTTTTGTCCGCCGAATTTTAAATAGTACGGTTTGTTTGAAAGGAACGTGAAAGTATGAAAAAAGCCAGAGGACGAAGCGGTTTTTTGGCGGTATGCATAGCACCAGCAGTAATTTTATTTTTTGTGTTTATGATATTGCCTACCTTAAATGTATTCAGGATGTCGTTATTTGAAAAAGGTGCATATTCACCGAATGAAACATTTGTTGGCCTGAAAAATTTTAAAACATTAATATCGGATACTAATTTTATAAGATCCATGCAAAACATGATTTTACTTATTGTTGTTGTTACAATAGTTACCTTTGCATTTGCACTTGTTTTTGCAGGCATTCTGTCAAGAGAAAAAATCAGGGGACAGAATTTTTTCCGTATTATTTTTTATATTCCCAATATTTTATCGGTTGTAGTAATTGCAGGTATTTTTTCTGCAATTTATAAGCCGGAGAACGGAATGCTAAACAGTATTATCGGACTGTTTCATAAAATGGAGAACCCGATTTTGTGGAAAGGTGAATCGCTTGTGATCGTCAGTCTTATTATTGCAATGATCTGGCAGGCGATTGGTTACTATATGGTCATGTACATGGCATCTATGGCGAGTGTGCCGAAAAGCCTGTATGAAAGTGCCGGATTAGATGGTGCAGGCAGGCTTGTTCAGTTTTTTCAGATTACAATTCCGTTGATCTGGACTAATATTCGTACAACATTAACATTTTTTATTATTTCTACTATTAATATGGCATTTCTTTTTGTAAAAGCTATGACTTCAGGTGGCCCAAACGGAGCTTCTGAAGTGTCACTAAGCTATATGTATGGACAGAAGGATGCCGGATTATATGGATACAGTATGGCAATAGGTGTTGTAATATTTATTTTCTCGTTTGCATTGTCTGCACTTGTAAATAAAGTTACAGAGCGTGAACCACTGGAGTTTTAAGGAGAGAAAATATGAGAGAGAAAAATAATCCGAATTCTGCGGAACGGTTGTATAAATTTTTTATCTATTTAGTTTTAATAATGCTTGCAGTCAGTATTATTATTCCGGTGGCATGGGTGTTTATGGCATCCATTAAGCAAAATAAAGAGTTTTATGGAAATCCGTGGACTTTGCCGAAGGGTTTTTATTTTCAGAACTTTATTGATGCCTGGAATACAGCAAAAATGGGAGATTACATGTTAAACTCCGTATTGGTTACAGCTTTGGCACTTGTAATTCTTTTAATTGTTGCACTGCCGGCAGCTTACTGTTTGTCACGTTTTAAATTTAAAGGAAGCAAATCTTTAAATGCGGCTTTTATGGGTGGTCTTTTTATTAACGTGAATTATATTGTTGTTCCAATTTTTCTGATGCTGCGAGATGGAGACAATTGGCTGAAATCAGTAATTGGGAAAAGTTTTCTGTTAAATAATCTGGTCATACTTGCAATCGTATATGCTGCGACAGCACTTCCGTTTACAATTTATCTGTTGTCAGGGTATTTTTCAACATTGGCACATGATTATGAAGAGGCGGCATATATTGATGGAGCAGGTTATAGTACAACGATGTGGAAAATTATTTTCCCAATGGCAAAACCATCTATTATTACAGTAATCTTGTTTAATTTTCTTTCTTTTTGGAATGAATATATCATTTCCATGACACTAATGAGTTCGGCAAAGGGACCGAAAACGTTACCGGTAGGATTATTAAATCTGATGCAGGCGCAGCAGTCAGCAGCACAGTATGGAATTATGTATGCAGGACTTGTAATAGTAATGCTTCCTACATTAATTTTATATATATGTGTTCAGAATAAACTGACACAGGGAATGACTGTTGGTGGTTTAAAGGGTTGATGAGAAGGGAGATTAAAATGGAATTTTGGAAAAAGCACACAAAATGCAGAATAATTTTAATGGCAGCTCTTTTTATTGCCGGAATAAGCCTGTCTGTTTTTGGATGGGGTATGACAGGAAAAATGACAGGTTTAGGAATTATGCTTATTGGAATTATCTGTTTATTAATGGCATTGTGGATTTATAATTGCCCTTTTGCAGAAAAGAAGAAAAGAAAGTAATTATATGGATGAAATAGAGTGAGGAAGAAAAATGAGTGAGAAAAATACAGGCCGTGTCACAATTCCTACAAATCTGGATGTGGTTCCAGAGACAATTGAGTTAATGAAACGCTGGGGTGCAGATGCAATCCGCGATTGTGACGGAACAGAATTCCCGGAAGAGCTGACAAAGACCGGGGCAAAGATTTATGCAACTTACTACACCACGAGAAAAGATAATGAGTGGGCGAAGGCAAACCCGGATGAGGTGCAGCAGTGTTATATTATGAGTGGATTTTATACGGCTGTTGAAAGCGAACTGCAAATTCCTCTGATGAAGGGGATTTCGGATGAGTTAATGCAGGTCAATACAAGAGATGATATTAAACGATGGTGGGAGGTTGTTGACCGTTCCACAGGTCAGGTGGTATCGACCAAACAGTGGGAATATAATGAGGAGTCAGGGTGCGTCTGTATTCATGAGGCAGAACCGTTTCATGAATATACAGTAAGCTTTCTGGCATATATTATCTGGGATCCGGTACATATGTACAATGCGGTGACAAATGACTGGAAAGATTTCGAACATCAGATTACGTTTGACGTAAGACAGCCGAAAACACATAAATATTCCATGGAGCGTCTGCGCAAGTTCTGTGCAGAGCATCCATATGTCAATGTCATCCGCTATACGACGTTTTTCCATCAGTTTACATTGATGTTTGACGAGTTAAAGCGGGAAAAATATGTGGACTGGTATGGTTATTCCGCGTCAGTAAGCCCTTATATTTTAGAGCAGTTTGAAAAAGAAATGGGTTATAAATTCCGCCCGGAATATATCATTGACCAGGGATATTATAACAATCAGTACCGTGTACCTGGTAAAGAATATAAGGATTTTCAGGCATTCCAGCGCAGGGAAGTTGCAAAGCTTGCAAAAGAGATGGTTGACATCACACATGAATGCGGCAAAGAGGCAATGATGTTTTTGGGGGATCACTGGATCGGAACAGAACCATTCATGGAAGAGTTTGCAACGATCGGTCTTGACGCAGTGGTAGGAAGCGTTGGAAACGGAAGTACACTTCGTCTGATCTCTGATATTGAAGGTGTAAAATATACAGAAGGAAGATTCCTTCCATACTTTTTCCCGGACACCTTCCATGAGGGCGGAGATCCTGTCAAGGAAGCAAAGGAAAACTGGGTGACAGCACGCCGTGCCATCTTAAGAAAACCAATCGACCGTATCGGATATGGCGGATATTTAAAGCTTGCATTAGATTTCCCGGAGTTTTTGGACTATGTGGAGAGCGTGTGCAATGAATTCCGTGAACTGTATGAGAATGCAAAAGGAGCAACACCGTACTGTGTGAAGAAGGTTGCTGTTTTAAACAGCTGGGGCAAAATCCGCAGCTGGGGCTGCCATATGGTACACCATGCCTTATATCAGAAACAGAATTACAGTTATGCGGGAATTATCGAGGCGTTAAGCGGCGCACCGTTTGATGTGAAATTTATTTCCTTTGATGATATTTTAAAGGATAAGGATATATTAAAGGATATTGATGTCATTATCAATGTCGGGGACGGGGATACGGCACACACCGGCGGGGCAGTCTGGGAGAATGCAGTTATTTCCGCAGCCATTCGTGAATTTGTCTACCGGGGCGGTGGATTTATCGGTGTCGGGGAACCGGCAGGACACCAGTATCAGGGACATTATCTGCAGCTTGCCGATTTAATTGGTGTGGAAAAAGAAACCGGATTTACCTTAAACTACGATAAGTATAACTGGGAAGAACACAAAAATCACTTTATTCTTGCAGATACAACAAAGCCTGTTGACTTCGGAGAGGGCAAGAAGAATATGTTTGCGTATGAGGGAACAGAAATTCTGGTACAGAGGGACAAAGAAGTTCAGATGGCTGTGCATGAATTTGGCGAGGGCCGTTCGGTCTATATCAGTGGACTGCCATATAGCTTTGAGAACAGCAGAATTCTTTATCGAAGCATTTTGTGGAGTACACATGGCGAAAGTTTATTACATCAGTGGTTTAGTACAAATTTCAATGTGGAAGTACATGCATATGTAAAAAATGGCAAATTCTGTGTTGTAAATAATACCTACGAGCCACAGAATACGGTTATCTATCGCGGCGATGGAAGCAGTTTTGCGTTGAAAATAGAGGCAAATGAGATTAAATGGTACGCTGTTTAATCAGGAGATATAAAGAGAGAATGCGGAAGATTTTCATAATGTCATAGGGAATCGTATAGAAAAGATTATGAAAGTAAGATATGCATTTCAGGAGCTGGAAAATCTGCCGGAGGGATTTGAAGTTCCGGCCGGAAGAGTAAAGCCATGGGGAACTGCGCATGCAATTTTAAGCTGTAAAGATATGATTGACGGACCATTTGCAGTGATTAATGCAGACGACTATTATGGAAGAGAAGCATTTAAGCAGATTTATGATTATCTGAGTGTGCATGAAGATAATGAAAAGTATCAGTATGCAATGGTAGGATATCAGTTGAAAAATACTTTGACGGAGAATGGAAGTGTGGCAAGAGGTGTCTGTGAGATTGATGGTGCTGGAAAACTTGTCAGTGTAATAGAACATACAACGATTGTAAAACGTGGAGAGAATGCCGCATATACGGAAGATGATGGAAAAAGTTATACGGAATTGGCAGGAGATACGATTGTTTCCATGAATTTATGGGGATTTAGCAAGGGATTTTTGTCAGAAGTTGAGTATGGATTTCGTGATTTTCTGCAGGAGGGGCTGCAACATAATCCACTGAAATGTGAATATTATCTTCCGTCAGTTGTCAGCAGACTGTTAGATAACAATAAGGCAGAAGTAAAAGTTCTTCTTACAACAGAAAAGTGGTATGGAGTTACCTACAGGAAAGACAAACCAATGGTTATGACTGCATTGAAAAAGCTGGAAGAGAATAATTTTTATCCAAAACAGCTCTGCGGAAAATTAGAAGTGGCTGCAAATTTCTGTTTTGAAGGTGTATATAAAGAAGAAATTCCATGGGGAAATGGACATATTAATAATACTTACCGTGTTACATTTGAAAATGAACAAGGAGTAAAAAGGCATTATATTTTACAGCAGATGAACAAGAGTATTTTTAAAAACCCGGTTGAATTAATGGAAAATATCGTTGGAGTCACTGAATTTTTAAAAAGAAAAATTTCAGCTAACGGTGGAAATCCAGAGCGGGAGACATTAAATGTCATTCCGGCAAAAGACGGGAAACCCTATTATGTGGACTCAGAAGGTGAGTATTGGAGAGCTTATGTATTCATTGAAAATACCGTAAGCTATGATTTGATAGATAATCCTGAAATACTTTATGAGGGCGGTCTGGCATTTGGCAGATTTCAAAGTATGTTAGCGGATTATCCGGCGAAAACACTTCATGAGACAATTCCGGGATTTCATGATACCAGAGAAAGATTTGAGAGATTTAAAAAGGCAGTGGAAGAGGATGTGTGCGGTAGAGCGGATTTAGTCCGGGAGGAAATTCAGTTTGTATTGGACAGGGAAGAAATTGTGGACTGCTTTCAGGATTTGTTGAGAAGTGGAAAAATCAGCTTTCGTGTGACACACAACGACACAAAAATTAATAATGTCCTCATGGATAAGGATACCAAAAAAGGAATATGCGTGATTGACCTGGACACTGTAATGCCTGGGGCAGCCATGAATGATTTTGGAGATGCGGTGCGGATTGGAGCAAGTACAGCATTAGAGGATGAACAAAATCTGGATAAAGTGTGGTTCAACTTAGAACTTTTTGAAGCATGTGCGAATGGCTTTATAGAGGGATGTGGTGGAAAAATTTCACAGGAAGAGATAAAGCTGCTTCCGATGGGCGCTAGGCTTATGACCTATGAATGTGGAATGAGGTTTCTTATGGATTATATTCAGGGAGACATTTATTTTAAAATTCACAGACCGGGGCAGAATTTGGACCGGGCAAGGACACAGTTTAAACTTGTCTCTGATATGGAACATAAGTGGAAAGTAATGGAGAATATTGTGAAGAAGTATATGTAAGACAAAACAGTGGCATTGACAATTTCCAATGCTTAAAAGGCGTCAGTTCCGGAAATACCGGACTGACGCCTTGATTGCATTAAACGTTTGTATTTGATTCTTCTTCGCCCCAGAAATCTACAGGTTCATAATCCTGCAGTTTGGCCAGAAAACCTTTTTCTGCGAGTTCATTTTGAATATCATCTAAAATATCTTCGGATTCAGCTTCAATTGTATGGTAATGATAACCACCGGTTACATTCTTAAGAAGGCTGGAACTTCCGGTAGAGAGTCCTTCTAAAAATTTCTTGACATCGCGTCTTGTACGGATATTCATATCTGCCCGGACAACACCATAAACCACAGCGCAGTCTTTTCAAGTACAACTTAAAAACAGGATCATTGCTTAGAAGTAAATATAATCATTCTCGTCCACATATTTACCACAATGTGGACAATATCGATTACAACCTGTTTTAAGAAAACTACCACAATGAGGACATCTTCTGAACACAGCAATAAAAATTATCGTTCCAACAAGTTCCACTAACCCGGCTCCTAATATTATCAATCCTATCATAGTTCCTGTGCAAATACCTATGATCACAAGAAGTAAACCTATGACCGTAAATATAACGGATAATCTTGTCACAATTTTAAGTGGAATACGGTGCATTTCAATCATCTCCATTCTCCCAATTCTGTGGTGTATATCCTTTATAGAACCATTTGTTTAAGCAGAAAAACTCAAAATTAAATCCGTGATATCAGAAATTGTATCTGATAAAGTGCCATTAATAGTGTATGACTCGGTATCCTGATAGATAGTTAATTGACAACATAATATTTCCTTAAAAATATATTTAATTCTATAATAGTATATTTGTATAGAAAAAGCAATAGAATTGGTGCAATTGGTGTGAACTGCAAAATATTGGCTTCAAACGACAATTAAATCAAGAACAGCATTTTATGTATATATGATATAATGAAAGCAGTATATTAGAAAAATGGTGAAAATAAATATGAGTATTCCCTTTATGGTTATATTTGTGTGTGCATGGTATTTTAAAATGTTGATCCCAATGTTGATTTGGTGTGTGATGTTTTTAATGCTTCGGAATTATATTGGAGGCCTGTTATTGATTAATATTTTTACAGAACCTGTCATTCATGATGAAAACTTGAAAGGTTATAAGAGAAACTATTGTAAAATCGGTGTTGTTATATTAGCAGGTGGAGTAGTTTGTGCGGTATTTTTAAATCTTTGCAATGTAAAATTAGGGAATGCTGTTTTTATGGGGATAATTTCTGCCGAGTTTTTATATGGAATGGATTTGTTAATAAATCGGAAAAAAGATAAAGCTGTATAATGAGATGAATTAGGAGAAAAATGAGAATGAAAAAATATCTTGGAACAATTTTTTTAATATTTGGTTTTTTGGAAATTATAGTATTGAGTGCAATTTCAACCTTTGACAGGGTAATGTATGAAGATACAAATCATTTTATTGGATTTATAAATAATTATGGGTTGTGGCCATTTCTAATAGGTTCTGTAATAGTACTATTTTGTGGAGTGGTTTTGATAGTGTTAGAATATAGTAAAAAATAGTGAAATAGGCTATGTGATAAAAGATGAGACATAAAATAAGGTCTCCCATGAAAAATATGGCATATGCGGAGAGAGTTTCCCTTGGGGAGATGGAGAAACGATTGCCTCCGCAATTTGTTCGTTGTCATAAATCATATATTATAAATATCGTGTACGTGGATTCTATAGTTGGAAGTCTGATTTACATGGCGGATGGAACGCGGATTGTGGCAGGACGAAAATATCTGGCAGATGTAAGAAAAGAACTGCTTGCGTTTGCACAGAAATAGGATGGAATACGTGTCCGAAAATTACGTAGAATCTAAAAAGATGGCGAAAAGTTCAGCAGGGATTGCGGCGCAGCGGATTTCAGAGAACAACCGGGAAATTGTCAGCGAACTTGAAAAAATAATAGAACAGTTTAAAATATAACATAACTGCTTATTATGAAAGAAGGTCAAATTGGAGTTCATACAGCAGTTCGTTGGTATCTATTGGCGACATATGATGCCGGAATGCAAATATGATGGCACTATCCCTGGCTATCCGTGCGTAAAGCATGGGATAGCCGGTTTGCTTTAAAAGGGTCTGTACTTCCTCAAAAGAGAAAGAGGCTCCCAGGCATAACAAAAGCACTTTGTCGCGGGAAGGCTGTTTTTTATCGGAAAGGATGTCATAAGCATATCCACGGTCGATTCCGGAATTGCGGATAACATCACTTTTTTTCAGTTTTTTCTGTGTCAGGATTTCCTGAAAGGCTTCCCCTAATTTCCGGACGGAAATCAGTTCCTGTCTGCTTTCGGAAATAAAATCCTGATAATTTTTACACGACTGGATCGTTTTAAGTAATTCTTCGGTTTTTTTCATCACATGGTTTGTCCTTTTTGCTATAATGACAACAGACATTATATATAGAATTATGAGGAACTGTCAAATATGAATCAGGATATGAAATATGGGTATCTGGATGAAACGTATGAAACGATTTGTCCGCTTGGGGAACAGGATATCTTTCTTGCAAAAAACCGTGATAACGGAAGAATTTTTGTAAAGAAATATGTAGCAGCTTCTGTAATCCCTGTTTATGAAAAGCTGATTGCCATTCGCAATGAGCATCTGGAAAACATATACGATTTTGCAGCAGGAGAGGAAAGGGGAATTCTGATTACCGGCTATATTTCGGGGATTTCCGTGCAGCAGTATCTGGAATATTATGGCGTGTTTGCAGAAGAACGTGTGAAAGATTATATGGCGGATATTCTGGAAGTACTGGGACAGGTACATGCGCTTGGCATTGTCCACAGGGACATTACTGCCGGGAATATCATGATTTCAGATGACGGCATTGTAAAACTGATTGATTTTGGAATTGCCCGCGAAGTCAAAAAAGAACAGGGAAAAGATACCGTGGTACTTGGAACCGTTGGATATGCAGCACCTGAACAATTTGGATTTCACCAGTCGGATGCAAGGACAGACCTATATGCTGTAGGGGTACTATGCAATGAAATGCTGACCGGGAAATTACCGGGGGACGGCTTATACAATGGTTCGCAGAATATGCAGAAAATTATTTTAAAAGCAACGGCAATAGATGCAAAACAGCGGTTTCAGACCGCAGATGAAATGCGAAGGGCACTTGCCACAAAAAAGCGAAAGCAGAAACTGTCAGAGATTTTGTTGCCGCTTCCCGGTTTCCGCACAGGAAAAACATGGAAAAAGGTGACTGCCTGTCTGGGATATGCCTTTTGGGGAATTTACAGTATTGGCAGTATCGCAGAGTGCAATAAAAATACTGCGACCATGCTGCTGGAAGCTTTGTCTTTGGGTATCTATCTCTGGCTTCCGATGGCTGTGCTGACCAATTACGGCTCATGGAATCAAAAAATCTATCCGTTTTCCAGAATGCCTGTGGCAGCAAAAATTATTCTGGAACTGGTGCTTAGCCTTGTATTTTTCGTGGGAGGGTATGCAATTGAGAACTATTTGCGCGTGGATGTCATGCATATTGTGGGAAAATAAATAGAAAATGTCTGCTGTGGGCAGACCATAAAAAAACAGCTTCTGGTATGATTGGCATATGACGGATGCCAATCATATGCGGAAGCTATTTTTTATGGTTGAGAACCGAATGGATGAAAGACAGATACGGTATAATAGAGTCAGTTAATTACAAACGAGGAGGAAGGAATATGGCAGAAGAAAAGGAAACAAAAGTGTGCAAATACTGCAAATCGGAAATCCCAAAGAAAGCGAAGGTGTGTCCGAACTGCCGGAAGAAGCAGGGAGGGATTGGAAAATGGATTGTGATAGCAGTCATTGTGATCATTGTCATTGCCGCAATCAGCGGGGGTGGGGATGATAAGGATAAGAACCCACAGAAGGTCAGCCAGACACCTTCGGATGACAAGCAGACATCTTCTGAAAATAAGAAAACAGACGATACAGAAACTCAGGACAAAAGCAATGTTTTTCAGGTGGGCGATGTTGTAGAAACAGAAGATTTTAAAATTACATTTGTTTCGGCAGGAAAATATAAGAGTGATAATGAATACATCACACCAAAAAAAGGGTACGAATACTGGCAGTTCAAGTTTAAGTTTGAAAATACATCGGATACCGATCAGAATGTGTCGACAATGATGGACTGGGAATGTTATGCAGACAACAGCAAGGCAGACCAGCAGTGGATCGGGGATGACAGTGGTCTTGACGCAACCTTATCCGCAGGAAGACAGACGGAAGGAACGGTTTATTTTGAAGTCCCGAAAGACTCCAAACATATTGAACTGGAATACGATATTAACTATTGGCAGGATAACAAAATTGTATTTGTTGGAAAATAAAAGACGCTAAAAGATTGACAGCAGCAGGAAAATACGGTAATCATATCACATAGGTTCCGGTCATAAAAGGAAAGTATATTTTATGACCGGAATCAGTCATGGGAGTTTCATCCCGATATACCCAGTGTAACAGAAAATTAAATAGCAGGACATCACAAAGGAGAAGATGTATGGGGGCAAAAGACCGAAAGGCAAACGAGTATTTTGCCGATAACAGACGTTTTGCAGATATGTGTAATGCGGTACTGTTTGGAGGTAGAACGGTCATCCTGCCAGAAGCACTTGAAGCAACTGACACAACGGAGTTGTTATCGGTGCTTGGAATGGATGGAAAAGAAATTTCGTTTCAGAAGTGGAGAGATTTATTAAAACGTGTTATAATCAAGAAAAATCAAAATGTCTATCTGGTTTTGATTGGGGCAGAGCTGCAAAGCGATATTCATTATGCAATGCCGGTAAAGGACATGGTTTATGCCGGGTTAAATTATGGGGCACAGGTCAGGGAGGCTGGAAAACGACACAAAAAGGAAAAGAAATGGGGAACAAAACCAGAATTTTTGTCAGGGTTTCACAGGAATGACACCCTGACTCCGGTTATTACGATTACGGTGTATCTTGGAGCAGAAGCATGGGATGGACCGCGAAGCCTGCACGAGATGTTTGGCACATTAGATGAAGAATTAAAGCCGTGGATACCGGATTACCGGATCAATCTGCTGGCTCCACAGGAAATCGAAGATTTTTCCGTATTCCGGACAGAAGTTGGACAGTTGCTGCAGTTTATCCGGGCATCCGAAAGTGAGCAGGAAGTGCAGGAACTGCTTGGCAAATATCCGGAAAAGTTTTCCCGGCTGGATTCAGAAACTGTGGCGGCGATCTGTCTTTTTACCGGGATTGAAATAGCATGTGAGGATGAGAAAGAGGTGGTAGATTTGTGTAAAGCATGGGAAGAGCATCGGGAAACAGGATTGCGTGAAGGTCGGGAAACAGGCCGGCGTGAAGAGCGCATATCATCCATTCGAAACATGGTCGAACTTGGCGTGCCAAAAGAAAAAATTCTTATCAAATATACATTAGCAGAATATGAAGAGGCAATGAAACAATCGTAAATCAGGAAAAAAGATCTGGTGAAAACTCCGGATCTTTTTATATGGATCTTCCCCTTTAGCTTCCGGGATAACCTGCCGATACATGTTATAGCGTAAAATGTAATGGTACGGAGGCAATACATGCAGGTTGAGCAGAAAAATATATGGGAAGATGTAACGCGGAATGCAAAACGCGATAACAGTAACAGGGCAATTGCGGCTTATCAGGCAAATATGCCGGATGCCGGAGCGGTTGCAGCTTTTGGCGGACAGGAAGCCTATGTGCAGCAGAAAACTGCGGTGTCCGAGGCTGGAAATATCGATATGGCAACGTATTCCAACCCGGCAAAGCAGGGGCAGGAAGAAAAGACAGTAGCGGAAAAAATTGCAGGGCAGGAGATTTCTTCGGGACAGGCGCGCAGCAACGAAATCGCTGTAGTGGCAAATACCACTTCCACAGAAGATTTAAAGAAGATGGAAGAGGACGGATTTTCCATTTCCGATGCAGACAGCCATACCATTATTACCGTGACAGACAAGATTAAAGCGGCACTGGCAAAAGCCGGAGTGGATGTGTCTTCCATGGGCGGAACACTCACAAAGGAACAGTTAGAGGAGATCACCGGAAGTCCGGTTGTGACGCAGCAGATCATGGACTCTCTTGCGGCAAACGACCTGCCGGCGACGGAGGAAAATGTGCAGGACAGTGCGGAGGCACTGGCACAGGCTGCCTCGATTCCGGAGATCACGAAACAGGCGATGAGTTATCTTCTGAAAAATGATATGGAGCCGACCATCCGCAATCTGTATCTGTCCAATTACAGCAGCAGCGCAGAAAATATTGTGGAGCCGGAGCAGAGCGGAATTGATTTTGAGTCCCTGATGCCGCAGATTCGTGAGATTATTGCAGAAGCAGGCCTTTCCGATGACGAACATGCGGTGGACAACAGCAAGTGGCTGGTGGCAAACCAGATTCCCCTTACACCGGAAAATCTGCAGTATCTGACAGATCTGCAGGGATTATCGGACGATCTGCAGACCGATCATATAGACTGGAACCAGATCGTGGATTCCATGGCGAAGGCAATTGCGGCAGGAAAACGTCCGGCAGATGCTTTCATGATTACTGCACGCAGACAGATGGAGGAAGCACGTCTGGTAATGACCAGTGAGGCATCCGTGGCGATGGAAAAAGCAGGCGTAGAGATGGATCTGACACCGCTGGCGGATCTGGTCGAGGATTTAAAATCTCAGGAGAGAGAATACTATAAAGACCTGCTTGCCGGTGCCGGAGTTGAGCCAAGTGAAAAAAATGTGGATCTTATGGCAGAAACCATGGATGTGTTTGCCGAACTGAAACAGCAGCCGGCATATGTAATCGGGCAGGTGGATGCGGATGATCCCGTTCAGGAGATTCATGATGCCGGAGCGCAGATGCAGCGTGCATTTGCACAGGCAAATGAAAGTTATGAAACACTGATGACTGCTCCGCGCAGTGACATGGGGGATTCCATAACAAAGGCATTTTCCAATGTGGACGATATTTTACAGGATCTGCAGTTGGATACAAGTGAAACAAACCGCCGTGCAGTGCGGATACTGGCATATAACAATACCGAAATTACACCGGAAAATATTATGGAAGTAAAAGCACTGGATGAGCAGATGCAGCGTGCGTTTTCTAATATGAAACCGGCAGTAACGCTGGAAATGATCCGCCGTGGGGAAAATCCACTGGATATGACTATGGAGCAGCTGAATCAGGCGGCACAGGAGATTCAGCAGGAGAACGGAACACAGGAGCAGGAACGGTTTAGCAAATATCTGTGGAAACTGGAGCAGAATCATGAGATTTCTGAGGAAGAGCGCAGCAGTTATATCGGCATTTACCGTCTGATCGCACAGGTGGAAAAAGGAGATGGGGCAGCACTTGGATTTCTGATGAATCAGGGATCGGACGTGACGATGCGAAACCTTTTGCGTGCTGTGCGTTCAGAAAAAAAGAGTGGTCTGGATTATCAGGTGGACGATGATTTTGACGGAGTTGACAGCACAGCAGAAGGTCCGAAAATTGACGAGCAGATCTCGGCTGCGTTCCAGCAGAATTGTCTGCGCGATGTGATGGAACATATTTCACCGGAAAAACTTTCCCGTCTGGGAGAAGAAAAGTGGCAGAATATGTCTCCGGAACAACTGGCAGAGGCACTCCGGCAGATGGATGAATCCGTTGGGGAACAGGAAGCGGAAAAAAGCTATCGGCAGGAACAGCTTGCGCAGTATCAGCAGCTTGCAGAAACACCGGAAGACGTATATACCTATCTGGAGCGGTATGATATTCCAAACAGTATGATAAATGTCATGGCAGCATCGGAAATGCTGCGCAAACCAAACCGGATGATGGAGCGGTTGTTTCAGCAAGATCATGTTTCCAAAGATTCCATGACAGAGATTGCAGAGATGAAAGAGCAGGTACTTGAACAGTTTTCAAAAGCCCTTGAGAATCCTTCGGATCTTGCAGATGCCATGGAGACGCTTGCGGATGTGGCAGAGCATGTGATGGATACGATGATCGTAGAAGATCCGGATGTCCGCACGATTGATATCCGGGAAATGCGCCAGATGACCGCACAGTTTCAGATTGGTGCGAAACAATCGCAGGAAGAATGTTATGTGATTCCGATGCAGACAGGAGATTCTGTCACCGGGGTTTCTTTAAAAATCGTAAGAGGAAAAAAGAAAAAGGGTCTTGTGGATATTTTTCTGGATGGAGAAAAGGCAGGAAAGATTACGGCATCTTTTCAGGTAAAATCAGACCGTATTTCTGGAACAATTGTGACAAGCGAGGAAGAGACCGCAAAACAGATCGAAGAACACCTGCAGGAACTGCAGGATGCCATGCAGGAACCGGCAGATATCCATGTTGCATATACACCGGATCTTTCTTTGTCGCAGTTTGAGATGTCCGGAATCCGGAGGGAAAGTGAAATGAAAGAGCAGGGAGAACTGGAGGAAGACCGTTCCAATCAGGTACAGACAACGCGGTTGTATCATACAGCGGAAGTTTTTATTAATTCCATAAAATCCCTTTTGACAAAAACAAAAGATCTGTAGTAGGATAGTGCGGAAACCAGATTACAGGTGGTTTCACGATAAGAATGAAAATATACAGGATCTGGAAGGAGAATGGCGAATGAAAAAGAAAATTGTGGCAATGATACTGGTGCTTGCCTGTGTGACAGGAATATATGCACCGGAAAATGCATGGGAAGCACCGGTGACGGTAGAAGCATCCACGCAGAAAGGGAAGAAAACCCCATCCATACAAAAAGTATACAATGCTGTAAAGAAAGCGTATGGGGATGATTATATCCCAAGTGAAAAAGTATCAAAGAAAGAATTGAAGGAACGCTACGGAATTTCTTCCAAATGGTACAGTGCTGCAATTGCGGAGGTGCCGATGATCAGTGCAAATGCAGACACACTGGTTATTGTAAAAGCAAAGAATGCAGCTTCCAAAAAGAAAATCCGGTCGGCATTAAAAAAATACAGGGAGGAACTGATACAGGATACCTGTCAGTACCCGATGAACCAGTTAAAGATTCAGGCTTCCAAAGTTTATGTAAAAGGAAACTATGTATGCTTTATCATGCTTGGAACAATCAGCAACAAGCAGGAGGAACAGTCCGAGGACAAAGTGATTGCTGCATATAAAAAGCAGAATGAAAAGGCCGTAAAAGCCATCAATAAACTGTACAAATAGAGAAAATTATGATACGGATATTCAAACGGCTGCCGGGGGTGATTTTTATGGTGCTTCTCCTCGGCCTGGCAGGAAAAGAAGCACTGTCGCATCAGAGAATCTATTCTCCGGTTGAAAAAAGAGAACTTCAGACACGCCCGGAAATAAGTATAACGAAAGTTCTGGATGGAAGATTCCAGAAAAAATATGAATCGTATCTGCGGGATCAGTTTCCCGGAAGGGATCATTGGGTTTCGTTCCAGACAGACATGGAATTGTTTATGGGCAAAAATGAAATTCATAATGTTTACATCGGAAAGAACCATTACCTTTTGGAACACTATACAAAAAAAGAGTTTGATCCGCAGCAGATTTCCAAAAATTTGCAGGCTTTGGAGAAGTTTGTCGGAAAAGCAAAACAGAACGCGGATGTCCATGTGATGATGGTGCCGACAAAGTCGTGGGTACTCCGGGAAAAACTTCCGGCATTTGCCCCTCATTATAAGGAGCAGAAGTTTTATGATGCATTGCAGCAGAAATTGGAAAAAGAGGATGTACTGATTTCCGTGGAGCCCGTACTGGATGCACATAAAGAGGAAGAAATCTATTACCGGACAGACCATCACTGGACGACGCTGGGAGCATGGTATGCTTATGAACAATACACAAAGGCGGTTGGTGGAGATCTTCAGAGGGCACAGGGGAAAAAGAAGTTCCGTTGCATCAGTAAAGATTTCTATGGAACAACCTATGCAAAAATAAATTATGCCAGACAGGCAGACAAAATTGAGATTTATGAGCCGGCGGATAAACTGCGTGTTGTTTATAATATGGGAGAAAAGAAGACAAAGACACTGTACGATTTTTCTTTTCTGAAAACAGCAGACCAGTACAGCGTTTTTACCGGTGGGAATCAGGCAGTGCTTGAGATTACCGGGGGAATAAAGAACGGAAAAACGCTGCTTTTGATCAAGGATTCTTTTGCGAACAGTATCCTTCCTTTTCTGGCAGAAGATTATGAAAAACTTGTCGTTGTGGATCTTCGCCAGCTGAATGTAAGCGGAGACCGGCTTTTGGAAATGTTTTCACCTACCGATATACTGATTCTTTACAACAGTGCACAGTTTGCACAGGATAAAGAGTTTGAGATCAAGTGTAACTAGTATATCGTTTCGTAAAGAAACGGATTAGGTGGCAGTATCCGGTACGTCTTTTCCGCTTTCCAGATAGGTTATGGCACCGAGGTAAACGGCGCGGACCAGTTTTTCCTGATAGGCATCTGTGACCAGCAGAGCTGCTTCCGTTTCATTGCTCAGAAACCCACATTCGACAATTATGATCGGTGTGGGTGTTTTTTTTAATATGTAGTAGTCGTTGTTGGATTTACAGACCCTTGGTTTTGGCGGATTAAGGCTGTTGTTTAGGGTATCCTGCATGACTGAGGCAATTGCAGAACTTTCCGCAGACTGTTCGAAGTAAAACACCTGTGGACCGGAGACTGAGGCATCCGGAAAACTGTTCTGATGGATGCTGATGGTCATAACCGGATTGGTATCTGTGATCAGTTTTACGCGGTTTCGCAGATCTTCTACTTTTACACTGCGCGAGTTTTCATCTGCAGGAACGGTATCATCACTTCGCGTGAGTACAACCTTATATCCTTTGTTTTCAAACAGGGTTTTGAGTTTTAGCACAATAGACAGGTTGATGTCTTTTTCCAGAGCATCGTTACAGCCAACTTTTCCAGGATCGCTTCCTCCATGTCCGGCATCAAGAACGATACAGGTTTTGGAGGAAGCCGCATGTCTGGAAGATGTCAGTGCAGCTGATGCACGCGCAAGTAAGAAAGCACTTATAAACAGACAGGCAACCATAAGAATTTCAAATTTCTTTTTCATAGAACCTGCTTTATGGAATTATTTATTCCTATATATATGCAGGTAAGTCAGTGGATATACCTGGTAACGGTATCCCAGATATCACTCGTTTCAAATCCGAGTTTCCAGAAGGATGCACCGGCAAGCTTCTTTTCTTCTACCAGTTTCAACCGGCATTCTGCGGAGGCGGAGTCTTCCAGCCATACCTTATAGGTGGTGTCATTATCTGTAAATTCCGAATAGTTCTGTCCACAGTCATCCTGCCATGTTTTGGTTGCACCATGTGTGGCGAGAAAATCGTTTGCAGCTTTCATGCCATAAATTTTTGAGGGAATTTTGGCACCGGCTGCTGTGTCATCGGAACTGTTGTCGGATGAGATTTCCCATACACGCGTATAAAATGGCATTCCAAGAATTACCTGATCGGCAGGAACCTCTTTTAAAGTATCGCTTACACCCTGGGTTACCCAGCTTAAAGAGGCGACAGACCCGGCTTCGGAGCTTCCAGCATAATGCTCATCGTACCCCATAATCACAACATAATCTGCAAAATTTGCCTGTTCTTTTCGGTTATAAAAGGAAGTATGTGACATCGGAACGTAATTGTCTACAGAAAGAACAACCCCATTGTTTTTGCACTTGATGGAAAGCTCCCGGATGAATTCAATAAATGCATCCCCGACTTTCTCCCCGTTCATACTTTCAAAGTCTACGTTGATTCCATCCAGATTGTATTGAATCGCCATGGAAACAATCTGGTTTACCAGATTCTGTCTCTTAGAGGTATGGGTCAGGACTTCTGTTGTATCGACATTTTTATTTTCCAGATTGCTGACAAGCGCCCAGACTTCAATCCCCTGGTTATGACAGTAATTTACATAATTCAGGCTTGCCAGGTTGGCAATGTTTCCATTGTTGTCATTCAGATAAAACCAGGTAGGAGAGAGTACATTGATTCCTCTGGTATTGGCAAGGACAGAGGAAACCGCGTTATTTGCAGACTGGTTTGTGACCTGATGCCAGGCCATACAGATATTGTAATCTTTCTTTATATGTGCAAAGGTATCCGGAGTGAAATCGCTTTTTCTTGTTTTTTCTTTGACGGAGGAAAGCATACGTTTCTGCATGTATCCAATAATACCGTCGTCTGTCATTACTTTGTCCCAGTTGTCGCCCTGTTCGATCACGGTGACTTCCTCTTTGGAAGAAACTTTTTTCAGAATCGGGCTTTTGATGCCTCCTCTTACGCGCAGGGAGGCATTTTTTTTGGCAGTGGCAGTCTGGTATTTTCCCCACTGGCTGGTAATAATGATCCGGTGAGGATCTTTTACATGTTTGTATTTAAAATCAGAATATTCTTTCACAAAATCCAGATCAATATATGCAGTATCAGAGTTTATGGTAACAATTTTACGACCGTAATCTGCGGAAGATTTTGTAACCATATAACTGGTCTGCTCTGCCTGTGCCGAGATCAGATTTTGTGTTGTTGCATAGAGAAGAATATTCTCGTTATTGTCCCAGTAAAAACGTGAATTTAAATTGTCATGGACAAAATCATAATCAATATAAATATGACCGTCAATGACCCTGGCTTTGGAAGAGGTTACTTCATTATTTAAAACAATGGCAACCTCATCGGAATTTGTCAGATGATAATAAGTGGTTAAATCTTCGTGTTCCTTACTCGGTGTGTATTTGCGGATCAGGGCGAAGACTACGATCGCTGCAGCAATGACAAGTGCCAGTGCAAGCACAGCGAAAATGGAATGAGATTTTTTCTTCATGAGCCGTCCTTCCTTTGTCTGTTGGCAAATTATATATTTATTCCGATTATAGCATTGTGCCTGTACAGATTCAAATGGAATCAGATAAAATTAAGAAATAGAAGTTGTTTGAATTTTTTCGGGAGGGCAGTTGTGTCTGTGGATCTGCCCTCCCATTTGTCTTTTTTCAGTTTATTTTGTGCGTGACGGAGTTGCATTGAGACTCATTTCACACCCATAATAATAGCCCATTTGTTATTTTATTTTTTTTAATGGATCGTTTTAAAAAGTAACGATCAGACTTTCATATACTTCTGGTCTGAATTCAATGACCAGCTGATTGTCAGTAGATAAATTTAATGTGATAACTGTTTTCCTTTCCATATTTGTTCAAAGAATCCAAAATCATGAGAGGACACTTGAAACGGGTTTTCGAGAAAGGGAACCGGAATCACACGGATTCCATAGGACGTTTCGACTCTTTTTCGGTCTTTTTTGAGGTTTCCCATACTCATAAAACGGACATTTGTTTTATAATCCTTTCCTAAATTTGTTTTTTTCAGTTCCTCAATAAATTGCAAGAGCTGCCGATCCTTCCAAATACTCACATTTGTCAGTACAATACAGTAATCACAGCGGACAAATTCCGGAAATGAGTATGGAGTCAGAACCCCGAAATCCAGAATTTTATACTTGTGTTGCAGATGTAACTGTTCCCGCAGCTGCCGGAGTGTAATCTCCGGATAGTAGCTGACACCATTGCAGCGAAAAGGAATGGTTGGGTCCTTTTTCGAAGAAAGCGCAGCGATTTCATGACTGGAATTGACTTCCAGGTATGCGGTGCGGGCCAGAAATCTGCTGTGTAAAAAGTTGCAAAGCGAAATACTAAAGTGTGTTACACCAGAATTTACTGTTGTACCGCAGACTCCTATGGTTGCAGGAGCCGGAATAAATGGTTTATGAAACGTAAAAATAGGCGATTCCGTCCTTTCTCAGGTTGTTGCAGCCAGTGAACAAAATCCAGCTTTTCTTTGTCTGCACGAAAGATGTCCGTATTAAACGGATAAGAATAGACCGGCTGTGAAAATGTTCTGGCAAAATAAATGGCAGAATTGTGGTCGCACAGATTCGCAACAACATGCAGGCGATTACCAAAATTTTGTAAAAGAAAGTCTTTGGACTTTGCATCGTCCTGATGCCACAATGCTCCTCCACACACATAGATAATATGATCCGCCGTTGCAAGGCAGGAGGAAGAAAAATCACATCCGTAATCATTTACCATGATTTGTGCGACAGGCTCCGGGATTTCGATGCCACTGTCATATTTTGGAAATCCTGTAAAATTGCGATAAAAGAAACAACCGTTTTTTTCCCACACATGTTTCAGCTGGGCAACCGTCTTGCGCAAGTCGTTTGACCAGTTTTTTTCCTGGTAAATCGCGGAAATGCCAAGGTAGTTAAGTGTTGTCACCAGTGCGATGGCTATGTGTGTTGCACCACAGCCGCTGTGACTTCCAACGACTGCAATTGTCTGCCTGAGATGCGTTCTTCCCGTAGTTTCAATTACTTCTTTTAATGCAGAGTACAGAGCCTGCGGTGATTCATAGCGCAGGTCGGGATCTGCTGAAATTGCTTTCTGAATTTTGGGATAAATAGATCGGTTGGTGGCTGCATCCAGATATGGCATCATGTATTCCATGATTTTTCCGATACTGTAGATATCGGATCTCAGGGTTACCGGTTTTCCTGAGATAAGTTCCGGAGCAGAAAAATCCACGTTTCCGAAATGGTTGAAGTCTTTTCCAGAAATGGCAGCAAAAGATGCGACACTGAAGTCAATCAATTTAAGCTGTGTTCCACATACTATAATATGTTCCGGCTTAAGATCCTGATAAAGAATCGGAGAAGGCCGTAATGTATGCAGATATGCAAAAATGTCACAAAGCTGCTCACAAAAATATAAAAACTGGTTCTGGGATATTGACTGTTGATGAAGCAAAAATTCTTCTAAAGAGTCACCCTGAATATATTCTTCCACAAGATAGTAGAATGATTCATCTTCTTCAAAATCATAAATTGTGGGAATTCCGGGATGCTGAACAGACTTTAGAATCTGTGCTTCGGATATTGCGAAGAGCGGTTGTGCCGAAGTATTTTTGGGGAATCGCTTCATTGCACGGTACTGCTCTAAAGATTGCTGTCTGACAAGAAAGACACTTCCGCATTCTCCCTGGCCAAGGGGACGAATCAACTCGTATCGGTCAGACAATATTAAATTTTTGTTATTCATACGCTCCTTTGGGTCAGAGACGCATCTCATGCATAAACTTATAACACACTTTATTTTGCAATGCAAGTATTTTTTTTATAATTTTTTAATCCGTGGTAACTTTACAACGGGAGGGCATTTGATTATAATAAGTGTACCATTTACGGAAAGCGATTTCCAGAGAAGGATGTGATAGAGATGAAAATTGAAAAAGTAAATGAAAATCAGATTCGATGCACATTAACAAAACAGGATCTTGCAGATCGTCAGATTAATCTGCGGGAACTGGCATATGGTTCTGAGAAAGCAAAAGGACTTTTCCATGATATGATACAGCAGGCAAATTATGAGTTTGGATTTGATGTGAGTGACAATCCACTTATGGTAGAGGCAATTCCATTGTCTTCCGAATCCCTGGTTTTGCTGATTACAAAGGTTGAATACCCGGAAGAACTCGATACCCGTTTTTCACAGTTTACGGAAGGCGGTGATGAGGAGGAACTGTTTTCGAATATGGGGGCAGCCGGAAATGTGGAACGCAAAGGGGCAGATGATATTTTGGAACTTTTCCAGAAAATACGTGAAGCAAAAGCCTCTCCGGAGAGTGAAAATGCACAGCAGACAGAGGCACCGGAAGAAGTACCGGAAGTACCGGCAGATCTGACGAAAATGTTTGAATTTACGACGATAGATCAGGTGGAGCGTCTCGCACATGTACTTGTAAATTATTACAATGGACGAAATGATCTGTTTAAGAACGAGAAGAAAAACCGGTTTTATCTGGTGATCCACAAAGATGACCACACACCGGAAGAGTTTAATAAAGTCTGCAATATTATTTGCGAATATGCACAGCAGAAAAACTATAATCCTGCAGTCGGAGCATATTTTGCGGAGCATGGAAATAAAATTACGGGACCGCAGGCACTGCAGGTGTTTGCATCTCTTTAGAAAATTTAAATCAAAAAGGAGTGCTGAAATTCAGCACTCCTTTTTGATACGTGAAATCTATGCGGTTGCATCATGCTCGATGAAATCGTTGATGTCATTTACCAGATCATCCGGGTCGATTCCATGAACCATAGCTGCCTCAGCAATAGTCTCCATCTGGGATGATGGGCAGCCAAGACAATGCATACCAATGTTTAAAAGCATAGGTGCTACGTTCTCATCAATCTGAAGAAGTTCTCCGATCATAGTATCCTTGGTTACTTTAGCCATGGGATAAATCCTCCTTTGCAAATATCGTTTAATGTTGCTATTATAATACGATTTCCCGTTAATTGCAAATTATACTTTTTTTTATTAAAGAATTGACATTTTCGGACGATATATATGTCAGATGAAATGACAGGGAGCGTCAAATCAGAGGGCAGGGATGCTCAAACGTAGCGTATACGGGAAGGAATTAATATGAAAATTAATCGCAATATGTCTGCTGTTGTAGCCAATCGGCAGCTGCTTCGGACAGAAAATAAACTGAGCCTTTCTATGGGGCGTCTTTCCAGCGGATATAAGATCAATAAAGCTGGAGATAATCCGGCGGGAATGGCAATCTCCAGCAAGATGAAAGCACAGATTGATGGTCTGAATCAGGCAGAAGCGAATTCTGATGACGGACAGTCCGTACTCAGAATTGCAGACGGGGCATTAAACGAAGTCAGCAATATGCTGCAGCGTATCCGTGAATTGAGTGTTCAGGCGGCAAATGGAACAAACTCTTATTCGGACCGTCAGAGTATTCAGGACGAGATTGATCAGCTGACACAGGAAGTTGACCGGATTTCCACAGATACAGAGTACAACAAGAAGACGTTGCTTGACGGTTCGGCAAATACACGTGTGTATGTGAGTGGAACACATAAGGATACTACAAAATTTGCACGGAGCGCAACAAGAATTGACTTTTCCGAGGAGGTTCTTCCGGGAGATTATACGATTACAGTAGATGAAGTGGCAAAGGAAGCTACTTATACATTGGATATGTCCAACCTGATCAATGATCCGAATTTTGACGGGGGTACGGTTTCCATCAATGGAGTAGGAATAGAGTATGAAAAGGGCATGAGTGCGGATGATGTATACAAGCAGCTGATGTCCGTGGCAGATGAGATCGGGTGCAAGTTTGAAAAAGATCCAAATAAGGCAGGAGTTTATAATATTACTGCGGATAACAAGGGATCAAAGGAGACACTGACCATTGGTATGTCAAAAGAGATGGCACAAAAAACAGGTCTGTCAAAAGCACAGGGAGTTGTTCAGAATGCTGATGACGAAAGTTACAAACTTATAGCAAGTGGATCGGACGCAAAGGTCACACTTGGAAACGAATTTGGAAGTACAGTAATTACAAATGTTGAGGGAAATCGTGTGAAAATCACGGATAAAGGTGGATTTTCCATGGATTTTCTGCTGAGTGATGACGTACAAAATGGGGATACCCTTAAATTTGATGTGACGGATGTTGGTGCGATGACCATCCAGATCGGTGCGAACCAGTATCAGAATATGGATGTACATATTCCGGAAGTTTCCTCGGAGAGTCTGTATCTGGATACGGTAAATGTGGCGGTCAACGGAGGTGCTGACAAAGCCATCAGCACGATGGATGCAGCAATTGCAAAATTAAGTGCTGTCCGCTCCGGAATCGGTGCATATACCAATCGTCTCGAGTATGCAAGCTCCAGTCTTGCAGAGACACAGGAAGATATGACAACCGCATATTCAGGGCTTATGGATACCGATATGGCATCTGAAATGACAGAATATACACAGCAGAATATTCTGGAACAGGCTGCTGTTTCGGTGTTATCACAGGCAAATGATATTCCACAGCAGGTACTGTCTTTGCTGCAGAAATAGGAGTAGCATATGGAAAATGAGCTGAAAAAAGATTTTACGAGACGACTGAGCCAGTGTAATTCTGGCGAGATGATCGTCATCATTTACGATATCTTTTTTGCCTATGTGGATGACATTCGGCAGGCACACTGCAAGGGAGATCATGATGGACAGAAGGATGCGATCCGGAATGCACAGAGTGTTCTGGATGAACTGATCGGAAGTCTCAATTTTTCGTATCCGATCTCGCACAACCTGTATAAACTCTATATGTTCTGTAAAAATGAGCTTTCACGGGCGATGTACGAGAATCGGCTGGATGGAGTGCAGGAAGCGGAACATATCATGCACCGGTTGTATACTTCTTTTGTAGAGGTGGCGAAACAGGACAAGAGTGCACCCCTTATGAAAAATACCCAGCAGGTATATGCAGGGATGACTTATGCGCGCGGTGCCGTAAACGAAGATTATATGGATGTGGACAGTCACCGGGGCTTTTTTGTATAAAATTTCCGTAAAATGTGAACGGTCAGGAGGGAAGCGAATAGTTTCCCTCTATTTTTTTTACACATCCCAGAAGAAATTTATAGCGCATCTGTACGGCTTTTGCCTGATAAATGTAATAGTCGATCAAATCCGGATCAACGACATTTTCAAGATTGGCATAGGTATTTTGCAGTTCTGCGGTTGTCTGTTTCAGATTATCGAGAAGTATTGCATAGCCATCAGGGGGCTGAGGGGTTGTCTTAAACAATTTCATTGGATCACCTGCTTTCTGAAGTCTCTCTTTTACAAGTATAAGCAAAAATGGAAAAGTTATACAAAAAATTTGTAAAAAACTGCTTGACAAATAAAATTGGCATTGTTATAATTCGATTCACAACAAAGGGGTGATGCAAATTGATTTCGATGCAGGGGGCATCGGTTCTGACACTGTATGCAATCCTAATTGTGGCAGTCGTTCAGGATATTACCAGCATGAGGATTAGTAACCGGCTGATTATCATGGGTTTATTTTTATCGATGGCATTCGGTATAGTTTTGGGTGGAATGCCGCGAATCATTCAAGTTCTTTTGAATATTTCTATTCCGGTTATCATGTTATATCTTTTTTATCTCATAGGTGTGTTGGGCGCCGGAGATATCAAACTTTTTTCCGTTATCGGTGGATTTACAAATTTAAAAACATTGACAGACTGTGTGCTGGCAGCATTTGTGGCAGGAGCAGTAATAGCCGTGCTCAAGATGTTGTATATGCGCAATCTTAGAATCAGCCTTTTTAAAGCACAGGTTTTTTTAAGGGAACTGTTTTCGGGGAAATTCTCCTCTTATCGAAATGGCTGGGTTCAGGAGCAGAATCTGATGCATTTTTCTGTTGCGGTTTTACTGGGAATGTTATACGCGCATCGGACAGTATGGCTGTCACTGTTTTGAAAAGAAAGGAGGAGCTATGAGGAGAGCTCGATTGGGACTCTGTATTGGAGACCGGGAGTATGGTGACCGTTTTACCAGCTGCCTGATGAATCATTATCGGGATCAGCTTGAGCTGCACATGTTTTCCCAGAAGGAGGCACTTCAGGAGAACTGGAAAACCCTGGATGCAATTGTTCTGTCGGATGATTTGGCTGGGAAAAACAGGATAGAATGTGAAATTCCACAAATTTATCTGTCTGATGGAAATGAAAATGTGGATAAAGAGGTGGAAAAAGGGGTGGTGTTTGTGGATAAGTATCAGGAAGTGAATAAAATCGTCGATGAGATTTTAAAACAGATTGGGGAGGAAATAAAAAATGCCAGTGGGGGTGTGAAGCAAAAATTACAGGTTCTTGCAGTATATTCGCTGGCAGAAAATGAAATGCAGCTTCCGTTTGCGGTCACGCTGTCCTCCATTCTGAGTGAAAACGAAAAAGTTCTGCTTCTGGATTTGCAGGAAAACAGTGGATTGTCGCAGCTGATGGGGGAATTTTATTCGTCCGGGATGGAAGAACTTCTGGTGATGGCAGAAAGCGGAAAATACTCAAAGAGCAGGATGGTTTCCTGCATCGGTCATCTGGACAGGACAGATGTTGTGTATCCTCTGGGAAATACCGAGTGTCTGTGTGAAGTGAAAAATCTGACGTATCAGAAATTGTTTCAGATTTTAGCGCAGGAAATGAATTATACAACCATCGTTTTAAATCTGGGGTCACGGTTTATGGGATTTTTTGAATTGTTGGGGAGCTGCCAGAAAATTTTCCTGATGAAAAGCAGAGGAGGGCTTGGACAGTGGAGAGAGAAAGAATTTTTGACAGAAATTCAAAAACGCGGAGAAGAACGGTTATCCGAGAATCTGCGGGAGATACAGCTTCCACCTGTGGCAACCCCTGTGGTGTCCTGCGAGCGGCTCGTCGAGCAATGGAAATGGAACGAATTTGGAGACAGTATCCGGAGGATGATGCCGGTTGGATGAGTATGTAGGAGATATCCGGCAGCGTGTATTGGAACGCATGGATCTTTCACGGGAGATGTCGGATGAAGAAATTGAAAATCTGATTGGGGAAGAGGCATCCCGGCTGATGCAGGAGGAACCCATTTCCATTCGGGAACGTCTGATGCTGGAAGCAAGAGTATTTAATTCACTCAGAAAACTGGATGCTTTGCAGGAACTTCTGGATGATCCGGAAATTTCCGAGATCATGGTTAATGGCCCGAAACATATTTTTTTCGAAAAGGCAGGAAAGGTTCATGCGTGGAATCAGGCATTTGCCAGCGAAGAAAAAATGCAGGATGTGATACAGCAGATCGTTGGAAGACATAACCGGGTGGTTAATTTATCGAATCCGATCGTAGATACAAGGCTTGCAGATGGCTCCCGTGTAAATATTGTCCTGGCACCGGTTTCTCTGGATGGTTCTACGATCACAATCCGGAAATTTCCGGAGAAACCGCTGGATATGCAGACCCTTATTCAAAAAGGGGCACTTCCGGAAGATGCAGCAGAGTTTTTAAAGATGCTGGTAAGGGCAAAATACAACCTGTTGATTTCGGGAGGGACAAGCTCCGGGAAAACGACATTTTTAAATGCTTTATCACAGTATATCCCGGAGGATGAGAGAGTTATAACGATTGAGGATTCCGCGGAACTTCAAATACAGGGAATCAAAAATCTGGTACGTTTAGAAACACGGAATGCAAATATGGAGGGCGTCCAGCCGGTAACAATCCGAGATCTGATCCGCACAGCATTGCGTATGCGTCCGGACAGAATACTTGTTGGGGAGTGCCGTGGAGCGGAGGCATTTGATATGCTTCAGGCATTGAACACCGGACATGATGGCGGATTATCTACCGCCCATGGAAATTCAAGCAGAGATATTCTTTCCCGTCTGGAAATGATGGTACTGATGGGGATGGATCTGCCGATTGCTGCAATCAGACAACAGATTGCATCGGGGATAGAGCTGATCGTTCATCTGGGAAGATTACCGGATAAAAGCCGCAGGGTATTGGAAATTACAGAGGTATGCGGAGTAAAAGATGGCGAGATTCAGATTTCCCCGATTTACGAACTGGAAGGAATCGGGGGCAGCTGGAAGTGGAAACACTGTGGCATATTAAAGAATCGTAAAAAACTGGAGATGGCAGGACTTGCCCGGGAGAAGGGAGAGATAGAAGATGGATTATCGTGTGTATCATCTGAGCCGGAAGGAAGTTTGTAAAAGCATTACTTTGGCGGGGCTGCTGACAGTGGCAATTGCGTATTTATTTTATGCCAGCTGGCTGGGGATAGTATTTTTTCCTGTTTTTATCTGGTTTTTCATGAAGCGTCAGAAAAAAGCAGGGGAAGAGCAGATGCAATTACAGCTTGCGAAGGAATTTGTGGATACTCTCCGGAGTATCAGTGCGGCTTTACTTGCTGGTTTCTCTATAGAAAATGCGTGGAAAGAGGCAGAAAAAGAAATACTCGCATTATATGGGAAAAGATCCTATATGTATCAGGAGGTAAAGGAGATGAATTGTTCCATCAGCCTCAATCAACCATTGGAGCTGCTGCTGGGAGATTTCTCAACCCGAAGTGGAAATATGGATATTGCAAGTTTTTCTGAAGTTTTTTCATTTGCAAAACGCAGCGGTGGAAATTTTGTGACAATTATTGATGCAACATCCCGGCACATGCGGGTGCGCCATGAAACAGAGAGGGAGATTCAGGTACAGATTGCTTCTAGAAAGATGGAACAGAAAGTAATGAATGTGATACCGTTGTTCATTTTGTTATATCTGAAGGTGACATCCATGGATTTCCTGAATGTTTTATATGGAAATGTGGCAGGTGCATTGTTTATGACAGTATGCCTTGCAGCTTATGGTGGGGCGATTGTACTGGCAGAGAAAATAATGACAATACACATGTAGAGGGGGAAGCGTGAGAAGGAAAAAAATCATAGAGGCAGCGGTTGTTTGTATTCTGTTATTGCTGCTTGGGGCATATATGGAATTTTCCGATCGCAGTATGGACGATAAAAACAGGATTATCCGAGGCAGCCCGGGCAGTGGGCGGCAGGAAGTGGAACTTACGCTGAATGCAGGGGAGCAACTGAAAAATTATGACTATCAGGTAAGCGTTCCTGCACAATGTATTGATGAAAAGACAGCACAATCCTATTTTTCCCGGGCAGAAAAGGAAATAGACGAAACCTTTTTCCCAGAGGGAGAAGAGGCTGCACATGTAACAGAGCAGGTGCATATGAAGCCAAGCTATGTGAAAGGATTGGTAAAAGCCGACTGGACATTGGATCAATACAATGCAGTGGACGTGGATGGAACGATCCGAGAGGATCAATTAGATCCCCAAGGAGAACTTGTACAGGCGAGTGTGGCACTTACCTGTGAAAAGTACCGGGAGGAATATACGTTTTCTTTTCAAGTATACCCGAAAGTGATGTCGCAACAGGAAAAGGTCATTCATGAAATTGCAGCTGAAGTGGAGCAGCAGAGTACGCAGGAAGGGGAAAGGTATCTGACGCTGCCGGATCAGGCGGCAGGGGTGAAGCTACAATGGAAAGAAAAAAAACAGCATCTGGTATGGAAAATTTTGTTTTTTGAGGTGCTTGTCTGTTTCCTGATGGCGGGAATTGTTCTGGAGAGAAAACGTACTGCAGATCATATAAAAAAAGAGCAGATGAAACTGGATTATGCGGAAGTTGTGAGTAAACTTCTGATTTTACTGGGAGCAGGCATGTCATTAAAACAGGCATGGAATAGAATTTCCGCTCAATATTCTGATAAAAGGCAGAAAAAACAAATAAAAGAACGGTATATCTATGAAGAAATGATAATAACGAATCACGAAATCCTGGACGGGGAAAGTGAACGTCTTGCATACCAGAAATTTGGAGAAAGAGTGGATTTGGGAGAGTATCAGAGACTCATTCGGATTCTTTTACAGAATTTACAGACAGGAAGCAGGGGATTATGTAAACTTTTGGAACAGGAATCGGAGAATGCACTGGAAGAAAGGAAGGCACTGGCCTGTAAATTGGGAGAAGAGGCAGGAACGAAAATGCTGTTGCCACTCATGATGATGCTTGGCATCGTGATTGCCATCATTATGATTCCGGCAATGCTGTCATTTCAAGTATAAGGAGGAAAAATTATGTTAGGATTTAAAAACTTTTTGATGGAAGAAGATGGGGTAGGAGTTGTAGAAATGGTGTTGATCGTTGTGGTGTTGATAGGAATTGTTGTGTTGTTCAAGAAAAAACTGACAACGCTGGTTTCTGATATTTTCAACACAATTAAAGAACGCACAGGGGAGGTATAGTGAGGAGAAAGGCGAGTATTACTGTGTTTGCAGCCCTTTCACTGATGCTGGTGGCGCAGCTTCTTTTCACACTTTTAGAAGCAGCGAGACATTATGAACTTCAGAAAGTATTGTATATGAATACGGATACGGTTTTGGAATCCGTTTTTGCCGATTATTGCAGTCCTTTGTGGGAAACATACAAAATTCTTGGAGTACGGGTGGATGATACAGAAGGTAAATTATGTTTTAATAACCGGGAAGCACAGTTGCGTGGCCTTACATTGGATCATCTTGGAAGCAAAGAACAAAAAACTTTGCTTTCCGGGATGAGTCTGTTGACCGCGGAGATGACAGATGCAAGGTATGACCCCTATCGATTGCTGACAGATCAGAATGGTGTCGTATTTCAGAAGGCTGTGTGTACTTATATGAAAAAGAATATTGCATATGAGATGGCAAAGTCCGTCTACAATCATTATGAAGCAGTAAAAGAAGTAAAAAAGGACTATAAAAATCCGGATGAGGGTATTGCAGATGCAATGGATGCACTGAAGCATCCGGAAAAATATGAAACGGAGGGGGCAGGTAATTCATCATCCCGGCAGTTAAAAGGGGAAGCGCGTCAGGGGGATAAAACAAAGAAAGAGGATTCTGGAGAAAAGGCAACGCCAACAGAGAATCCTTTAGAAACGGTGACAGAAGTAAAAAAAGAAGGGGTACTATCCCTTGTTTTGCCGGAAAATACAAAGGTATCCGGAAAATCTATTAATATAGAAGAAACTGTTTCACACAGAAGTCTGGAAAAAGGTACGATGGATTCTTATGTGGGAACAGACTGGTATCAAAAAGTATTGTTTTATCAGTATCTGGTGAATTATCTTGGAAACTACGTGGAGAAAAAGCAGGATCGCGTATTGGAATATGAGCTGGAGTATGTTTTGGGCGGAAAAAGAAATGACGCGGATAATTTAAAAATTGTGGTTTCGGAGCTGCTGGCAATGAGAGAACCGTTAAATATGGCCTCATTAACCGCATCTTCCCAGCGACAATCAGAGGCAATGGCACTTGCGATCACGTTGGCGGGAGTATCCGCAAATCCGGCCGTAATCGAAGCTGTAAAATACGGAATCTTAGTAGCGTGGGCATTTGCAGAAAGTGTGTTAGATGTAAGGACACTATTGTCCGGTGGGAAAATTACAATGATAAAAAGTGATGCGGACTGGACTTCAAATGTACATATGATTCCAGAACTTTTGTCGGGCTGGTCTGTGGCGAAAGATTGTTCTCAGGGATTGGATTATGGACAATATGCTGCCATTTTGCTTTTGTTTCATAAGGGAAATACCCTTGCAATGCGCACCATGGATGTGGAGGAAGCGTATGTACAGACACAGGAAGGGTACGAAAATTTTCAGATGGACCACGTTTTGTGTGAAACTGAGCTTACTGCCACCTATGAATTCCAACCGGTATTTCTTGGCTTTGTATCCATCCTTGAAAATTTCTCAAATGGATTCCGGATTCAAAATCATTCCGGATATAGTTATTTTCATGGGAAGGAGGGGATGTAAGGATGTCTTTTGGACAGTGGAAACCAACAATTACCCTCAAATATCAACCTTTTCCGAAGCAGGCATGTATTCATAAGATAATAAACGAACCAATAGATTCGAATCCGCAAGACGATATCTATAACCTGGGAGAACATCCTTGCCAAAAGGCATCCTTATGTTCCCTTTTTAAAGGATCGTATACGTTGGAGGCAGCAGTGATTATTCCTGTTACAGCGGTGTTTTTCCTTACGCTCCTATTTTTCTTTCGGGTGTTGCAGATTCAGACAGAAGTTCAGGAGGCATTGAATTATGCAAGTAGAAAAACAGCATGTGAAGCGGCTGCCGTTTCGTCGCAAACGGGGCTTCTGGTATCTGCGGAAGCGTATTTTCGAAAGGAGCTGGGAACGTACAGTTTGCCGGAAAAATATATTCGCGGTGGAAAACATGCGATTACAATGGCGAAATCCGATCTGTCAGGAAGTTATATTAATTTGCAGGTTAACTATTACATAAAAATTCCAATCAGTTTTTTTGAGGTGAAGGGTGTCAGTATCTGTCAGAAAAGTAAGAGTCATAAGTGGGTTGGCGACCGTACAGATGGAAAGCAGAGTGATTATGTGTATGTTACAAAACATGGAACCGTTTATCACAGGAGCAGAAAGTGTCATTATCTGGATTTAAGTATTAAAAGTGCGGATTATGCACAGATCAGCGGCATGAGAAACAAAAATGAACATAAATACAGCGCATGTTCCGGGTGCGTGGTGAAAAATTATGTCTCCGGAAAGGTGTATGTGACGGATTACGGAACCTGTTATCACAGTGATCTTGCCTGCAGTGGATTAAAAAGAACCATTTATCTGATCCTTTTGGAAGAGACGGGAGGAAAAAGGGCCTGTGGTAAATGTGGGGCGAATGCGGAGGTGAGGTAAAATAATACGGAACAACTATGAAATAATCAGAATGTGCATATTGACCTTTGGATTGGCAGGACTATCCTGGGAAGATATGAGAAAACAGGAACTTCATGGCTGGGCAATTTTGCTGCTGGGAATATCAGGTATGGCTGTATCACTGCTGGGAGGCTGTTGGAAAAATCCAGTATGGTTTTTGGGATTACTGCCGGGGATATTTATGCTTATACTGGCCTGGAGTACAAGAGAAAGTATTGGATATGGGGATGGTCTGGTAATCTTATGCATGGGATGTTTTTATGCATTGGGTGAAATGATGGCAATTGTCATGATTGCCATTACCATTGCGGGAATTGCGGCTCTTGGTTTACTGATATTTGGGCATAAAAACAGAAAATCCGAGTTTCCGTTTGTGCCGTTTCTGCTAGGGGCACATTTGGTCATGTGGGGAATACAGAGATAAAAGGAGAAAATATGAAATGGAGAGGAAGTTATACCGTAGAAGCGGCTGTGATTATACCGGTTCTGATATGGACGATGGCAGCAGCTATGTGTACAGGAATTGATTTGTTGCATGAAGTACGTGAGGAGCATGAAGAAAAACAGATAGAAGATATGTGGGCAGTAGATTCCTTTTATCAGTATCAGACGTTAAAAGAGGTGAAAAAATGATCAATCGGGAAATAGTATATGAAAGAAATCTTACGGGAAGTTTTATGAAAATTGCAGCAGGAATCCATGCGGGGCTGGATGAAAAGCTGATGCTGAGGAGAAAATTGCCGGGACTTCTTGCGGTGGAAAAGGCATATATGGATGGGGAGGGACAGTACTGGTATAACATATCCGGCAAACAGTCGCTTGATATGTATTGCAGGGTAAAAGAAGTAGATATTTCTTTCATTGAAAAACTGATTATGAGCATTTGCAGTGAGATGGAGATTCTGGAATGGAATCTGATTCAGACCAATTGCCTGATGCTGGATCCCGAGTTAATATTTATTACCAACAGCAACCAGGAAATTATTTTTACCATATATCCGGGTGGGAGTGGAACCATTGAGACAGAATTTCAGCAGTTAATGGAATTTCTGCTTACAAAAGTGGATCATAAAGACACACGGGCGGTAAAAGCAGCATATGGAATTTATGAGAAGACGCTTCTGGATGGTTATTCTATTACAGATATCCGGGATGAAATTGTAAGAACCAGACAAAATGAGGGGAAAAAGGCGGCTGTGGAGGAATCCGGGGGAAATGGAATGGAAAAAGTTTGGAGAGAGGAAAACAATCAACCCGTAGTTCCTGAAAGAAAATATGAAGATCATCCAGACAAAAAAAGAAAAGATGAAACTGTAAAAAGAGCCAACAGAAAGAAAAAGGAGGGAAAGAAAAAGGAGCAGAAGGAGTGGATCAGAAAATTAAAAAAGCTACTGATAGAAATAGGTCTTCTGGAAGAGGAAGAAACCGAAAAACAGGTATATGAATCTTATCATGGAAGTAGGGAATGCCTGCAGGATACCAGAAAACTTTCGAAGTCTGCGGTTGTATATCCGGAGGAAGTAATAAAAACGGTGGCACAACCCGAATATCGGCCAACGGTATGCCTGAACAGCATGACAGGGAAAGTCAGGGGGATGTTGTTGTATCAGGGAGCTGAATCTTACGAGGATATCTGTGTTACAAAGAAAATGACAAGAATCGGGTACGGTCCCGATGCGGACATACAAATACAGGCAGATACGATTAGTCAGCTGCATGCGCGGATTGATCGTGATGGAGAGACCTATTATATTGAAGATTTAAATTCGACAAATGGTACGTTTGTGAATGATGAGCCGCTGGCTTACAAAGAGAGAAGAAAATTAAACAGTAATGACATGATCCGTTTCGCGGATGTCCGATATCGTTTTTGCTAACTGCCTTGTCTTTCCAAATGGAAGTGAGTATACTGATAGCATGTGAAAAAATCAGGAGGGAAAAGCATGCCACAAAAAAAGAAACTTCCATTTGTAACCGTGGGATTTGTCGCTGTGAATGTTCTTGTTTATGTGATTCTGGAAATCCTTGGAAATACGGAAAATACGGAGTTTATGGTAAGAATGGGGGCGGTTTGGCCGCCATATGTGAAGCAGGGAGAATACTGGAGACTGTTTACAGCTACTTTTATGCATTTTGGATTTGAACATATTTTGAATAATATGCTGGTACTGATCTGTGCCGGTCCGATTCTGGAGAAGGCGATGGGGCATATCAAATACCTGTGTCTGTATCTGATCGCCGGTGTGGGAGGAAGTACACTGTCCTATGTGCAAATGATCGCATGGGGAAAGCATGAGGTATCGGCAGGGGCATCCGGTGCTATTTTCGGTATTATCGGGGCATTGCTGTGGATTGTGATGATACACAAAGGAAGATATGAATCTCTTACGGGCAAAGGGCTGCTTTTTATGATTGTGATCAGCCTGTATTATGGAATTACCAGTGTGGATGTGGACAACTGGGCACACATCGGTGGCCTTGCAATGGGATTTGTTCTTGCAATTATTTTATACCGGAAACCTCGTAAAGCAGTTGATTTATCGGGGGAAAATCCCTATACTAATTAGTATCAAAGCAAGGAGAGTATACCGATGAAAATCAACGTGTATTATGGAGGCCGGGGACTTTTGGATGACCCGACACTGTATGTATTAAAAAAGATGGAAGATGTTTTACGGGAACTTCGGGTAAACATCGAACGATTCAATATATATGAGCATAAGAATGAAATTGCAACCCTTCCGCTGACGTTCAAAGAGGCAGACGGAATTATTCTTGCCACAACGATTGAGTGGCTGGGAATCGGTGGTTATATGCAGCAGTTTCTGGATGCCTGCTGGTTATATGGTGATAAGGAAAAAATCAGCCATACCTATATGCAGCCGATTGTTATGTCCACAACCTATGGAGAGCGCGAGGGAGAACTGACTCTGATGAATGCATGGGAGATTCTGGGTGGATTACCATGTGCAGGGTTATGCGGATATGTAGAGGATCTGGTGGAATTCAAGCAGAATAAAGATTATACGCTGATCATTGAAAAGAAAGCGGAAAACCTGTACCGGACCATTTCCCAGAAGATCAAAAATCTTCCGACCAGTAATCAGGCAGTAAAGCAGAGTGTTCTGCGGACGCAGCAGCTGAATCTGACACCACAGGAGAGCGAGCAGCTCTCGAAGTATGTATCGGATGATACTTATGTGAAGCAGCAGAAAGAGGATATTGAGGAATTGGCATCGATGTTCAAAGATATGCTTGGAAAACCGGATGATGATATGGATACACCATTTGTGAAGGAACTGGAAAGTCATTTTGTATCTACTGAGGATTTTGCTGCCAGCTATTCCTTTATTATCGAAGGAATCAAAAAGCCATTGTATGTAGCAATTGAAAACGGAGAATTGGAGATTCATTACGGTCAGGAAGAAAAGATTGACGTGGTTGCAAAATTAAGCAGAGATGTTCTGCAGTCAATCATTGACGGACGGATGACATTCCAGAGAGCGTTTATGACGGGTGAGATGACAGCGAAAGGGAATTTTAAAACGCTTCGTATGCTCGATCAGATATTTGTATTTTAGGAGGCAAAAAAATGAAAGACGACAATTGTATTTTTTGTAAACTGGCAAACGGAGATATTCCGACCAATACGATCTATGAAGATGCGGATTTCCGTGTGATTCTGGATGCAAGTCCTGCAACAAAGGGACATGCGCTGATTCTGCCGAAACAGCACTATGCAAATATGTTTGAGATGGATGATGAAGTACTCGCAAAGGCTGCAAAGCTTGCAAAGAAAGTTATTACACACGAAAAAGAAGTGTTGGGATGTGACGGTTACAATGTGCTTCAGAATAACGGAGAAGCAGCAGGACAGACCGTATTTCATTTCCATATGCATCTGATTCCGCGTAAAGCAGGAGATCAGGCAGTTCCTGAGTGGGAGCATTTATCTCTTTCCGATGATGAGATGAAAGAAATCTGTGATAAGATGAAGATGTAAAAAATCTGTATCTCTATATACAAAAACATGCATATCGCTGGAAAAACGTACAGCAGATATGCATGTTTTTTTGTTTTGGTATAGTGGCGTGTGAATTATTTAGAAACACTTTCAATCAGTTTTAATATCGTTCCGATGGAATCCATCTGACCGCTCTCTGACATGGTATGGATGTATTTTTCGCGGTCGGCATATACTTCGCGTACAGCATCAAGTAATGTCTGATCCGTCAGTTTTTCTTCTTCAATCACATAAGAAAATCCCTGTTTAGCAAAAGATTTCGCATTTAAAATCTGATCACCACGGCTGGCAGCAGCAGAAAGCGGAATCAGGATGTTTGGTTTGTGCAATGCAAGAAGTTCACAGATGGAATTTGCACCTGCGCGGGAAATGGCAAGATCTGCCAGGGCAAACATGTCGGTCAGTTCTGCACTTGCATATTCAAACTGCGCATAGCCAATCACGCCTTTTAATTTCTCATCGAGATTTCCTTTTCCGCAAAGATGAATGATATAAAACTGCTCTAACAGTTCCGGAAGCACTTTCCGTACGGCTTCATTGATGACCTTGGAACCTGAACTTCCGCCGACGATCAGGAGTACTGGTTTGTTGTGATCTGGAAAACCGCAGTAGTGAAGGGATTTTTCCGCATCTCCGTGGAACAGTTCCCGGCGGATCGGTGAACCGGTAAGAACTGCTTTTTCCGCTGGAAGGTATTTCATGGTCTCCGGGAAATTACAGCATACTTTTTTTGCACCGCGGATTGCGATTTTGTTTGCAAGTCCCGGTGTGATATCGGATTCGTGGATAATTGCCGGAATATGGCAGTGCTTTGCGGCAAGGACAACCGGAACAGACACAAATCCACCTTTGGAAAAGACAACGTCCGGTTTGAGTTTGCGCAGGATGGAGATTGCCTGCCCATATCCTTTTAATACTTTAAAAGGATCGGAAAAGTTTTTCCAGTCAAAATAACGGCGAAGTTTTCCGGAAGAAATTCCGATATAAGGGATTTTTTGTGCTTCGATAAGTTCTTTTTCCATTCCGTTGTAGGAACCGATATATGTAATTTCATAACCGGCTTCCTGAAGTGCCGGCATAAGGGCAATGTTTGGAGTAACATGTCCGGCAGTTCCGCCACCGGTCATAACAATTTTTTTTGATTTAGCCATTCGATATTTCCTCTTTTCTTTACTTAAGTCAACTCTATATGATCTATATAGAAATGTCAAGCAACATGGGCAGTAACGACATATGTCGAAACTTGCGACCGAAAGGATATTCCGGTGATGACGTTCTTTCATTATAATAAGATTTATACAGTAAGAAATGATTTTATATAATATGAAAGGATGGGAGCAGATATGACAATACTGATGTGGATCAGCAGGTGGCAAAATGAAATGGAGTTAATGATTATGGGGTTGCAGATCATACTTTTTTTATTTTTAACAATTGGGGTGTTTTGTATTGTGCGGCAACAGAAAAAAGCAAACCGGTGCAGAAGACGCCTGGAATTGTACTTAAAAAAACACATGGACAAGCCGAAAAAGAAAGAAGAAAAAAGTGTATCACCGGAGAACGTGCAAAATAAAAATTTACATGAGGATGAGGAAGAAAACCGCATAATTTCAACTGTTTTGCAGGAAATTTTCCCATAGTGGAATGTTTTTTATCAAAAACAATACATAAATTGACACAGGAATATAAAATATGTAACATTTTCAAAACCGGCATGGGTGTGCAGTGAAAACACACACCCATTTTTTAAACGGAATATGAGTAAAAGTGGAGAGCACCACCCATTTTTTTACTAAAATTTGACAAACAGGAATTTCTGTGCTACAATGAGCCACGTAACAAACTTGTAACAAATGAAATAAAGTGTTTAAAAACGCAACATAAGTGTAATACTTATTGCATAAAATGTTACGAATCCACGGTTGAGATGTGGATGAAACAAACTACGGAGGTTCATCAATGAAAGCAAGCAAAAAGGTGATGGAAAGTGTAATCGTGTCGGGACTGGCACTCACACTTGCGGTCACTGCAGTTACCGGTAATGGAGTGAATATTGCAGCAAAGGATGCAGCAGACACACAGTTTGTCAATAACGGGATTGCCGGAGTGGCATCTGCCATGAATGAATATGAATTGGAGTCGGCAGACTATCTGGACAGATATATTTCTGTTGAAAAGACAAATGCGGCTTTGGTTGCGGCAACAGCAGATGGAACGGTTATATCCGGAAATGATACAAAAAAAGAAGAAACCACAGAAAAGGAAACTGCTTCCGAAGAGGAACAGGAGTGGCAGAATAAGCTGATGGCGAAGGTGGATGATTTTCTTTACGTTCGCGAAAAGGCAGATTCTGATTCCGAAATTGTCGGAAAGATGTACAAAGGGGATCGCGCAGTTGTGAAAGAAGCAGGCGATACCTGGACAAAGATTGAGTCCGGCAATGTAACAGGATATGTAAAGAATGAATATTGTGTGACAGGAACAGATGCATTAAATTATGCAAAGAAGCACTGTGATACGGTTGCGAAGGTTTCCATTGACGGTCTTCGTATTCGTAAAGCGCCAGACACAGATGCGGAGGTAGTGAAAACCGTTGCATCGGGTGAGCACATGGATGTGAATACAAAAGCCGAAGAAACAGACGGATGGATTGCCGTCAAAGTTGGTTCAGATACCTGTTATGTGAGTGACGATTATGTGACCGTCACACTGGATACAGGCAAAGCAGTCACCATTGAGGAAGAACAGGCAGCAATCAAGGCTGCAGAAGAGAAAAAGGCAGCGGAAGAAGCGAAGAAGAATGCTTCTGTTTCTGCTGAAAAGAAATCATCGTCCGGTCAGTCGGCATCTTCCCAGACAACACAGAATGCGTCGATTGCCGCAAGTGCGGATGAAGAGACACTTCTGGCAGCACTTGTACAGTGTGAGGCCGGAGGAACCAGCGTACAGTGTATGACAGCGGTTGGAGCGGTTGTTGTTAATCGTGTCAGAAGCGGCGGATTTGCAAATTCTATCTACGGAGTTATCTATCAGAGAGGTCAGTTTGGACCGGCATCTTCCGGCAGACTTGAAGCAAGACTTGCCAGCGGTGTCAGCGCAAGCGCCAGACAGGCAGCGAGAGCCGCATTAAACGGCAGTGATCCGACAGGTGGAGCAAAATACTTCAAACTGGCATCCAGCGGTCATGCGGGAACGGTTGTAGGACCGATTGTATTTTATTAAACTTAAAAATCCAGGAGCTTTGTCGAAAGGCAGAGCTCCTTTTTTGATCGGTCAATTTTCCATACCATTGTTGTAAAATTCCGGCAAATGGAGTAAAATGTTTTCAACGTACACTTAAGGAGGAAGAGCAATGACATTAAAGGGACGTAATTTGTTAAAAATGATGGATTTTACACCGGAGGAGATCCTGTATCTTGTGGATCTGTCCGCAGAGCTGAAAGAGAAGAAACATCAGGGAATCATGCATGACAGTCTGGTTGGAAAAAATATTGCACTGATTTTCGAGAAGACAAGTACAAGAACCCGATGCTCTTTCGAGGTAGCTGCACATGATCTGGGTATGCATGTGACATATCTTGATCCGAGCGGTTCCCAGATTGGAAAAAAGGAAAGTATTCCGGATACGGCCCGTGTTCTTGGACGTATGTTTGATGGAATCGAATATCGTGGATACGGACAGGAAATCGTGGAAGAACTGGCAAAATATGCAGGGGTTCCGGTGTGGAACGGACTGACCAATGAATCCCATCCGACACAGATGATTGCCGATATGCTTACCATCAAGGAGCATCTTGGAAAACTTAAGGGTGTGAAGTTTGTATACATGGGGGATGCCCGTTACAATATGGGCAATTCCCTGATGGTTACCTGTGCAAAGCTTGGTATGCATTTTGTTGCCTGCACCAATCCGAAATATTATCCGGATAAGAAGCTCGTGGATTACTGTGTGGACGTGGCCTCCACGACAGGAGCAACCATCACACTGACAGACAGTGTTGCGGAAGCAACCAGGGATGCTGATGTCATTTATACAGATGTATGGGTATCCATGGGTGAACCGGAAGAAGTATGGGCAGAGCGTATCAATGACCTGAAACCGTATCAGGTAAATACCGATGCATTCAAAAATGCAAAGGACAGCGCAATCTTTATGCATTGTCTGCCGGCATTCCATGATTTAAAGACTACGATCGGAAAACAGGTTTATGAAAAGTTTGGATTATCCGAGCTGGAAGTGACCGATGAGGTATTTGAGAGTGAGCGCTCCGTTGTCTTCGATGAAGCTGAGAACCGTATGCATTCCATCAAGGCGATCATGAAGGCAACGTTATCTGACTAAGAAAAAACGTTTACATATTTTTGTGAATGGAAAGTATGATTATGAAAGCAGAAATTTTAAGACTGCTCCGTGAGACGGACGGATATGTGTCCGGTCAGGAGCTGTGCAATCAGTTTGGCGTATCCCGGACCGCTGTCTGGAAGGCAATTAATCAGCTGAAAGAGGCCGGCTATGAGATTGAGGCGGTGCAGAATAAGGGATATCATCTGGTATCTGTGCCGGACCGTATGGACGAAGTGGAGCTGGCAAGCATCCGAAAGACCGAATGGGCAGGCGCGGAAACGTATTATTTTGACAAGATTGATTCCACGAATACGAAAGCAAAAGAACTGGCAGAAGAAGGACATCCGTCCGGAACTTTTGTGGTAGCGGACCAGCAGACCGCGGGAAAAGGACGTCGCGGACGGTCATGGGATTCCCTTCCGGGAACGGGAATTTATATGACACTCATGCTCAAACCGGACATCAATCCGAACCATGCATCCATGCTGACCCTCGTGACAGCGATGGCAGTGGCAAATGCAATGCACCGGGTGACGGGAGCAGAGGCTTTGATCAAATGGCCGAATGATATTGTCATAAATGGTAAGAAGATCTGTGGTATTCTTACGGAAATGAGTGCACAGTTTGACTATATCAACCATATAGTGATCGGAATCGGAATTAATGTGCACAATGAAAGCTTCCCGGAAGAACTGCAGGATCATGCAGGTTCCCTGCTGCTGGAGTGCGGAAAACGTGTGCACCGTGCAGATCTGATTGAGGCATTTCTGGAAGAATTTGAACGGCTGTATGCGATCTATCTGCAGACCGAGGATCTGTCAGCATTACAGGAAGAGTACGATCAGCTGCTGGTGAACCGTGGCCGGCAGGTGCGTGTACTGGATCCGAAGGAGCCATTTGAGGGAAAGGCTATGGGAATTACAAAAAAGGGAGAACTGATCGTAGACACCTGGGAGTCAAGAAAAATGGTGTCTTCCGGAGAAGTCTCCGTGAGAGGAATCTATGGATATGTCTAAAGAGTCAAATGAGGTAGTATTGTGCGTATCCAACGCATACCAGAAAAAATTTTATCTGAATGAGAACTTCAACGGACTTCCACAGTCCATCCGTGATGAGTTAAAAATCATGTGCGTCATTTACACCGAGGATATCGGGGGAGTATTGGAGCTGGTATTTGATGAAGCGGGAAATCTGGAACTTCGCACTTCCTGCGAAGAAGGCGATTTCTGCTATGATGAGATCGGAAGCGTGCTGAAAATCAAGCAGCTGCGCAACGAAAAAAGGGAATTGCTGGAAGCACTTGAGATGTATTACAAAGTTCTGTATCTGGGCGAGGGCTTAGAGGCACTGGACGAGGAGGAAGACAAATGATATTAACCATAGATGTTGGAAATACGAATATTACCTGCGGGGTGTTTCAGGGCGATGAGATCGCCGCAAGTTTTCGTATTACGACAAAAATGCCACGGACATCGGATGAGTATGGCATGATGCTTTTGAATCTGCTGGAGCAGAACGATATTCATCCGGCAGAAATTAAGGATGCCATCATCTGTTCCGTTGTGCCGAATGTGATGCATTCCCTGAGGGGTGGACTTGTCAAATATTTCCATATCACACCGATCGTGGTGGAGGCGGGCATCAAAACGGGAATCCGCATCGTGACACCGAATCCGCAGCAGATCGGAGCTGACCGTATTGTGGATGCAGTCGGGGCATATGAAATATACGGAGGTCCGGTGCTTGTCATTGATTTCGGTACCGCCACAACCTATGATTATGTGGATGAAAGCGGAGCCTTTCAGGGAGGGATCACAGCACCCGGAATCCGGATTTCGGCAAAAGCCTTGTGGGAAGATGCTGCAAAACTTCCGGAGATCGAGATCAAAAAGCCAGCATCAATTCTCGGAAAAGACACGATCACAAGTATGCAGGCAGGGCTTGTGTACGGACAGATCGGACAGACCGAATACATCATCAACCGCGTGAAAGCGGAAGTCGGACTCGAAAATATCAAAACCGTTGTAACCGGAGGACTTGGCCGCATCATTGCCAATGAGACGGATGCTGTGGATATTTACGATCCGAACCTGACGTTAAAAGGTATCAATCTTGTGTATAAAAAACAGAATCGGAAAATAAAATAGTTATGATCAGATCACTTCAGATCGGCAGTGTGACACTGCCAAACAATTTAATATTAGCTCCTATGGCAGGCGTAACCGCCCTGCCATTTCGCTTGTTGTGCAAAGAGCAGGGGGCAGGGCTTCTGTGCATGGAAATGGTAAGTGCCAAAGCAATTCTCTATAAAAACCGTAATACACAGGCACTTCTGACGATTGATCCGCGGGAAAACCCGGTGTCTTTGCAGTTGTTTGGATCAGATCCGGATATTATTGCTGAGATTGCACATCAGATTGAGGATCGCCCATTTGATATTCTTGACCTGAATATGGGCTGCCCGGTGCCAAAGATTGTCAACAATGGGGAAGGCTCGGCACTCATGAAAAATCCAAAACTTGCAGGCGAGATCATTGAAAAGACGGTAAAAGCGATCAAAAAACCGGTTACGGTAAAAATCCGCAAAGGGTTTGATGATGATCATGTCAATGCGGTGGAGATGGCAAAGATTGCGGAAGCTTCCGGTGCGGCAGCAGTTGCCGTGCATGGACGGATCAGGGAGCAGTTCTATTCCGGCAAGGCAGACTGGGACATTATCCGTCAGGTAAAAGAAGCCGTAAAGATTCCGGTCATTGGAAACGGAGATCTGCTTACGGCGGAGGATGTGATTGCCATGGAAGAACAGACCGGATGTGATGGCTTCATGATTGCAAGGGGGGCACAGGGAAATCCGTGGATTTTCCGGCAGATCCTGCATTATTTTGAAACAGGGGAGCATCTGTCGAAGCCGCCGGCATCGGAGGTGGCACAGATGATTCTGCGTCATGCCCGGATGATGCTGGAGTTTAAAGGTGAATATATCGGTATCCGTGAGATCCGCAAGCATGCAGCGTGGTATACCGCCGGATATCCGCATGGGGCACGGCTGCGTGTGGCAATCAATCAGGTGGAAAATTACGAACAGCTGGAGACACTATTGATGGAGTATTTCGTCTGATGCATAGAAAGCTGTGTCGATGTTCACGGAATTGCTGTTCAGGTTGCTGGGTGGACACGGTGTGGGGCGGGCGGTAACTTCACAGATGAGCGACAGTCCGGTTTGAAGGAGAATATCTTGACAGAATGTGGACAATTCGCTATAATACCTAGGTTATTGTGGATTATTTATGCGCTTTTTTCAAAAAGCTGCATATAAAAAATATAGAATCAGGGGTAAATCAAATGGATAAGAAAAATATCTTGACCTATGAAGGTCTGAAAAAGCTCGAAGACGAACTGCAGAATCTCAAAGTTGTAAAGCGTAAGGAAGTTGCTCAGAAGATCAAAGAAGCCCGTGAGCAGGGTGACTTGTCCGAGAACGCAGAATACGATGCAGCAAAGGACGAGCAGAGAGACATCGAGGCGCGTATCGAGGAGATCGAAAAGATCTTAAAGAATGCCGAAGTCGTTGTTGAGGAAGAGGTCGATCTGGAGAAGATCAGCATCGGATGTAAGGTAAAGATTCTCGACTGCGAGTTCAACGATGAGTTAGAGTATAAGATTGTTGGTTCCACAGAGGCAAACAGCTTAAAGGGAAAGATCAGTAATGAATCACCGGTAGGCCGCGCACTGTTAGGTAAAAAAGTAGGCGATACCATTACCGTAGAGACACAGGCTGGAGAGTTATCTTACAAGGTACTCGAGATCCAGAGATCAACCGTAGATTAAGAGAGGAAATGAAAATGGCAGGACAGAATAACGGAAAGCAGGGCGGACAGCAGCAGGATGTCAACCAGCTGTTAAAGGTGCGCCGTGAAAAGCTTGCAAATCTGCAGGAAGCAGGACAGGATCCGTTTCAGATTACCAAATATGACGTAACCCATCACACATCAGATGTGAAGGATCTTTACAATGCACACGAAGAGAAGCTTTTAGCCGGCAGACCGGCAGTTAATACCGATGGTATGGACGAGGCAGCTGCAAGAGAGGCAGTCAAAGCAGATTATGAGGAGAGAAGAAGCATCATGGATGCCGATCCGGTCCACGTATCCATCGCAGGACGTATGATGTTCAAGCGCGTCATGGGAAAAGCATCTTTCGCAAACATTCAGGATCTCAAGGGAAGCATCCAGATCTATGTTGCGCGTGACGCAATCGGAGAAGATCTGTATGCAACCTTCAAGAAATCCGACATCGGTGATATCTGGGGTGTTAAGGGATACGCATTCCGCACAAAGACAGGAGAAATCTCCATCCATGCGGAGGAGATGACTCTGCTTTCCAAGTCTTTACAGATTCTTCCGGAGAAATTCCATGGACTGACCGACACGGATATGCGTTACCGTCAGAGATATATCGATCTGATCATGAATCAGGAGAGCAAGGAAGTATTTGTAAAGCGTTCCAAGATTTTAAAGGAGATCCGTAACTTCTTAGCAGACCGTGATTTTATGGAAGTAGAGACTCCGATGCTTGTTGCAAACGCAGGCGGTGCGGCAGCAAGACCGTTTGAGACACATTACAATGCATTAAATGAGGATGTAAAGCTTCGTATTTCCCTGGAACTTTACTTAAAGAGACTGATCGTTGGTGGCCTGGAGCGTGTATATGAGATCGGCCGTGTATTCCGTAACGAGGGTGTTGATACCCGCCACAACCCGGAATTTACCCTGATGGAGCTGTATCAGGCATACACTGATTACGAGGGCATGATGGAACTGACAGAGTCCATGTTCCGTTACCTCGCTGAAAAAGTATGCGGATCAACAAAGATCTCTTACAATGGTGTAGAAATTGATCTTGGAAAGCCATTTGCACGTTTAACCATGAACGATGCAATCAAGAAATATACCGGTATTGATTTTGATCAGGTACCGGATGACGCAGCAGCAAAGAAACTTGCAGATGAGCATCATATTGCATACGAAGAGCGTCATAAGAAGGGTGATATCATCAACCTCTTCTTCGAGGAATACTGCGAGAAGGAACTGATCCAGCCAACATTCATCATGGATCATCCAATCGAGATTTCTCCACTGACAAAGAAGAAACCAAGCGATCCTACAAAGGTAGAGCGTTTCGAGTTATTCTGTAATACATGGGAGATGTGTAATGCATACTCCGAGCTGAACGATCCGATCGATCAGCGTGAGCGTTTCGCTGCACAGGATGCCAATGCCGCAGCCGGTGATGACGAAGCAGAACACACCGATGAAGATTTCCTGAACGCACTGGAGATTGGTATGCCGCCTACAGGTGGTATCGGATACGGAATTGACCGTCTGGTAATGTTATTGACAGACAGTCAGGCAATCCGTGACGTTCTGCTGTTCCCAACAATGAAGAGCATTGGTGGCGTAAAGGATGAAAATGGCGTAAGTTCTAAGCCTTCAGAAGAGGTAAAAGCTGAGCCGGAGAAGATTGATTTCTCTAATGTAAAGATTGAACCTTTATTTGAGGAAGAAGTAGACTTCGATACATTCAGCAAGTCAGATTTCAGAGCTGTTAAGGTAAAAGAGTGTGTAGCAGTTCCTAAGTCAAAGAAATTATTACAGTTTACTTTAGATGACGGAACAGGCACAGACCGCACTATTTTAAGCGGAATCCACGCTTATTATGAGCCAGAAGAGCTTGTTGGAAAGACACTTATTGCCATCACAAATCTTCCACCTAGAAAGATGATGGGAATTGAATCTTGTGGTATGTTACTTTCAGCAGTAAACAATCTTAAGGATTCAGAGGATGAAGAACTTCATCTTCTTATGGTTGATAACCATATTCCAGCAGGTGCAAAGCTTTACTAAAAACGTGATGTACCTTATTGGTGGAAATTTGTAAAATTACAAAAATACGCCAATTTTACGCCAAACGATGCAGAGTTTGATGTAAGAAAATAATATAATGATGTGGAATCAGACGATATGACATAGAAGCCCCATTGGATAGAGAAATCTGTCTGATGGGGTTTTATTGTATATGGAGGTGCTAAAAAAGTGAGAAGAAATATTTTTGATATACTTGAAGAAGAAATGAATTTAGAATATGAGATTGAAACGATAGTGAATCTTTTTAATGAAGCAAGGATTTATGGTTTCAATATTAATTATAGTATTGAAGATTATTTCGACCAAGAATGTATACATTTATGGAAAAATAGAAAATATGTTACATCAAGTAAACAGATGAGAGAAAGATTAGGAATAACAAATGAAGATATAAAAGAAGGGTTGGATGATAAAAAAGTTTTGGTATTATTAGAGTACATTCTTAATGTAATGGCAGTGTGCAATGCATATATGCCTGAGGATTCAGAATGGAGCAAAGAATTCGAGATGTTGTATCAGAATGTGGTAAATGTGGTGAATATGATGAATATGCTGCCAAGAAACTTCAGAAACATGATGAAAGACAGAAAAAGTACAATGCCATGCGAAGGGACAAGCAAGTGGCAGAATAGCATAACAGTTTTGATAGAGCCGTATCTCAGTAGGGATGCGGCTTTTTCGTGCAAAAAGTTAAATGCAGAAAGGAAATTTTATAAATGAATATAAGCGCACGAAGTACGAGAGGGAAACCTTAGTACTGACGTCAGAAGCAGATTCCACATATACAGTTTACACGTTTAACACAAGCCTGAAGACAAGGCTTGCACAGTTCGCAGAGAAATATCCGAAACATTGTAAGCTGATCTCAGATACCGGAGATGGTGGAATGACCTATGAAGTAGAAAAGGGTAGGCTGTCGATCAGGCTGGTACCACCTTATTCTGAAGAAAGGAAAATGGCTGCCCGTGCAAGAGCAACTATGAATTTGAAAAGTGAAATAAACATTTCAAAGTAGTAAAAAATCCTTATCAGATGAAAATGCTATTGATTAGGTGATGCGATAAAGGTATAATATAAAAGATATGCTTATTTATTAGAAGGGGATAGTTAACAATGCAGTTCAACACTTATATTTATGCGTTGGCATTCTTGCCAATTACCGCAATCGGGTATTTCCTGATCAACAGATTTAATTACTCAGCTGCAAAAATCTTTTTGGTTGCAGCATCAGCACTTTTCTATATCTATGCCGGAATTGAAGGATTCAAGTGGTTGGTTATCAGCATGGCTGTTAACTATATCTTAACATTGCTCTTGAAGAAAAGAAAAAGCAAATGGATACTTTGGGTAGGAATTATTCTTGATGTAGCTTTATTATTTTACTTCAAATATACGAATTTTGCGATCACATCAATAAATGAATTCTGGCAAAAAGACATAACCGCCTTATCACTTGTATTGCCAATCGGAATCAGTTTCTTTACTTTTCAGCAGATTGGATATCTTGTAGATACTTATCGGGGAGAAACAACTGAAAATACCATCTTGGATTATTTGCTTTACGTAACATTTTTTCCAAAGATCCTGATGGGACCGATCACTAAGCAATCAGAATTGATTCCGCAATTTCATGATGAAAGTAAAAGAAAAGTTTCCTCAAATAATTTGATTAGTGGAATTCAGATGTTTACGATTGGTTTTTTCAAAAAAGTCATTATCGCAGATACATTTGCTAAAGCCGTTACCTGGGCATGGAAAATTGGAGATTTTGGACAAATTACAGCAATGGATACGTTCCTTGTGATGATTGCTTACACATTTCAAATCTATTTTGATTTCAGCGGATACAGTGATATGGCAATCGCATCAGCAACTATGCTAAATATTGATCTTCCAATGAACTTCGATTCTCCTTATAAGGCATATTCTATTCGAGATTTTTGGAAACGCTGGCATATTTCCTTAACGAAGTTTCTAACTCAGTATATCTACATCCCGCTTGGAGGGAGCAAAAAGGGAAAGATTAGAACATATCTGAACACTATGATCGTATTCTTGATTTCAGGTATATGGCACGGTGCTAATTGGACATTTATTTTATGGGGAGTTCTTCATGGAATATTCAGTGTCTTTGATAGGCTGACAGAAAAGTTTAGAAAAAATATTCATCCAGCACTTCAGTGGATGTGCACATTCCTTGTTGTAAGCATACTTTGGTTCTTGTTTAGAGCAGATTCCATCAATGAATGGAAGATCGCAATGTTCCATATATTTGCTTTTAAGAATACAGCAATAAGTGACGGACTCATCAATGCATTTGTTCTTCCTGAATCAAGCTTCATCATCCAAACCTTCCATCTTTCAATATTAAATGAACATGTTAGAGGATTATGGATGTTGATCTTTTACGTTATGGCATTTATTCTTTGCCTTGGGTTTGAAAACGCATATAGAGCGAAACACAAAAATAATGGAATCACAGCAGTATTTTATGCTTTGTTGTTTGTTTTTACTTTAACTTGCATAGGTTCAGAATCAGTTTTCGTTTATTTCAACTTTTAAGAGGAGGCGGTTGTGATGAAAAATAAAACATGGCTGCTTACTTTTGCAGCAATAACTATTGCAGCTGGAATAGGAGTTTGTTCGATTACAGCGTATGTTGATCCGTATATGCATTTTCATAAACCATTAACTGATAAATACTATTACGGTTTGAACAATCAAAGAAGCCAAAATGATGGAATCACGAAGCACTTCGATTATGACACCCTCATTACTGGAACTTCAATGACGGAGAACTTCAGAACAACAGAAGCAGATAGAATATTTGGATGTAACTCAATAAAGGTTGCCTATTCAGGTGGATCGTTCAAGGAGATGAACGATAATTTAACAATAGCGCTAAGAGAGCATCCGGATATTAAATATATTATCAGAGGATTAGATCAGGGATATTTTATTGATGACAAAGATTGGATGCGTTATGATCTTGGCAAGTATCCGACGTATTTGTATGATAGCAATCCATTTAATGATGTTGAATATCTTCTGAATAGGGATATTCTCTATAATCAAGTTTGGAATATGGCAAAAGACGCCAAGAATGGTAATCAAGGAGGAATCACAACTTTTGATGAGTATTCGAATTGGATGAGCGCCTACACATTTGGACAACAAACAGTGTTAAAGACTGTATTTCCCAATGAAGGAGATAGATTCCAAGATACTGAACAGACAGCGACTTTAACAGATGCTGAAAAAGAAACAATAAAAGGAAATGTTGAGCAAAACATTACAAGTTTGGCAGATAAATATCCTGATACAACATTCTATTATTTTCTTACACCATATAGTGGAGCCTATTGGGGGCAACAAAAACAAGCTGGAATGTTAGAAAAGCAGATAGAGATTGAAAAGTATGCAATTTCGTTAATAGTACCCCATGACAATATTCATTTGTTTGGATGGAACAGATTTGATCTGCTTGATGATCTAAACAATTATAAGGATGCACATCATTATGGAGAATGGATTAACTCGTGGATGTTATCGCAAATGCATAAAGAATCAGGAAGATTGACGAGCGAAAACTACGAAGCATTCATAAAAGAACTTCATGATCATTATATCGATTATGATTACAACTCCTTTTTTGAGCAAACTGACAATGAAGCTGATTACTACATTTCGGGATTGCTTAACAAAGAAATTTCCGGAACCGATCCGCTTCCAATCGATGAAGAATTTTTAACAAATACTGAGATAAAAAATGCCAATATTATTCATGATCAGTATGAGGGAACGGACGGACTTGAATGTCACGGTGCCATGGTGCGAGATAGCAGCTCCGAAACAGCGGAATCCTCAATGCTGAATGGGGATTACTGTGGTACTAAGTTCCAAGTTGATGTTTCGGATTACAGAGCACTTACGTTCTACGGGAAGAAGGTTGCTGATCACGGACGTCCAACAGTTTGTGTCTATGATGAAGCGGGGAAACTTCTTAAAGAGGTTGCAGTGAATTATCCCGATCTTGATAATGAATGGCATCAATACGCAGTAAATCTTGATGGCATTTATGGAAATGTCACAGTTGTAATGAATGGTGGATATATTGATAATTCAGGATCCGCCAATTCAAACTATGTATTTAGCAAGATAATCTTATATTAAATCCATATTGATTGAACTAAAGGTGATCAACCGCAAAGGTTGGTCACTTTTATTTTACCCATTATGTAGAAAGGAGCAGACAGATGCCAAGAAAAAAATCCATTCCGGAATTAAGAGAATCAATCGAGAAAGCAGAGAAACAGAAAGAAATCCATGAGCGAGAGCTGAAGATCATGCAGCATCAGATCAAGAAGCTTACCCGTCAGGAAAGAACACACAGATTGATCCAGCGGGGAGCCATCCTTGAAAAATTTCTCATTGATCCCGGTGCTTTATCAGAAGATCAGGTCATGGAATTAGTTGCCCTGGCATTCTCAAAACCGGATATTCAGGTGAAGCTGAAAAAGATGATTTCAGAAAACAATGTGACAGCTTAAGATCCCTTTTGAAGAAAGGGCGCAACTATACACCACTTGAAGTGGTGCGTTGCGTTCTCCGAAGGATCCTTGCAGGATGGCTGGTCAATCTGCCCCGGTGGAGCAGATTTCCAACAGAGGAACTTCGTTCCTCTGCGCTGTCTGCGACAGCTACCCTTTGAATTGAATACTTTGTTATCAAAGCACGGACGAATTAAACGTTGGTGCTTTTTATTTTGACAAAAATCAGAAAGGAGATGATCAGATGCCATGTCCGCATTTTGATATTTCGGTCAGAAGTCTTGGAGCAAATGCCCCGGCTGTTACCGGAGCTGCATATATCAGCTGCTCAAAGCTTTTCTCAGAATATAGAGGATAGACCGAGAACTACACCTACAAACAACGTGAGCTGGTTCATTCGGAGATCATGCTGCCGGACAATGCACCGAGAGAATATTTTGACAGACAGACCTTATGGAATTCTGTTGATATGTTTGAAAAGCAATGCACCGCTCAGGTAGCAAGAAGAATCGTGATGGCACTTCCAAGAGAAATCCCAATGGAGCAAAACATTGAGATGGTCAGGGAGTACTGTCAGAAGAATTTCGTAGACAAAGGAATGTGTTGCGACTTTGCAATCCATGATCCGGATCCGCCCGGACACAATCCTCATGCTCACGTGATGCTGACCATGAGAAGCATTGATGAACATGGAAAATGGATGCCGAAGTGCAAGAAAGTATATGACCTTGATCAGAACGGAGAAAGGATCCGCTTGCCATCCGGAAGATGGAAAAGCCACAAAGAAAATCTGAATGATTGGAACGATAAAGGCAATGCTGAATTATGGAGAGAAAGCTGGGAAGCTATTCAGAACAGATACCTTGAACGGAACGATCGCACAGAAAGAGTGAGCCTGAAGTCCTTGGAAGATCAAGGAATCGAAAGACAGCCGACCGTACACATGGGTCCGGCTGTAACAGCAATGGAACGAAAAGGAATTGAAACCAATATCGGAAATCTGAATCGGGAGATCCGAGAAGCCAACAGATTGATAGATAAGATCAGGAACATGATCGGCACCTTTGCCGATTGGATCGCAGCTGTTCATGAAGCAATGATCGAAGTACGGGAAGAAGAAAAGAACAGACCAAAAGCCGTCTACCTTGGAGATCTGCTTCAGGCAAAGCTGGAGCTTAGACAAGCACAGAGATCCACTTGGAGCCACAGAGCGCAGAGCAAATGTAACCTGAAAGATATGGAAAAGATCCTTGGCTATTCGAGTTATTTATCCCAGAGGAAGATCCTGACATTCGGTTCCTTTAATGATTATCTGATAGACGTTAACAGCGAAGTGGATTCGATCAAAAAGACCATATCTGCAAAAGAAAAAAGAGTAAAGGAGATCACCCGGGCAGCAACAGCTCTGACCGATTACCACAAGCTGAAACCTATCTTTGATCAATACAGTTCTTTCAAATGGAAAGGCAGAAAGGAAAAATTCGGAAAGGAACATGCAACCGAACTTGATCAATACAGAAAGTCTATATGGATGATCAAGAAGTTCGTACCCGGAGCTGATGCTGACTTTGATATCCAAGCATTGGAGAAAGAAGCCAAGCAGCTCGCCAAGGAGATTGAGCCATTGAAGCAGAAGCTTTCCACCCGTCAGGGAGAATTGAAAAAGCTTCAGGAGATCCGCTATTTCATCAAGGATGTATTGCCGGAGATCAACACAGATCAGCCGGAACAGAAAAAGGAAAGTCGGATCGAGATCGTAGAAGCAAAACCTAAATCATTGATGGAAAAGCTCAGGGAGAATCAGGAGAAGATCCGTCAGGAAGAAGCAGCAAAACCAAAGCTGCAAAGACAACAGAAAAGAGGAATAGATCATTAAGCTCTCTGCTTTCGCCAAAACGATTGCCGGGAGCTTTTTTATTCCCGGAGAAAGGAGAAGCATGGGAATATTCGCAGATGTGAAAGACCGCATCACAACAAGACAAGCTGCTGAAAGCTATGGAATTAAAGTCAATCGTTATGGAATGGCGAAATGTCCTTTTCATGATGATGGATAAGGCACCTTCATCGATATAGTTATAAAGTGTTCTCAAACACACTGGCATTT
>ERZ779877.138-NODE-138-length-84212-cov-6.904464_pt1 | contig 84212 bp, 89 predicted proteins | sample MGYA00511556_ERZ779877 | MGnify/ENA primary metagenome ERZ779877 (study PRJEB29588, sample SAMEA2159338) | human gut metagenome | biome: human gut; feature: human-associated habitat; material: faeces | place: Denmark | collected 2008/2010 ... | reverse complement strand
TTTTCCTTCGGTCATAATGACCTTATGTACCGGTTTCTTTTCTCTTGCCATGATACTAAGCCTCCTATGATTTAGATTGTATCATAGAAGACCTATACCTAGCAGTTATTTACAGAAAAAGCTTCACATAGTCCATTTCCTATTGCTGGATTGAAATGGAACTCTGCACCAATCTTGTACTTAAAATATTTATAGTTAATAATTGTATATATCATAATATAAATGTATCATATACGCTGCCTATGATGACATGATATTTATATTTTGAATCAGGGGATGATGAAGGTTTTTGTTGATAAACTGAGACAAAAACTTTAGAACGTTGTCCAGTTGTCCAGTGATAACTTTCTAAGCCTAATTTTTGATATGTAGGGTATCCTAATTTATTGCTTAAATTTGTTGTTGTTCTCCTTAAGATGCTTCTTGCAACATTATAGTCATCAGTGAAAAAGTGAATATCGAAGGTGTATATTTTATCTTTTTCTTTAATAACACTAACTTTTTCTACAACTGGTTCATTTCCATCGTTATTTTTATAGTATTCTATACCGAAATAGCCTTTGACGCCTGTCCAATTGGAAAGCTTAGAAAAATTAGTGACGTAATCGGCATAAGGCATGCCAGTATACATGGTATAAGCTGATGACATTCCATTTGCAGTTATATTGTCAACATCATCCAGATAATTATATGCGTTAATTGGAAGATAGAAAGCTCCGATAATAAGCAGGCTAATAATAAATTTTGTATTTAGTAGTTTCATTTGTAACACCACTTTCTTGAATTTGTAAAGATTCTATATTTATTTTGAAAATATGTAAATATTAGGATATGTTTTGTTAGTGTTAAAAAGTTTTCGGTCTTGCATATTAATTTAAATGATTACGGCACAGATTACCCCAAAACTAAAAATAGCGAACGGAGCCGTTAGAAACTTATTCAAGCTGATGGTGCAGTGCAGCCGATGTACCTCCTTTTCGAGAATCATTACCTGCTGCCGTCAACGGTTATGAAACTCGGGTATGAGGAACGCTAGGTACTGTACCTTTGTACGGTATGATATGGGGATATACAATAGAAAAGAGCCTTTTGTTATGGTTAAAGGCTCCTTTCTTAATTTCGACTTATAAAATATCTGTAATATCAACAAGTTGGCATACCAATGGAAATTTCGGTAACTTTATTTTTCTCATTAACAGTAAAGATTAAATTAATTTCAAAACTTCCGTAGGTATAGCTGGTTGTGTTATCTAATGTGGATTTGTGAGTGCTATCTGGTGCACCATATTTTATAAATACTTTATCCAAGGAGTCGCCTACGGATATTCCTTTAGGAGTAGTTAATGATACTCCGTTTTTACCTTTATTTGTGGTAACCGCAACAACCCAGATTTTATTATCGATGACAATTATTCTAGCATTGTTAAAATACAACACCATGGGATTTGATGCGGGGCCACCTTGAATAGCTGGTTTTGTCATTTCACCAAAAAGAGAATTTAGTTCATTCATATCAAATGGGCTTTTTAAGCCTAAGGGCCCAATTCTACATTCGGTCAAATAGTTATTCTCGGTAACATAATACGCATGTGACAATGATGGACATACAATAGGCACCAAAAGAACTATCATGAGCATAATTATCTGTTTTATTTTTGCCATTGGTAAAACATCCTCCTTATGGTAAGAAATACATTATTTAAAATGATTTAGACTACTAAGTTACTTTCTCAATTTATTACTAATCAAATATATTATTCCATCGTTTTTTTGTAAATTAGTGGGTGCTAAAATCATATCGGTTTTTCACCATCCCACGTAAAAAAGTTGTTATGAGGCTTTGGAATTCCATATAACTGTTCTAAAGGAGAAATTATAGCAGAGTACCCGCCAAATATTGGAATACGAATTGCTCCTAATTTTTGATTAAAAAACACTGCAAATACAAAAACAGGCCCTCGTAAATACATGCACCCATTCGCATCCTTAATACTTACTGCATATTGTTCGCTTCCTTGAACATTTCCTAAGTATTTTGTTTGATGACTGCTTGTAACTTCATTTAAACTTTCACCCCAATATAAATCAGCAAATCCACCTGGATCGTTTTTCATTATGCCAACCTGCGCATTAACATATGAAAATGTTGGGCACACTAACAACATGAAAAAAAAGAATATTGCTATCAACTTTGTTTTGCTTTTACCTTTCATTAAAATGTCCTCCTTTATAAAATTTTAATAATACATAATAATTAAACACATTTTGGATTTAAATTTTCTGCAATGCGCTAGTTTATATCAAATATATATGGCTTAAGCTTATCTCGTGATTTATTTAAATTTATTATAATCTTTTTTGCTAATGTAGACAAATTGAGAAAGTAAGGTGAAACAGCATGGCCAATAACGTCATCGACGCTGCCATCCGGTTGCGGGATTTGTTCACGCCGACAATGCGGAGCGTCAACGCCAGCCTGGGTACCATGAAGACCCAGATGGCGGCGGCAAAACAATCGGTCAGCGGTCTGTCAGACAAGCTGACGGAACATGAGCGGATACAGAAACGGACAGCGAAAAGCATCGAACAGACAGGTGGCAAGATTTCTGGCTTGTCAGATAAATTCGCTTTGCTGTCTGCGCCTATTTTAGCCGCTGCTACGGCGGGCTTTAAACTGAACAGCGATTTCACCAATGGCCTGGCCAAAGTGTCTACCCTGGTAGATACGACCGTGGTATCCATGGATAAGATAAAAGAGGAAATCCGGAGCGTCAGTGATGAAACCGGGGTCGGCGTAGCCGACCTTTCGGAGTCTGTCTATCAGGCCATTTCGGCAGGTGTCGATGCCGGTCACGCTGTTGGCTTCGTTAAGGATATGACCATTGCCGCCAAAGCCGGCTTTACCGATGCGACGACCGCCGTCAATGGCGTTACGACCGTTCTCAATGCCTATGGAAAATCGGCAGAGGAAGCCACGGCGGTGACGGACCAGATGCTCCTGGCACAAAATTTCGGCAAGACATCCTTTGGCGAAATGGCCCAGTCCATGGGTAACGTCATCCCGATTGCCGCCCAGCTCAATGTCAGCACCCAGGAACTGTTCGGTTCCATTGCTGTCCTTACCAAGAACGGCATCCGGACTAGTGAAGCCATCACAGGACTCAAAGCGGCCTACAGCAATATTTTGAAACCGTCCTCAGAAGCCGCAAAACTGGCTCAATCTCTTGGGTTGGAATTCAACGCCGCCCATCTCAAGAGCGTCGGTTGGGTAAAGTTCCTTGAAGAAGTGAAAATGGCGACGGGCGGTGATGCCGAACAGATGGCACAGCTCTTTGGCTCCGTTGAAGGACTCAACAGCATCCTGGTTCTGACGGGCAAGGGTGCTGGGGATTTCGACAAGGTCATGGACCAGATGGCCCAATCCGCCGGCATGACCCAGGAAGCCTATGAGAAGATGCTGACGCCTTCTGAGCAGATGCAGATTGCCATGAATCAGCTGAAGAACGCCGGGATGGATTTGGCCGTTTCTTTTACACCCTATTTTAAGGCGATGTCCTTGCGGGTGAAAGAACTGGCGGCTTGGTTCCGTTCGCTGACACCGGAGCAGAAAGCCCTCATCGGGCAGATTGCTTTCGGCATTGTGACCTTCCAGTTATTCGGCTCTACGCTGGGCCGGGTGCTGACGGTTGGCGGCCGAGCCTTCGGGACATTCAATTCTATCGCTACGGGCATCAGCAAAGCCGGGAGCGTATCGAAATACCTGGCAGCACAGTTCAAAGGCATTATCCCGGTAGTGAAAGGCCTCGGTTTGGTCGCTAAAGGCTTGAGCAGCACATTCCTGACTGTGGGAAGAACGCTCATCACCATTATCCGGGCAGTCGGCGTGGCGGCGATGGCCAATCCGATCCTGATTATCATTGCCGCCATCATCGCGGGCTTGTATCTTCTTTGGAGCAACTGGAACACCGTGTCCCAGTACATCGAAGGGGCCATCCAGGCTGTGTCGGAAGCGGTGGATGCCGGGATGCAATGGCTCACCTCAGCTTGGGATGGAGCCATGAACAGCATCAGTGAAACGGCTCCCAGTATCTGGAAAAGCATTAAGGATACTTTCCGAAGCGGCGTGAACTGGGTCATTGACCAGGTGAACGGATTGATTGGAAGCCTTAACGGGCTGTCCATCGACATCCCGTCCCTGACGGGCGGAGCACCGACTCATGTGGGATTCAACATTGAACCCATCAGCCATTTTGCCAAAGGCGTTGAAAACTTTGGCGGCGGTTTTGCCGTCATCAATGAAGACCGCCGGGGCGAACTGGTTCATCTGCCGAATGGCAGTACGGTCGTACCGCATGATGAAAGCATCCAACAAGCATTGCAGGCTGGAAATGGCGGCATCACCATCCATATCGATACGATGAACGTTCGCAACCAACAGGACATTGATGCCATAGCCGATAAGCTGGTGGAAAAAATCCGGCTGTATGGCATGAACCGCATGAAAGGGGCGACTATCTGATGGCTTCCTTCTTAGAATCAATTTTAAATGCTATCGGGCAGGCCTCGCAGAATCTGACGATTTCTCTGTCCGCAGGCAGCTCCATCGTAACCTTTCCTGTACTGCCTTCGGAACTGATGGTTTCCGTCAATACGAACCATGGCACGGTGAACATCAACAACTATGGAGAATATCTCATGAAAGGCAAGACCGGGCTGAAGTCGCTGACGTTGTCCGGCTTTTTTCCTGCCCAGGATTATCCTTTTGCCATGATGGGGTTATCCCCATATACCTATATTTCTGAACTGGAAGCCATGCGTACTGGCGGCGAGGTTTGTCAGCTCACTGTATCAGATACGCCGCTTTCCATGCCCTGCCTGATCAGCTCCTTCAAGTTTGGCGAGAAGGATGGAAGCGGGGATGTGTATTATGAACTGGGGCTGATGGAATACCGCTATGTCGAAGCCGACACTGCGTCTGCCAAGACGGACAAGACTACGGGTCTTGCCAAACGGCCGGAATCGTTCTGGCAGAAGATGAAGAAGAATATCACCTATTATCCGGGCGACAGCATCGGCAACGTTGTGGGCCGGGCTATCGGGAAATCGGTCACGCTCAACAATGAGCAGTTCTCCAAGTTCCAGGTCTACCGCAGCATCATCCGAAACGGCGGGCTGAAGACGGGTGACATCATCCGGCTGACCACGATGAATCTGAAAAGGAATGATGAGAATGTTCCAGTTAGCAAAAATTAATAAAACGGATACCGCAAACCAACAGGCAGACAAGTCCCAAAACACGGATTTGTCTGCCTATGTACTTTCTTATACCTGGTCGGGAGATGTGGAACAGGCCGGGCGCAAACTGGAATTTGATGTGGCCTATACCACCAGGGACAAGGACTGGACAAATGCCGTATTGGAGCTGGGGGATGAAGTGTGTTTTTCCTATATCGATGATGGTACGCAGGAAACGTTCCCGATTTTCCAGGGACGTATCTTTTCCCGGAGCCGGGACAGTGAATCGTATACCATGCGCTTTGTAGCCTTCGACAGCATCATCTATCTGGCCAAATCCCGCATTACCCGGAAATATGCCAATGTGACCGTGGCTGATGCTATACGGCAGACTATCCATGACTTCTCCATCGAAGCCGGAACGATGCCGGATCTTTCTGTGGTGTGCAGTTTCATTGCCGATGACATTTCGGCGACTGATGCTATCAAGCAGGCTCTATCCTATCAGTCCGCACAGGACGGCAAGGGCTACCACATCTACATGACAGACGGGAAGCTGAATGTGGTCTGTACCAATGACCAGGTGGTGGAGAACTTCCTCATCAGTGATGAAACGAATCTCACCGGGGCGTCCGTGTCCGAGTCCATTGAGGACATGGTGTCGAAGGTGGTGGTCGTGGACAGCGCCGGACAGACGAAAGGGGAAATGCCGGATACCACAGACATTGAAAAATTCGGTATCATCCAGGCTGTCTGCAAGGCTGACCCAAAGCAGGATGACGCCTCACAGGCACGGGCTATGCTGAAAACGGTGGCCCATGACATGTCCGTCCATGCCCTTGGCCATATCCAGTGCATCGCCGGATTTTCCGTGGACATCCAGGAAGAACAGCTCAAAGGGCGGTTCTTCATCAAGTCGGACAGCCATCGGATTGAGGGAAACAAACACACGATGGATTTGAACCTGGTCTTTAATAAGCTGCTGGATGAGCAGAAACAGGAACTCGACAGCGCATCCTACAACGCCAATCCGGATTATGTGCCACCTGCTACAAATTCTTCAGGAAGTCATGGCGGGGTATCAATAAGTGGTAACGCTGCCGGTGGTGATGTGGTGGATTCCTGTATGGAAAGTTTTGATGGCACTGTGTCGCCTTATGGCTCTGAGGGCTGCGTAGACCGGGCGACGATTGCCGCGGCTGGTTATTCGCCTTTTGCCGCCCAGGAATATAACAGCAACGTCAAAGGCTGCGACCAGCTCCGGGCCGATGCCGAAGCGCAGGGATTGGCGATACCTTACGACCCGTCACAGCTCGAGAAAGGCGACATCATCATGTACAACCGCTACAGCAAACCCGACCCGAACTGGCATGTAGTGGTCTATGACGGCAATGGCGGCTGCTGGGGGAACAGCTCCAATGTGTACGGCTGTTTCCACCATTACGAAGGCAGCATCGATATGGGGAGCGACTACTATCCGGCGACTATCATCAAGACATCCAGGGGGTGACGGGAGATGCAGAAAAATCCATATATCAGCCTTCTGAACCTGATGGAGCAGGTATCAAAAAGCAGTAATAGCCCGTCCATCCAGATTGGAGAGATTCTCCAGTCTCCGCCGGACATCAAGGTGAAATACAACGGCATCGTCCTGACAAAAGAGGAACTGTGGATTTCCCATTACCTTCTGGCGGGCTATGGGCGGACAGCCGAAGGACATCTGGTATCGGCTACCCAGAACCGGGCGGGCGGCAGCGGGGACGCGGCTTACCAGTCGCATAATCATGAGATTGACAACGACTATACCGATTCGGTGATTACCACAGATACCTTGAAGCCGGGCATGAAAGTCGCCATCATGCCCATGCTGGTCAATGGAAAAATCCAGCAATATATGATTTTAGACGAGATTGTGAGGTTGGATGGCTATGGCTAATCCTTTTGTGGCAATGGCATCCGGAGAGAATGCTGCTGCCAGAGAAACATTGCCGCTCCTTGCGGAATACGGTTATGACTTCGAGAAACACCGGGTCCGCTATGACGAGAACGGGAACAACATTACCGTTACGGAAGACGAAGCCCTTAAGGTGTGGATTTATAAAGCTCTGATGACAGAACGGTACAGGTATCTGGCCTATCACGATGAATACGGCATCACCATCGAACCATATCAGGGGACGATGCCCAACAACATTTATACGGCAGACCAGATCCGCCAAAACATCCGGGAGGGCCTTTCCATCAATCCCTATATTGCCCGGATCAACCGGGTAGATGTGGAACAGCGGGAGAAAGATGATTTGTTTATTTTAGTGGATGTGACATCCATTTACAACGATGAAAGTCTGACTGTCACCGCAGAAAGGAGCCTTGCATGAGCAATTTGTTCGATGCCCAGACTAAAGACCAGATTGAAAGCCGCATGGTGCAGACCCTGCACACGCTGACTGATACGGCCAAGACGGCTATCGAGGGCTCGTTTGCCCGGGACATGATTGATACCAATGCTGTGGAATTTGAGAACAGCTATGCGGAGATGGCCATGCTGCGGGACGCGGCTTTTGCCGAAACAGCCTGGGGAGGCTATCTGACGCTGCGGGCTGAGGAGTTCGGTATCCAGCGGAAAAAAGCCGTGCAGGCCAATGGGACAGTGACGGTTACCGGACAGTCCGGGGCCTACATCATCCGTGGCAGTCTGTTTCAGACCAAGGACGGACTGCGGTTCTACACGACAGAATCCGCAACGATTCCAGCGGATGGAACTGAAGTGGAAATCGCTGTCCAGGCAGCGGACGTAGGCGCAAAAGGGAACGTGGCATCAGGGACGATTACAGAAATCCCTTATTCCATCCCTAATGTGTATAGCGTAACCAACCAGACAAAATGCACGGATGGGGCTGATGAAGAAACGGATACCGCATTATTGGCAAGGCTTCTGTTCCGGGTTCGTCAGCCTATTACTTCCGGCAACGCCAACCATTACCGCTCTTGGGCCATGTCCGTGGACGGGGTAGGGAACTGCAAGGTTATCCCGCTGTGGAATGGGAACGGCACGGTGAAAGTCATCATTGTGACGGCGGAGAACGAATCGGCCTCTACTGAGCTGATCCAGAAAGTAGCCCAGTATATTGAATCCCAGCGCCCTATCGGGGCTACCGTGACCGTGGTGTCTCCGGCACCCGTTTCTGTAGATATTACGGCTGAGGTATATGGAACGGCGAATGCAGAAGCCGTGACTGAAACTGTATCCAACTATTTTAAGAATACAGGATTCAGCTTGTCTTATGTCAGCCTGGCCCAGATTGGCCGGCTCATTTTGGGCGTAAACGGGATTACAGATTATCGGAACCTGAAACTTAACGGCAAGGCGGAGAACATCAGCCTGACCAATGAACAGATTCCGGTAGCCGGAAAGGTGGTGCTGAGCCTTGTCAGCGAATGAATGGATGCGCCAAAGTGAAGTTGATGTCCTGGACTATCTGCCGAAGTTTCTGGGAAAAGATCCGATGTTCAAAAAGGCGGCGGATACCTGCAGCACGGAGCATAACCGTTTGCGGCTGGCCTTGCAGGATTTGGCGGATAATTTCTTTGTGAATACGGCTACCTGGGCGCTGCCGCTTTATGAGTCGTTTCTGGGAATAAAGCGGAGTGAAGAAGACACGGATGAATTCCGCAGGCAGCGGATTCTCTTTAAGCTGCAGCATGTGGATGTGTCTACGATGGAGTTCATGAATTCCATCATCAATTTGTACAGCGTCGGGCATATCGAGGAGGTAAACGAAGAATATTATTTCAAGGTGTACTGCATTATGAATGACGAGGATACGGAGACGCTGCAGAAACTGATTGACCAGCTTGACATCTACAAGCCAGCGCATCTGGGCTATGCCATCTACCTGGGGTATTCCTGGAACGGGAAGATTCACTGGAACGGCGAAGCCACGTTCTCAACGGCAACCATCGTATCCGGGAAAGGAGTAAAGGCAAGTGGCTGAGTATATCAAAGAGAAATGGTCAGCGGATTTTCCTGACCGTGCCGGACAGGAAGTCCGCCCCACAGAAGCGGTGGATAATACCCTGGATTATGATGTGCTGTTTCCGCAGTATCTTTCGGAAGATCCGGTGGTATTCAACCAGCAGAACAAGACGGTGTCCCAGCTGGTCAGCAATGACGCCCGTCTCTATGAACGGATTTCCGCTACGGCGGCTGACATCAATGCCCATCTGACTGATGCCAAGGCCCATGCCAGCGGTATCAGCGGCAATGCGGCCAGTGCTTCGAAATTGCAGACGGGACGGAAGATTCACCGGGTGCTGTTTGACGGCACAAAGGACATCACCTTGCCGGATTTCAGCGGTTGCGGTGAAAAGACAGCCGGCCAGAGCGGCATGGTCCCATCACCAGCCGCGGGAAAATTGAACACGGTTCTGCACAGTAATGGCAGCTGGGGCAAGGTTACCTACGCCGATATGGACGAGGAAGCCGTGGCCAAGATTCAGGCCTGCCCGTTTCCAGTCAATGCTATCTATATTTCCACAGACGGGAAGAATCCTGCAACCTACTGGCCGGGAACAATCTGGGTGGCCTTTGCCATGGGCCGGTGTCTGATTGGGGCTGGGTCAGCCGACAGCGGAACCATGTATAAAGCCGGAGATAAAGTGGGGGAAGAAAAGCATACCAATACTCTGGCAGAAATCCCAATCCATGGGCATACAGGCACAACAGGTAAGGCAGGCGCCCATACACACAACAGAGGCAGTATGAATATTACTGGTAGTTTTGAAGGTACAGACGTCCAAAGTACTTACAAAGGTTCAGGAGCCTTTTATGTTAGTACTAACGGTAACTGGAATGATGAAGGCGGCGATTATCACAAAGACTATCCTAGAAGAATGTCATTCGATGCCTCTCGTTCATGGACGGGCAATACCTCATCTAATGGCGAACACACGCATTCCTTTACGACAAATAATGCTGGTGGCGGACAGGCTCATAACAACATGCAGCCGTCTATCGTTGTGTACATGTTCCAGCGTACAAAGTAGGAGGTGAGAAATATGGCTGAATGGGTACAGATGGTGGGTTCCCTGGTATCCGTCCTGATGCTTTGCGGCATCATTTTCAACTTTAGCGTCATTAAGCCGCTGAACCAGTCAGTGCGGAGCCTGCAGGAGTGCATTGACCATCTGCGGCGCCAGCTTTCTGAAACGGAGGCCAAGCGCCAGGAGATGGCAGAACGCCTTTCCCGTGTGGAGGAGGCGACGGATCATGTGCAGCACCGCCTGGATGTGATTGAGCAGCGGCAGAATGAATAGGGGGTGGCAGGATGGGCTTTTCAGTCATTCGGAACCGGATCTCCATTACGCGCGGGGATTCGGCACAGATTACGCTGACCATCCGGGACCGGGTGACGAGCAGACCGTTTGTGCCGGGACCAGATGACCGGCTTACCTTTACCGTCAAACGGGAACTTTCTGATGAAGTACCCTTGGTGGTGAAAACCCTGGATAACGGCATCATACGGCAGAAAACAGACTGTCTCCTGTTTCTGCTGCCGGAGGATACGGCATCGCTTCCCTTCTGGACGTATCGGTACGATGTGGAACTGGTACTGGCTTCCGGCTATACGGATACGGTTATTCCGCCCAGCCCGTTTATTGTGACCGGGGAGGTGACGGCCCATGGAACGATATAAAGGAACACTGGCAGGGAAAAGCACACTCTGCGGAGTGCTTTCGTTGCCACAAGAGCCGTCCGGGGCTTATCAGGAAAAAGCAGTCATTCCCAAGGATGAGGAACAGGTCATTATTCCCGATAAGGGATTTACCGGCCTGCGGTCAGTGACGGTAGCTGCCATTCCGTCGAACTATGGCAGGATCAGCTTTAATGGCTATGAACTGAAAGTGGAGTAAAGGAGCAATTAACATGGCGAAAAACGTAAAAATCAATTCGGTCGTGTATGCGGAAGTGCCGCAGGTTTCTATTCCCCTGGCGGAAGGACAGGGGACGGCTGTCTTTTATGACACGACCGGGACTACAGCGGCATCCGGAGATATCCTGACGGGAAAATCGGTTTTTATCGGGAACGGCTTTGTTGCCGGTTCCATGGCCAATAACGGGGCTGTCAGCGGCAACATCAGCAAGGTTGACGGAACGTATACCATCCCTGCCGGGTTCCATAACGGCAAGGGAGCGGTACGCATCAGCAACGAGGAACAGGCTAAATTAGTCAGCGGGAACATCAAGTCCGGGGTGACCGTACTCGGGGTATCCGGCAAATCCAGCGTCGTCGATACGGGTGACGCCACGGCGGCTGCCGGCACCATCATTAGTGGCAAAACGGCCTACGTTAACGGGACTAAAGTGACCGGCAGCCTGACGACAGTGACGGTGTCCCAGGACAGCCTGACTAAAGTGCTGACTATTGAATAAAGGGGGCGAGAACATGAAGGTAGATGTGAAACTGGCCGGGAACAGCTACAGCGGAGTACCGGCTGTCCTGATTCCGCTGAAAAGTGGCGGGAAGGCCCGCTTCTGCGAAGTGTCGGACACGACGGCGCAGGCTTCTGATGTAACTAAGGGAAAGAAGTTCTATGATGCAGATGGAAATTATACGGAAGGAACCAATACGGGAAGCGGTGGCACGGCAACAGAACTCGTACCGTACAAAGTCACTGTCCAGCAATCGGAACATCAGACGATTTCTGCGGTTTTTACGCCCAAGGTCATTAGCTCGGTCGCTTCTCTGGAACGGTCTGGCAGTACGTCCCAGAGTTTGGTATCTGAAGCGAATGTGACTCTGGGGTATGCGTACAATATCAAGACAACGGGCGATAAAGGCTGGATTGGCGGCAAAGCTTCTATATCAGGGACTTTGAGGAATGGACTGATTTGTGGTGATGTGGTCATCACTGCGGCAGCGGCTACAAAGCTTTCGACGGATTATGACGTTCCGGCAGGATATACGCCGGTATATCTGTACCAGAACAAGCTTTATATAGACCAGTCCCTTGAAAGCCCGCTGACGTCTAAATCCCAGATTGCATCGGGCAGCTGCCTTTATGTGATCGATGTTTTACATGATGCGACCTCTCTGCATCAGTTGCTGACTCCCTCAAATGATAACCGGGAAGGCGTGGGCTGCAATGAAATCTGCGTGGATCTCAGTAATGTCACGAAAAATAATATTACCAATCTGGGCTCGGCATTTTTGGGCAATTCGAATCTGGAATCAGCGGATATGAGCGGGTTTGGCGATATTGCTGCGATTTACAGTCTGTCTGCTTACTGCACCAGCCTGAAGTGCGTGTATTTCGATACGCTGAGTAATATCGGGAGTGAGACAATCAACACGTATCATACTTTTTCTACCTGCAGTAACCTGGAATACCTTATTCTGGATAATGCCAGCGTAGATTTTGTTGTAGAAAGTGCAGATGACGACGAGCGCGGTATTCCCGACGAGACAAAGGTTTTGGTACCTAGGGCGGCTTTGAATGCCTATAAGACGAACAGCCACTGGAGCGCGGCGGCTGACCGCATCCTGGCGCTGGAAGACTTCGATATCGTCCGCAAGGATGGTACCGTGACCGTCACGCCGAAGGCGGTGTAAGACATGTTTGAAAAAATCAATATCCCTGACTGCTTGGTCATCATCGGGCTGGTTACGGCTCTGATCATGGCCATTTTTTATAATCTCAACGAATTAGCCATGTCGATAGCGTCAGGGCTGCTCGGTTATATCGGCGGTACCGTGAAGTCCGCCGTTCATCAGAAAGGAGAAGAAAAACCATGAAAGTATTCCTGAATCCCGGCCATGCGCCGAACGGCAATCCCGACCCGGGTGCCATCAATGAAGAAACGGGCCTGCGTGAATGTGATGTAGCGCTGGCTGTCGGCAAAGCCGCTGAAAGCTATCTGAACGCGGCAGGCGTAGAAACGGAACTGCTTCAGTCTGACAGCCTGTATGAAATCTGTGAAACTGCCAACAGCAGCGATGCCGACATCTTCGTATCCATCCATTGCAATGCCGCCGAAGCAGAAGAAGCGAATGGTACAGAAACCTGGGCCTGCGCCGGCAGTTACCGTGGCAGCATGCTGGCGAACTGCATCCAGAGCCAACTTGTCGATGCCCTTGATACCACCGACCGTGGCGTGAAGATTGCCACGCCCGGCGTCAACGGACTGTATGTCCTGACCAACACAGACATGCCAGCCGTCTTGGTGGAACTGGCCTTTATCACGAATCCGGGTGATGAAGAAATTCTGGCTAACGCCCAGGATGCCCTGGCAAGAGCTGTGGCACGGGGCATCACCGATTATGAACAGCTGATTTTAGGAGGTAAATGACTATGAATCGTGAAGAAATCAAGAAAGCCGTTGCCGATACTGTTGTATCTTTTGCCAGGAGCGAAGCTGAAGCGGCCATCAAATCTATTGACCTGGATGATGTGCAGAAACTGGTTGAAGCGCAGATGAAGAATCTTACAGATCCGCTGGAAGCAGAAATCCAGACCACCACCAGCTGGTGGGTAAAGATTCGAAACAGGCTGTATATCACCTTGATGCAACAGGCAGTTAAAGTCATTGTGGCTGACGTAAAACAGAAGATTGTATAAACGAAAAATTCGGCTTGGAACATCAAAACGAGATGTTTCAGGCCGTTTTTTTGTTGGCTGTAGATTCTTCTCAGTTTTGGTCAATTATATCTTGCAGTTAACATAGTGATATCTACAACTTCATTGTATTATAAAAGTTACAAACTATTATAGGATACCTGTAATTTAAATTTGCAAGTTAATGTCTACCAATATTCAACAATTTAGACTACTTATTATTATTTCTGGATTTTTATAAAACATTAATTGTTTTTACATTACTTATTGAATTGGACTTGGCTCTATGTTATTATGTATCAGTACAAGTGTCTTTTCGTATTCATTCGGTTTATCTATGAAAATATTATTAATTTGAGTACCATTGTTCGGATTATTACAAAATTGATAAAAAAGCACGAATGCCTAAACAAAGCTATATCGTTTTACTAGATTTGTGATTTATTTGAAAAATATTCGTGTTTTACAACCGTGATATCCACCAGCTTTTGTTCAATAGCGATTTAAAACTGACTTTTTTGCAATACCTGATATTACGGTTATGCCAACAGTTATTTAAAGATTGGCATTTATAATACGTTAGGAGTTTTTGAACATGAAAATAGGAATTATTGATGCTGATCTTATTGGAAGAAAAAAACATAGATTTCCTAATCTAGTTTGTGAAAAAATCTCTGGTTACTGGAAGGAAAAAGGGGCAGAAGTTTATTTACTTATGGACTATAATTTGCCAGATTTTTTTGACTACGTTTATATAGCTAAGGTTTTCACAGACACTCCAGTTCCTGACTTTATTAATAAGTTAATTGGGAAAAAAGATAACCCAAATGAAAAAGTGAAAATTGGAGGAACCGGTTTTTATTTTGATAAGGCACCTAATCTCCCTGCCGAAATTGAGCATCATATGCCTGATTATCATCTTTATGACGAATGGATTAAGAATGAAGTTAGCCGCGCATGTAAAGAAGCAGAACAAAAGGGAAAAGTATTTAATAAGTCGAAATTTATGACTCAATTTAAGGAGTATACTGATTATTCTATTGGTTTTATAACTCGTGGATGCTTTAGAAAATGTAAGTTTTGTGTTAATCAAAAGTTTGACCATGTATTTGTTCATAGTCCCTTAAGGGAATTTTTAGATCCGTCTAGGAAAAAACTATGTTTCTTGGATGATAACTTTCTGGGCTGTCCACAGTGGAAATCCTTGCTAGAAGAAATTATATCCACAGGGAGGCAATTTAAATTTAAACAAGGGCTTGATGAGAGACTTTTAACTGAAGAAAAATGTAGAATGTTATTCAATTCTAAATATGATGGAGATTTTACTTTTGCGTTTGACAATATATCTGATTATGAACTAATTCATGAAAAGCTGAAAATGATTAGAAAATATAATCAGAAAAAAAGTGTAAAGTTTTACGTTCTTGTGGGGTTTGAAAGTACCGATGCAAAGGATATTGAAAATGCTTTTAAGCGCGTGGAGTTACTTCTTTGCTATAGATGTTTACCTTATATTATGCGTTATATGGATAAAAATAATACACCCTGGAAACAGTCAAAATACCGGGCGCTTTATGTTACTATAGCACGGTGGTGTAATCAGCCAAGTATAATAAAAAAAATGAGTTTTCGAGATTTTTGTGAAGCAAATCAGGCTTTGCATAAAAATAAAAATACGTTATGTTCAGCAATGAAAAGTATGGTGGATTTTGAAAATGAATACCCAGAAATTGCCGCACGGTATTTTGATATTCGATTTGGAGAGGAAAATCTAAATATAACAAAATGAAATTTTTAAATTGCGGAGATGATAAAAATGGGATTTTATTATGAATGGGGCCAAAATATGGGTACGACTAAAGAAAGTCATTACATTTATAAATTTCTTCGTAGTGATGCAGAATCTATTTCTCCGCTTCTTAGTGGATCTATGGAGGAACAAGAAGGTATTTACAAAATATTAACCAGTACGCCCATTGAAAGCTTTTTTGAGTGTTTGATGAAAATGACATCTGAATTACCAAGTTTGAATTCTTCGCAAATTCCTTGCTTCAGTAATATGGAAAAAGGAGCTTCTCGATTAAATGAATTATTATTGTTTTCTAAAAATGGATTGACTTTTGAACAAGTTGGATATCAGCTTATAAAGGCTAAAAGCAATTGTGCAAAAATAAAATATGGTGAGAATCAAGCAAAACTTGCTCTTATGATGTCTTTAGTATCCTTCGATAAAAAAAGACCCATAGTGGTTTATCCAACAGCATGGGGAACGTATCTTACACGATTTAGTTTTGAAGAAAAGAAAAATGTATTGAAAAAACTACTCCTAAGAAATCCATGCATTCAACATATTCTTTGTTTAGCTTTTCATGGTGTTGTGAGCTATCAGAAGATAGTAAGCTTTCTTTCTAAAACATCGATAGTACGTAGGCGGACTAGTGTTAAATATTTAATTACATTTATACTTAACGATACAGAACGAAAAGACATTTTGAAAAATATTGAGTGGAAAATAGAGGTGGATTAAATTGGGGCTTAGGGATCTTTCTATTAACACTAGTTATGAATCTAGTAGTGAAAAATCACAACTTCTTGATACCTTTTATATTCCGGTTCTGGAAAATTCTATTAAATATTATCGTATTGCAGGCTTTTTTAGTTCATCAGCTTTATCAGTAGCAGCTGAAGGTATAGAAGGATTGGTAAAAAATAATGGAAAGATGTACCTCTTAGTGTCTCCAGAACTTTCGGAACAAGACTACCAAATTATGAAGGAACACGGGTCGTTAAATGATAATTGTGAAATATTTAAAAATTTTTCAACCATTAATCCAGATGATAATTTAAAAGCCCTTGCCTGGATGTTAGATTCAGGACATCTTGAAATAAAAATTGTTGTTGGTATAAAAAGTAAATATAGTTTATTTCATCAAAAAATTGGCATATTCACTGATGCGAAGGGAGATATGCTCTCTTTTTCTGGCTCTATAAATGAGACTGCACAAGCATGGATAAATAATATTGAAGAATTCAAAGTTTTTCGTTCTTGGGAACCAGGACAGGTAGAATACTTGACATCAGACCTTAAGAAGTTTTTATTGTACTGGAAAAATGAAAAAAAAGATATTGCCTGTGTATATAGTATCCCGGAATCAGTAAAAGAAAAAATTATTCAAATTAAGCCAGCAAATATATGGGATTTGAATATTATGAGGAGATATAATGCTGATAAGAAAATTAATCAGAAAGAAATCAGCCTTTTTTCTCATCAACGAAAAGCAGTTAATGCCTGGATTCAAAATGATTACAGATTGTTAGTGGAAATGGCAACAGGAACAGGGAAAACCAGAACAGCCATAGGTTGTCTCGTCGAGAAACTTAAAGAAATGAAAGAATCAGAAAGCATTCTCGTTATTATTGCAACACCTCAAAATACTTTATCTAGGCAGTGGAGAACTGAATTAAGCAATTTAGACGTTTCTGTGGATAAAGAAGCAATTATAGATGGTAGCAATAATAAATGGCGAAAAGAACTGGAATTAATGCTCTTTGATCTAAGGGAAGAGCAGATTAAAACAGCAATTATTTTTACTACCCATGATACGGCCTCCTCAGATAAGTTCATTGATATAATAAAAAAATGCAAAGATAACACAAAGATTTTATTTATCGGTGATGAGGTGCATGCAATTGGATCTCAAAAACAACGAAAGGCTCTGTTGCCAGAATATGATTATCGGATTGGCTTAAGTGCTACGCCTGAAAGAATGTATGATAAAGAAGGAACTTCTTTAATTAGGGATTATTTTGGAAAAAAATCATTTGAATTTACAATTGCAGATGCTTTGAATACAATAAATCCTATTACAGGTCGACCATTTCTTAATAGATTTGAGTACTATCCGGTCTTTGTGGATTTGACTGAAGAAGAAAATAAAAAATATAGAAAACTCACACAACAAATTATTATTTTAAAAAATAAAAAAGATTATGACCCAGACGAGCTGCAGATACTGTATACCAGAAGAGCGAATATTGGCAAAAATGCTCAAAATAAAATTGAAGCGTTGGATACTCTATTAGATAAATTAGACCCTGAAAATATAGAAGATACTATCCTTTTTGTTACGGATAAGCAAATTAACCAGGCGCTTACGTTGCTAAGTGATAAAAAAATAAAAAGAGCAAAAATAACGGAACAAGAGTCAGCATCTAAGATTGTGAATAAGCAAGGGGAAACTGAAAGACAAGCAATTATTGAGCAATTTAAAAGCCATCAAATTCAGGTAGTTTTAGGAATTAAATGTCTGGATGAAGGGATAGATATCCCAAATGCACGTATTGCGATTCTTATGGCAAGCAGTACAAATCCTAGAGAGTTTGTTCAACGAGTAGGTCGAGTTATTCGACAGGCACCTAATAAAGCAACATCGATTATATATGACTTTATTGTAGTGCCTGATAATCTTAGTAGGAGTGGTTTACTAGAAAAAGAAAGCCGTAGAGCAAAATATATTGCAATAAATGCAGTGAATTATAATCATGTAAAAGCTCTATTTTTACAGAGAGGAGTGGATATAAATGCCGATTAGCCAGAAAATAATAGAGCAAATAAAAAATATAAATATCCCTGATGATGAAAAAAATCTCATGGTTAATATTTTAAAAATTGAAGATAAAGGAACACATCGCTATAAAAATGATTATGAAAAAGCACTTAAAGATTATTTGAAGGAACATCCTGAGGAGAGTGGAAAATGAGTGTATATATCGATAAAATAATTTTTAAAAATTATCGCCAATATGGCTCAGGTGTGCTTCGTTTTGATACAAAAAATGATATTAAACTTTCTGTTTTTGTTGCAAAGAATGGTACTGGCAAGACTACTTTACTAAATGCTATTACCTGGTGTTTGTATGGGGAAGAAAAGCAACTTGATCAAAATGAAACGCCTCTTCCTTTAGTGAATACTGCTATTCTGCAGAAAGCAAATATAGACGATGTTATCCCTGTTTGTGTAAAAGTTGAAGTCTTTGATGATGATAGAATGATTGAATTCTGTCGTGAGATAAAATTTAAAATTGCACCTCAAGGAAAGCCGATTAGTGATTCAGATAAGTTTAGTGCAATAATAACACCTCATAGTGGAACTCTTAACACGGTTGTTAAAGACGACGAAGAGGCAGAAGATTTGGTAAAAGAGTATTTTGATGAAGCTATTTATCAGTTTTACTTTTTTGATGGAGAAAATTTAAAAGAATTTTTTACAGAAAATAAAACTGGATATATAAAAGATTCTATATTTAATATTTCTCAAGTAACATTAATAAAAAACTCTTGTGAACATCTTGATAAATTAAAGAAAGATTATACCAAAAGTCTCTCCAAAGATTTTCCCGTTGTTGCTGAATTAGAGAAGAAGTGTAGTGACTTAGAAGAAAGCATCCAAAGAAGGGAAAGCTTGATCGATGAAAGTAATGAAAAAATTAAATCATACGATAAATGCATGCGCGAAATTGAAGAAAAGTTAAAATTATACGGTCCAATACAGGAAAAACAAAAAAGACGAGAAGATCTAGAAAACAGATTGAACAAAATCGAAAAAGATGCAAAAGACCTTGGAACCCAATCCACTACTTTTATACGAAAATATATGATTCTTCTTTCTTTATATCCAAGAATTTCCCAAACATTATCTATAATTGAAGAAAAAGAGAACAAAGGTGAACTGCCTCCTTCAATTGATAAAAAACAAGTAGAAAATTTACTTGAGCATTGTGACGAACCATGTCCTCTTTGTGGTGGAAAAATTGGTGAAACGGGTCGGCAACACTTAGCTGAGTTACTTAAAAAGATTTCTGTTTCAAGCGAAACATCCAATTATTTGAAAGAAATAAAAGGTTCATTAGAAGCTGATATAGATGAAGCTAAGAAATTTAATTTAAATTTAGAAAAGATTAAAGAGCGTAAAAAAGACCTGGATAGTCAAAAAAATGATATCACAAAAGAACTGAATGAAATTTCAAGTTACCTTTCTAACTATAATAGTACGAACGCAACTGTAGATATTCCTAAGCTTGAAAGTAGACGAAGAGATCTGAAGTCAAATATAGCTTCGGCAAATCAAAATATTGGTTCAAATAAAGCAGAATTAAATCAAGAGGAAAAAGAATTAGGCACTTTAAAAAAAGCACTTTCTTCAGCTATTGAAAAGACTGATGAACGAAATGAATTAAAATGTATGGTAAAAATAATCGAAACTATTTCTGAAGAATTAGAGAAAATAAAGGATGAACTTGTTAATGAAATGAAATCAGAAATCGAGAAAACGACATGGAATTATTTTGACCATATGATATGGAAAAAGGAAACCTTTGGATCTATTGAAATTAGTGATAATTATGATGTCTCCGTGTATGACAAAAATCATAATGAAATGACAGGATCTTTAAGCGCAACAGAAAAAATGGCATTAGCTTATGCATTTACACTTGCTATTCACAAAACGTCTGGTAAGAATTGCCCATTAGTTATCGATTCTCCATTAGGCAGAGTATCTGATGACAATCGTGAAAATATGGCTAAAGCACTACTGGATGTTAGTAGGGATAAGCAAATTATAATGTTGTTCACGCCAGATGAATATTCATCATCTGTACAAAAACTATACCAATCGTCTGCAAATGTTCGTGAGCTCAAATTGTCTAGTGACGAAAGTTTTATTGAAGGGATTGAAAGTTAATGGCTACTGACAGAATTTGTGTTAGCAAAGAATTTAGAGAATCTATTGATAAACTTAGAGAAAAAGATGTTCTCGGCATACGTACGGATATAACAGAAAATAAAGAAATTTTTATGCTGGCGGTAGCTTTGGGATTAGAAACGCCTAAACCTTTAAAAAACCGCGACGGGTATTTTTTGAACACTGCTATAAAAACGACTGATAAAGCAGTAATTGCTGCTGTATTATTGGGAACTGCTTCTCCAAAAGACGAGCTTGATGAGTATGCCAATTTTGAGAAAAGTGCTCTCTTATGCGAAGAATGCGCTGAATCAGGATATCAAGAGTTGTTAAAACTTTATGATGAGGCAGAGCAGGATGAAGAACTTCTAGAGAAAAATATGATTAAGAAGTTAGAATGGCTTTATTTAAAAAATGTAGAAAATAACATATAAAATTAAGTAGTACGATTTTAAAGTGAAGAAAATCGTAGAAGATGTAAAAAAGAAGATTACATGAGAAAAGCCGGTACAGGGCAACATTCAACACAATGAAATCCTTTTGCCGGCGGCACAGCCTGGCCGCACCACCGACAGATTCCATTTGTGAGCAGTGTGGCAGGCCCATCGCACAGAATCCGGGACGGAAGCGGAAACGGTTCTGCTGTGACGCCTGCCGGAACAAGTGGTGGAACAGCCACTTTGACCTGGTAAAGCAAAAGACTGGCTATACTTTTACTTGCCCAACCTGCGGAAAAGAGCTCACTGTCTATGGCAACAGTCGTCAGAAGTTCTGTTCCCACGCCTACTATATTGCTTACCGGTTTTTGGGGGGAGTACGCCATGGATAAGAGGTCGTTTCAAAATGAAACAACCTTCCAGGTGACGATGCATCTGGCAAGGATGATGCTGGCGGCAAAGCTCATCACCGAATATGGAACGTGATAGAACTATCAATGATAAATTGATTAATATGGAGGGGCCTGTCCTACGCTTTTGAGAAGGCAACACCGAGAAAAAACTGCAAAAGTGCGTGGATACACTCTGTAAATACTGCTGAAGATAACTGAATAATATTTGCAACAGCGGATGCTCGTTATGGGCATCCGTATTTTTTTTTGCTTTACAATAAAATACCGTATAGCAATGCCCAATATAGAAAACGTAATGGATTTTTATATCGGCTTTTTTACATATCAAAAATTTTTAAAATAAAATTTTGCAAACCGTCAGAAAAGCTCCTTGCTCAAGGCTAAAGAGTGGAGGGAAACAAAAATAACAACCCTCGGAAAGGAGCAAAGGCTATGAAACAACGATTAAGTATTTTCGTTTCGCCCATGAAAGGCGACGAACATGTTGCCGCCGTGCGGTGTATGTCTGTACGGGAACGGATTCTGCGGTTCCTGCTTGGCAGCAAAGAGAAAGTGACCATCATCGTGCCGGGCGATTCGGTAAAAGAACTGGCAATCCATGAAGTCAAAGAAGGGAGTAATTAGTATGACAAACAAAGAACTCACTAAACTGGCATCCGAGCTGGAAACCTGTGGGAAAGTGCTTCTCCGCATCGCGGAAACCTTTCAGGCGCCGCAAGATGAAAAGACGGCTGAACCGGAAACGAAGGAGCCTGTAAAAAAGCCGCTGACACTGGAAGATGTCCGCAAAGTCGCTGCCGACAAGGCTCGCAAGGGATTCACAGAAGAAGTCCGCAGCCTCATCCAGAAGTACGGGGCGGACAAGCTGTCCGGCATTGATGCGGCGCAGTACGAAGCTTTCCTGAGGGAGCTGGAGGTGATCGGTCATGCCGGATAAACATGCGGTGCTGTCCGCATCTTCCTGCTACCGATGGCTGGCCTGCCCGCCGTCTGCGAAGGAATGTGCCAAGCTGCCGGATACCTCCAGTGAATTCGCCCGGCAGGGGACGGATGCCCATACGCTCTGTGAATTCAAGGTGAAGACGGCGCTGGGGCAGAAGCTGGAAGACCCGACGAAATCCCTGACGTACTTTGATGAGAAGATGGCGGAATGCACCGATGAATATGCGCAGTTCGTCATGGAATGCCTGGCAGCTGCCAAAGCATCCTGCAAGGACCCGCTAATCATGATCGAACAGCGTCTGGACTTTTCCAAGTGGGTGCCTGGCGGCTTTGGTACGGGTGACTGCCTCATCGTGGCCGACGATATCCTGACGGTCATTGATTACAAGTACGGCCTGGGAGTCCTGGTGGACGCTGAGAAGAATCCGCAGATGATGTGTTATGCTCTCGGCGCACTGAACCTGTTCGATGGTATCTATGATATCCGCCAGGTATCCATGACCATCTTCCAGCCCCGCCGGGACAACGTCAGCACCTGCACCATAAGCAAGGACGAGCTGCTCCACTGGGCCGGAACAGTGCTGAAGCCCACAGCGGAACTGGCGGCCAAGGGCGAAGGGGAGTACAAGGCTGGTGACCATTGCCGTTTCTGCAAGATTAAGGCTACCTGCCGCAAGCGGGCCGAATATAACCTGGAACTGGCCCGGTATGATTTCGCCGTCCCATCCATGCTGCAGGATGAAGAAATCGAAGCTGTCCTTTCTAAGGCCGACGAACTGGTGAACTGGGCCGGGGATGTCAAAGAATACGCTTTGCAGCAGGCCCTGTCCGGCAAACAGTGGGACGGATGGAAATTGGTCGAAGGCCGGTCGAATCGCCGGTACGTCAATGAAGACGCTGTCGCCACCAAAGTAGAAGAAGCAGGCTTCGACCCATATGAAAAGAAGCTGCTCGGCATCACGGCGATGACGAAACAGCTCGGCAAGAAACGGTTCGAAGAACTGCTGTCAGATTTAGTGGAAAAGCCGCAGGGCAAGCCGGTCCTGGTGCCGGAATCGGATAAGCGTTCGGCCATGCACACCGCGGCAGATGATTTCAATGATGAAAAATAAGGAGGAACTTGCTATGTCCAAGAATTATGTCAATCCGTGCAAAGTGATTACCGGAGTCAATACCAGATGGTCTTATGCCAACGTCTGGGAACCGAAGTCCATCAATGGCGGTACGCCGAAGTACAGCGTCAGCCTGATCATCCCTAAGTCGGATACGAAGACCGTAGAAAAAATCCGCGCCGCCATCAAGGCTGCCTACGAAGAAGGCGAAAGTAAGCTCAAGGGCAATGGCCGCGCTGTACCGGCTCTCGAAGCCATCAAGACGCCGCTCCGTGACGGTGACCTGGAACGCCCGGGCGATGATGCCTATAAAGACAGCTTCTTCGTCAATGCCAACTCGGCGACCAAGCCGGGCATCGTCGATGCCGACTGCCAGCATATCCTGGAACGCTCTGAAGTATACTCTGGCGTCTATGGCCGTGCATCCATCAACTTCTATGCATTTAACAGCAACGGCAATAAAGGCATTGCCTGCGGACTGAACAATCTGCAGAAAATCCGTGATGGCGAACCCCTCGGTGGCAAACCCCGTGCAGAAGATGATTTTGCTACGGCTGACGATGATGATTTCCTGGCATAAGGAGGCACGATTATGGAAACGTTAATGAAACTGATTCTGGATGGCCTGTACTGTTTGGTTGCACTGTGTGCTTGCGGGTTCTTCATGGCCATGATCTATACAGATACCAAAAAAGACCAGCGGGATAAAGAAATGGCCCGGCACCGGGAAGAACGGGAAGAAGAATATCATCGCAAGCAGATGGAATCCATCCAGAAATAAGTATGGTTCGATGGTGGCGGCGGGGCCTTGTGCCTCGCCGCTTTTTCGAGGTGAAGAGTATGAAAACAATCAGTATCGATATTGAGACATTCAGCGATGTCAATCTGGCTAAATGCGGCGTGTACAAATACGCAGAATCGCCAGCCTTTGAAATCCTCCTCTTCGGGTATGCTGTGGACGGCGGCGAAGTGCAGGTGGTCGATCTGGCACAGGGAGAAAGCATCCCGGATGAAATTCTGGATGCGCTGACGGATGAATCTGTTACCAAGTGGGCCTTCAATGCCAGCTTTGAACGAATCTGCCTTTCTCGGTATCTGAGTGACTTGGGGATGAGCTTGGATCCGTTCCATGACCATCATCCGCTTTCCCGGGAATGCGCCAGGTTCCTCAATCCGGCGGGATGGAAATGCTCTATGGTCTGGTCGGCTTATATGGGGTTGCCGCTTTCCCTGGATGGCGTGGGAACAGTGCTGAAGCTTGATAGTCAGAAGATGAAGGAAGGCAAAGACCTGATCCGTTATTTCTGTGTTCCTTGCAAGGAAACTAAGTCGAATGGCGGCAGGACGAGGAATCTTCCGCAGCATGCACCGGAAAAATGGGCGCTGTTCAAGTCCTATAACAAGCGGGATGTGGAAGTAGAAATGGCCATCCAGGAACGGCTGAGGAATTACCCTGTACCGGAAAGTGTGTGGGATGAATACCATCTGGATCAGGAAATCAACGACAGGGGCATTTTGATTGACAGGATGCTGGTCAGCCAGGCTGTAGCCATGGATGCCCGAAGCCGGGAATCCTTGATGGACGAACTAAAGGAAAGAACTGGTCTTGAGAACCCCAATTCCGTCACCCAGATGCTCGGATGGCTCGAAGAACACGGCATGAAGACGGATTCCCTTGGGAAGAAGAACGTACAGGAACTTTTGAAAACGGCAGCCGAGCCGCTGCGTAGTGTGCTTTTGCTTCGTCAGAAACTGGCAAAGTCCTCAGTACGGAAATACCAGGCGATGGAGATGACAGCCTGCAAGGACGGAAGGGCGAGAGGCATGTTCCAGTTCTATGGGGCTAACCGTACCGGACGGTTTGCCGGGCGGCACATCCAGCTGCAGAACCTGCCACAGAATCATCTGCCGGATTTAGCTGAGGCCAGGGAACTGGTACGTCAGGGAAATAATGAAGCCTTGGAACTCCTGTATGATTCCATCCCCGATGTCCTTTCGCAGCTCATCCGCACCGCCTTCATACCTCGGCAAGGCATGAAGTTCGTGGTATCAGATTTCTCCGCAATTGAGGCGCGGGTCATTTCGTGGCTTGCCGGGGAAACCTGGAAATCAGAAGCCTTTGCGGCCGGGCAGGATATCTATTGCACGACAGCTAGTCAGATGTTTAGCGTACCGGTCGTAAAGCATGGAATAAATGGCCACTTGAGGCAGAAAGGTAAAATCGCAGAATTGGCTTGTGGTTATGGCGGATCTGTCGGTGCGCTGAAGGCGATGGGCGCACTGGACATGGGGCTTACAGAAGATGAACTATATCCTCTGGTGCAGTCCTGGCGCTCTGCCAATCCGCATATTGTTGATTTCTGGTGGCAGGTGGATGCCGCCGTAAAGACGACCGTCAAGGAGCGTGTCCCTATGCGGGCAGGATGCATCCGCTTCCTTTATCAGAGCGGCATGTTGTTCATCCAGCTTCCCAGCGGACGGCGGCTTTCCTATGTGAAGCCACGGATGGGTGAGAACCGCTTCGGCGGGGAATCAGTGACCTATGAAGGTATCGGTGCCACCAGAAAATGGGAACGGCTGGAGAGCTATGGCCCGAAGTTCGTGGAAAATATTGTCCAGGGCATCAGCCGGGACATCCTTTGCTATGCCATACAGACGTTACGGTGCTGTGCCATTGTCGGCCATGTCCATGATGAATTGATTATTGAGTGCGACAGAGATGTTAGCGTTAGTGCCATTTGTGAACAGATGGGGCGGACGCCGCCATGGGCTGAGGGATTATTGCTCCGGGCGGATGGGTATGAATGTGAGTTTTATCAGAAAGATTAAGCAGAAATGTCAGAAAACACCTCCTGCCGTGGCTAATAAGTAGGAGGTGTTTTTGATGAAAAGCAACGATGAAATCCATACAGTTCCTTTTACCCAGAGATTTTCGCTGACACCGAAGGAAGCCAGTATCTACTTTCATATTGGAGAAAAGAAAATCAGAGCGCTGGCTGCAGAACAATGTGGTGCATCTTTTGCCGTCTATAATGGCCGGCACTTGCTCATTATTCGAGAAGAATTTGAAAAGTTCCTTTGCCGAAGTTCCAGCATTTAATGCGCTATTATGAGTTGACTTATTAGCTCATCAGAGTGATGAATAGGATAGAAAAAAGAAAAAAGAGAAAGGAGATTGAAACTATGCCACGCTTACGAGGACCAATACGCAGAGATAAAAAACGACGGGTTCTTCGGCCCGGCGAAACAATCCGTGCCGATGGCCGATATCAGTTTAAATACATGGTAGACGGAAAACCTAAATTCTTTTACAGCTGGAAACTGGAGCCTACTGATCCCTTGCCGGCAGGAAGAAAGCCTTGTAAATCATTGCGGGAAATGGAAGAAAGCCTGGAAGTCCGTTCAATTATTTGTCCAAACAGCGATGATGATACCATGACTGTCATGGAACTGGTGCAGCGTTATTTATCTTTAAAGACAGGTGTGAAACCTAACACCCGAATTAACTATAATTTTGTCGTTAATGCATTAATGAAAGATCCATTCTCGAAAAAGCCGATTGGCAAGGTAAAGATGTCCGATGCCAAATTATGGTTGGTAAAGATGCAGTCAGAAGGGAGAGGATACAGTTCCATCCATAGCATCCGCGGCGTAGTGCGTCCGGCGTTTCAGATGGCTGTGGATGACGAAATCCTGTGGAGAAATCCTTTTAACTTTGAAATGAGAGAAGTGCTGATTAATGACAGCGTAAAAAGGGAAGCTATTTCCCGCAAAGATATGCGGATTTTGCTGGACTTCCTGAAAAACGATCGGCACTTCAAAAAGTATTATGAAGCGGTATTTATCCTGTTTCATACGGGATTACGGATTTCAGAACTCTGCGGACTGACAGTCGGGGATATTGATCTGGAAAAACGAACCATCAACGTAGATAAGCAGTTACAACGGGATACGAAGGGAAAGCGGTACATAATTTCCACGAAAACCAAAGCTGGAGCTAGATTGCTGCCAATGACAGATGATGTGTATGACTGTTTTGCAGCTATCTTAAGGCGAAGGAAGCCTCCAAAGATTGAACCAATCATTGATGGAATCGGCAACTTTCTTTTCTATGACGCCAACGGGAATCCGACTGTTGCCATGCATTGGGAACATTATTTCAACCATATGGTGAAAAAATATAATGACATATACAAATATCAGTTACCCAAAATTACGCCTCACGTCTGCCGGCATACGTACTGTACCAATATGGCTCTGTCTGGAGTCAGCGCCAAGACGTTGCAATACCTGATGGGGCATAGTGATATTTCCATCACGCTCAATGTGTACACGCATATCAAATTTGATGATGCTCAGAAAGAAGTAGAGCTGGTCCAAGAACAGCAGCAAAAAGAAATGGAAAACGTTCGGAAAGAACTGGAACAGGTGGGAGAAATACAGCCTAAAATCGTTCCGTTCCGTAACAAGGCGTAATCCATGAGACATAAAAAGACTCGCAATCATAACGATTGTGAGTTTTTTTATGCCCAATTTTCGATTTAGCCTTGTGGTATAATGAAAACAGTAAAAAACAGAAAGAGCGATAGAGAAGTTTTATAGAATAGAAAGTTGGTGGCAAAACTGAAATGGAATTTGAAAGTGTAAATAAAAACAGCCCAATCTATTATTCCAGATTTCAGTTCTGCACCGATGGAGAGATTTATGAACGAGTTGTCTGTAACATCCCTTATAGGTAGCTGAGTTATTTGCGTTTAAAAATGGTACCGCGGCCAATATCCCTTACTAAAGTGACGTGGGAAGAAAAAGTAACTGAAGAAATCACTCATGTTTTGACAGATGCAGAAATTGAGGAAATGAAGCCTTATATAAACGCCTGGGATTTTGAGCCTTATAGAAATCGGAAAATGGAAATGTTTAACCCTGGATTTGTCGGGTACCTGGACGGAATACACAGGGAGTTTGAGGGGGTTACCGATTCTTACCTGCCGTATATAAAACTTTCCATGGACTATTGCTATGACCCCATGCTGCCACCGGAAGCATTATACGGCTATATTATGGGTAAATATTTTCCTCAAGTATGTGGGAAGCAATGATGAAAATAAAGAAAAGTAATGCACGTAGGCAAAGGTATGAGAAGACTATTGTCGCAGCTATTCTTTCTCTGTTACAATAAGATGAAAAAAATTACGGTAGTACGAATTTCCCGTTTTACTACCAATTTTACTACTTAAGGCGGCCGAGTTATGCCATGTTATGCCGGATTATGGATGATTCGGCAAAAATACCTCTGATTGGGGAAACTGCAGTAAATCGGCGTTTTACGGCATAATTCGGCATAGGAGAGGAGTTCTGCATTGATGATAAAGATACTTTTTATTTGCCACGGCAATATTTGCAGATCTACCATGGCGGAGTTTGTCATGAAGGAATTGGTGCGGCAGCGGGGGATTGCTGATTTGTTTTATATTGCTTCAGCGGCGACGAGCCGGGAAGAGATTGGCAACGATACTCATTGGGGAACGAAGGAGAAGCTGCGCGAGCAGGGGATTCCTTTTACGAAGCGCAAGGCCGTGCAGATTACCAAGGCCGATTACGAGGCGTACGATTATATTGTCGGCTTTGACCGGGAAAACGATTATGAAATTCGCCGCATTTGCGGGCCAGACGATGACGGCAAGGTATACTCTCTCTTGTCCTTTGCCGGACTTGACCGCGAAGTAGCCGACCCGTGGTATACGGGGAATTTTGATAAGACCTATGAAGATGTCGATATGGGCTGCCGGGCGTTATTAGCGTATATATTGCAGAATAAGTAGGTGGAAACTGTGAGACGATGGTGAAGCTGATGTTTTCATGAGGGAGGGAAGAAGATGCGGGAGGTAAGCTGTTGGGACGGCTTGTGTGTCGGCATCAGCGGGACGACGCTGAAATGGCTGGCCTTGATTTCCATGACCATCGATCATATAGGCGTGTTTTTCTTTCCCGGATGCATGGAGCTGCGTATGATTGGCAGGGCAGCGTATCCTATCTTTGCCTATATGGTAGCCGAAGGCTGCGCTCATACGCGTCGTAAGCAGCGATACTTTCTTTCTGTTTTGGGAGTAGGACTGCTGTGCTCTGTCGTCAGTTATATAGCCGATGGTAATTTGTACCAATCTATTTTCATTACCTTTGCCTGTTCGATTGCCCTTATTTTCGGATTATCTTATGTGACGCAGTACCGTCAGGTCCGACGGAGCGCTTGCCTGGCGATGTTTGGAACGGCAGGAGGCCTCGTTTTCTTATATGTTCTGTGTCATGCTTCCTTTGTGCCGGGCTTTGCTATAGATTATGGGTTTTGCGGCGCCGTTACGCCCGTCATGATTTGGCTAGAAACGACGAGGACGCAGAAACTGGCTGTTCTGACGTTCGGGCTGTGCTGTATTTCTCTGGAGCTGGGCGGCGTTCAGGCCTTTTCCTTAGCGGCACTGCCTCTTTTAATGTTATATAACGGCCGGCGCGGAACGAACGGCGGGAAATATATATTTTACCTGTATTATCCGGCTCACTTAGCCATTTTGTACGGCATTGTCCAAAGGCTTCGGCTATGATACCGGGATTGGCTGTTGTATAATATGCGTAAATTGTCTTTTGTCTCTTTTATGATGTGGTATAATATGTATATGTAAGGATATTCCGTTATAGAAAGAGGTGCCGTATATGGATAGGCAAATATTGGATTTTGTAGTAGAACAGACGCATGCGCTTATGGCTGCCCCGTCATGCAGCCAGGAAGCGAAAGCCGCGGCCCAGGCTTGGCTTGATGCCGTTGGGACAGACCAGGAAGCGGAAGAAACGAAGAAGTATATTGCCGAGCTGGAAGGGGATATCATGCCGATCGACATGCTGATCCAGTTTGCTGAATCAGACGGCGGCGTCCAGGTTTTCGGCGAAGAAACGGCGAAAGCTATTGCAGCCCATGCCAGAGACATTCAGTCTAAGGGCGCTGTATATTGTGATTGTCCGGCCTGTTCGGCGGCTGCTGCAATTTTGGAAAAGAAAGACAGCCTGTTATAATTCAATATAGTTTTCTAAATGACACCTATCTACGGTGTCATTTTAGTATTCGGATATAAATTGATATATGAGATTGGAAGGATGGTACATTGTGGAAACATGGCTTGATTTGCATATGCATACGAAATACAGCATGGACGGGGAGTTTGAGCCGGCTGATTTGATGCGGCAGTGCGCTGGCGCCGGTCTGCGGGCGGCAGCCGTTACGGATCACGACGCCGTAGGCGCTCTGGACGAGGCAAAAGCCGCGGCGTCAGCCTTGCAGCTATCCTTTATTCCGGGAATCGAAATCAGCTGTCAGCATAAGGGCAAGAATTTCCATTTGCTGGGATATGGCATTCGCTATCAGGCTCCGGTCTTTGCCGAATTGGAACAGGACCTGCACGCCCAGCGGCTGGCTATTTCTGAAAAGGTCCTCGATGCCGTCGAAGGGTTAGGCATCTATCTGGATCGGCAGGCCATATGGGACATGGCTTCCAGCGGCGTCGTCGCTTCGGTCAATATTGCTAAAACGGCATTAGAAGACCCGCGTAACGACGGGAATCCCCTGCTGGCCCCCTACCGGCCCGGCGGCGCTCGCAGCAATGCACCGTATGTCAATTTCGGCTGGGATTTCTGCGGCCAGGGAGGGCCGGCCTTCGTTTCCATGGTCCTCATGCCGTTCTCCCAAGCCGTCTGCATCATACAGGAACACGGCGGCGCTGCCGTGCTGGCCCATCCGGGAGCGAATATGAAGCAAAATCGGGACATAGCGGAAGACTTAATCGCTCAAGGCATAGACGGCATCGAAGCGTACTGCAGCTATCACGACGACGATACGGCAGCTTTTTATGCAGCTATCGCTAACGAGCACGATTTGCTGGTTACGATTGGCAGCGATTATCACGGACGGGCTAAACCGCATATTCGCTTGGGGCAATACGGACATCCTGCGCCGCAGGCCGCGTTCGACGGGCTGTGCCGCATCATTCAGGACAGAGACGGGGACATATGCCTATGAGACAGGTGAAATTTTATATACGCGCGCTGGTTTGCTGTATCTGCTGGCTGGGAGTTTTAACTGTCGCCGGGGCTGAGGCGAAGCCGGCAGATGCAGCTGCCGTACAGACAGAGGCAGTACAAGCCATTCCGGACAAGGGAAAGTTGCCGTCTGCTAGCGGAAAAGAAGAAATGCGCCGATATGATCCCGCTGCTGACAGAAGCCCAGCTGAAGACATTCCCGTTGTCGAGACGAATTTTTCCTTTGCCGAACCGCTTCTGGTGCGGCCTGATACGAAAGGGATCGTCATTCATCATGTAGGCGTGCCGTCCGGCGACACGCCGGCAGAGGCCATTCACAAGGCCCATTTGGCGAAGGGCTGGGCCGGCATCGGCTATCATTACGTCATCCGAAAGGACGGTACAATTGAACGGGGCCGTCCATTGGCTACTGTAGGAGCTCATGCTCAGGACCATAATTATGATACGGTCGGCGTCAACGTGACGGGTAATTTTGACATCGAACAGCCGACGGCTGAGCAGCTTTCCTCGCTGGAGCGGCTCTTGGTCTGGCTGTGCCATATATACAATATCGAGGCGGGCGTTACGACGATCGAAGGCCATCGCGACGTGAACGCGACGGATTGCCCCGGCGACAACTTATACCGTCTGCTGCCGCAGATACGCCGCGACGTCAAGGTGCAGACGGCGGAAAAAGAGCTGGAAGACGTCGATATATGGAAGATTCTCAAGAAGGATCGATAATCCCGGTAAGTCATGCCTATGCGTTTAGACGGAAAATATGATATAATACAAACCGTGCATATAGTAAGACAACGTAAAACATTACTAAATAGGGCTTTAGCGTACTGTCTAAAGCCCCATTTTCTATGAGGTCAAGCAATGAATCAAGTATTTCAATGGATGAATGACGATGAAAATATTAAAAAGGCAGCGGAGCAGTTTCAGCTGCCCGGGCGGCACAGCATTTACGGACTGGGAGGCTCGGCAAAAAGCGCCTTCGCAGGGAATGCGCTGGCTGAAATAAAGGGGCCGGCGCTGATCGTCGTGCCGGGAAAAGAGCAGGCTGCGGCCTGGCAGACCGATTTGCAGTTCTGGCTGCCTAATATGCCGGTTTTGGATTTTCCTTTCGTCGACAAAGCCGTCTTTACGACGACGGCGAAAAGCATCGAGCGGTCAGCGCAGCAGATGCGCGTTCTCGGTTTTCTGCGCGAAGGCCGGCCCGGCGTCGTATTGGCGACGGCGGAGGAAGCTTTTCAGTATGTACTGCCGCCGCAGCGCATTGACGACGGCGCCGTCGATATAAAGGCCGGCGCGGAGTACGAACGGGACATGCTCCTGCAGCGTCTCGTAGACGGCGGGTACGAGCGAGTCGATCTCGTCGAGCGGCGCGGTCATTTTTCCGTTCGCGGCGATATTATTGATATATATGCGGTCAACCAGCAGGACCCGCTGCGCGTCGAGTTTTTCGGCGACGACATAGACAGCCTGCGCTTTTTCGACGTCAACAGCCAAAAGTCGAAGGAAGCGGTGGAACAGGTCCGCCTGCTGCCGATTTCCCTGGAAGAAGAACAGGACGAACGGGCCTGCACGGTTCTCGATTACATCGGCGACGGCGTCATAATCTGGGACGAGCCCAACCGGATACGGGAAAGCCTGAAAAAGCTTTTGAAGGAGTCCGACGATTATAAAGGCCGCCTCTGTCCCTGGCAGAAGGCTGTGACGGCAGAACGGGCGGCTAGTCAAATCATGCTGTCCCTTATGGCCCAATCCGTGCCGGACATGCCGGCTGACTCTTCGTCGAGCTTCGCCGCAAAGATGATGGCAAGCTTTCAAAAGCAGTTTACCCTGCTGAAGGATGAGCTGAGCCACTGGCAGAAAAACGGCAATACGGTTCTCTTCGTATTGGGCAGCCGCGAGCGGACGGCGTCTTTGACAGCTTGGCTCCGTCAGCAGTACGTGGAGCCGCAGTTGTATGCCGCAGACAAACCCTTGCAGAAAGGGGCCGTGTACACAGCAGACGGCGAAATCCGCAGCGGCTTCGAGCTTCCCTACGCCAAGCTCGTCGTTTTGGCCGAGCGGGACGTATACGGCATGCAGAAGCGCCGCCTCCGCCATCATGCGGCCAAGGGACAGGAAATCAACGTATTTACGGACCTGAAGCCCGGCGACTACGTCGTCCACGAGTCCCACGGCATCGGCCGGTACGAAGGCATTAAGACCATCGAGCTGGACGGCGTGCATAAGGACTATTTGGAAATCCATTATGCCGGCCAGGATATCCTGTACGTGCCGACAGATCAGCTGAAACTGCTGCAGCGCTATATCGGAAATGAAGGGACGACTCCGAAGCTGCACCGAATGGGCGGCAACGAATGGCAGAAGGTGCGGAAAAAGGCCCAGAAATCGATTACTGATTTGGCGGAAAAGCTCGTCGCTTTGTACGCTAAGCGGGAAATCGTTCCGGGATATGCTTTTCCGGCCGATACGTCCTATCAGAAGGAGTTTGAAGACGCCTTTCCCTATGAAGAAACGGACGACCAGCTGCGGGCTGTCCAGACGATCAAGAAGAGCATGGAAAAGCCCTTTCCCATGGATTGCCTCGTCTGCGGCGACGTAGGCTTCGGCAAGACCGAGGTCGCCATGCGGGCCATTTTCAAGGCCGTCATGGGGGGCAAGCAAGTCGCCGTCCTCGTGCCGACGACCGTATTAGCCCAGCAGCACTTTCAGACCTTCAGCGAACGGTTCGGCCCCTTCGGCGTAGCCTGCGACGTACTGAACCGTTTCCGCTCGTATAAAGAAAAGAAGGACATCTTGGCCCGTACGCTCCGCGGCGACGTCGACGTCCTCATCGGCACGCACAGCCTGCTGAACAAAAAGGTAAAATTTAAAGACTTAGGCCTGCTCGTCGTCGACGAAGAGCAGCGTTTCGGCGTGGCCCAGAAGGAAAAATGGAAGGCCTGGGCCGCCAATATCGACGTGCTGACCTTGAGCGCGACGCCGATTCCCCGGACGCTGCACATGTCCTTGGTCAACCTGCGGGAAATGTGCATTATCGAGACGCCGCCGACAGACCGCCTGCCGGTGCAGACCTATGTGACGGAGTACAACGCCCGTATCGTCCGCGACGCAGTCATGCGTGAAAAGCGGCGGGGCGGACAAGTATTTTTCGTCTACAACCGCGTCGAATCCATCGAGACGATGAAGGACGAGCTGCAGGCCCTGCTGCCGGATATTACCATCGGCATCGCCCACGGCCAGATGGCAGGGACGCTGCTGGAGCAGATCATGTTTGATTTTTACGAAGGAAGATACGACGTGCTCCTGTGCTCCAGTCTGGTAGAGAATGGGCTGGACGTGGCTAACGCCAATACGATTATCGTGTATGATGCCGACCATTTCGGCTTGTCCCAGCTGTACCAGATGCGCGGCCGCGTCGGCCGGAGCCATCGCATGGCTTACGCCTATTTCCTGTATCGCCGCGATAAGGTGCTGTCGGAAGTGGCAGAAAAACGGCTGCAGGCTATTAAAGAATTTACAGAGTTGGGATCAGGCTTTAAGATTGCCATGCGGGATTTGGAAATCCGCGGCGCCGGCAACCTGCTGGGCCGGGAACAGCACGGCAACATTGCCAGCGTCGGGTTCGCCATGTACTGCCATATGCTGGAAGAGGCTATTGCCAAGGCCCAGTCCGGCAAGCCCGCCGAGCCGGAACGGCAGGATACGGTCATGGAAATCCATGTCGACGCGTTTATTGACGACGAGTATATCAGCAACGGCGGCCAGAAAATCGAAATGTACCAGCGCATGGCCCTGCTGCGGACTGAAGAGGAACTCAACGCCCTGGCGGCAGAGCTGGAAGACCGGTACGGCAAGCCGACGAAGCCCGTGCAGACGCTGCTGCAGGCGACGAAGCTGCGCTTGCAGGCCCAGGATCAGCACATCGTGTTGATTTCGCAGAAGAGGGATGTGCTGGAACTAAAATGGCAGTATCCCAACCTGCTTCCCAAAGCGAACCAGCTGGATATATCCCTGCGCCGCCGCGTGCGGCCCGTGCCGGGTAATCCGCTGATGCTGCGCGTGTCCCTGGCTAATACGCCGGATATACTGACGCTGCTCTCCGAGCTGCTGACTACGTTTTCGAAGCTGAGAAAGGGGAATCCCCTTGAGTAAAACTTCTTTTTTGCAAGGCGCTATGGTTCTGACCGTCGCCGGTATCGTCGTAAAGATACTCGGCGGCGCGAACCGCATCCTGTTGTCCCGGCTGTTGGAAGGCGAAGGCATCGGCTTATATCAGATGGCCTATCCCTTGTATATCTTATTTCTCAGCATTGCCGGCGCGGGTATACCGATTGCCGTCTCCATCATGGTAGCCGAACAGACGGCTAAAGGGAACTACAGCGGCGCCAAGCGTATTTTCCATATTACCCTGGCCGTCATGACCTTGGCAGCCTTAGGCTGCGGCGTCGTCATGGCTTTTGGGGCGAAGGCCCTGATTGCCTACGGACTGGTCCGCGATGACCGGGCGTACCTGCCCCTGCTGGTGCTCGCGCCGGCCCTGACAATTTCCATCGTAACGTGCTGTTTCCGCGGCTACTTCCAGGGGCTGCAGCTCATGACGCCGACGGCAGTGTCGCAGATGGTCGATCAGTTTGTCCGCGTGTGCACGATGCTTGTCCTGGCCTGGCTGCTGTTTCCGTACGGATTGGAAATCGCGGCGGCTGGCGCTACCTTCGGCGCCGTGCCGGGGGCGGCGGCCGGATTGGCTGTCATAGCCTTCTTGTATTACCGTCACAGCCGCGCGCCCTTGCCGGCTGACGAGGGGCGGTTTGCGCCCTGCCGGGCCGTTTCGGTTATCCGGCGGCTTGCCGTCCTGGCCGTCCCCGTCGCAGCGGCGAACATGCTGCTGCCGGCCGTAGCGAGCATCGACCTGTTTATCGTGCCGCAGCGGCTGGAGGCGGCCGGATATACGATACACGAGGCGACGACGCTGTTTGGCTATCTCACCGGCATGGCCAACGGCCTTGTCCAGCTGCCGACGATATTGACGATTTCCCTGGCGACGAGCCTGGTGCCGGCCGTTTCGGCAGCCTATTCCAAGGGACAGACTGATCTGGTCTTGAAGCGGGCCCATACGGCTATGCGCATCGCCAACATCATCACGGTGCCGAGCTGCTGCGGCCTGGCCGTATTGGCCGTGCCGATTTCGCAGATGCTCTACGCGACACCTGAAGCCGGCCCGGCTATCTGCGTGCTGTCCATATCCGTCTTTTTTATCGGCGTGCAGCAGATTACGAGCGGCCTGCTCCAAGGCATGGGGCATACGGCCATTCCTTTGCTCAACATGGCCGTTGCCGCTGTATTTAAAATCTTATTCAGCTGGTATTTGACGGCGATTCCCTGGCTGGGGGAAGTCGGTGCGGCCTGGGCTACGAATATTGACTTAGCCGTGGCGACGATTTTAAATTTGTATTTTGCCCATCGGCTCATTGCGTACCACGTGCAGTGGGGATATGTTGCCCGCTTGTTCCTGTCGGCTGCGGCTATGGCCGGGACGGCCTGGTTTGCATATCACGGATTATTGCTGTTTTTGGGCAATACGGGGGCAACGCTCGCCGCGATCAGCTCGGCCGGGGCCGTATACCTCCTCTGTCTGTTCTTATTCCGTGCCGTCGCCGCCGACGATCTTCGCCGCGTGCCTGTCGTAGGCGCGAAGGTGTCATCGCTGCTCGGCAGGCTGGAAAAATAACTTGGAAAAAGCCGGAAAGGGGGATACGTCATGGGAACTATTGAAATCATTCCGTTAGGGAAGGATGCGGCTGGCTGGGAGCGTTCGTTTGAAGAAACGTACCGGCCTGTCGTGGACTATTTAGTCAAGACGTCGTATGTGAGAGATGTCGTGCATACCGTGCCGGGCGGACCGGCTATGGCCGAAAAAGTCCGCCAGATGATCGATGACGCGCTGAAGGAGGAAGCGGCGCAGGGGCACATGCCCTTCGATATGATGCCTATCGTAGACGTCATGGCCAGGCTGCGCGGCCCGAATGGCTGCCCGTGGGATATTGCCCAGACCCATCGGACGCTGCGCCGGTTCCTGCTGGAAGAAGTATACGAAATGCTCGACGCCATCGACCAGGGCGACGACGCGGGAATGCGGGAAGAACTGGGCGACGTGCTGTATCAGGTCGTCATTCACTCCCGCATTGGCGAAGAAGAAGGGCTTTTCTCTGCCCAGGATATCGTCCGCGATATTACGGAAAAGATGATTCGCCGCCATCCCCACGTTTTTAGCGAAAAAAGCCTTGAAAACAAGGGTGAGAGTGTGTTAAACTGGGATAGATTAAAGCAGGGCGAAAAGCGCCAGCATCATGACCAGATGCTGGACGGCGTCGTCAAAGGACTTCCGTCTCTGCTGCAGGCCTATAAGCTTCAGGAAAAAGCGGCCAAGGTCGGCTTCGACTGGGATAAGGACGAAGACGTGCTGGCTAAGCTGGACGAAGAATGGCAGGAGTTTCAGGAAGCCCTGCAGGAGCAGGACGGAGACCACGCGGAAGAAGAAGCGGGCGACGTGCTATTTGTCTTTGCAAATGTATGCCGGCATTTTCATATCGAGCCGGAATGCGCGTTACATCGAGCGAACAGCAAGTTTCGCCGCCGTTTTTCTCACGTCGAGCAGCGCGTTAAGGAATCGGGCCGTTCGTGGAACGAGTTTTCCTTAGACGAACTGGATTCCTTTTGGAAGGAAGCCAAGGACTTGGAACGGCGCGGCTGCGGCGACGGGGAATAGGTTGGCTGTGAAGATAGATGTAACCAAATAAAGGAGGACTTGTAATGAACAAAACAGAATTAATTGCGAGTGTCGCACAGAAATCCGATCTGACGAAAAAAGATGCTGAAAAAGCGGTAAAGGCTGTATTTGAAGCTATCAGCGAAAGCTTGATCGAAGGCGATAAAGTACAGATTATCGGTTTCGGCACTTTTAAAGTTCGCCAGCGCAAAGCCCGTGAAGGCCGCAATCCGCGCAACAACGAACCGATTCAGATCGAAGCTTCCAAGACACCGGCATTTAAAGCTGGCAAACAGTTAAAAGACTTGGTCAACAATAAATAATGTCGTAAAACGAGGGCCGCATAGTACACGGCCCTTTTCTTTACTTGATTTTTGTCGTAACATAGAGATAGTAAGGTAATCGTATCTTCTACCCAAAAGAAGGGATTTGTATGACGAAGAAAAAGGTCCTGATCATGTCGGCGTCGATCGGCACAGGACATACGCAGGCAGCGCGCGCAATAGAAGAATATGTGAAAACGATTCCTGCCGACTGGGAGGTAGAGCACGTCGATTTTCTTTCTAACGACGTCTTGTCTATCGATAATATCGTCAAGGAGACGTATATCAAAATCCTGGACTTATTCCCTTTATTATACGATTTGATGTACTACTCTTCTCAGGGCTATAAGAAGGGCATGGCAGTTAAGACGCTCATTTCTTGGGGGCTGAAGCGCCGCATGCTGCGCGTTTTAGCCGACAAGAAGCCGGACGTCCTCGTCTTCACCCATCCGTTTCCGGCCGGCGCGGCGGCTCTGCTCAAGCGTCAGCGCCGCTTAACGATTCCCCTCGTCGGCATCATTACGGATTTTGCCATTCATCAGCTGTGGGTATACCCGCAGATCGACGCGTATTTTGTTGCCGCGTCTCCCCTGAAAAAGCTGCTGACCGAGCAGGGCATCGACGGCCGGAAGATTACCGTGTCGGGAATTCCCGTCCGCAGCGCCTTTAAGCAGGGCACGTGGCGCTGGGATGAAGACCATCAGCGCAACAAAAACGTCCTCATCATGGGCGGCGGATTGGGCATGGGGTCTATCCGACAGTCTCTGGTACGCCTTGACAAGCTGGACGATGTCGATAGCTTTACTGTCGTTACGGGATATAACGCCGATTTATACGATGAAATTTATCAGCTTCGCCGCGAACTGCGCCATCCCGTCAAGGTACTGGGGTATACGAACCGCATTGCCGAGCTCATGGCGAAGGCGGCCCTCCTGGTCACGAAGCCGGGAGCGCTGACGTGCACGGAAGCGGCGACGGTTCAGGTGCCGATGGTGTTGTACAGCCCCATTCCCGGACAGGAAGAGGCGAACGCCATGTACATGCAGGAGAAGGGCTGCGCCCGCTGGGCGAAGGGACAGGAAAATCTGGCCGTCATTACGGCAGATTTGCTGCGGCACCCGAAAAAACTGCAGGCTATGTCGGAGGCCAGCGTGTCGTGCCACCGCGACGGAGCGCGTATTATTGCGACTCATATTCGTCAGATTGTATTTCCGGACGATGAGGAATCCCTGTCGGTCTGCGGCAGCGAATATTCTCACGAATCAATATAACTAAGCCGGATGGCCCATAGTCTTCACTATGGAAGCAGCATCCGGCTCTTTTTATAGGAGGAATGGCAAGTGAAAAAGACTACTACACGGCGGCCCCGCCAGACCAGACAGCCGCGTCGTCCCAAGGGCTCGTCATCACGGCCGTGGGTCGTCCTGCTGTGCCTTATCGCCTTATGCATCGGCGCGTATTGGCTTGCCGGCGACAAGGATACGGGCAGGGAAACGTCGTCGGACCGGCAGATGGAACAGATAGAAACGGTTCGCGACGACGGAAAAGACGCCGTATATACAGATACTTCCCAGGAATTAAGCGATGCCATTGCGGCTTGGCTCAAGGAACAGGGGGCCGACGTACAGGAGCTGAAGCGCGAAGAGCGGAGCGAAGACCGGCAGGCGACGGGCGGCGCGATTTACTGGACGACGCGCAGCACCGCCGTGACGCCGTCTGAGCCCTTCTCCCGGGAAAAATTGGAAAAATTCCTGCAAAAGAGCGGCGGCAAAGCGTCTATATACCGGGTGACCCAGACGAAGCTCGACGGGAAGGACGCGGTGGAATACGATATCGCTTACTTCGATACCCTCGACGGCGATCCGCTGTACCTGGTGACGGACAAGCTGTACGTTTTGCCGGTGCAGGAAAAGGGCGGCTTAGTCAAGAATATAAAGGACATATTCACAGAATCGTCTTCGCCTGACGATGAAAAGAAGCAACAGGCAGAAACGAAGAAAGCTGTAACGGAATCGAAGCCAGAGCAGACTGAGCCGAAGCAAAGTCATCCGGCTCAAGTACAGGGCCGTCTGGCCATCGTTATTGACGACTGCGGCGTCGACCTCGATACGTTGTCGCGTATGAATTCCATTCCCGTCCCGCTGACATATGCCGTCATGCCGTATAAGGCTCATACAGCCGAAGCCGCCGCCAGCGGCTACAGCGCGGGACGCAAGATATTTGTGCACATGCCCATGCAGCCTCTGAACACGACGTCGTCGGAAGAAATATTTATCGGCGGCGACATGAGCGACAGCAAGATTCAGGCTACGGCTAATGAAATCCTCGATCAGGTGCCCTATGCCGTCGGCATGAACAACCACCAGGGATCAATGGCCACGGCAGACGAACGTATCATGAAAAGCGTCATGTCCGTTATGAGGCAGCGCGGGCTGGCCTTCCTCGACAGCCGCACGAACAGCGCCTCCGTAGGCGAGCAGACTGCCTCGGCTATGGGCGTCATGACAGGCCGCAATAACCTGTTCATCGACAATGATTCCGATGTGGCTTCTATTAAAGAACGGCTGCGTCAGGGCGGAGACATGGCGATACGAAACGGCAGCGCCGTCGTCATCGGCCACTGCCGGCCGAATACGGCGCAGGCTCTCAGCGAAATGGTCGATGAGCTCCATGCCAAGGGCGTCGACATCGTATTTGTAACGGACTTGATGTCGTAGCGGGGGAAGACTATGGATATAGGGGATAGTACGATTTCTATATACATTCTGATATTCGTCATGGGCGGCGGATTTTTGGCAGGCTTCGTCGACGCCATTGCTGGAGGCGGAGGCCTTATTTCCCTGCCGGTGCTGCTGGCGACGGGCATGCCGCCCCATCTGGCTATCGGTACGAATAAATTTTCCGCTACCTTCGGCGCCGTCATGAGCGCCTGGCAGTTCTGGCGGGCCGGCAAGGTAGACGTCCACCTGATGAAGATAGCCCTGCCCTGTACCTTCGTTGGAGCCGTGCTGGGCTGCGCCTGTATGCTTCACCTGTCGGCCCAATGGCTCCAGCCGATTATCATCGCGGCCCTGGTGGCGACGATTCTCTTTGTTTTCAGCCGGGGAAGCTCTATGGGAGCGGTCAATACGTATCAGGGCGAGACGAAGAAGAACCTGGCCTTAGCCATGGCCGCAGCCGGCGCTATCGGATTTTACGACGGTTTCATCGGTCCCGGCACGGGAACCTTTCTCATCGTGGCCTTTGTTTCCCTGGGCTTTGATTTCATCATCGCCGCCGGCAACGCCAAGGTGCTGAACCTGATGAGCAATCTGACCAGCTTCGTCCTCCTCGTATACTGGGGAAAAATATTGTATATTTACGGCGCGGCGATGGCCGTTTGCCTGTTTGCCGGCGCATATTTCGGCTCCCGTCTGGCGATACGGCGCGGTACGGCCTTTGTCCGGGCGATTATGCTCGTCGTGACGACCGTGTTAATTGTTAAGCTGGCCTTGGATTACGCCGGATTACTATAGCGAAGGAGGAAATGCGATGATGGAATCTGCTCAGAAAACGGTCTTCATCAGCGGCGGCACGTCGGGCATCGGCCTGGCGGCAGCGGAAATTTTACTGAAAAGAGGCTGGACCGTCGCGGTCAGCGGCCGCAGCGCTGAGCGGGGCAAGGCGGCTCTGGACTATTTGAACGCCGGCAGCAGTGCCGTATATATGAGCGGCGACGTAGGCACTGACGAGGACTGCCGCCGCATGATCGGCGAAACGGTTCGTCAGTTTGGACGGCTGGACGGCCTCGTTACGTCGGCAGGATATTATGAAGAATGCCTGCTGGAATATACTGACGATGAACAGGTGCGGAAGATGTTTGCCGTCAACGTGTACGGCACGATTTCTTTGTGCAGATATGCTCTGCCGTATCTCAAAAAGACCTGCGGCAGCATCGTCACCGTAAGCAGCGACGCCGGCCTGCAGGGAAACGTGGCCTGCTCGGTTTACGGCGCGACGAAGGGGGCCGTCGTGGCTTTTTCGAAATCCCTGGCACTGGAGGCGGCGCCCCATCAGGTACGGGTCAACTGCGTCTGCCCCGGCGACGTAGAAACGCCGCTCCTGGAAAAGCAGCTGCAAGGAGACCCGTCCCTGACGATAGAATCCATGAGGGAACAGTATCCCTTGTACCGGCTGGCGAAGCCGCTGGAAGTGGGGAAGGCCATTGCCTTTTTGCTCAGCGACGACGCCTCGTTTATTACAGCTACGGCACTTCCCGTCGACGGCGGTTTGACAAGCTGGTAAAAACATGGGAAAATAAATTAACTTATCAAATTTGCGCAAATGAGGTGGTATATATGTCAGAAGAAATGAAAACAGTAGAACAGCTGCAGGAAGAAATTGCCAAGCTAAAGCAGGAATTGGCCGATTTGAAATCCAGTCAAGCCCCGGCTCAGGAAGCTGAGGCCGTTGCCGCGGCCGACCAGGAAATTCCCGGCGGCGAAAACGAAATGGCCCTGCAGGTTCTCCAGACGATTGAACAGTCTACAGATGATGTAGACGTCAAGGTTGAAACGCTGTGCCGCTGGGCGGCAGCCCGTGCCGGCGCGATTGTCGTCGCACCGCTGCTGGGAACGGTGGCTCTCATGGCGAACGAAGTATATCTCGTCAGCCGCATCGCCCGCATTTACAACGTCAAGCTGACCGAACGGGCCCTCATCGCCTTCCTCGGCGCCGTCGGCAGCCGCATGATCGGCACCCTGCTTACGACGCTCATCCCGTTCAGCGTCATTCAGGTTCCCGTAGCCGTAGGCATTACGTACAGCCTGGGCCGCGTGACGCAGCGCTGGATGAAGGACGGCATGCCCAGCGACATGACGCCGTACGTCGAAATGATGGGCGAATGGAAGGACAAAGCACGCGAACAGGTCGACCGCCTGCGTGAAAATCCCTTGAAAAACGTTCCCCTCGGCGACGAAACCGTCGATTTCATCAAGCGGTGGGGCGGTACGGCTGCGGAAAAATTCCAGGACGTCAAGGAAAAAGGTCAGGAATTATACCACAATGTCCGCCATAAGGACGATTTAGTAGAAGAAATTATCGAAGAAAAAGCGGCGGAAGACGCGGCGAAGGCCGTCGCTGCAGAAACGGCGGCCGAAGCTGCGGACGACGCGGCAGAACAGGCTGCGGCAGCCGAAACAACGGAAACAGAGAAAAAGACTACGGTAGAAGAACAGGTCAAGGCCGCCGTAGAAGACGCCAAGATTCCGCTGGATTAAAAAGGGACGATGCGTATGTGGAAACTGCTGAGCTTTTTCGCCCGTTTTTATACGCCGGGAAAATTTATTCGCTTTATACGGGGAACGGGACGGCGCCTTCATTTCCTGCCCAAGCTGATGACAATTTTTTACTGCATGCAGGATAAGGATACGCCGAAGTTCGTCAAGCTGGCCCTGATGGGGGCCCTGGGGTACGTCATACTGCCTCTGGATTTAGTGTCCGACGCCTTTATCGGCATCGGCTGGCTCGACGACGCCGCCGTCGTAGCGGCGGCCCTGCGCTTGGCCGGAACGTACGTCAAGCCGGAGCACCTGGAAAAGGTACGCCGCATGTTTCCCTTTGCCAACGTGTGACGATATAGACAATTCCGATACAGATATCCGTGTTGGGATTGTCTATTTCTCATGAATTGGCGAAATTCCTTTGACAAACATACATACTCATCGTAAAATGATGTGAGTGTGCTATATGGGAGGATGAATTGGCATGGTTACTGTTACGGAAAGAGTGCGGTTTTATGAAACCGATATGATGGGAATCGCCCACCACTCCAACCACATCCGCTGGTTTGAATGCGGCCGTTGCGAGTATTTGAAACAGGCCGGCATAGACTTGTTCGAGCTGATGGACGAGGGCATATTATTTCCCATAAAGAACGTCTCCTGCGAGTACGTCAGCCCCATTAACTACGCCGATACCATCGTGATTGAAACGCGTCTGACCCGTCTGTCGCGGGCCCAGATGACGTATTCATACCGCATTGTGCGCAAGGAAGACGGCGTCCTGCTGGCCGTCGGCACGTCGCAGAACGTGTTTACTCATAAGGATACGGGGACAGTGGCCCGCTTGGACGACAGGCACTACAATAAATTGAAAGCATGGTATGAGCGGGAGGAAGCTTCTGCCCAATAATGGAGGAATGACAAGTGGAGCGGAATAGACAGCCTATCGGCGTATTCGATTCCGGCGTCGGCGGTTTGACTGTCGTAAATAAGCTGCGCATGCTGCTGCCTCATGAAAATATCATTTATGTCGGCGATACGAAGCGCAATCCCTACGGTTCGCGCACGCCGGAAGAAATATTTTCATATACGAGAGATATACTGCGTTTTATGAGCGAAAAAGAGGTCAAGCTCGTCGCTATCGGCTGCAATACCGTAACGGCCGTGGCCTACGAGACGGTGCGGAAAGAAGTGCCGTATCCCCTCATCGGCATGAGCCGCGGCATTCGTACGGCCCGGGAAATCAGCGCCAAGAAAAAAATCGCCGTCTTCGCGACGGATTTGACGATTGCCAATCACAGCCATAAAAAAATGGCTGCGGCCATCGATCCGGACATCGAAATTGTAGAACAAGCCTGCCCGGCCTTGGCCAACCTCGTCGAGCGGGGCGTCCTGTCCGGCGAGGAGATCATGGAGCCCCTTCGTCGATATACGGCCCCGGTCATTGCGTCCGGAGCTGATACGGCCATATTTGGCTGCACGCATTTTCCCTTTGTGCAGCCTTTATTCGAAGAGCTGTGCGGCGATACGATCGCCTTTGTAGACCCGGCTCACGAAATGGCCTTACAGACGCTGGAAGTATTAAAGAAGGGCGGCCTTCTCAATCACGACCGCCTGCCGGGATATCTGCGCCTTTGCTTTACCGCCGAGGCCCGGCGCGGCGGCAAGCTGGCCGAACATCTCATTCCGGCCAACGAATTTACAGTTGAAGAAATATCCTTTGCCTGAGGGCGGAGAAAATTACGGCCTTATCGGATAGATAAGGCATCAAAAAGGAGTCTTGCGCCGTGTTATTGTATGTATTGATCAACATCGTCATTGCCGTTATCGGCATCGTCGCCGTACTGTATCTTCTGTTCCGCTTGTTTGCCTGGAGGCAGGGCGACGCCCGCTTCGTCATCGAGGCGCGCCGCCGCAAGCCCTTTGAGCTGAAGCAGATGACGGCTGATACGGCTGTCTTTGAAACGGAAGTTCCCTTTCATAACGCCGGTCGTCAGTTAGGTACGATTATGGATTTTTATCCCCGTACGCTGCTGCCGAGAGAACAATACGACAAATGCGTCGTCCATTCGCAGCTGGCTAATAAAGAAGCCGAACGGGACGACAACTACTGGGAATCTGTCATTTACTATCCTGGAAAAGGAAGCAGCCTTCGCGTCACCATCGCCCTCGTCAGCAAGAGCGGCAATATCCGCGAAGATTTGAAGACTTTCCCCGACATGCCCATCGATTTGGTATACCAGGTCGTGTCGAGAAGCGAATGGTACATCCACAAAGCCCGCATTACCCTGAAGGCTTCGGAAGTACAGCACGCATTGGAACTGCATTAGGAGGTATATGGAAATGGCAGAATTAGAACTTGTACCGATTAAGACGAGAATCCTTACGGATAAAGATGACATTGTCGATGCCATTGAAGAATATGCAAAGGATATTGTCGGTCCCGACGATATCGTATGTACGGCCGAAAGCGTCGTAGCGATTACGCAGCGCCGCTATACGCGCCCGGAAGAGCTGACGCCGTCGTGGCAGGCACGCCTCATGCGCCGCTTCGTTCCCGGCGAGGGCAGCATGGCCAGCCTCTACGGCATGCAGGCCGCCATGAATCTGGAAGGGGAATGGAAGATGCTCTTCTGTTTCATCATCGGCTTCCTGGCGAAATTAATCGGCAAAAACGGCGTCTGGTACCAGCTGTGCCGCCAGGCATCCCTGACAGACGACGTCACGGGCACGATGCCGCCCTTTGACAAATGCATCGTCTACGGACCGGCTGAACCAGATAAGGTAGCGGAAAAGATCAAGCAGCGACTGGGCTGCTACGGCGCCTGCGTCGCTGACGTCAACGATTTGAAGCGCTCTGCCGTCCTCGGCCATTCAAAAGGCCTCAATCCCAGTGAAATCGCCCGTATTCTTATCGACAATCCCTTCGGCAACGCGTCGCAGAAGACTCCTATCGTCGTAATCAAGAATTACGCGAAGTTCGTTCATCAAAAGCCCGAAGCTGCGGCTGCAAACTAAGGAGTGACGATGGAACTATGAAACAGACTATCGTCCTGGCAACGCATAACACCGGAAAAATACGGGAATTCAAAAGCGTATTGGAACCCTTGGGGTATACGGCGACAGCCGTCCGCGACTTGTGTCCTCAGCTGCTGGAGCCGGAAGAAACGGGGACGACCTTTGAAGAAAACGCCCGCCTGAAAGCGGCGTATTATATGAAGGCCACCGGGCTTCCCTGCCTGGCCGACGACTCCGGCATCATTGCCGACGCCTTAGGCGGACGGCCCGGCGTCTATTCGGCCCGCTATGCCGGCCCGGAATGTGACGATGAAAAGAACAACCAAAAGCTGATCGACGAATTGTCGGCTTTCCCGCCGGAAGAGCGGACGGTTCATTACGCCTGCGTGCTGGCCCTGCTGTTTCCCGACGGACGGGAAATCGTCAGGGAAGGCCGCTGCAGCGGCGTGCTGCGCGATTTTTATGCCGGTACGAACGGCTTCGGCTACGATCCGTTATTTTACGTGCCGGAAAAGGGCAAGACTATGGCCGAGATGACGATGGAAGAGAAAAATGAAATCAGCCATCGGGGCAAAGCCTTGGAGCTGCTCGTCGAGGCCCTGTCATGAAGCCCGTCCTCGTAGGCGTCGTCAGCGACAGCCACGGCCGCTTTCGTCCGCTGGAACGCATGGTATCGCAGGCGCCGGATGTAGCGGCGTGGATACACTGCGGCGATTACAGCGACGACGGCGATGATTTAGCCATATATACTGGCGTGCCCGTATATTCCGTCAGGGGCAACAACGATTTTATGAGCGATGCGCCGGCGTGCCGCAAGGTGACCATCGGCGGCGTGAATATCATCGCCGTTCACGGGCACCAGTGGTACGGCGAAGCGCGGTTGGCTAAGCTTCGGCAGCTCGGAAGAGAACACGAGGCCCAGCTCGTCCTGTTTGGACATACGCACCGCCGCTTTTGCCAGCGCGACGACGATATGACCATCGTCAATCCCGGCAGCGTTTCCCTGCCCCGCGACGGCAGGGTGGGCACGTATGCCGTGTGCGCCATAGCCGACGGCGTGCTGACGGATATACAGTTTTATGAACTGACAAAGTAACTTTTATTTGGAAATTTTATTGAAAAGGTATGATGAAATGGCAACGAAAACGAATAAATTAAAATTGTATGGCTTCAATAATCTGACCAAAACGCTGAGCTTCAACATATACGACATTTGTTATGCCCTCAGCGAAGAGTCGCGCCGCCAGTATATCGAATATATTGATGAACAATATAACGCAGAACGGCTGACGAATATTTTAAAAAATGTCTCGTCCATTATCGGCGCAAATATTTTAAATATTGCCAGCCAGGATTACGATCCCCAGGGGGCCAGCGTGACCATACTCATTTCGGAAGAGCCTGTCGAACCGGCCGATGCCGACGTAGTTTGTCATCTGGATAAGAGCCATCTGACGGTTCATACGTATCCGGAAAGCCATCCCCAGAAAGGGATTATGACTTTCCGCGCCGATATCGACGTATCGACGTGCGGCCGTATTTCTCCTCTCAACGCGCTGAATTACCTGATTGACAATTTCGACTCCGACATCGTAACCCTCGACTATCATGTCCGCGGCTTTACCCGCGACGTGAGCGGCAAGAAGCTGTTCATCGATCACCGCATTAATTCCATCCAAAACTACATTTCCCAAAGTACGCGCAGCCGTTATAATATGATAGACGTCAACGTATATCAGGAAAATATCTTCCATACGAAAATGATGCTGAAGGATTTTGATTTGAACAACTACCTGTTCAACATGACTGCCGATCAGCTGACGGAACGGCAGCGCAATCAAATCCGCAAGCTCGTATATCAGGAAATGCTGGAAATATTCAACGGCCACAACATGCCGACGATGCGTTAATTTTTTATCTCTATGAACAAAACTGCCTGTTGTCTTAAATTAAGACGGCAGGCAGTTTTTCTTTTATAATCTTGATACTCGTGGTATAATACCTGTAACATCATGTAAACAGAAAGGAGCTGGCTTCCTGTGAATATAGTACTGCAACTCCGCCGGCGAAGCGTCGACAGTATCCGCCGCTTTACGGTGCCGTTCCTCATTTCCATCTTATTATTTGCCGATTTGGCCTATCTGACTTGCTGGCCGTCGGACGAGAAATGGCCTGTCTATGGAGCCATATCTTTGTGTATTGCTGCTATGTTTTCTGTCTGGTGGCAGCTGGTATTGGAAGCGCGCCGGATCACAGGGACGAAGGCCTGGCTGTGGCAAGGCGCGTCCCTTGTCGTATGGGCTGGCTCGTACGGTACGTGGATGGCCGTACAGGACATGACCTATATCATCTTATATGGCTCCGGTATATTTCTGGCCTTGACAGCCGGTATTTTGGCCTGGCTGACGTATTATGCCGGTGAAAGCGCCTTTAACCGCATATTCTGCGGCGCCCTGCAGGCCGTCGGTGTCGCCGTCGTCGCTGACATATCCCTGTCTATTTGCGCCCTGGCTTTGCAGACGCTGCTTCAGCTGTCCCTTTCGTTTTCCACCTTGTATGCATTGATTTTCTATGCGTCGTTTTTGGTCGTCGGATGGAACGTATTCCTGTCGTCTGTTCCCAGGCCGGGATGTCCGGCTGTGCCGTCCAAGCCCTTTGGAACTGTCATGGCCTACGTCGTCGTGCCGGTCTACGGCGTATTGTTGGCGATTCTGTACATATACATCGCCATGATTTTCTTTAAGGGAGAAATGCCTGTAGGGAAAATGAACTGGTTTGCTTCCATTGCGCTGCTGGTATACGCCTTTTGTTATTTGACCTGCAGCGGCTATGACAAGCATACCTGGCTGCTGCGTTACCGCCGATGGGGCGGTTTGCTCCTCCTTCCTGTCGTAGCCGTACAGCTTTGGGGCGTGTATATTCGTCATGAAGCCTATGGATTGACAGAGCTGCGCTATTTGTCCATGGCCTGCACAGCCTTCGGCATTGCCGTGATTCCGGCGGCCCTGCGCCGTCTGTCCGGAACCTGGCTGTTTCTGTTGGCCGCTGGTATGACGCTCATCATTTCCGTAACGCCCCTAAATGTGCTGGATACGCCGTACCGCAGTCAGGAAAAGCGGCTATTGGCGATGATGGAAGAAAAGGGAATGCTTCAAAACGGCGTGGTCTCAGATGCCGCGGATTTATCTCACGAAGACAAAGAAGAACTATACAGCACGTACTGCTACGTGAAGAGCTATACGGGCCAGAGGGACCCAGCTGTCGAAGCCGTTCTGCAGTCTCCAGTCATGGAGTCTCTCCGCTATGCCGGCCCCCATTACCGGTCGCGGTATTTCATCAATGACAGTACAGCCGCGCCGGTATCCGGATACGCGACGATGTACGTCGTGGAAAGGACGGCCGGTAAAGACGGCATGCTCACGGTTCAAACGCAGAGGGGAGACGTAGCGATTTCCCTGCTGCCCTATGCCGAACAGCTGTGCCGGCAGTACGAAGGCGCCGGTCAGGTGGCCAACCGAAATGTAGCGAATTTGTATCTCCTTCCCGACGATGGCCATTATCTCTTTATACGCACGATGAATGTCGATTTGGCCGACGATGTCGTTCAGAGCATTTCCATATCGGCCATCTTGTTGGAAAAATAAAGTTGCCTCAGGCCGTAGTCATGGTATAGTATACATAGATGGACATGAAGGAGTGTTATATATGGATACGAAGAAAAAATTGTGCAAAATCGGTGAAAAAATGAAGGAAGCCGGCCTCGTCGCCGCCTGCGATGGCAATATCAGCTTCCGCAATCCCAATGGAACGATCGTCATCACGCCGTCGGGCCTTCCGAAGGGCGAATTGAAGCCGTCTCAGCTTCTGGTCATGGATATAAACGGCAAGGTGATAAAAGGAGAAGGCAAGCCGTCGTCGGAAACGCCTCTTCATTTAGAAATCTATAAGGCTCGTCCCGATGTCAACGCCATTATCCATGCTCATCCCATCGTCGCTACCGCCGTAACCGTCGCCGGGCTGGCCTTTCCCAGCACCATTGTAACCGAAGGCGCTATCGTCTTGGGGAAATCCGTGCCGACCGTGCCGTACGCTGCGCCGGGCAGCGCCGAATTGGCCAAGGCCTGCGCCGAATACGCCAAGAAGGTCAACGTATTTCTCATGGAACGCCACGGCGCGACAGCTCTGGGTAAAGACCTGAAGGAAGCCCTGTACCGCATGGAAACGCTGGAGGCCGTTGCCAAAGTCTACCGGGCGTCGCTGGCCTTCGCCGTCAATTCCCGGGCTTTGCAGGATATCAGCCGTAGCCAGGAGCTGGCATCGTTTTTCCTGCGCTAGTCAATTCAGATTAACTTATACAATACAAAAAGCTGTTCAACCTATCATCGGCTGAACAGCTTTTTGCTGTTTTTATGTGCCCAGTTATTTTTTAGATTTTTTAATAAAATGCCTCTTTCATCAGCGGATTCACAGCAGGGGAGGTGTTTCAGTTACTTGCTCCAATCCTTCGGCTCTACGACGTAGGTCGTCTGGTTTTCAAATACGACGAAGCCCGGTGCGGCGTGGGCCGGCTTCTTGACGTTGCGCACGAGGGCGCAGTCTACTTCGGCCTTCGACGTGCCGCGGGCCTTACTGTAATAGGCGGCCATCTGGGCGGCCATTTCGATTTGCTCGTCTGTCGGCGTCACATTGTGGCAGGCTAATATGACGTGAGAGCCGGGCTGATTTTTGATGTGGAACCACAGGTCGTAGGGATGGGCTTTCTTCTGGGTCAGGAAATCGTTCTGCCTGTTGTTGCGGCCTACCCAGATGGGGATGCCGCCGGCGTCGGCTGTCAGGATTTGCTGGGAAAATTCCCGCTTCATCTTATCTTTGGATGTAGAGGAAATAAGCCCCATTTGCCGCATTTCGGCCTTGATATCGACAATTTCCGCCTTGCTGCCGATGTTGTCCAGGGCGTATTCCAGCGAGTAGAGGTACTGGAGATGCTGCTCGTTTTCTGCGATGAGCTCGGCCGATTTCTGCTTGCGGTTGCGCATCTTCGTGTAACGCTTGTAATAGCGATTGGCGTTGTCCGTCATGGAATAGGCCGGTTCGAGGGGAATGGTAATCGGTTCCTGCTGCTCCGACAGGAGATTGGCGACGGTGACGCTCTTTTCGTGGTCGTGCTTTTCGTAGGCGTAAATCATGAGCAAGTCGCCGTAAAGCTTATAGGTATCCATCTTATCCGTCTCTTTCAATTCGGACGAAATGCGCTTGATCTTTTTCTTTTGCTTTTCGATGAGCTTGGCGACGCGCTTCTGCATGTCTTCCTGCTCGCCGTTGAGGCTGCCCTTGCTGGCGGCCTGATAGTCGTCGAGGTATTCTTCGATGGACGAGAAGCGGCGGCGCGGATAGGCGGACAGGCTTTGCAGTTCCAGTGGGAAGATGATTTCCTTTCCCTTGACCATATAGACGAAGGCTCCCGATACGCCGTCAAGCTCTTGGCCTAGGCGTTCGATACAGCGGCACCAGGAGAATTTGTCGGCCGGCGACAGGTCCTGGACGAGGGCGTTTTTATCGAGGCCGCTTCGGACGGCCAACTCATCGAGGACGACGGTGCTCATGCCGTTGAACCGCTTGAGCATCCATTTTCCCAACGGTTCGTCCGTACCCGTTTCCATCATGGCGGCTAATTCTTCAGCGGAAAAATCGAAGGGGTTCATGCGCATGAAGTTGGGTGGGAAATCATAGGGCTCCTTGGGGAAGATAGTGCGCAGGGCCTGCTTATCCTTGCGGGTCTTGATGAGGGCTTCGATGATGACGCCGTCTTCGGTGAAGATGACGTTGCTGTATTTGCCCATGAGCTCGACGTGGATCTTCCGCGTCGCCAACTGGCCCGACGTATCAAGGACATCGACGGCGATTTCAATGAGCCGGTCCATGTGGAGCTGGCTGATCGAGGCGATGCGGCCGTTTTCATAGTATTTGCGCAGAAACATGCACAAGCCTGTCGGCACGTCCGGCGTCGGCGGCATCTGCCGCGCGACGTACAGCCGCGGCGAATCGTCCAAGGTCATGATGAGGTGGTGGACGCCCGTGTCGTTGAACACGCGGAAGTAAAGAGAGCGGTTGTCCAGCTGGTATATTTTGGAAATCTGACCGCCTTTTAATATATCTTTTAATTCATTGGTAATGCAATGAAGCGTAATGCCATCGAGATTCATAATGACAACTCCTATTCTTTCACAAAATTACTCTATTCTGACATCATACCATAAATACGGAGCCGTGAGTAGATAGGCCTGCGGCTGGACGCGGATTTTTGAGGGGAAAAGTCGGCCTTTTGCGCAAAAGCATATAGACCTGCGGCCGGATTTACGTTATACTAATACATTAGATAGAACGATGCTGTAGAGGAGGTCATCATAGTGCGCAGCATGACTGGCTTCGGCCGAGGTACGTACAGCGATGAGCACGTCAGCGTGACCATCGAAATGCGTGCTGTCAACCAACGATTTTTAGAGTTAAACATCCGCATGCCCCACGCCTATCTGGCGCTGGAAGATAAATTGCGGAAGAGTATAAAAGAGACGCTGCACCGCGGCAAGGTCGACGTATACGTCACCGTTGGCGAACTAACGCCGGCGGCGCCTCAGATCCGCATCGACTATGCGGCCCTGGCAGCCTGCAAGGCGGCGCTGGACGACGTGAACCAGTCGCTGTTCGGCGGAGAAAAGACGACGCTGCCGCTGATCATGGGCTTGACTAAAGATTGGTTCGTCCAGGAACCGCCGGCAGTCGACGCCGAAGAGGTATGGCCCGTCTTCGCCCAGGCTCTGCAGGGCGCTTTAGACGGCATGGTGGTCATGCGTGATAAGGAAGGTGCCAATATCCGCCGCGACTTGCTGGCGCGGACCGACAGGATGGCGGCTATGATCGACGCCATTGAAGCGAAGAAAGAAGACGTCGTCGCCCGCTATAAGGAACGGCTGGAGAAAAAAATACTGGCCCTGTTCGACGCGGCCCGTCAGGTCCCCGACCAGGACCGGCTTCTGCAGGAAGTAGCCACATACGCCGACAAGGTGGATTTTACGGAAGAAGTTGTACGCTTCCGTAGCCATGTGGTACAATTAAAGGGCTTTCTGGAGCAGGACGGCGACGTAGGCCGCAAGCTCGATTTCCTCATTCAGGAAATGAACAGGGAAGTCAATACGATTGGCTCGAAGGCCAACGACACCGACGTGACGGAATATGTCCTGCAGTTGAAAAACGAAATTGAAAAAATTCGCGAACAGGTGCAGAATATCGAATGATGGTGAGGCTATGAATTTCAACTTATTGAATATAGGGTTCGGCAACATGGTAATGGGCTGTAAAGTCGTGGCCATTATCAGCCCCGAATCGGCGCCGATCAAGCGCATGGTGCAGGAAGCGCGGGAGCGCAATACGCTCATCGACGCGACCTTCGGCCGCAAGACCCGCTCAGTCCTCATCATGGACAACGGGCAGATCATCTTATCGGCCCTGCAGGCGGAAACTATTTCCCACCGTATTTTGCAGGTCGACGGGGAAGATAAGGAAGAACCAGAAGAAGATTTATAAGAGAGGATGGAGCGACCATGATCGATTCAGGTCTGCTTATCGTCGTCTCCGGCCCGTCCGGCGCCGGCAAGGGGACGATATGCGACGCACTGCGGGAGCATTTTCCCAATATCCATTATTCTATTTCCATGACGACGCGCCAGCCGCGTCCGGGCGAAGAAGACGGCGTCAATTATTATTTTACCGACAACGGCCGTTTTGAAGAGCTGCTGAAGGAAGACGCGTTTCTGGAACACGCCAAGGTATACGACCATTATTACGGCACGCCGAAGGAATACGTATACCAGATGCTCCGCCAGGGCAACCACGTCATGCTGGAAATCGACATTCAGGGAGCTATGCAGGTAAAGAAAAAGTATCCCCAAGGCGTCTTTATCTACATCGTGCCGCCGAGTAAGGCCGTTCTGGAAGAGCGGCTCCGGGGACGTCATACCGACTCGGATGAAGTCATCGCCGCGCGGCTGGCGAAGGCCCGGAACGAGCTGGAATGGATTGATAAATACGACTATGTCATCGTCAACGACGATCTGGGCGAAGCGATTCAGAAGGCCGCTGCCGTGCTGAAAGCCGAGGAGTGCAGAGTTATGCGCAACGCCAACTGTATCGAAGAGACCAAGCAGGCGTATCAATAGAAATTTGTATGCAGTAAAGAGGAGAGATGTTCTTATGTTGATCAAACCGACGTTGGAATCGTTAATGAAAAAAGTAGACAGCAAATACACTTTAGTCACGCTGGCGGCAAAACGGGCCCGCGAATTGACGGACGGCGACGAACCGCTCGTAGATGTAGAAACGACGCGCGTCGTTTCCATCGCGATGGAAGAAATCGATCAGGGCAAGATTACCTATGAAAAGCCTCAGGGCGGCATTAAATAATTGCGGAGGATATCATCGCCATGTTATTAGAAAACAAGAAAATCGTCTTGGCCATCAGCGGCGGCATCGCCGCGTTTAAGGCCGCTGAAATCGCCAGCATGCTGCGCAAGCGCGGTGCTGAAGTCAAGTGCATTATGACCGAACATGCGACGGAGTTTATTACGCCGCTGACGATGCGGGAAATTTCCGGCAACCCCGTCGCCGTATCCATGTTCAGCGATATTCCCGAATTTAACGTCGAGCACATCGCCCTGGCCCAGTGGGCCGACGTGTTCGTCATCGCTCCGGCTACAGCCAACGTCATCAGCAAAATTGCCGGCGGCATCGCCGACGATATGCTGACGACGACGGTCATGGCTACGACGGCTCCCGTCGTCATCGCCCCGGCTATGAACAGCAACATGTACATGAACCCCATCGTACAGAAAAATATCGCCGCCCTCAAAGAGTACGGCTATAAAATCATCGAGCCCGCTACAGGTCATTTGGCCTGCGGCGTTACCGGCGTCGGCCGTCTGCCCGAACCGGAAGACATTGTCGACTACGTCGAATTTACAGCCTGCCGGACGAACCTGCTGAAAGGAAAGAAGGTCATCGTTACGGCCGGCGGCACGCGTGAACCCATCGACCCGGTACGTTTTATCGGCAACCATTCCAGCGGCCGCATGGGCTTTGCTATCGCTAAAGCCGCAGCCTTTGCCGGCGCAGACGTTACCTTGGTCGCCGGCAGCAATGACCATCTGAAGACGCCGGCCGGCGTAGCGCGCCGCGTCGACGTAGGCAGCACCAACGACATGAAGGCCGCTGTCGATTCGTATTACGACGACTGCGATCTGGTCATCAAGTCGGCTGCCGTCGCCGATTACCGTTCGGCTCATCCGGCAGCGAATAAGATCAAGAAATCCGACGAAACGCTGACTTTGACGATGGCTAAAAACCCGGATATCCTGTACGGCTTGGGCCAGCGCAAGGCCCATCAGGTTCTCATCGGCTTTGCTGCCGAAACGACGAACCTCATCGAGTACGGCACGGCTAAGTTAAAGAAGAAGAACCTCGACATGCTCGTCGCCAACGACGTCAGCGCCGAAGGGGCCGGCTTCCAGGGCACGACGAATATCGCCACCTTCCTGTTCCCTGACGGCTCAATGGAAAAGCTCGAGAAAATGGACAAGGAAGACCTGGCGGCGGTCATCGTAGAACGGGCCGCGGCGATTTTAGCCAAAAAAAATCAGTAATGGAGGCCATGATTTTTCGAATAGGTCTTGCATAATTCCTCTTGTTAGTATACAATAGGGCAAGTGAATAAAATATTTAACCATCAAGAGCTGTGGAGGGATTGGCCCGATGATGCAGCAGCAACCTTCAGTGAATGAAAGGTGCTAAATCCAACAGTGTAGCGTACTGAAAGATGGGCTGATACATACCCCTCTTTTCAGAGGGGATTTTTTTGAACGCATAAGGAGGATATAATGGCAAAGAATCGTGAATTTTTTACGTCTGAATCCGTAACCGAAGGCCATCCCGACAAAATGGCCGACCAAATCTCTGACGGCATTTTGGATGCAATTTTGGAAAAAGATAAAAACGCCCGCGTCGCCTGCGAAACCCTCGTAACGACAGGCATGGTACACGTCGTAGGCGAAATCTCTACGACGTGCTACGTAGATATTCCGCACATCGTACGCGAAACGGTTCGCAATATCGGTTATACCCGCGCAAAATACGGCTTTGACTGCGATACGTGCGGCGTCCTCGTTTCCCTGGACGAACAGTCCCCGGACATCGCCATGGGCGTCGACGAAGCGCAGGAAAAGAAATCCGGCACGACGGATAAATTCGACTCGATCGGCGCCGGCGACCAGGGCATGATGTTCGGCTACGCGACGAACGAAACGGACGACTACATGCCGCTGCCGATTTCTCTGGCTCACCGCCTGTCCCGCCGTCTGGCCAAGGTCCGCAAGGACGGCACGCTGCCGTACCTCCGTCCGGACGGAAAGACGCAGGTAACGGTCGAATACGAAGACGGCAAGCCTGTCCGCATCGACACCATCGTCATTTCGGCTCAGCACAGCCCGGAAGTTACGCGCGAACAGATTGAAAAAGATTTGCTTGAATACGTCATCAAACCGGAACTTCCTGAAGGCTTGTTCGACGACCAGACGAAACTGTTCATCAACCCGACAGGCCGTTTCGTCATCGGCGGTCCTCAGGGCGACTCCGGCCTTACGGGCCGCAAGATCATCGTCGACACCTACGGCGGTATGGCTCGTCACGGCGGCGGCGCTTTCTCCGGCAAGGACCCCACAAAGGTCGACCGTTCGGCAGCTTACGCAGCCCGCTATGTAGCGAAGAACATCGTAGCCGCAGGCTTGGCGGATAAATGCGAAATCCAGCTGGCTTATGCCATCGGCGTAGCCCATCCCGTTTCTATCCACGTAGAAACCTTCGGCACGGGCAAAGTCGAAAACGAAAAGATCGTCGAATTGATCCGCAAACACTTCGACCTTCGTCCGGCCGGCATCATCGAAATGCTCGACCTGCAGCGCCCGATTTACAAACAGACGGCTGCTTACGGTCATTTCGGCCGCAACGATCTGAACCTGCCTTGGGAACAGCTTGACAAAGCCGACGTTCTCCGTAAGGAAGCCGGCTTATAAGACTGGGTTATCTCAGGTGAATCATGCCTTCCAGGTGGCATGGCTGAATTAAATATGATACAATGTATAGGGGCTTGCTTCGTCAAGTCCCTATCTTTATGTTATACAAACGCAGGAGCAGGGCTATGGTAGCAGACATCATCATCAATACGACGGCCAAACGGCTGCAGCAGACCTTTTCCTATATCGTCCCGGACGGCATGGCTGTGCACGTCGGCAGCCGCGTGCAGGTTCCCTTTGGACGGCGGCAGGAAGAAGGAATCGTCGTCGCCGTCAGCGAGAGGAATGCAGGCGAATATGCATACGAGCTCAAGCCGATCAGCACCGTGCTGTCGGCGCAGGCGGGGTTTCAGGAAGAAATGATCGAAACGGCTTCCTGGATCAGCCGGTATTATCTCTGCAACCTTGCCGACGCCCTCCGCCTGTTCATGATAGAAAAGAAAGGGCTGGAAGTCCGTCTGTATGTTACGGTTGGAACGAAGGCTCCCGCGTCGGCGGAAGACGCCGATGTCGCTGCGTACGTCCAAGCGAAAGGCCAGGTGGAAAAAGCGGCGCTGGCGCGGAAATTCGGCGCCAGGCGAGTAGACGCTCTGCTTGAGGCAGGCGTACTGCAGGTAGAGAAGGGCTGGAAAAATAAAATATCCGATAAAACGGAAAAGTGGCTGTCCTTTGTGCGGGACGACGCCGACGGCCTGCTGGCGAACCGGCGGCGGCAGGCGGCCTTGCTGGCTGAATTGAAGCAAGCAGGCAGCGCGCCCGTATCTGCTTTTATCGGAAAAGGATACAGTGCCGACGTCATCCGCCGCCTCTGCGGCACGGGACTGGCGGCTATCAGTGAAAGGAATGTCCGGACGAGGCAGCTGCTGCCGACGTTGGAACAGAGCCGTCCTCTGACGCTGACAGACGAGCAGGCCCGGGCCGTACAGGCTGTCCGCGGCGACACGACGGGACGCACTTATGTGCTGCACGGCGTTACGGGGAGCGGCAAGACCGAAGTGTATATGCAGCTGGCCGAAGACGTATTGCGGCAGGGAAAGCAGGTCATCGTCCTCGTGCCGGAAATCGCCCTGACCGGCCAAATCGTAAGGCAGTTTGTCCGCCGCTTTGGAAACGACGTCGTCGTCATGCACAGCCAGCTCTCGAAGGGCGAACGGAAAAACAACTGGCTCCGCATGCTCCGCGGAGAAAGCCACATCTGCATCGGAGCCCGTTCGGCCGTCTTTACGGCGGCGCAGCATCTCGGCCTCGTCATCGTCGATGAAGCTCACGACAGTTCGTACAAACAGGAAGAATCGCCGCGCTATCATGCCGTCGCCGTAGCGCAGAAGCGCGCCGCCTATTACTGCTGCCCGGTCATATTGGGCAGCGCCACGCCGTCGGTCAGCGATTACTACGCAGCTCTGCAGGGAGAATATACGCTGCTGGAGCTGAAAGAACGCATCCACGGCCGGCCTTTGCCGACTGTAACCATTGCCGACATGCGCGACGAACTAGCCAGGGGCAACTACCGCGTCGTGTCGGACGCCATGGTTTCCCTGCTGGAAGAAACGCTGGCAGCCGGTCAGCAGGCTATCATCCTGCTGAACCGCCGCGGATTTGCCACCTTTGTCATGTGCCGCAAGTGCGGCTACGTCGTCAAATGCGACACCTGCGACGTGCCCATGGTCTACCACAAGCAGAGCGACCACCTGCAGTGCCACTACTGCGAGGCATCCAAGCCGATTCCGACGGTATGTCCGGCCTGCGGCAGCAAGTATATCAAGTTTTTCGGAACGGGAACAGAAAAGGTCGAAGAACAGCTGGGCGAGCTGTTTCCCAGCAGCCGCGTCGTCCGCCTGGACCAGGATACGGCCAGCCGCAAGTACAGCGGCGAGCAGATATTGGAACGGTTCCGGCGACATGAATACGATATCCTCTTAGGGACGCAGATGGTAGCGAAAGGCCATGACTTTGCCAATGTCAGCGCCGTCGGCATTTTATCTGCTGACAGCCTGCTCAACCTGCCGGCCTATTGGGCTGGCGAACGGACCTTTCAGCTCCTGACGCAGGCCGCCGGACGGGCCGGACGGGGAGACGCGCCGGGCCGGGTCGTCATGCAGACCTATGCGCCGGAGCACTACGTCATTCAGTGCGCGCAGAAGCAGGATTATCACACTTTCTACGAGCAGGAAATCGAATTTCGCCGCGCCCTGCAGTACCCGCCCTTCCATCGCATCATAAAAATCATCCTTACAGACGAAGAGGAGCAGCCCCTGTGGCGGCGGGGAAACGACTTAGCGGCGGCGCTGCAAAGCTGGACGCGCTGGGAACACAGTCCCGTCGAAGTCATTGGCCCTTTTGCCGACATCATCAAGAGGATACGCGGCAAATACCGCCTGGTTATCTTGATAAAAGGCAAATCCCTGGATGATATCAAAGACTATATGCGCCGTGAGCCCCAGTGCTGGGCTTCCGGCGTCGTCATTGACGTGGACCCGTCCTTCTAAAACGAAAAAGCCGTATCTGTAGAGATATGAAAAAATATGATATAATAAAGAGAAAAATGTAAATATACTATAGTAAGCTATGAGGTGAGAGAATGGCAACGCTAAAAATCATTGAAGCCGGCGCGCCTATTTTGAAAGAAACGGCAAAACCGGTTGAACATATTACGAAACACATTAAAAAACTGCTCGATGACATGGCCGAAACGATGTACGCTGCCGAAGGCGTCGGCCTCGCAGGCCCGCAGGTCAACGAATCGCTGCAGCTCGTCGTCCTCGACGACGGCAACGGCTTAATCGAGCTGATCAATCCGGAAATCATCGAGCGTTCGGAAGAAACGGACGACGGCGACGAAGGCTGCCTGAGTGTTCCCGGCTATTACGGCACGGTAAAACGGCATCACCGCATCAAGGTCAAGGCCCTGAACCGCCGCGGCAAAACGGTGATCTACGAGCCTGAAGGATTCCTGGCTCGTATTTTCCAGCATGAAATCGATCATTTATACGGTACGCTTTTTATTGAAAAAGCAGAAAATTTACGGAGAATAGGCTAATGGCATCGTTACGAATCGTATTTATGGGGACGCCCGATTTTTCCGTGCCGTCCCTGCAAACGCTGTACGATCAGGGCTTCGATATCGCTGCAGTGTACAGCCAGCCCGATAAGCAGCGGGGCCGAGGGAAAAAGGTGTCCTTTTCGCCCGTAAAGGAAAAGGCTCTGGAATTGGGGATTCCCGTGCTGCAGCCGGATACGCTGCGGGACGAACAGGTCGTAGCCGAATTGGCGGCATTTCAGCCCGATGTCATCATCGTCATTGCCTACGGCAAGATTTTGCCCAAGGCCGTACTGGATATTCCTAAGTACGGCTGCCTGAACGTGCATGGCTCGCTTCTTCCGAAGTATCGGGGAGCCGCGCCGATCCAGTATGCCGTCAAGGACGGCGAGGCCGTAAGCGGTGTGACGATCATGCTCCTCGACGAAGGCATGGATACGGGGGCCATCCTGAAGAAAGCGGAAATAAAGCTGGACCCGAAGGAAACGACGGGATCGCTTTTCGATAAATTGTCCGTATTGGGCGCACAGACGCTGACGGACGTATTGGCCCATATTGAAGAGTATGAACGAAATGCCTGCCCCCAAGACGAATCTCAGGCTACGTACACGGCAAAAATCGACAAGGAAACAGCGCAAATCGACTGGACGCAGGACGCTATTGTCATCGAGCGGCTTATCCGCACCCTCGATCCTCATCCCGGCGCTTATACATGGCTCGACGGCAAACGCCTCAAGGTGTGGAGCGCCGACGTCGTTGACGGAGCCGGCGCTGAACCGGGGACGATCATCGCTGTTACTAAGAAGACCTTTACGGTACAGACCGGCAGCGGCGCGCTGTGCGTGCGTGAAGTACAGCCGGAAAGCCGGAAGCGCATGCAGACGGCCCAGTTTCTCCAAGGCATTTCCTTGCAGCCTGGCGACGTCTTAACGAGGGAGTAACCCCGTGAAGGCAGCGTACAGGCAGACGATTTTATTTTTAAGCGGCGGCGGTATCGCTGCCGCCGTCTTTTTAGCTGGATTTGCCGCCGTCTGCGCACTGGTCAAACCGGGATTGGCCCTGTATGTACCGGTTGCAGCGGCTTGGTGGGACTGGGCCGTCCGGCTGTGCTTGGCGGCGGCCGCTGCAGCTTATGGGTTTACGTGGGTCTGTGTACTGGCCGGAACGCCTTCAAACAAGCGGCTTCGCCAGTTGTTATTTGTCTGCCTTCGCGTCCTCTTTTCCCTCGTGCGCTGTATCGGCAAGCTGCTGTATGCGGAAAGCGCTATAAGCCGGGCCTATATCCAGGTCCTGAATCACTTGGTTTTGCGCCGTCCGCTCTGCCTGCCGCCGCGGCAAGTCCTGCTGCTGGCGCCGCACTGTCTGCAGTGGGACCAATGCCCGCATAAAATCACGCGGAACGTGCAGAACTGCCGGCGGTGCGGCCGCTGTCCCATCGGCGAGATGACAGCCCTGTCGGAACGCTTGGGCATTTCTTTTGCCGTTGTTCCCGGCGGGACGCTGGCCCGGCAAGTCGTCGCGGCCTGTCGTCCGAAAGCGGTAGTAGCCGTCGCCTGCGAGCGCGATTTGATCAGCGGCATGCAAGACGTAGCGCCCCTGCCGGCTGTCGGCTTGCTGAACAAGCGGCCGAATGGCCCATGCTTCAATACCGACGTCGATATACAGGCCTTAAAAGAAATTTTATCTGCAATGATAGGAGAAGATGCATGAACGTACGTGAAATAGCCCTGCGCAGCCTGCTGGCTATCTGCAAAGACGAAGGATACAGCAATATCGTCGTATCGCAGGCTATCCAAAAATATAAAATGGAAGACCGGGATCGCCGGTTTTACACGGAATTAGTATACGGCACGCTGCGGTATATCAATTACTTAGACTGGATCGTGTCGAAAATCAGCACGCGCAAGCTCAATAAGCTCGATCCCTTGTGTCTGGCCATCGTTCGCTTAGGCTTGTACCAGATATTCGGCATGACCAAGGTGCCCGAGTCGGCGGCATGCAACGAATCGGTCAAGCTGGCGACGCGCCTCGGCAATAAAGGCATGGCCGGCTTCGTCAATGCCATGCTGCGCAGCAGCCTTCGCCGCCGGCAGGAATTTTCCATTCCGACGATGGAAGAAGATCCGCTGCTTCATCTGACGCTGACGTATCATCAGCAGGATTGGCTGGTAAAAGCATGGATTAAAGAGTATGGCTTGGCCGAAACGGAAGCGCTGTGCCGGTATTTCGACAGCATACCGGTCCTTTGCCTGCGGACAAATACGGCCCGCGTCAGCCGCGACGAGCTCATTGCCCAACTGGCGGAAGAGGGAATTCAGGCTGAAAAAGCCGCCTATGCGCCTGAAGGCGTATATTTGCCGGAAATCCCTAACATCGGCAGCGTCAAAGCCCTGAAAAAAGGGCTGGCTATCATTCAGGACGAGCCGTCTCAGCTCGTCGCCCATGTACTGGACCCGCAGCCTCACGAGCTCATCTTCGACGTCTGCGCCGCACCGGGAGGGAAGACGACGCACATTGCCGCCCTGGGCGGACCGACCTGTACGGTTTACAGTGGAGATATTTACGAGCATAAGCTGCGCCTCATCGAAAGCAACGCCAAGCACCTGGGCCTGGCAAACGTGCGCACGATTTTGCAGAACGCCTGCACCATCGGCCAGTCCTACGCCGGCCGTGCCGACCGGGTGCTCGTCGACGCGCCGTGCTCCGGCTTGGGCGTGCTGCGCCATAAAATCGACTTGCGGTGGCGCAAGAAGCCCAGCGACTTACGGACCCTGCCGGTACTGCAGAAGCGCATCCTGGACAGCGCATCCCAATGCGTCAAGCCCGGCGGCGTCCTCGTGTACAGCACCTGCACGATGCACGATGAAGAAAATATCCAGATCGTACGGCAATTTTTGCAGGATCACGGCGACTTCCACTTGGAAAACGCCGCAGATTTCTGCCGCCTGCCGAATCACGACGGGCCGTGCATCCAGCTGCTGCCGCAGCGCGACCACCTGGACGGCTTTTTCATCGCCCGCATGAGAAGAGGGGAGTAATATGGCCGATATATTCGATATGACCAAAACGGAGCTGCAGGAGTTCCTCGTAGCCCAGGGCATGAAAAAATTCCGGGCAGACCAAATCTTTCACTACATCTATAAGCAGCATATTTTTTCCTGGGACGACATGGTCCTGCTGCCCAAGGGCGACAGGGAGAAGCTAAAGGCCGAGCTGCCCATCTGTTTCCCCGAAATCCTGTCTAAGCTGGAGTCGCCGGACGGTCAGACGGTCAAGCTGCTTTTGAGCCTGCACGACGGCAACACCGTCGAAACAGTCCTCATGATGCACGACTACGGCAATTCTATCTGCTTGTCGTCGCAAGTGGGCTGCGCCGTAAACTGCGCCTTCTGCGCTTCGGCTAAAAACGGCTTCGTCCGCAATTTGACAGCCGGCGAAATGGTAGCCCAGCTCATGGCGTTCCGTAAATACGTGACGCCGGAGCTTCACTCTATCGTCATCATGGGGACAGGCGAACCCCTGCTGAACTATGACAACGTCGTCCGTTTTATGAAGATGATCCATGAAAAGGACACGCTGTATCTGGGATACCGCAACATGGCCCTGTCGACGTCGGGCATCGTGCCGCGCATGTATGACCTGGCCGACGAAGGCATCCCTATTACGCTGGCCGTGTCGCTCCACGCGCCGAACGACGAGCTGCGCCGCCGCATCATGCCGATTACGGACACCTATCCCGTCGCCGACGTGCTGAAGGCGGCAGACCATTATTTTCAGAAAACAGGCCGCAAGGTGACTTTTGAATACATCCTGATACAGGGCGTAAACTGCAGCACGGCCTGCGCCCGCGAGCTCGCAGAGCTGTTTGGCGGAAAAAATATCCTGATTAACGCCATTCCCATAAATGATAATTACGACGTCGGCCTGTATCGTCCGTCAGCAGGAGAAATCAATTCCTTTATTGCGTATTTGCAGAAACGCGGCATAAACGTCACGCTGCGCCGCGAAATGGGAAGCCAGATCCAGGCCGCCTGCGGGCAGCTGCGTATCAAGCGTGAAAACATTTGACATGTCCTAGGGAATATGATATGAATTATGTGTATGTAATAACAACGCACCGCGAGAGGACGTGAGACTTTGGGCACATACGGCGAATCACGAATCGGTCTGGTGCGCAAGGTAAATGAAGATTCTTTTTATATAAGCCGCGAACGAAACGTCTTGGCCGTCGCCGACGGCATGGGCGGGTACGTCGGCGGCGAAATAGCCAGCAAGACGGCCGTAGAAGCCATCGCCTATTATTTTAAGAACTTTACCTTTGCCGCGCCGGTACAACTGGAAAAAGCTATTCAATACGCAAATTCCTGCATTATCAGCAAGACGATGATCGACCCGTCGCTGGAAGGCATGGGAACGACTATATCTCTCGTAACCCTGGCCAAGCAGCACGCCTTTTGGGGTCACGTCGGCGACAGCCGCATTTACTTGTACCGCGGCGGCCGGCTGCAGCAAATATCCGTAGACCATACGATCGTCCAGGAGCTGCTGGAACGGCATAAAATCACGTCAGAAGAGCTGCAGAACCACCCGCAGCGCCACGTCCTGACCCGCGCCGTCGGCGTCGATAAGACGCTGCTTGTAGACAGCGGCGCCTTTGCCGTAGAGCGGGGAGACCGGATACTCATTTGCTCCGACGGCCTGACGTCGTTTTTGGACGAGCAGGTCCTGCGCGACGCCGTCGGCGATTACAGCCGCAGTGAACGCGATATTATCAACGATCTTTTTGCCCAGGTATACGATAACGGCGCAAAAGACAATGTTACTGCAATTTTAACAACCATATAATCGGGATTGACTACTATGAAAGTGGTGGAGAATCTAAAAATGATTGGTCATATATTAGACAACAGATACAAGATATTGGAGGAAGTAGGCACCGGCGGCATGGCCGTCGTCTACAAGGCCCAGGATATTTTGCTGGACCGTATCGTCGCCGTCAAGATCCTTCTCGCAAAATACGGAGACGACCACGATTTCGTCGTCCGGTTCCGTCAGGAAGCGCAGGCGGCGGCCAAGCTGTCCCATCCCAATATCGTAAATATATATGATGTTGGTTATGACGAAAATGTGCATTACATCGTCATGGAATACGTCCGCGGCGAAACGCTGAAGGAATATATTGAAAAGCACGGCCATCTGCCGATCAATACGTCCATACAGATTACCTTCGATATCGGCGAGGCTTTGGAAAATGCCCATAAAAACGGCATCGTCCACTGCGACATCAAGCCCCATAACATCCTGGTGACTGAAACGGGACGCATCAAAGTCGCCGACTTTGGCATCGCCAGAGCTATAAATTCCAGCGCGACCAACAAGGATGACCACGCCGTGCTGGGCTCCGTCCATTATTTTTCGCCGGAACAGGCCAGCGGCGGCCCCGTAGACGAACGGACGGATATCTATTCCTTGGGCGTCGTCATGTACGAGATGATGACCGGCGTCGTGCCCTTCGAAGGCGAGACGGCGATCAGCGTCGCTTTGCAGCACGTACAGGATGATATTCCCTTGCCGACGAAGTATAACCGCCGCATTCCCCGACTGGTGGAACAGTGTATTTTAAAGGCCATGGCCAAGAATCCCGACGACCGGTTCCAGTCGATTGCCGAAATGATGTCGGAGCTTCGCTTGTCCCAGGGATTCGTCAATACCAATAAAGGGGCTATGCCGATTATCAAAAATAATTTTGCGACTCAGAAGATTCCGCCGCTGAAATCGCCGGAAGAGGAGCAGAAGAAAAATATCTTTTCCCGCATGCTCGATTCCATCAGCAGCCATTCGAAAAAATCCATTATCATCGGTATGCTTGGCGTCTTTGTCGTCGCGTTTATGTGGGCTTTCTTTTCCTTCGGCAATTTCTGGAGCACCCAGGATATTACCGTTCCCGACGTAACGGGCAAGCAGGTGGAAATCGCCAAGGAAATACTGTCCAAGGAACACCTCAACGTTTCGGTCAACGAAATAGAAAGCGACGAAGTACCAGTCGGCGAGGTCATTACCCAGACGCCGTCGGGAGGGGCCGTCGTCAAGGAAAACCGGACTATTTACCTGACCGTCAGCAAGGGCAATCAAGGCTCGGAAGTCCTCATGCCCGACCTGCGGGACCTGACGCTGGATGAAGCGAAGAAAAAGCTGTCTGAAATCGGACTGACCATCGGCTCCGTCCATTACGCCGAAAGCGAAAAATATGAAAACGGCAAGATCATCAGCCAAAGCCCGGCCTCGCCGCGCAAGGTAGCGAAGGGCTCGTCGGTCGACGTCATTATCTGCCGCAAGGCCGAAAAGAAGAATGACGCTAAAAACGGACAGGATGCGCCGACCGTCAGCGGCATGACCTTGGATACGGCCATGAAGACCTTGGAAAACGCCGGATATATCGTCGGCAACGTGACAAATCTGGATGCGTCCAAGGACAACGCCCTGGCTAAGGTTGTCAAACAAAGTCCGCGCAGCGGCAACGTCGTCGATTTGACTGTCGAATACGGCGCAGCGGCGGCTGTTCCCGACGGCAGCGCCAATAATCAGGAACCGGCCGGCACGCCTCATTACGGCACGGTGAATATCAGCGTTCCTTCCGGCGCGTCGAGTCAGCACGTGCAGATCGTCGTGACGGACGACAACGGTACCCGTGTCGTCTATGACAAGAACCAGTCCGGCGGCGACAGCATTACTAAAAATATCAGCGGCGTAGGCAAGACCCGCGTCAAGGTATATATCAACAATTCGTTAGTACAGGATCAGTACATTTAATTGAAGGAGGATCATGACTACAGGCCGCGTTATAAAAAATTACAACGGATATTACTACGTAGATATCGGCGCCGGACAGCTCGTCGAATGCCGTCGCCGGGGAAAGGTCAAGGCGAAGATACTCGTCGGAGATGAGCTGGAAATTACGGAATTAGGCGGCGGAAAGGGCGTTGTCGAAAAGCAGCTGCCGCGGCGGAACAGCCTCCGCCGCCCGGCTGTGGCCAACATCGATCAGATGTTTGTCATCATGGCGGCGCAATCGCCGGATCCCAATCAGTTTCTCGTCGACAAGCTGCTCATGACCTGCGAATACGGCGGCGTTCATCCGAAGCTGTGCTTTAACAAGTGCGATTTAGACCGTGAAACAGCGGAAGCTTATAAAGCCTTTTATGAAACCTGCGGCTATGATGTCTATCTTGTGTCTGCCGTTACCGGCGAAGGGCTGGACTCCATCAAGGCTTTGCTTCCTCATAAGATGACCGTATTTGCCGGGCCGTCCGGCGTCGGGAAGTCGAGCCTGCTGTCTCAGATTTTAGGGCGGGACCTGTCTGTCGGCTCAGTCAGCGAAAAAATAAAGCGGGGCCGCCATACGACGAGGCACTCGGAAATCATGCAGCTGGAAGGCGATACGTATGTCATCGATACGCCGGGATTCAGTTCGCTGGAATTCGAACATCTCGACAAAGGGGAGGTCTTCGCCTTATTTCCTGACATGACGCCTTACGGCGGACGCTGCCGCTTTTCGTCATGCCTCCACTTGTCGGAGCCGGACTGCCCCGTAAAGGATGCCGTTGCCGAAGGCAAGATACAGAAAGAACGGTATGAAACGTACTGCAAAATCGTCAATTCTATTCTCGAAAGGAACCGATAGGTATGATACACATTTGTCCTTCTATTTTGTCCGCCGATTTTTCCCGGCTGGCTGAAGAAATTAAAGACGTAGAATCAAAGGGAGCAGACTGCATCCATCTCGATATGATGGACGGCCATTTCGTGCCGAACCTGACGTTCGGCGTGCCGATCATCGCCGCCTTGCGGAAGCACGTTTCCATTCCCTTCGACGCCCATTTGATGGTCGAACATCCCGACGTATACGTAGACGGCCTGGCAAAAGCCGGCGTGCAGTACGTTACAGTCCATCAGGAAGCGTGTCCTCACCTGGACAGCACGCTGCAGCATATCCGCAGCGCCGGCATGAAGTGCGGCGTTGCCTTGAATCCGGCTACGCCCGTATCGTCTTTATCCTGCGTGGCGGCGCAGCTCGATATGATCCTCATCATGAGCGTCAATCCCGGTTTCGGCGGCCAGAAATTCATTCCTTATTCGCTGGATAAAATCCGTGAAGCCAGGGCGCTGCTCGATTCCGTCGGCAACACGGAAGCCGTCGTAGAAGTAGACGGCGGCGTCAACGCCGATACAGTACAGGCGGTCAAGGAAGCCGGCGCTACCTTCCTCGTTGCGGGAAGCGCCGTATTTGGAGCGGCAGACCGGGCAGCGGCCATCGCCGCGCTGCGGTAAGAAGTCTGTACTTGTATTTCTATCCCTTATGTGCTAAAATCATAGGTGGATATGAATAATAGTCTTTGGGGCAAGGTGAGAAAGGGCAGCTTTCAATTCCTGACCGGCGGTATAGTCCGCTAGCCTGGCGTAAGCGGGGCTGAACCGATGCGATTTCGGTACCGACAGTATAGTCTGGATGGGAAAAGACGACGTTTCGTTTATTTTTGTTGTGCGCAAAAGGCTATTGGGTTTCCATACCCGTAGCCTTTTTATTTTTTATAACAAAATCTATCAGGAAAGGAATGACAGATTTGGAACCGGTAGATTATATGAGAAAAGCCCTGGAGCTGGCAAAGCTGGCCTTAGGGTATACAACGCCGAATCCGGCCGTCGGCTGCGTCATCGTAAAAGACGGTGAAATCGTCGGCACGGGCTACCATCGCCAGGCCGGCACGCCCCATGCGGAAGTATGGGCCCTGCGCGAAGCCGGCGACAAGGCAAAGGGCGCGACGGTATACGTTACGCTGGAACCCTGCGCGCATTACGGGCGGACGCCGCCCTGCGCCCGCACGCTCGTGGAAAAGGGAGTCGGCAAGGTCGTCATCGCCATGCTGGACCCCAACCCCCTCGTAGCGGGAAAGGGAGCGGCCATTCTCCGGCAGGCCGGCATACCTGTCGAAATCGGGCTGCTTTCCAAGGAAGCCGCTCAGCTGAACGAAGTATTCATTAAAAATATGATGGTGCAGAAGCCGTTTATCGCCGTCAAAATAGCGCAGAGTCTCGACGGCTGCATCGCCTCGCGGACGGGAAAATCCCAGTGGATTACAAATCAATGGGCCCGCAATTACGGCCACTACCTGCGCTCTATCTACGACGGCATCCTCGTCGGCATCAACACGGTCAAGCTCGACAATCCGCTGCTGACCTGCCGCATTCGCCGCGAAGCCCATGACGAGCCTCACCAGCCGGTGCGCATCATCATGGATTCGCAGGGCCACATTCCCCTAAATTCCCTCGTCCTGACGGATAAGACGTCGCCGACCATCGTCGTGACGACGTCCCTCTGCCCGGTAGAAAAGATGAGAGAATTGAAAAACATGGGCGTCACTGTCCTGCTGGCTCCGCTGAACCGGGATCGTCACATCGATTTGCCGGCAGCTCTGGACTTGCTGTACAAGCAGGGCCTGCAGAGCATCCTCGTCGAAGGGGGCAGCAAAATTCAGGGGACCTTCTTCGACCACAAGCTCGTCGATAAGATATACGCCTTTATCGGCGACAAAGTCATCGGCGGCGAACAGGCCCTGTCGTCTGTCGGCGGCCATGGCGTCGATTCCCTCGACGAGTGCCTGCCCCTGGCTTACGATTCGGTCGAGCTGCACGACGGCAATATTTTGATTACAGCGTATAATGCGAACAGGGAGGGAGCTTATGTTCACTGGCATCATTGAGGAATTGGGCACCGTCGGCCAGATGGACCGCCGTCCCGACTCGATAAAGCTGACGATTCAGGCCCGTAAGGTACTGGAAGGGACGCAGCTCGGCGACAGCATCGCCGTCAACGGCGTTTGCCTGACGGTGACCTCCATGACGGATTCGTCCTTCACGGCCGACGTCATGCACGAAACGATGCGCCGTTCGTCCCTGAGCGATATCAAGAGCGGCTCTAAGGTCAACCTGGAACGGGCTATGCAGGTCGGCGGCAGGCTGGGCGGCCACATTGTCAGCGGTCATATCGACGGCGTCGGCCATATTGCCCGCATCGCCGCCGACGGCATCGCCCGGGTCATTACGATTTCCATTCCCAAGGACATGGAGCCGTTCATCGTCGAAAAAGGTTCTATCGCTATCGACGGCATCAGCCTGACCGTCGTTTCCGTAGGCAACAGCCAATTTTCCGTTTCCATCATTCCCCATACGATGGCCAATACGACGCTCATCGACAAGCATCCCGGCGCCGTCGTCAATTTGGAAACCGACGTAATTGGGAAATATGTCCATAGCTTTACAACAGCCCATACGGGCAAACGTTCCGGCATCACAATGGAAACGCTGTTGGAAAATGGATTTTAAAATACTATTTCAGAATAGGAGAGTGTTCTACTATGGCACACATTAAAGAAGGTCAATTAATTGGTTCTGGTTCTAAGTTTGGTATCGTCGTAGCGCGTTTCAACGAATTTATCTGCAGCAAGCTCCTCGGCGGCGCATACGACGCCCTCCATCGTCACGGCGTAAGCGACGACGACATCACGACGGCCTGGGTTCCCGGCTCCTTTGAAATTCCCCTCATCGCCCAGAAAATGGCCGAATCGGGCAAATACGACGCCGTTATCTGCCTCGGCGCAGTCATCCGCGGCGCGACGAGCCACTACGACCTGGTCTGCAATGAAGCAGCCAAGGGCATTGCTCAGGCGTCCCTGAAGACAGGCGTGCCTATCATGTTCGGCGTCATTACGACGGAAAATATCGAACAGGCTATCGAACGGGCCGGCACGAAAGCGGGCAACAAGGGCTTCGACGTAGCGACAGCGGCTATCGAAATGGTCAACCTCATAAAAGAACTGTAAGAAAACGCAAGAGGCTGATGCCGAAGAATTTCTTCGCGCACCAGCCTCTTTTATACGCCGTATGCAGTTATTCTGCCGCAGGCTCCGTATCGGGCTCGTCTTTCGTCGTAAAGCCGATGATCCGCCGCGGCTTGTCCGTATCGTCGGTCCGCTTGACGGCGACGAGAAGCAGGTTCAGCTGAGACAAGTGCTGAACCAATTCGACGTGAGAGCCGTCAGATAGTTCGCCGTAGAAGACGATCATGTTCGGGTCCCAAAAGCCTACGTCCTGAATGCTGAAGGTAATGTTGCCGGCCGATACGAGGCGGCCGCCGGCCTGCATATCGTCGGGCATGTCCGATTCAAAATTGTTGATGAGCGCGACGATGCGCCGGTACATATCCGAAGCCAGGTAGGGCGTTTCCGGATCTTCATCTTCTGCCGTATCCAGCGGCGCCGACGGCGGAATGATCAAGATATCCCGGCCGTCTGCCGCCGTATATTCCTTCTTTTCGTCTGCCATAGTAATGCCCCCTTTTTCCGTTTCTTATATACATAATTCCATGCGGAAGGGAGAAATCCTGCCGGCACGGCGAAAGAGTCCGGCAGCGGGCAGCACAGTTTTTCCGACCTGCCAAATTAGTAGTGAAAAATACTCGCAGGTGTAGTATAATTAGATTCAGATTTTATGTAGAAAGGATATCAGAACAGGATGCATATTGAAGACCAGATCGTCCATTATACATCAGACGAGTTAATTCGCGTTTCTATCGCCCAGACGCGCCGCATAACAGAAACGGCGCGGCAGCGGCATCATTTGTCGCCTGTGGCCTGCGCCGCCTTGGGCCGGGCCATGACGGGAGCGCTCCTCCTGGCCGGAGACTATAAAAATCATGAAGGCGTTTCCCTTAAATTTGCCGGCGACGGCCCATTAGGAGCCGTTCACGTCGACGCCTTCGATTCCAATAAAGTACGGGGCTATATCGACAATCCCGCAGTGGATTTGCCCCTCAAAGCAAACGGAAAATTAGATGTAGGAGCCGCTGTAGGCCAGCACGGCCAGCTGACGGTAACGCGCTTTACGCCGGAGCAGATGACCTATACGAGCCAGGCCGACCTCGTATCCGGCGAAATTGCCGAAGATTTGGCCTATTACTTATACACGTCGGAGCAGATTCCCTCGACGATCAGCTTAGGCGTCCTCGTCGACCGGGACTATACGATTGCCGCGTCAGGCGGATTTCTCGTCCAGGCTCTGCCAGGGGCGAAAGAAGAAGACTTAGCGCGGGTCGAGGCCAACATTACGCAGATCGGGCCGATTACGACGTATTTGAAAAATCATCCCGATGGAGAAGGGCTGATCGACATTATTTTAAGCGGCATGCATTTTAAGGAATTATTCCGCAAGCCTGCCTGGTGGCAGTGCACGTGCTCGCGCCAGCGCATTGAAAACGTCCTCCTGTCCCTGAGAGCTCAGGATAAGGAGGAACTGCTGCAGGATCCGCAGGTAGAGATGACCTGCCATTACTGCGGCGAAAAATACGTCATCAGCCACGACGAATTAGTTACTTTATTCGAAAACGCACATAAGGAGTGATAGTATGGGCTTAATTGCCATCATCGGCGGTACGGGCGTCTGCGATATCAAGATGCTGAAAAACGCCAAAGAGCATCACATGGACACCTTTTACGGCACGATCCATTATGTCCGCGGCACATATGAGGGAAAAGAACTGATTTTCCTTCCCCGTCATGGTAAAACCCATTCCATACCGCCTCATCTGATCAACTACCGGGGCAACATGCTGGGCTTAAAGCGGTTAGGCGTTACAGCCGTTATTTCGACGACGGCCGTCGGATCCCTGAACCGCGACTTTAAGCCGAACGAATTTGTCCTGCCCGACCAGTTCCTCGATTTTACGAAGTCGCGCCATACGTCTTTCTTTGACGGCGGGGAAAACGGCGTCGTCCACGTCGATATGACCGAGCCGTACTGCCCGACCCTGCGCCGTACTCTCATGGCAGCGGCTGACGAACTGGGAGGATACGCCCTGCACAACGGCGGCACCTACGTATGCACGGAAGGACCGCGGTTTGAGACGCCGGCGGAAATCAAGATGTACGAAACGCTGGGCGGCGACCTCGTCGGCATGACCAACGTGCCGGAAGTCTGCCTAGCCCGGGAAGCTGAAATCTGCTACGCTACGGTTTCCATGGTTACGAACTTCGCCGCCGGCATTTCTCCGTCCGCCCTGACTCATTCGGAAGTCGTAGACTGCATGGCGGAAAACTCCCTCCGCCTGCGTACCCTGATCATGAAAGCCGTCGAACTGTACGGCGACGACGATTGCCTGTGCCGCCACGCCCTGCAGGAATACGGCGGCTTTACGGTGTAATATGGATACGCTGCGCTGGCAGAACGGCCAGCTGGTCCTGCTGGATCAAACGAAGCTTCCCCTGGAAGAATCCTATATTACCTGTACAAAATGGCAGGACGTATACGACGCCATTTCCATCCTCGCCGTACGGGGCGCGCCGGCTATCGGCGTAGCCGCGGCTTACGGCTCGGTCCTGGCGGCCCGCATGCTGGCCGATACGCGCGACTATGAGTCGACTTCGGAGTTCCTTGCCGATTTCTCCGAATGCTGCCGCTGCCTCGACGAAGCCCGGCCTACGGCTGTCAACCTGCACTGGGCCCTGGAAACGATGAAAGCCGCGGCGTATGGAGCAGAGGAACAACCGGTCTCGTCTATTCTCCAGCTGCTGGAAGACAAAGCGAAATCCATGCAGGCCGAAGATGTGGCAATCAACACGGCCATGTCGGAATACGGCGCTGAAGAGTTAGCCGCGGCAGGTAAGCCTCTGACGATATTGACGCACTGCAATGCCGGGGCGCTGGCTACGGCCGGCGTCGGCACGGCTCTGGGCGTCATCCGCTCTCTTCACAAACGGGGGCTGATCCGCATGGTTTATGCCGATGAAACGCGGCCCCTCCTGCAGGGAGCGCGCCTCACCGTATCGGAGCTCATGGCCGACGACATTCCCGTGACGCTCATTACGGACAACATGGCCGCCTGGGTCATGAAAACGAAGGGCGTCGACGCCGTCATCGTCGGGGCCGACCGCATTACAGCCAACGGCGACACAGCCAACAAAATCGGCACCTACGGCGTGTCGATTTTGGCGAAGGAACACGGCGTTCCCTTTTACGTCGCCGCCCCGATTTCGACCTTCGACCTGTCCCTGGACAAGGGGGAACAAATTCCCATTGAGGAGCGAAATCATGACGAAGTGCGTTCCATTCAGGGAGTACCGACGGCGCTGCCGGAAGCCGCCGTCTTTAATCCGGCCTTCGACGTAACGCCTCACGAGAATATCGCGGCTATTTTTACGGAAAAAGGGGTTATCCGCAAGCCTGACACTGCGCAGGTTCATGCATTTTTCAATATATAGAAAGGAAGTCTTATCGTATGGAATCTATTATTCGCGACATCAAATTAGCTAAGAGCGGTCATGAAAAAATCAGCTGGGTTGACCACTACATGCTGGCGCTGAACGCTATCGGCGACGAATTAGCTAAAGAACAGACCTTTAAAGGCAAGACGGTCTGCGTCAGCGTCCATTTGGAAGCTAAAACGGCGTACTTGGCCGAAGTCCTGCACCGGGCCGGCGCCAACGTCATCGTCACGGGAAGCAATCCCTTGTCGACGCAGGACGACGTCGCCGCAGCTCTCGTAGAAGACGGCCTGACAGTCTATGCCTGGTATGGCGCGACAGAGGAAGAATATTTCAATTTCCTCAACAAATCTCTGGACCATCATCCGGATATCATCATCGACGACGGCGGCGATCAGGTTCATCTGCTCCATACGACGCGGACCGACGCCCTGGAAAACCTCCTCGGCGGCACGGAAGAAACGACGACAGGCGTTAACCGCCTTCATGGCCTCGATAAAGCGGGCCAGCTGAAATTCCCCATGATTGCGGCAAACGATTCGTACTGCAAATACCTTTTCGATAACCGCTACGGCACAGGCCAGTCCACGTGGGACGGCATCATGCGCACGACGAACCTCACCGTCGTCGGCAAGAAAGTCGTCATCGCCGGCTACGGTTGGTGCGGCCGCGGCTGCGCTATGCGGGCTAAGGGCCTGGGCGCTCACGTCATCGTTACGGAAGTAGACCCCATCAAGGCTATCGAAGCCGTATTCGACGGCTTTGAAGTGCTGCCGATGGCTGAAGCCGCCAAGGTAGGCGATATCTTCGTCACCCTGACAGGGGACAAGGACGTCATCCGCGGCGAACACATGAAAAATATGAAGGATGGCGTCATCTTGGCCAACGCCGGTCATTTCGACGTAGAAATCAACCGTCCCGAACTGGAAGCATTGGCTGTACGCCATTTTGAAGCCCGTCATAATATCGAAGGCTATGAGCTGCCTGACGGCCGCATTATCAACCTGCTGGCTGAAGGCCGCCTGGTAAACCTCGCTGCCGGCGACGGCCATCCGGCGGAAATCATGGATTTATCCTTCGCCGTACAGGCATTGGCAGCTAAATATATTCTGGAACATCACGCTGAACTGGGAGATCACGTATACGTCCTGCCCCGCGATATCGACATGGAAATCGCTAAGATCAAGCTGCGTTCCATGGGCTACAGCATTGACACCCTGACGGAAGAACAGCGCAAATACTTAAATCTGGACTGATTGGGCAGGGAGGACAGCCGATGAAAACGTTGATCAAAGACGTAGCCTTATACAAAGACCACGTCATTACAGAGCATCAGAACATTGAAGTGACAGACAGCGTCATTACGGGATTTCCGACGTCGCCCCAGGCAGGGGATTACGATGAAGTCCTCGAAGGCCGTTCCATGCTGGCCCTGCCTGGTTTCGTCAATACGCATACGCACATCGCCATGACGGTGTTCCGCAGCTACGCCGACGACATGCAGCTTATGGACTGGTTGGAAAAGAAGATTTGGCCGGCAGAGGACAAGCTGGACAGCGACGTCGTATACGCCCAGACGATGCTAGGCATCGCCGAAATGATCCGCTGCGGCACGACGAGCTTCGCCGACATGTATTTCTTCATGGACGACGTAGCCAGAGCCGTAGAAGCCTCTGGCATCCGGGCCGCCCTAAGCCGCGGCTTGACGGGCGTGACGCCCAATGCCCAGCAGGCGCTGCAGGAAAATAAGGAATTTTACAAGACGTGGCATGGAAAGGCGGACGGACGCATTACGGTCATGTTCGGTCCCCACGCCCCTTATACGTGCCCGCCCGACTACATCCGCCAGGTCGTCGAAGCCGCCGGCGAATTGGGGGCGGAAGTGCACACGCATTTGTGCGAAACGAAGGGCGAAGTAGACAGTATTGTCAAACAGTACGGCAAATCGCCTATCGCCTTGATGGACGAACTTGGACTGTTTGACTGCGGCTGTTTGGCGGCTCACTGCGTGTGGGTCGACGACGCTGACATGGATATTATGGTCAAGAAGGGCGTCCGCGTCGCTCACAATCCGGGCAGCAACTTAAAGCTGGCCAGCGGCATCGCTCCCGTACAGGACATGCTGAAAAAAGGCATCGTCGTAGGCCTCGGCACGGACGGAGCATCGAGCAACAACAACCTGGACATTATGGAAGAAATGCATTTGGCCGCATTTATCCATAAGGCCCATACGCTGGACCCCTTAGTCGTCCCGGCTGAATCAGCTGTCAACATGATGACCGAAGCCGGCGCAGCATGCCTCGGATATACGGATATCGGCAAGTTAGAAACAGGGTATAAAGCCGATATTACCCTCGTCGACAGAGAAGGGCTCCATTGGTATCCGAAAAACGATTCCATGTCCTTGCTGGCATACTCAGCCAACAGCTTTGACGTCGATACGGTCATGGTAAACGGCAAAGTATTGCTGAAAGGCAAGGAATTTACGACATTGGACATTGAAAAAATCAAAGCGGAAGCAGAGCGGACGAAAGAAAAGCTCTTTTCCGCCTTATAATCCCATCTCAAGACGGCCGTTCCCTGAAAGGGGGAGCGGCCGTTTTTGCATGCCTCCGGTGACAGAGGGGATAGGGCGCAGTAGTTTTTTACATATATTTCACATAATCGCCTGCATTTCTTTACACAAAAGGCCTAAAGTAAAAGCAGTTAGTATACCTTTGCTAGTTTATAGCTCAATAGGAGATGTTGCAATTATGTGTCCATTTCACGTCAAAAAGAGTAAGAAAGTTGCTGCTGCGTATGTGGCAGCAGTATTATGTATGGCTTCTTTCGGCGTATTTGCTGCGACCGAGCATTGGAACGATGCGTCCCTTACGCCGCAAGTGACGACGAGAACGACCGTTTCAGAAAATACGGATTGGCAGCAGTGGAAAGACAATTGGGATGCCATTAAGACCAATTACGAACAAGTATCCATCGCTCCCGGCGCCGACGCCTCTCAGCTGAATTTCGGCTGGTACTCCAAGGAAAAAGCCGACCGCGCGCAGGTCCGCATCGCCGACAATCAGGCAATGAAACACGCCGTAACCTTCGACGGCTCCTGCCAGGATGGTACGGTAATCAGCGGCGTACCCTATTACACCAACAAGGTTACGGTAAAAGATCTGAAGCCGGAAACGACATACTGGTACCAGGTAAGACTCAATGGCAAATGGCAGGAAGCCCACCAGATTAAGACGGGCAACCCCGATGATTTCACAATCATGTACGTCGGAGACCCGCAGATCGGCGCGTCGTCCGGCCAGATTCCATCAGAAGGAACGGCAAAACAGAACGGCGACATCGCGGCCCGGAACGACTCGTATAACTGGGCAAAAACCTTGAATTACGCCTTGGCTCAGCATCCGGAAATCAACTTCCTCGTATCGCCTGGCGACCAGATTAACGAACCAGCGGAAGACCAGAGCGCCGCTAAGATTCAGATGCAGGAATATCAATATGCCGGTTACCTGTCTCCTGCCGCGCTGCGCAGCCTGCCTGCCGCTACGAGCATCGGCAACCACGACTGCATGACGTCGGGCTATCAGAATCACTTCAACGTCCCCAATCCCTTTACGGAAGAAACGAATTCGACTAAAGCCGGCTACGGTTACTACTATACCTACGGCAGCGCGCTGTTCATCGTCATCAACGCCAATAACTACAACGCCGCCGACCATCAGGCCTTGATCGAAAAGGCCATCAAAGCCCATCCGGATACGAAATGGCGCATCGTCGTCATGCACCAGGATATTTACGGCAGCGGCAAAGACCATTCCGATTCGGACGGCATCCTGCTCCGCACGCAGCTCACGCCGATTTTCGACGCCAACAAGATCGACGTCGTCCTTCAGGGCCATGACCATACCTACGCCCGCACGTACCAGCTGAGCAGTGACGGCAAGGATCATGCAACCTTTGACCAGTTCAAAGTAGCCGGCCAGTGCGGCCAGAAGCATAATCTGCTAGATGCAGCCCTGAAAAATCAGGAATTTAAAAACAATTACGTATCTCAGAACATGTGCTATACCATTGCCGACATGAGCCAGGGCGTGCTCCGCAACCCGAAGGGCGTATTCTACATGTCGTCCAACTCTGCGACAGGCTCTAAGTTCTACGAACTCATTCCGCAGCAGCAGGATTACATCGCCGCCCGCAGCCAGACATGGCGTCCGACCTATTCGGTTATCCGCATTACAAATAACAGCTTTACCATCAATACCTATGACGCTGAAACAGGAACGCCCATCGACAGCTCGTACAGCATCATAAAGGACTAAGCACAGATGATACATTCTAAATGGTTTCGTTTGCTGCTCGTCATCGTCTGTATCGTCGCCGGAGGGTACTTCCTTCAATCGTACAATCAGGTCGATAAACCGCAGATGGTCAACACAGACGGCCGTACCTTTGAAAAGGCTCAGGTCATGGAAATCATTCAGGATAACGTGCAGGAAAATGGAAGCCGCGTCGGCGACCAAATCGTGTCACTGCGCATTGAAAGCGGCATCCATGCCGGGAAAACCGTTCAGGCAAATTGCCCGAACGGTCTTCTCTTTGGCACGGTCTGCGAACCGGGGATGGAAGTCGTCGTCATATCCAGCACGATCGGCCAGCTCGATCTGCACACGGTATATAACATCGACCGGTCCCTGCCGATTTACCTGTACATTGCAGCCTTCCTGATTTTACTGAGCGTCGTCGGCGGCAAAAAGGGCGTCAAATCAGCCGTCGCCTTAGTATTTACCTTTACCTGCTTTGTATTTCTCTTTTTCCCCATGATCTTGCGGGGCACAGGGCCTGTTGCTGCTTCGATCCTCACGTCGGGCATTGTCCTGGCGGCGACGATGTACCTCATCAACGGCTGGTCGAAAAAGAGCGTCACAGCCTTTTTGGCGACGCTGGGAGGCATTCTGACTGCCGGCATTTCAGCTATTATCTTTGGCCAGGCCGTCAATCTGTCCGGCTACAACGTATCGAATATTGAAAGCCTCATGTTTGTCGCTCAGAATACGATGATCGACATAGGCCAGATTCTCTTTGCCGGCATCTTATTCGCCAGCTTAGGAGCCGTCATGGATATTGCCATGGACGTGACGTCGGCCTGTGCGGAAATCGAAAAGCATAATCCTCAAATCAGCCGCAAGGCCCTGTTTCAGGCGGGAATGAACGTAGGCCGCGACGTCATGGGAACCATGTCGACGACGCTCATCCTGGCGTTTTTCGGCGGTTCTCTGGGAACGTGGGTATTAGATTACGTCTATGACCTGCCGTACTTGCAGCTCATCAACTCCAACTCGATCGGCATCGAAATTATGAAGGGCTTCTCAGCTAGCTTCGGCGTCATATTTACCGTGCCTATTGCAGCGGCTCTGAGCGCCTTTACCTGGCGTAAGGACAACGGCAAAAAAACAGGTGTAAAGCTATAACAACCAGCATCATATGTATTAAAGGCCTCATTTCAATAGGATTACAATCCTGTGAAATGAGGCCTTTCTTCATATATACTGCAAATAATTTGCAAGTATCTTTCTACAAATATCATTCTAAAAGAAAGATATCTCCTTATGAAAAACAGGGCATGAACCTATGGCAGAGCTTTTTAAAATACGGACAAAACCGACTGGTCAGGAAGATAGTAGTCAACGCCGAAAAAATAAATGTCTTTCCGGCTCAAAGGCAAGCTGGGCCTCGTAAAATCCGTTGACTTTTACTTAGGGATGCAGTATATATAAAGAGGGGAGAAATCGCTTGTTTTAGCGGTTTATTTAATCTAATTTATATTAATTTATGTTTATTTACGTTTATTTAGGCTAAAAAATAGAGAAGGAGAAATGAAATATGCAATTTGAAGAGGTTCCAAAAAGAATCATTGACTTTTTCCCCGAAGAAAAGGAAGTGCCTCAAAAAAAGAAGAGAGGCGCCGCTAAAAAAGACGATGAGAAAAAGAAACGCCATCGAATTTCTACCTATTTGACAGATAAACAATATAAGCAATTTATGGCGTACTGCGAAGAACAAGATCTGTCTCCGGCCGAAGCCGTCAGGATGGCCATTCGCGAAACGATTGGCAAAGCTAATAAATAGATTGTTATTCTCAATTTATAAAATTCACACCAGCAGCCAGCTGTAAAACCAATTCTGATATAGTTTGTCGGGCTTATAGATATATTGCCGTTTCACGAAACGGCTGAAATGAGTTTTAGTAAAATTTACAGATACGCACGTAAATCCGTATGGAACTACATGTTTATTATAGGATAATTGCCGCGCATATGCTGTATGCCGTGCCTAAGGACTAATCACGGCAGCCGAAATACTATGTATGGATGTATATGTATGGATGTATTAGATAAAAAATTTAGGAAGGGTAATCATCCCGGGATATTGCTTCATGTATTGCTGCATAAATTTATTGCTGGTACACATTATAGCAATCAGGACATCGACGGCCGTATCGGGGGGATATATTTAGTTCCGATAACGTTAAATTATCGGAACTAAATAAAAAGAGAAAAATCCGGCAAGTTATAGCTCTTTTAATTGCTTAGTATCTGTCTGCCAAGTCTGTACCTCTCTTCAAATGCAGTGCTTTTCGGCATTCTATTGTCGTTTAGTAAATTCGTTACTGATTGATATACAAACAAGCTGGATTACATGATATACATACAGATGTCGCTGCACATCAGATTCAAACTTTCAACTTGACATGATATTTCTATCATACCGGTGCTGATTTATACTTCTGTAAAATTCTCTTTGCAGTTTTCTGCAGACAATCTTCATATTTTGGCTTTTAAGCCCCGTTTTGCCCCTTCTATATAAGTTTTATAAGTTTATATATGACTTTGTCGTTTTTGCATGTAAAAACGCTTTTATAAAGGCAAAACTGTCAGGTGCTGCTGATAATTTCATAAGCAAAGACCGAAGCCTTCTCATGAGAGAAAGGCTTCGGTCTTTTGTAATCAGGTGATTTTTTTGTTGTTCAGCAATTAGAAAGTAAATACGAACTGTGCCCGTGTCTGTTCTTCCGGATCGGCATCAGGACCATCTTTCGTCTGGCTGCCAAAGGACTGCATAACGCTGAACATAGCATTTTTAGCGAATACGTAGTCGATGCCGGCACCCCAGGATTTGATATTATCCATCTGGCCAAAGCGCCAGCTGTTCGTGGAGCCGCCTAAGAACGCGCCGTCTTCAACGTCGAGGTATTCAACCCAGAGATCCCAGGACTTCGGAGTAGCCATGCTGGTTTTGCCGTATGTAACGCGGCCAATCCATACGTTGGCATTGTCATCGCCATTAATATTTTCTTCGCCGTTGACGAAGTTTACGTTTTCATAGTTAGCGAGGACATTCCATTTGGAGCCGAAGTTTACGCTGGCATATGCGCCCCAAAGGTCATCGGCAAAGAAGTCGCCGCCTTCGACAGCCGAATTGCCGCCGCCGACGAAGTTATTGTAATAGACGCCTACAGCCGTATTGTTGCCGAAGAATCCTTCGACTTCGCCATATGCCGTTTTTACGCCTTCCATTTCAACTTCTTCGCCGTCCCATTTTTCCAAGCCGCCGGCGATATCGCCTTCTTTAAATTTACCATAGCCGCCTGTTACAGCAAATTTGCCGTTGTTAAACTGCAGCTGAGCGCGGTCGAATACATCGCCGTACTGGTAGCCATAAGAACGGGGGCCGCCGAGAATGTATGCAGAAGTACGGCCGGCGCTGACTTTCCAGTTGGAACCGAAGGCGTAGTCTACATTGATGATGTCGGCAAACACATCGTTGCTTCCGTCATGAGCCTGACCGTTAGCGCCAAAGTTCTGATTGTCTGTGCTGAGACCGACCGTAGCCGTTACGCGGTCGTTAACCTGGGCCGTGCCGCGGAGGCGAATACGGTAATCCCAGGAGTTGTCGTCTTCTTTAGATTTATTGTCGTTCTGATAACGGTAACGAAGACGAGCGTCGCCAGTAAACTTAATATTGCCGACTTTATTTTCCAAGTTCGATACGCGGACACCGAGATTGTTCAATTCATCAGCATATTCGTCAGCTAATTTGTTGATCAGGGCGCGCTGTTCTACCGTAGCGCGATCCATGTGAGCCATGGCTTTAGCTACCATTTCAGCAGCTTCGTAACGAGTAATGTTGCGGTTACCTTCGAAATATTTGCCGTCTACGCCCTGAACAATGCCCGAGTCGGCCAGTTCTACAACGGATTTGTAGGCCCAGCTGTCGGTCGGTACGTCTACAAACGGGTTGGCTGCAAACGCGCACGTTGCGCCTACAGCCATCGTTGCTGCTAATGCTGCTAATACTTTTGCTTTCATCATTAACTACCTCTCTTCTTGAATAAAATAGAAAACATCTTGCTTTGTTACAGGCAGATAGTCTATTTTCTCAAAGAGCATTTGGCGAGTCTCCCTAGTTTCCTCTCTTTTGCTGCGTTGAGAAATTCACATAGTCTATCTTAATTTCGTTGTGCCTGCGGCACTAGTTTCGACGCCGCACCTCAACTTGATGTTCATTGTACAGTATAATATATTCTAATGTCAATAAAGGCTTGCTTTGTAATTTATTAAACTTATATAGTTATAACAAATAATTATATTATGTGTTATTTGTTAATTATTTGCTAGTAAAAATAAAGATATATCAAAATAATTATGATGTATTTTCGAAATATTTATAAAGTATTTAAGAATAGTGAGAAATCCAATTCTATTTCCTGCGTCGACATCTGACAATTTATCCTTGTACTT
>ERZ779877.137-NODE-137-length-84225-cov-21.868314_pt1 | contig 84225 bp, 74 predicted proteins | sample MGYA00511556_ERZ779877 | MGnify/ENA primary metagenome ERZ779877 (study PRJEB29588, sample SAMEA2159338) | human gut metagenome | biome: human gut; feature: human-associated habitat; material: faeces | place: Denmark | collected 2008/2010 ... | reverse complement strand
TAAAATAATGTAGTTTATTTAAACAAAAACTGTCAACCTATTTCAGGAAAAGACAAAAGGCCGTCTTTCAGCTTGCGAAAGGTGCTCTTTTGTCATGTAAAAGGCGGTCTTTCAGAAGCCGAAAGACGGCCTTTCGCAAATCAACTTATTTCACGCCGTCAGCAGGTTATTGGAAAATAATCATTACCTTTGCGCCCTGACAGGTATGAATAGGATAAACAAGCAGATTCTTCACATTGCCCTCCCGTCGATAGTCAGCAACATTACAGTGCCCCTGCTGGGGCTTGTCGACGTCGCAATAGTAGGCCATCTGGGTTCCGCCGCATACATTGCGGCCATTGCCGTAGGTGGTATGACGTTTAATGTTGTCTATTGGATATTCGGTTTCCTTCGTATGGGTACAAGCGGCATGACGTCTCAGGCGCTCGGGCGTCGCGACCTTGGCGAGACCGTTCGCATGCTCGTGCGTTCATTGGGCATAGCTTTTGCCATAGCGTTTGCGCTCGTCGCCCTGCAGACGGTACTGCTAAGGGCGTCGCTTTTTATGATGAAGCCAACGCCTGAGGTGGCCTCGCTCGTGTCCGCCTATTTCTCTATACTTATATGGGGAGCGCCCGCCATGCTCGGGCTGTTCAGCCTTTCAGGGTGGTTTATCGGTATGCAGAACTCCCGCATACCTATGGCGGTCGCCATTGTGCAGAATGTTGTCAACATAGCAGCCAGCACGTTGCTCGTCTTCGGATTCGGCTTTAAGGTCGAGGGTGTGGCTTTCGGTACGCTTACGGCCCAGTATGCGGGTTTCGCCATGGCAATAATCTTGTGCGCGAAGTACTATCGGCGTCTGAAGAATCACTACACTTCGCGCGGACTGTGGTGCCGTAAGGCCATGGCGCATTTCTTCAGTGTCAACCGTGACATATTCCTCCGCACGCTTTGCATGGTATCGGTCATGCTGTTCTTCACCTCGGCCGGCTCGTGGCAGGGCGAGGTCGTGCTGGCCGTAAATACTCTGCTAATGCAGTTTTATATGCTCTTTTCTTATGTCATGGATGGCTTTGCGTATGCCGGCGAGGCGCTTAGCGGGCGTTATTACGGCGCACGTAATGCCGGCGCGTTGCGCCGTACGGTACGCTGGTTGTTCTGTTGGGGCTATGGGCTGGCCGTTGCCTTCACCCTGGTTTACGCCATAGGCGGTGACGCGTTCCTGTCGTTGCTCACCGACGAGCCGTCAGTCGTCGCTGCGTCGCACACCTATTATTATTGGGCTCTTGCCATTCCGTTGGCCGGTGTGGCCGCTTTCGTGTGGGACGGTGTGTTCATCGGGTGTACAATGACGCGCGGAATGCTCATCTCGATGGCCCTTGCCGCCGCAACGTTCTTCATCCTTTACTATTCGTTGCACGGCACGTATGCCAATCATGGGCTGTGGGCTGCCTTTATAGCTTACATCTTTGTAAGAGGGCTTGTCCAAAGTTTAATTTATAGTAAACGAGCAGACGAGTGACGAGCGGACAAGGACATTTGCATTGTTTGTATATAAAAAGAACAAATTATAACTTCTATAATGCAAATGTCCTTGTCCGCTCGTCACTCGTCTGCTCGTCAACTTATACTTATTCAGGATATTTCATATTCTCTTCTTCCATCCTTTCGAGCACCTCTGTGAGGTATTTTCTTGCCTCAAGTCGTGCCATCGGCAGGTCGTGAAGCAGGTAGTTGCCACAGTCGCGGGGCGCAGCGCCGGGCACGTCGCCGTCAAAGTCGGCGATGAATGCGAACGTACGGCGCATCAGGTCGAGGATGTCTTGCGGTTCAAGGTTGCCCCTCATCAGCAGGTAATTGCCTGTAAGACAGCCCATTGGGCCCCAATATACTATGCGGTCACGCCACTCCGGGTCGTTGCGCAGATACGTTGCGGCCAGATGTTCGATGGTATGCAGCGCCCCTGGGTGCAGTGCCGGCTCGCGGTTTGGTTCCTTCATTCGTATGTCGAAGGTTGTGACGGTATCGCCGCCAACTTCATCCTTGCGTGAGACATATATCCCGCGCAACAGTTTCTCGTGGTTGATTGTAAAGCTGGGAATCTTGTTCATAATTAAGAATTAAGAGTTAAGAATTAAGAAAATATGCCTTTGTAGTTAAGAATTAAGAGTTAAGAATTAAGAAAAATACCATGTTAATATCATTCAATTCATATTTTCTTAATTCTTAACTCTTAATTCTTAACTACAAAGCGGCGATGAGCCGCTTTGTGATATTGAACGACCCTTCGGCCAGTCGGGCCCAGAAGTCGAAGTATTGTGAGGCCTTCGTGTCCTTTAGTGGCATGTCGCTGATTACGCGGAAGCTGATGAAAGGCACTCCGTAGATGTGGCATGTCTGGGCTATCGACGTGCTCTCCATGTCCACCGCTACGGCTTTGGGAAAGCGGGCGAGTATCGCTCGCATCTTATTCTGCGTGTTGACGAACCATTCGCCGCTGACAATCAGTCCCTTGAAGGCGGTTGACTGTCCGCACGCGGCAAGCGCCTTGTCAACCAGGTCGGCAGGAGTATGGAACGCTTCGGGCATGCCCATAATCTGCCCGAAGCGGCAGTCGTCGCCGCAATAAGCGTCATGGTAGCGGTATTCGGTGCCTATTACTACATCGCAAACGTTCATGCGGTCATCTGCGCCGCCTGCAACGCCTGTTGAGATGATCAGGTCCGGACTGTAGTTGTTAATCATCTCTACCGTACCTATGGCAGAGTTTACCTTACCTATACCGCACTTCTGCAAGATTATTTCCTTGCCGTCAATGCTTCCTAATATAAAATCTTTCTTGTTACGCCTCTCTACCGTGGATTCTTCAAGCAGCCCTTTTAATTGTACAAGCTCCTTGTCCATGGCGACGATAATGCCTATTTTCATCTGTGAATATCTTTTATTTCGGCGCAAAGATAGTGCTTTTTAATGAAAAATGAATAATGGATAATGAAAAATCGGGCTTTGCCTGACATCCTTTTTGTTTGCCATAATGAGCGGTTTCAGTACCGTTTTCGTGACGTATTGTTCTCCGCTTTCCGACGGTTAACGCCTCTGTAACGGTCTTGCGGCACGATATGGTGATGCGGTAGGATGGCCTGTTGCCTGTTTTAACATAAATTCTCTCGTTCTGGATAACGCTTTGTTAATCAGTGTTTTATGATTTAAAGAAAATGCGATTACCGTATTTTGATTGCTGAACACGGTCTATTCGCAATATAAAAGGTCGTCAATTGCAATGCTAAAGATGGATTTTTACACCCTCATTGACGGTCTTTGACATGCCAAAAGACCGTCTTTTGTATTGCGAATAGTGCAATATTAGAATACAAATAGGTTATTCGCATAATATATTCGCTCGTTTATGCCATTCTGTTTCGCTATTTCTTGATTTTTAAATGTCAAGACTTTGGAAAACCGTTAATGTTATTTAGAGCGGTAAATATTGTGTTAGTGTGATAAAATGAAACTTTAGCCTTCGCCTCTCTCGTCTTGTTATATTTATCCGCAGGTATTCGCGTTGATTTGAACGGCAACCATGTTAAACGTCGCTCATTCGTCCGTTGCCGTTTGTCGGGTGCATGATTCCCCATTATTCATTCATCATTTTTCATTTAATTAATGTAGGATTTTTCATTATTCATTCTTAATTCTTCATTTAATCTATTACTTTTGCATCGCTAAACGAAAATAATGTAAAATATATAAAGACAATGGAAACATGGAAAAAATGGTTGCCTGACGTGTTGGCCGTAGTGTTGTTCGCGCTCATTTCGTTCGCTTACTTCTTCCCGGCAGACATCGAGGGCAAGATTCTTTACCGTCACGACTCGGCCGCAAGCAAGGGATTAGGCCGTGAAATGGCTGAATACAAGGCCCAGACGGGCGAGGTAACGCGTTGGATGAACTCGGTGTTCAGTGGTATGCCCACCTATCAGTCGGCGCCTGAATATACCAGCACAAAGGGTGTCCAGGGTGCCCTCAGCGTGTATCACCTATTCTTGCCCGAGAACGTATGGTATGTCTTTGCCTATCTTCTCGGTTTCTATATTTTGCTCAGGGCATTCGATTTCAGGCAGTCACTTGCCGTTCTTGGTTCCATAATATGGGCTTTCTCAACGTATTTCCTCATTATCATTGCCGCCGGACATATCTGGAAGGTCATGGCCTTGGCCTACCTGCCGCCGATGATAGCCGGCGTGGTGCTGTCGTATAGGGGCAAATACCTGTGGGGATTCATAGTTACGGCTATATTTTCGGCTTTCGAGGTTAATGCCAACCATGTGCAGATGACATATTACTTCCTCTTCGTCATCCTGTTCATGATTATCGCTTACCTTGTCGACGCCATACGGAAGAAGGAGCTCGCGCGCTTCGGCAAGGCCACGGCCGTGTGTGCCGCCGGTGCCGTCATCGGCATTTGCCTTAACCTGAGCAACCTTTACCACACGTGGGAGTACAGCAAGGAGACCATGCGCGGCAAGAGCGAGCTGGTGAAGAAGGACGTTGCCAACCAGACGTCGACCGGACTTGACCGTGACTATATCACCCAGTGGAGCTACGGAATAGACGAGACGTGGACGTTGCTCGTGCCGAATACGAAGGGTGGGGCAAGTGTTCCGCTGGTTGAAAGCGAGACTGCCATGAAGCATGCCGACCCTAACTTTGCCCCGATATACCAGCAGCTCGGCCAGTATTGGGGTGAACAGCCCGGCACGCAAGGCCCCGTCTACGTGGGCGCTTTTGTTCTAATGCTGTTCATTCTCGGCTTGTTTATAGTCAAGGGATCCATGAAATGGGCGCTCTTGGCTGCCACGGTGCTCTCCGTATTGTTGGCATGGGGCAAGAATTTCATGCCCTTTACCAACTTCTTCATCGACTATGTGCCTATGTACGCCAAGTTCCGCACGGTGGCGTCAATACTCGTCATAGCCGAGTTTACCATCCCGTTGCTTGCCATGTTGGCGTTGAAGAAAATCGTAGATGAGCCCGAAATCCTTACGAAACGTATCAAGACCGTATATCTCAGCTTCGGCCTTACGGGCGGTATAGCCATACTTTTCGCCTTGTTCCCCACGCTGTTCTTCTCTGACTTCATATCGTCTAACGAGATGAAGGCGCTCATGACGCTGCCGCAGGAGTATGTCAATCCCGTTATCGACAACCTGCGTGATATGCGAGAGGCCGTCTTTACGGCCGACTGCTGGCGTTCGGCGCTGGTCGTTGTGATAGGCACGCTCTGCCTGTTGCTCTTCAAGGCCAGGAAGCTTAAGGCCAATTACATGGTCGGCGCGATAATAGTGCTCTGCCTGATAGACCTCTGGCAGGTCAACAAGCGCTACCTTAATAACGACATGTTCGTGCCGAAGAGCGAACGTGAGGCCCCGATACAGGAGACGGAGACAGACCGTATAATCCTTCAGGACAAGACAGATCTCGGCAATTACCGTGTGCTCAACCTCGCGTCTAATACCTTTAACGAGAACGAGACGTCATATTTCCACAACAGCATAGGCGGTTACCACGCAGCCAAGTTGCGCCGTTACCAGGACATGATAGACATGTACATTGCGCCGGAGATGGGCAGTCTCATGCAGGCTGTGGCTCAGGCAGGCGGAGATATGTCCAAGGTCAACGGCGACAGCATATTCCCCGTGCTCAACATGCTCAACGCCCGATACTTCATACTGCCGCTGCAAGACGGACAGACAGTGCCCGTGCAGAATCCGTACGTGTACGGTCCGGCCTGGTATGTTGACAAGTTGACCTACGTTGACAATGCCAACGCCGAGATAGAGCGTGTCGGCAAGATGGACATACGCCATGAGGCTGTGGCCGACAAGCGGTTTGAGGCACAGCTGAAGACCGCCGTAAAGCAGGACAGCACTTCCGTTGTTAAGCTTACGTCATATATGTCTGACCGACTGACGTATGACGTTAACTCGTCAAAAGGCGGCGTTATAGTATTCTCGGAGGTTTATTATCCCGGGTGGACTGCCACCGTCGACGGACAGCCTGTTGAACTCGGACGTGTAAACTACCTGCTTCGTGCCGTGAATGTAGCGCCCGGCAAGCACAAGATAGAACTGGCGTTCCATCCCAAATCGGTAACTACTACCGAGACTATAGCTTATGTCGCTTATGCGGTACTGCTACTTGCCATTCTCCTTTTGGCATACATTGAATATAGAAAGAAGAGAAAATAGTTAAGAATTAAGAGTTAAGAATTAAGAAAAATACTCCTGTTGATAAGCGTTCAAGGCATTTTTTCTTAATTCTTAACTCTTAATTCTTAATTCAAAAAAACGTTGCACAAAAATGAAAAGACTACTATCCTTACCACCAAACCTTGTAAACTGTTTTCACGAAATTACCGGATATTCACGCGATGAATGGTTTTGCACCAGCGACCCGGTGGGTTGTAAGCTCGGTTCGGGCGGTGGTTCTACATGGCTGTTAGAGGCCTGTTACCGTGAGCATGGCGACGGAATGACGTTCGACGAGTGGCTCGCCGCAGACCGCAGGCTGCTGCTGCATGCCGGCGGACAGAGCCGCCGACTGCCCGCCTACGCACCGTCGGGCAAGGTGCTGACACCCATTCCCGTGTTCAGATGGGAGCGCGGACAGCGCCTTTCGCAAGATCTACTGTCGCTGCAGGTGCCTCTTTACGAGCAGATAATGAATCAGGCGCCGGCCAACATGCACACGATGATTGTTAGCGGCGACGTCTATATACGTGCCACTCAGCCCCTGCAGCCCATCCCCGAGGCCGATGTCGTGTGCTACGGACTGTGGCTTGGCCCCGAAATAGCCAAGGATCACGGGGTGTTCGTGTCCAAGAGCGACACTCCTTCGGTGCTTGAGGGCATGATGCAGAAGCCGTCCGTAAAGACGTTGGGCGAGTTGCTGAAAGACCATTTCTACCTTACCGACATCGGAGTGTGGCTGCTTAGCGACCGCGCCGTGCGCCTGCTGATGGCCCGTTCACGCCAGGGCGACGGCCTGAAGAACTATGATTTATATTCGGAATTCGGTTGTTCGCTCGGTACGGAGCCGTCAATCGTCGACGAAGAGCTTAACTCTCTGAGCGTGGCGGTGCTTCCGCTGCCCGGCGGAGAGTTCTACCACTTCGGCACGAGCCATGAGATACTGTCGTCAACGCTGGCCATACAGAATCTCGTTAACGACCAGCGCGAGATTATGCACCACTCGCTGAAGCCACATCCCGCCATGTTCGTGCAGAACGCAGTTACCCGAACGGCCATCACCGAGGCAAACCAGAACCTTTGGATAGAGAACAGTTACGTGGGCGAGGGATGGACTTTGGCGCACGAGAACATAATAACCGGCGTGCCGGAGAACGACTGGCACGTGGAGTTGAAGCCCGGATGGTGTGTCGATATAGTGCCCGTAGGCGAGACGGAGTATGTCGTTCGCCCTTACGGATACGGCGACAAGTTCCGCGGTAGCTTGCTTGACGCGGCGACGGAGTTCATCGGACGGCCGTTCACGGAGTGGGCTGCCGGGCGCGGAATAAGCATTGACGATATAGAAGGAAACGCCGATTTGCAGTCGGCACGCATATTCCCCGTGTGCCGTAACGTGGCCGAAGCGGGGCTGGCATTGCGCTGGATGCTCGGCGAACCGGGCCTTGACGAGGGTCGTAAGGTATGGAACGAATGCACGAGGAAGCTCAGCGCCGACGACATTTCGGCTGAGGCCAACCTGCAAAGGTTGGTCGCTCAGCGCCGCGCGTACCGCTCCCTGAACTGGGCAGCGTTGGCCAAAAACTACGAGCACAGCGTGTTTTACCAGACAGACCTTGACGACGCGGCCCGTGATTTTGCGCAGTTTGGCATACAAGAGCCGGCCCCGATAGCCGACACGGCGCCTCTGCTGACACGCATACACGACTCTATGTTCCGCTCGGAGCTGGCCCGCCTGCGTGGAGAGGAGTGCCAAACGGCTGAAGACAAGGCGTTTACCATGCTGCGCAACGGGCTTACCGTGCAGGCGCTGGCCGAGAAACAGCAGCCCCGCATGTCAGTTTACGGCGACCAGATAGTGTGGGCGCGCAGTCCGGTACGTATCGACATAGCCGGCGGATGGACCGACACGCCGCCTTATTGCCTGATGGAAGGCGGCAGCGTGGTCAACCTTGCCATCGAGCTTAACGGTCAGCCGCCCTTGCAGACTTATGTGCGCCCGTGCCGCGAGCCGCGCATCGTGCTGCGCAGCATTGACCTCGGCGCCGTTGAGGAGGTATATACTTACGAGCAACTGGCCGACATGCGTCACGTGGGCAGTCCCTTCTCGATACCCAAGGCGGCGCTGGCGCTGGCCGGATTCTTGCCCGAATACAGCCTTGAGACGTATCCTACGCTTGAGAGCCGCCTGCGCGCGTTCGGCTGCGGACTGGAGATTACGCTGCTGTCGGCTATCCCCGCGGGCAGCGGACTTGGCACGAGCAGCATGCTGGCGTCAACCGTTTTAGGCGCGCTGAACGACTTTTGCGGACTGGCATGGGACAAGAACGAGATTGGGCGGCGCACGCTCGTGCTGGAGCAGCTGCTCACCACGGGCGGCGGATGGCAAGACCAGTTCGGCGGAATACTGCAGGGCGTCAAGCTGTTGCAGACCGCGCGCGGCTTTGACCAGAGTCCCACGGTGCGCTGGTTGCCGTCAGACCTGTTCACACGGGCCGAGTACAAGCCCTGCCACCTGTTATATTATACGGGCATAACGCGCACGGCGAAGAGCATATTGGCCGAGATTGTGCGCCGGATGTTCCTCAACCAGAGCGACGAACTGCGCCTCTTGCGCGAGATGAAGCGACATTCGCTTGACATGTACGAGGCTATACAGCGCGCTGACTTTGCCCAGATGGGCCGGCTGGTGCGCAAGACGTGGTCGCAAAACCGTGCCCTCGACAGCGGCTCTGACCCCTCTGACGTGCGCCGCATGACCGACCTTATCGACGACCTGGCCCTCGGCTACAAGCTGGCGGGTGCCGGCGGTGGCGGCTATCTGTATATCGTGGCGAAGGACCCCGACGCTGCCGCGCGCATAAAACAGGTGTTCAACGACAACAGGCCGAATGCCAACGCCCGCTTTGTAGACATGTCGCTAAGCGACAAAGGCCTGCAGGTGAGCCGCAGTTAAGCGCCAGTCTGAAGGCATAAACATATCGGTCGGTAACCGGCTGATAATCAGATGTCATTGGTAGTTAAAGGAGTTAAAGTAGTTAACGTTCGCTTTGCTCACTAAGTAGTTAAAGACAAAAGCCTTGTAGGGTTATGTTTGGTTAACTGTAATATGGGTGTTTGCGGATATTCATTTAATCATATACTTTATAAAAGGCCGTCTTTTGCGTTGCGAAAGACGGCCTTTTAGCGTGCGATTGATGGCCTTTTGGTTCGTAAAAGACGGCCTTTGGGATTACATCTGCAAATCTGTTGGATGAATATTAACTTTTGCATTAAAGACGAACACTAAATGAATGCATCCTCCGTAGGGGTATAATTTATTATGCCCGCACGTTTTGTAAGAAACGTTTTTGGCTGATTAACACATGCCTGAACGCTCTTTCAGAGCGTGTGGACATATAGAATTATGTCCCTATAATGGCGCATTTGAACGTCTATTAGCTGACAAGAGAAACCGTGCAGTGATTGCGCTAAACGCCAATACGTCAAATTGAGAAATGCGGGGAAGGTCTTTTGGAATGTGCGGGGCGGAAGAATGGCGGGGCGGAAGTAACTTAATGGCCGGCGTGTAACCGTTTTACGGCGAAAAAGAGTATATTTGCAGTCTGTTAAGGACTATATAATATAATAAGGTATGGAGTTCAGGACGAGAGTGAAGATTGACCGCCCGGAGTTTGAGATAGGGCCGTGTGAGGAGATGTTGTTCGTTGGTTCGTGTTTCGCGGACAACATCGGGCGGCGCTTCAAGGAAGAGAAGTTCCGCGCTACGGTCAATCCCTTCGGCGTGATGTATAACCCCGCGAGTATCCTGCACACCGTAGAGCGCACTGAAGCGGCGCCCCGAGTGGCGCTGTTTACGCTCGGCACGAACCATGTGTACATACTGAACGAGACGGGCGAGATTGTTGACAACTGCGCCAAAAGGCCGCAGCGGCTGTTCACCGAGCGTGAGCTTACGATTGACGAATGCGCCGGTTATCTTGGCAGGGCTGTCGATGTGCTCGTCGGGCGGCGCAGCGACGTGAGGGTGATAGTGACCGTCAGTCCGATACGCTACGCCAAATACGGATTCCACGGCAGCCAACTGTCTAAGGCTGTGCTGCTTCTTGCGGCTGACAAACTTGTGCGTGAGCGGCCCGGGCGGGTGTCTTATTTTCCCGCATACGAGATAGTAAACGACGAGCTGCGCGACTACCGCTTCTACGCCAAGGACATGCTCCACCCCTCGGAACAGGCCGTTGAGTATATCTGGGAACTGTTTTCGGAGGCCTATTTCTCGCCCGAGGCAAAGCGGTTCATTGCCGAATGGCGTCCTCTGAAGGAGGCCCTGGGGCACAGGCCGCTGCATCCCGAGTCGGCGGAGTATAGGGATTTCATGGATAAAACTATGTTAAAAATATCCGAACTATCAAAAAAATATCCGAACTTTGCACTCTGACTGTAGACGGGCGACAGGCATACAAGTTGACAAGGGTTTTTGACTTGTTGAAAGGCAAGTGTTATATGTATGTTAAGGTGTTGTCCGGACAATGGTTGCATATGGTAAAAACAAACCTCCTTGTCTGCTTGTTGCTTGTAAACTTGTCACTTAAATAAAATAGATATGCTTTATTCCATTGAAAAAGTAACGACTCTCATCGGCGCGCGCCGCTACGGCACGGCCGACAGCGCGATAAGCTGGATACTGACGGACAGTCGCAGTGTCTGCTTCCCGGAGGACACTTTGTTCTTCGCCATACGCTCCGAACGTAACGACGGGCATAGGTATATAGCCGACTTATACCGCCGCGGAGTGCGCAACTTCGTAGTGGAGACATTGCCCGAAGACTATGCCACGGCCTACGCCGACGCCAATTTCCTGCGCGTGCCGCACACGGTCGAGGCTCTGCAACGCCTTGCCGAGCGCCATCGTGACGAGTTCAACATCCCCATAGTGGGTATAACGGGCAGCAACGGAAAGACCGTAGTGAAGGAATGGCTTTACCAGTTGTTGTCACCGCAGATGGTAGTGACCCGCAGCCCGCGTAGCTACAACTCTCAGATAGGCGTGCCCCTGTCTGTCTGGCTGCTGAATGAACGGAGCCAGGTAGGCGTGTTTGAGGCCGGAATCAGCCAGCGGGGCGAGATGGATGCGCTACACGACATAATACAGCCGACCGTAGGAGTGATTACAAACCTCGGCACGGCACACCAGGAGAACTTCTCGTCAATGGAGGAAAAGTGCATGGAGAAGCTCAAGCTATTTCATGACTCCAAGGCCATAGTCTACCCTTATGATGACGAAACGGTGCGCCGCTGCGTGGCAAGTCTTGACTACAAGGGCGAGCGGATAGCATGGTCGATGACCGAGCCGAACGCCCGCCTATATATAAATAAGGTGGAGAAGAGCGGCGTAACGACCACCGTGCACTATACGTTTGACGGTCGCCCGGGCAGTTATTCGCTGCCTTTCATCGACGAGGCGTCGGTTGCCAACTCGGTAACCTGTGCCGCCGTGGCCTTGTATCTCGGTCTTGACGGCAGCCAAATCGCAGCCCGCATGGCCGTAGTGGAGCCCGTTGCCATGCGCCTGGAGGTGAAGGAAGGACGTCATGGATGCACACTTATAAACGATTCTTACAACTCCGACGTCAACTCGCTCGACATCGCCCTCGACTTCATGAGCCGTCGCCCTGACCATGCCGGACGCAAACGCACGCTCATACTGAGCGACATCTACCAGAGCGGAAAGGACGGCGAGGCACTGTATAAGGAGGTCTCTGACCTGTCGAAGACGCGCGGCGTAGAGAAATTCATAGGCATAGGCCCCGAGATTAGCGCCCATTCCGACGTTATAGACATACCCGAGAAATACTTTTTTGGCGATTGCCAAGACTTCATCTCGAGTCCGGTGTTTGCCTCGCTGCATGATGAAGTAATCCTGTTGAAGGGTGCGCGCAGGTTCAGTTTTGACCATCTGACAGAACTGCTGGAGCAGAAGGTGCACGAAACTATACTCGAGGTAAACCTCAACGCTGTGGTTAAGAACCTTAATTACTACCGTTCTTTCATGAAGCCGACCACCAAGCTGGTGTGCATGGTTAAGGCCGACGCCTACGGTTCGGGCGCTGTTGAGGTGGCAAAGACGTTGCAGGACCACCGTGTTGATTACCTTGCCGTCGCCGTTGCGGACGAAGGCGTGACGCTGAGGAAGAACGGAATAACGTCGAACATCATGATTATGAATCCCGAAATGACAGCTTTCAAGACGATGTTCGACTACGACCTTGAGCCGGAAGTGTACAGTTTCCGACTGCTTGAGGCTCTTGTCAAAGCCGCGCAGAGGGAAGGCGTGACAGGATTCCCCGTCCATATAAAGCTGGATACAGGCATGCATCGCCTCGGTTTCAATCCTCTTACCGACATGGACGAGCTTATCAGCCGCCTGAAACGGCAGAACGCGGTTATCCCGCGCTCGGTGTTCTCACACTTTGTAGGCTCTGACAGCGATGATTTCGACAACTTCTCGGCCCACCAGTTCGAGCTTTTCAAGCAGGGAAGCGAGAAACTTCAGTCGGCGTTCAGCCACAAAATAATACGTCACATGGACAATTCCGCTGGTATAGAGCACTTTCCTGAACGCCAGCTTGACATGTGTCGCCTCGGTCTCGGACTGTACGGCATTGACAGCAGGGATAATTCCGTAATAAATAATGTATGCACGTTGAAGACCACGATACTGCAAATCCATGCTGTGCCGAAGGACGAAACCGTGGGCTACAGCCGCAAGGGAATACTCACAAGGGACAGTCTCATTGCCGCAATTCCTATTGGTTATGCCGACGGACTTGACCGTGGGCTTGGATGCGGGCATTGTTTTTGTTTTGTAAACGGCAAGAAAGCGCCGTATGTAGGCAACATCTGCATGGATGTAGCGATGATAGACGTCACGGATATAGACTGCAAGGAGGGTGATTCCGTTGAAATCTTCGGCGACAATCTGCCTGTCACAGTCCTTTCGGATGCCATTGGCACAATACCTTACGAGGTGCTTACAAGTATCAGCGGCCGTGTGAAGAGAGTATATTTCCAGGACTGACATAATCCGGAGTGTGAAGTATTGAGCATGGAGACAATGTTGTTTGCACGGTATTTAAACAACATTGCAAAGCATGAATATTCATTCTCGACTCTTCACTTTTTGTCCAAAAGCTATTGACATACTGTCTTGTTAAGCTAATTTAACGAGACGGTATGTCTTTTTTAATGAAAAAACAGTAACTTTGCGCAAACTTACTTAAACAATACTATAAATCAAAATAATAGAAATGAATCCAATTCAAACAACTAAGATGACCAACTTTCGCTGGGTCATTTGTGCTTTGCTTTTCTGTGCAACGACGGTAAACTACCTTGACAGGCAGGTACTTTCGTTGACATGGAAAGATTTTATAGCACCTGAGTTCCACTGGAATGATGCCCATTATGGCATGATTACCGGTTTCTTCTCTGTGTTTTATGCCGTTGCTTGCTTGTTTGCTGGTAAGTTTGTTGACTGGATGGGCATAAAGAAAGGTTACATTTGGGCTATATTCATCTGGTCTTTGGGTGCCTGTCTGCACGCTGGTTGCGGTTGGGTAACCATGGAAGTTGAGGGACTTGACTCCGTTGCGGCGCTCCGTGCGGTTGAAGCAGGCAGCGCAATGGCTGTAGCTATCGCGACGCTTAGTGTTTGGCTGTTCCTTGTTTGCCGTGCAATCCTTGCCCTTGGTGAGGCTGGTAACTTCCCGGCAGCAGTCAAGGTAACCGCCGAGTACTTCCCAAAGAAAGACCGTGCTTTCGCAACTTCTATCTTCAACTCCGGTGCTTCAGTCGGCGCTTTGGCCGCTCCGCTCACCATTCCGGTGCTCGCAAAGCATTTCGGATGGGAGATGGCGTTCATCATTATCGGTGCTATCGGTTTTGTTTGGATGTTCTTCTGGGCTCATCTTTACGAGAAACCCGACAAGTCAAAGCGTGTAAACAAGGCCGAGCTTATCTACATCAACCAGGACGATGAGGAAGGAGCAAATAAGGCTGAAGAGGTTAAGGAGGAGAAGACTATTCCTTTCATGCAGTGTTTCAAGTACAAACAGACATGGTCGTTTGTCGTCGGAAAATTCTTTACCGATGGTGTTTGGTGGTTCTATTTGTTCTGGGCTCCGGCTTATTTCTCCGACCAGTTCGGCTACGCCTCGTCGTCATCAATGGGCATGGCGCTCATCTTCGTGCTCTATCTTATCGTGACAATACTGTCAATCTACGGCGGATACCTGCCCAAACTCTTCGTCGAAAAGAAGGGCATGGGTCCCTACTCGGGCCGTATGCTGGCAATGCTCATATTTGCGTTCTTCCCCCTGTTCGCGCTGTTCGCGCAGCCGTTGGGCGGCTATTCGGCTTGGTTCCCTGCAATAATCATCGGCCTCGCCGGCGCAGGTCACCAGGCATGGTCGGCCAACCTGTTCTCGACAATCGGCGACATGTTCCCCAAATCTACCATCGCGACCATAACCGGTATCGGTGCAATGGCTGGCGGCATAGGCTCATTCCTGATACAAACAGGTGCAGGCAACTTGTTCACATACGCAGCCGGTACGACAATCGTAAACGGAAAAGAAATTGAAATGACCAAAGAACTCCTCATGCAAGGGGCTGAGTTTGCACGTCCTGCGATGGAGTTCATGGGCTATACAGGCAAACCCGCAGGGTATTTCATCGTTTTCAGCATCTGCGCCGTAGCCTACCTGCTGGCTTGGATTATTATGAAGACTCTCGTTCCGAAGTACAAGCCGATAGTTGTTGAGTAATAAGTTGTTTCATTTATATTAAAGGAGGAGCGCCTATGCGGGCGTTCCTCCTTTTTGTTTGTGCCGTAAAATGTCGGTGATAGCGTTGGCCGTGTTGGCGTAATGTTGTTCCTGCGTCGGTCTTGTGCTGTTACGATGTAGTTGTGTAAACCGTTATTTATTGCCGAAAGCCACGCTGAAACGTAGCATCCCTACCACGATTTCGCGGCTATGTGAGCGTATGAAATGCATCGCCGGTTGTACGGATAGCCAGTCGTTCAGGGGCACGAGGCATGTCGCCTCGGCGTCAAGCTCGTTGCCCGTGCGGTCATGCATGCGGTTAACGGCCACGCCCGCCTGGATGTTTCTTTTCCCGATGCCGTTCACGGTAAGTCCCGTGCCCCAGTATCCGTGCGTGTTCTTTGTGTACCGTGTCATCATCGAACCCTGCATCAGCAGGCACCATTGTGTAGTGCCGACGTACATGAAGGGTTGCTCTACCAGTAACCACAGCCCCGATTTGCCTACCAGCCCCTCGTCGTCGCCGTCGCCAGGGGCACGTCCCGCAATGTAGCCGATGGTGTAGCTTGCGGGATTTTCACCGCGGTTTTCGCGTTCGTATGTCACGCTTCCTATCGAGAAATATCCGTCGTGCCCCGGCTTTACGCGGAATTGCCGCTTTAGGCTCTCGTCCGCAGCGCCGTTATATATGCTGGCCTTAACGGTAAGTCCATTGACTGGATAAGCCTCGATGTGTATTCCGAGCGCGGCCATGGGGTATGTCGCCAATGGGTAGTTGTTGGATAATGTGGGGAAGTCGGCGTCGGCAGGGGCAGTGAACAGGCTCGTTGACGGCGACGTAAAATAGTCGGTGTCGATGTTGCGCAGGCCTACCGAAACGTATGCCCATTGCCCGAAATGCTGTCCGAGCGACGCTTGTATCAGGCGGAACGCCTTATTTGTCGGCGTATATATGTTGGAGAAGCCCAGTAGGTTATCGCTTACGTTCTTGTTGGTGGTGTATGTCGATATTGCCTTTCCCTCAAGATGCGCGCCCTTCCACAGGCCAACGTCTATGCCCGCGCTGAGCAGGTTAACCCACACGGCCCTCCCGTCAGACATGTTCCAGCCAACCTCGGTATTGCCCTCAACCGCCCACGTCACTCTCGGCTGGGCACGTCCGATAGTGGCGCAAAGCATTATGACGATGGCTGCCGCCAACTTTGACGGTGGCGTAAAACTCTGTAAACCAACTGATTGAATAAACCTTACCATTAAAGTACCCTCTTTTCAGTAATCTTATTGCCTGTACACCTTTGCCAGTTTCATGCCGCTTGTCGGCAAACGGGCAGTTGTAGCGAATGCATGTGCAAAGATAGTACTTTTGAAAATATATTTACGTAAAAGGTATATGCCCTTTTATGATAATTTAAGATATAACCATTGCCCACGGCTTTCGTGACGACACTCTAAACTATTGATAATCAATGGCTTTGCGAAAGGCCGTATATTGCAACGCAAAAGGCCGCCTTTTAGCGTGTAAAAGGTGGCCTTTCGCGTTGCGTTTTGCCGTCTTTCGTGCGGCGGCTTGTTGTGCTACTTACTGTTGAAAGTCATTCCGAGGTTGTACATTATGAAGCTGTAGATGTCAGCCTGCTCCTCAAGCACCTTGCTCATGGGCTTTCCCGCGCCGTGTCCGGCTTCGCTTTCGATACGTATCAGTGTCGGGTTTGTTCCGTCGTTGCATTCCTGCAGTGTGGCCGCGAACTTGAACGAGTGGGCTGGCACTACACGGTCGTCATGGTCGGCAGTGGTCACCAGCGTGGCGGGATAGCATGTGCCGGGCTTCAGGTTGTGCAGCGGTGAGTATGATTTAAGATACTCGAACATCTCCTTCGAGTCCTCGCTCGTGCCGTAGTCGGGCGCCCAGTTCCATCCGATAGTGAACTTATGGTAGCGCAGCATGTCCATAACGCCTACCTCCGGAACGGCAACACGGAACAGGTCAGGGCGCTGGGTCATACATGCCCCGACAAGCAGTCCGCCGTTGGAACCGCCTACGATGGCAATCTTCTCCTTGCTTGTGTACTTATTGTCGATGAGCCATTCGGCCGCCGCAATGAAGTCGTCAAAGACGTTCTGCTTGCGCATCTTCGTTCCTGCGAGGTGCCATTCCTCACCATATTCGCCGCCTCCGCGCAGGTTAGCCTGGGCGTATATGCCGCCATTCTCGAGGAACGGTATGCGTGTTGACGAGAAGCCGGGGTACAGACTGATGTTGAAGCCGCCGTAGCCGTACAGGTATACGGGGTTGGAACCGTCACGTTTCAGCCCTTTCTTATACGTGATTGACATGGGAATCCTCGTTCCGTCCTTGCTCGGGTAGAATACCTGTTCGGTTATGAAGTCGTCGGCGTTGAACCCGACCTTCGGCGCGCGCAGCAGAGTGTACGTGTTATTGTCGATGTCGTACTTGTATGTCGAACTTGGGACGGTGAACGATGTGAACGTGAAGAAGCACTCCTTGTCGTTCTTGTCGCCGCTGAAGCCTACCGATCCGAGCGACGGCAGCTTGATTTCATGCTCCATGCGGCCGTCAAGTCCGTACACGTATGCATGGTTGGAGGCGTCCTTGTCGTATGTCAGCAGCAGCTTGCCGCCTATCACCTGGGCTCCTGACAGGACGGCGTCGCCCTCGGCCACGAGCTCTGTCCAGTCTTTCAGGGCCGGCCTGTCGGGCGTGGTAACCATTATCCTGTACCTTGGCGCTCCGTAATTGGTCATGATATAGATGTTATCGTCAAGCACTTCGATGGGTGAATACATGTAATCCATGTCCGTAGCCATGGCAACGAAAGGCGCGTCGGCCTTGGTCAGGTCTTTCGCGTACAGGGAGTTGCCGTTGCCCTCGCCGCTTTCGTAGAGGAATAATACGGTCTCGTCATCGTCTATACTTACCGAGTAGAAGCGTTTTGGATGGTCCTTGTTCTCGTAAACAAGTTTGTCTGCCGACTGTGGAGTGCCTATTTTGTGGTAGTATATCTTGTGGTTCTCGTTCATGTTCGAGAATTCCTTGCCCTTCTCCGGCGCGTCGTAGGCGCTGTAATAGAAACCGTCGCCATGCCATGTTGCCGACGTAAACTTGGCCCATACTATGTGGTCTTCGAGCGGTGTGCCGTCAGCCGCGTTCAGTACGTATATCTCCGTCCAGTCGGAACCGCTGCGCGAGATGGTGTAGGCTACGTATTTACCGTCGTGGGAGAAGCTCGTTCCGGTAAGCGCTACGGTGCCGTCGGCCGACAGTTTGTTTGGGTCAAGGAATACGCGGGGCTCTCCTTTTAGGCTGTCCTGTACGTATAGCACGCTCTGGTTCTGCAGACCGTCGTTCCTGTAGAAGTAATACTTGCCGTGTTTCTTGAACGGAGTGCCTATCTTCTCGTAGTTGACCACGTCGGTAAGCCGCTTGAGCAAGGCCCCACGGAACGGTATTTTGGATAGGTACTCTTGCGTAACCTTGTTCTCGGCTGCCACCCATGCCGCCGTCTGCGCACTCGTGTCGTTCTCCAGCCAGCGGTAAGGGTCGGCCACCTTGGTGCCGAAATACACGTCAACAGTGTTTACTTTGTCGGCTTTAGGATATGTAATCCTTGGCTGGCTTATCTGCGCTTGTCCCGCCATTGTCATGCCGGTCATTGATAGAATAAGAAGTTTTTTGTTCATGAAGATATATAAATGATGGATAATCGTCAGGTTATTTATGTTTTACAAATGTACGGAAAAACGTCCGGATTACAAAATTTTATTTTGTTTTACGCATAGTTTGCATTACCTTTGCACTTTCTCCGCACGTTGCGGGGATGTTAATCGTTTAAATTAACTATATGTACAAAACAGTTTTCAACAAGCGCGAGAGCTTCAAGTTCAAGCACTTCAGCCGTAAGGGATACGCACTTTTCGCGTGTCTTGGCCGTGAAGTGATTGTCGGGACGCTGAGCGTTGCCACGCTGACCTACGCCAAGGCTGACGGCGTAAGCGTGCGCACGGACATCGCAGAGGCAGGCATTGCCGACACGACACGCGTCATGACGCTCGACGAAGTGGACGTTACAGCCTCGCGCGCGCCGCTGGCGGGAGGCCGGGTGCCGAGAATTGTAACTGTGCTTGGCTGCGACGAGATTGCCGCCGCGCCGGCGCAAAGTGTTAATGACCTGCTTAAATATGCCGTAGGGGTGGATGTCCGCCAGCGCGGACCGATAGGAGCGCAGACCGACATCGGCATACGTGGCGGAACGAGCGAGCATATCGCCATACTCCTGAACGGCGTGAACATCTGCGATCCGCAGACCGGACACAATGCGTTTGACCTGCCCGTGGACATCAGCGACATCGAAAGGATAGAGGTAGTAGAGGGCCCGGCGGGGCGTATTTACGGCACGTCGTCATTGCTCGGGGCGGTAAACATCGTGACAAAGGCTGCTGATGCAAGCTCAATTGAGGCCCGTGTTGAGGGCGGCTCGTTCGGATATGCCGACGCGGGGGCACGTCTTGGCTTGGCAACGGGCAAGTGGAGCAACTCCATTAGTGGCGGATACACCCGCAGCGATGGCTACCTGCGCAGCAAATCGGGCAGCCTTAATGCCGACTACAGCGGCGGACGAGCCTTCTACCAGGGCCGTTACGCCGATGGAAACGTAGCTTTGGACTGGCACGCGGGCGTCAGCACGAAAGGGTGGGGCAGCAACACGTTCTACAGTACGTTGTCCGACGAGCAGTACGAGCATACAACTAAATATTTTACAGCCGTCAAGGCTGAGACGAAAGGAGGGTGGTTCCACTTCCTTCCGTCAGTTTACTGGAACCGGTTTAATGACCGTTACGAGTTTTACCGCGGCGCGCCCGACCGCTCGCCGTTCAACTATCACCGCACGGACGTGATAGGACTGAACCTTAACAGCTGGTTCGACTGGGCGCTGGGGCGCACCGCTTTCGGCGCGGAAGTACGCAACGAGGACATCATATCGACAACCCTCGGCGAAGCGCTAAGCTCTCCCAAGCCTATACACGGCACCGACCGTGAATATACCTGCGGCCTTAACCGCACCAACATCAGCCTCTATCTTGAGCACAACGTGGTGTGGCGGCGCCTTACGGTGTCGGCTGGCTTCACTGCGGTAAGGAATACATGGAGCGAAATGCCTTTCAAGATTTACCCCGGAATAGACGCAAGCTACGCCCTTACGACGGCGCTCAAGGCATACGCATCGTTCAACATGTCGCTCCGTATGCCGTCGTTCATCGAGCTGTATTACTCGGTCGACGGCCACAAGGCCGACAAGCACCTCAAGCCCGAGGATATGTCGGCCATCGAGGGTGGGCTGAGATACTCGGCAGGGGGCGTCAGCGCCACGCTGTCGGTATATCACCATTGGGGCAAGAACATGATTGACTGGATTATGGATAGCAGACAAGCAGACGGGCAGACAAGTAGACAAGGGGCTGACATTGCGTCAGGGAGTGATGCAAATCTCCTTGTCAACTCATCTGCTCGTAGCTCGTCACTGTATCAGGTGTGGACATCGGTCAACCACGCGCGCATAAATTCCACCGGCATAGAGGCCAGCGTGGCTCTCGACTTCCGCCGACTGCTGCCCGTACAGCGCCTGTTGCGCTCGTTTGACGTGGCATATTCGTACATAGACCAGAGCCAGCGGCGTGAGGAGGGCATACAGTCGATGTACGCCCTCGAGTACCTTCGCCACAAGGTTGTGGCCCGTTTGGGTATTGACATACTGCCGAGCCTTGCGCTGGACGTGAACTACCGTTTCCAGGAACGTGTGGGCGGATACACCGATACCGACGGGGTTGACCGCAGATACAAGCCATATTCGCTTGTTGAGGCCCGTCTGGCATGGAACTGTCGGCAGTATTCGCTGTATGTTGAGGCCAACAACCTCTTCAACACAGACTACGTTGACTACGGCAACGTGCCGCAACCCGGACTGTGGGTAATGGCTGGAGCAAAATTGAATTTCAGATTGTAACTAAACGGGCGGCCGTACTTACGGTTTCAAACGGCCGCAACCCGCCATGCAAAAGACGGCCTTTGGCATTGTCAAAGGCCGTCTTTCGTTGTGTCAAAGGCCGTCTTTTGCAATGCCGAAGGCGCTCTTTTAAAACCGTAAGCATGGTCCTTAAAAATGCCGCCAACGCTTGCGCGTGATAAAAAGAATTGTTATATTTGCACGGAACAGTTAACATAATACATATAACTCCTTGCCGCCATGAAAAAAGTTGACAGAATTTTATATAACATGTACTTTGCGCTTTACCTCGTGATAATAGCGCTCGGCAGTCGGAAGTTGTATCCCGTATTAAGTCAACGGCTTGTGGATTTGCTTGATACCGTGGTTGCCGTGGTGTTCGGGCTGTACTTCCTCTATCGCTGGCTGACGCGTTACAGGGGCGACAAGGCGGCTTCGCAGGATTGCGTTTTCCTGGTTATATTCAGCCTTGTGACAATAATTATCTGTAATTTTCTGTAATCGGGCAACGGCATTTGTTGCCTTGCCCGTGTGCGGATGCAATAAAGGGATGAGCCTGCCGTGGTTCATCCCTTTATTGTTTATCGCTTCAGCTTGAATGAGTTTTCTATGCTTTGCACCTCGCTGCAGAACATCTTGTCTATCTTCAGCCTGTTCTCCACCTGCGTGCAACTGTGTATTACTGTAGAATGGTCGCGCCCCCCGACAAGCTTTCCTATCCTCGAGGCCGGCATTTTGGTGTACTTCTGGGCCAGGTACATCGAAACTTGCCGCGCCACTACATAGTCGCGCTTGCGGCTTCGGCTCATTACGGCCGTTGTGCTGACGTTGAAGTGGTTGCACACCGAGTCGAGAATGTCGTCCATTGTCAGTGGCTCGTTGTCTATCTTGACGGCCCGCTTGATTACCCTTTCGGCCAGTCGCATGTCTATCTTGCAGTTGTACACCACGGAGAAGGCCAGCAATGAGTTGATTACTCCTTCAAGGTCGCGTACGCTTCCGTTGGCAGTCTGCGCGATGAAGGCCACCACCTCTTCGGGTATATGCAGTCCGTCGCGCTTGATTTTGCTGTTAAGAATGTCGACGCAGAGTTGTATGTTAGGCTTCTCCAGCTCCGCTATTAGTCCGCAGCTGAAGCGTGTCAGCAGGCGGTCGCTCATGCCCTGAAGGTCAACCGGCGGCCGGTCGCACGCAAGTATTATGCGCTTGCCGTTGCGGAATAGGTGGTTGAAGATGTGGAAGAACGTCTCCTGTGTCTTCGTTGCCGACACCCACTCTTGTATGTCGTCGACAATGAGCATGTCGATGGTCTGGTAGAAGTTGATGAAGTCGTTGGTACAGTTCTTCAGCACGGCGTCGGTGTATTGCACCTGGAACAGCCTTGCGCTGACGTACAGCACCCTTTTCTGCGGATACAGCTCCTTGGTGCGTACGCCGATGGCGTTGATGAGGTGGGTCTTTCCACATCCTGACGGGCCGTAAATGAACATCGGGTTGAACTGTGTGGTCCTCGGATGTTCGGCAATTGACAGTCCGACCGAGCGCGGCAGCTTGTTGCTGTCGCCCTCGATGTAATTGGCGAACGTGTGGCGAGGGTCCAGTTGCGAGTCGATGTCCTGTGGTTTTGCGGCATCGAGTACTGTCGGTGTCTTGTTGGCATGCTCCCTCTTGGCGGCAGACTTGTCGATGTCTGCCACTGGTTCAGGCTCTACTTCCTGGGTCAGCTTGTGCGTCTTGTCCACCATTATGCGGTAGTTCAGGCGCAGGCCGGTGCCGAAATATTTTGTCAGCACTTTATTGAGCAGGCCCACGTAGTTGCCCTCAAGGTATTCAACGAAGAAGTTGCTGGGCACCTGTAGGATAAGTGTCCGCGTGGCTTCGTTGAACGATTCAAACATTATGGGCTTGAACCATGTGTTAAACTGCTGCTCGGAGACATTGCTCTTTATAAGCAAGAGACAGCTGTCCCAAAGTGCGTTTGGGTTAGTACTCATGTTAGGATGTGATTATATGTATATGTCTTCCGACGTCTTTTTAAGCGAATGCAAATTTCGCAAAAAATATTGAAACGGGCAAATGATGTTTTTTGTTGCCGAGATAGGGCATGTGCGTAAATGTCAGTTACAGGGCACTTTATGGAAAATCGTGTCATACGAATGTAATATTTGCTGTTGCGTATATGCAAGTGTTTGTAAAACAGTGCTTTACGAGCTTTGTAACGATTGGAGGCTACCGGCTGTGTTACTTTAGGCTTCGCGCCAGAAGACGGTATGTATTAGCGCTTTGCGTGTGGTATGTATATAATTCGGATACTTGTGTGTTATTTAGATGATTTTTAAATTAGGCTTGCCTTGGTTTATTTTTCCCGTTGTTTGTCATGCCGCTTGCCGTTGGTGCCGTGGCGGCAAGTTGGTTGCCGTTATGCGGGAGGCGGCGTTTTGCTGTGTGAAAGGCCGCCAATCGGGACGCAAAAGGCCGTCTTTCACACGATGAAAGACGGCCTTTTGTAATGTCTTGTATATCAACCTGTTATGCAGGTGGCAGCTTATTTGTCCTTTCTTCCGAACAAGGAGAAGTGGACGTAGCGTTTCGGGTGGGCCTTGAGGTCGATTAGCAGTGAGTCGGCCGAACGCATTGTGTTGTTCAAGTTGTCGTATAATGTCGGGTCATGCATGAGCTTGCCCAGCGTGCCGGTTGTATTGTTAAGCTGTTCGGTGAAGCGTTCCATGTTGTCGAGGGTTTCGTCCACTCGTGCCATAGTTCCCGCTACGTCAATCTTATTTACGTTCTTTGCCAGCGTGTTGGCGTTGTACAGCAGGCTGTCGGTATTGTTGAGCATGCCCGGCACGCTCTTTTCGAGATGTGCCACTATGTTGTTCAGGCGTTTTGTGGTGACGGTCAGCTCGCCCGTAACAGTCTCGGTGTTTTGTAGCGACCTTGCTATGGCCGGGTTAGCGAGCAGCGTGTTTACGGTCGTGAGTATGGAGTCTATTTTAGGAAGGATTTGCATGACGGTGGGTATCATGCCCTTCATCTGTCCGAAGGCTCCGTCGTTGATTCCTCCCTGTATTGTCTCTCCCGGCATGACGCGCTCTCGCGGGTTGTTGGCGAGCAGCAGGTTCACTTTTACGTTGCCGAGCATGTCGCTTACTATTTCGGCACTGCTGCCCTTGGGTATGCGCAGTTGTTCGTCGATACTTGCCTCTACGACTATGCCCCCGCGTTTATTGTAGTCGTAATTTATGCTTTTCACTACGCCAACCTGGTATCCGTCGGCATATATCGGGCTTGACGACGCAAGTCCGCTGATGTCGGTAAATGATATGTAGTACTTGCTGTCGGACTCGAACAGGTTGAGGCCTTTCAGGTAATTCATGCCGAAAAACAGTATTACCAGGCCGCATACGGCCACTAAGGCTATCTTGACTTCCTTGTTAAAAAACTTCATATTTCACTCTATTTGTTTGATTTAAACTCACGTATTGCTTGGTTGACGTTTATCTTTTCGCCGTTTTTGAAGGCTATAATGAATGCCTCGGGAAATTTGTCGAGTATGGACTTACGCAGGCGATAAATCTCGTTGTAGTCGGCAGAGGCTCCATAGGTGTATTTGTACAGGCCGCCTTCCTTGTATGAGTCAATGCCGTCAAGCCCCTTGAAGCTACCGTCAGACGGCGGTAAATCCCTGCTGCTTGCCAGAATCTGAACCTTAAACACGGGTCTTCCGTTATCGTCGTCGTCTTTGTCCTTGGCGGTTTTGTCCTGCTTCTCTTCCTTGTCGTCATCGTCTTCTTTGTCGGCCGTATTGCTCTTCGTGTCCCGTTTTGCGGGGGCTTTGCCCGTTTCCTTTTTTTCCCTGCCGTCGCTTTCGGCGTCGTCATCATCCGGAACGATTGACGGAACATTGATATTCTTCCGCTTGTTCGACTTGTACGGCACGGTGATGTCCTTGTCGTATTTTTCCTTATACTTCACGAATGCCTCGAATATTCCGCGTCCCATCTTGTCGATGTTGGACTTGTTGTTGAGGAATTGCTCCTCGTCGGGTGTCGTTATGAAGCCCAACTCGATGAGGCAAGCCGGCATGGAAGTCTCACGGAGCACCAGGAATACGTCTTGCTTTACGCCTTTGTTCTGTCGTTTTGCTATCGAGCAAACGCTGTTTTGCACGTATTTGGCCAGTTCTACGCTACGTGACATGTTCTTGTCGTGCATGAACTCGAACATAATGTTGCTCTCCGGAGAGTTGGGGTCGTAGCCTTCGTAATGCAGTTGGTAGTCTTCCTCTATCATGATTACCGAGTTCTCGCGCTTTGCCGCGCTGAGTTTCTCGTCCGAACGGCGCATACCCATGGTGTATGTCTCGAGTCCACGGGCGATGTGTCCTTTCGGTAGGGCGTTGGTGTGGATGGAGATGAATACGTCGGCCTTGTTCTTGTTTGCTATGCTGGCACGTTTGTGCAACGGTACAAACACGTCAGTCTTGCGGGTGTAGATAACCTTTACGTCGGGACATTCGCGCTCGACGTATCGCCCGAAGGCTAAAGCTACGTTGAGGTTGATGTTCTTTTCGTATGAGAAAGCTCCTTTCGCGCCTGCGTCATGACCGCCGTGGCCGGCGTCGATGACAAGCGTGAAGCGCTTGTCCGCACCGAAAGTTACGGTAGCGAAAGAAACAAGTATGAGTAAAACGAATATAACCTTTTTGCCCATGAGTGTTCGTTTACGGTTGCAAAGGTAGTTATTTATGCATAAAAAACTGCAATCTTTCAAAAAGTTTTATCATTTATTAAGTGTAGTTCAACCGCCGCTCCGTCTGAATCCGCGCCCATCGGGGGATTGGTTTTCTCTACTGTTATGTCGAGACTTTCGATCATCGGCATTCTGTTGAAAATGCTTCGACCGATCCTGCCCGCCAGATGTTCAAGCAGGCAGGATGGCGTAAGCATCTCCTTATTTATGATTTCAAAAATCTCTGCGTAGTTGATTGTGTCGTCAACGTTGTCGCTTTCCAGTGCCTTGTCAAACAAGTATTTGGCCCGTACGCTCACGATGAACTCGCCGCCAGTGGCCCGTTCTTGCGGCAGGACGCCGTGCCTGGCGTGGAAGCGCAGCCTGTTGAGGCTGATGTAACTTGAGGAGAGTTTCATAATCATGGTTTTGGCTTACACCAACCCTTCCTTTCCCGGTTTGCCGGTGATTGCATTACGGATGAAAATGTGCTTAAAAAGACTGGTTTGACAAATATATAACCAGTGTTCCGTATTGCCTCTCCGGCATTCAGGGTATGGCAGGATTGGTGTAAGTCGGTTAGCTGTTATCCGCACCTTGAGGCCCCGCAGTTCTTGCATATCAGGCAACCTTCCTGATATACCAAGCTTTCATGTCCGCATACAGGGCATTTCTGGCCTTTTGCTTCAGTGCCGTCGGTTACGTATTTCTTGAGCGCACGCTCAACACCGTTCTTCCATGTGTTGATACTTTCGCTCTTGAGCTGGAGTGAGCTGACAAGTTTTATTACATGCTCGATAGGCATGCGGTAGCGTAATACGCCTGATATAAGCTTGGCGTAGTTCCAGTATTCAGGGTTGAACTTTTCGCTCAGGCCTTCTACCGTAGTCTTGTAACCACGCTTGTTCTCGAACTGGAAGTCGTAGCGGTGGCTGCCGTCTTCGTTCGTTTGCTTGATAACCTTGCCTTTGGTGACGGTCTTCGGTAATACGATACCTTCTTCGTCGTCTTGCAGACCGGTGAAAATCTCGTATGGATAGCCGTCAAGCAGACCTACGAAAGCGACCCATTTCTCCTTGTTGTTCTGGAAGCGTACCACGTCGCATTCAAGTTCCTTGGGCCTTACCTCTGTAACTTCGGGGTGGCGGCACGGCGGCAGCTGCTGTTGCGACAGGTCTGTGTCGCCGCTCTTCTTCTTTTTCTTGTCAACCGAAATCATCACGCCTGAACGTGACCCGTCGCGGTAAACGGTGCAGCCTTTGCAGCCTGACTTCCATGCTTCGATGTACAAGCGGTTGACGAGGGCTTCGTCAACGTTGTTCGGAAGATTGATAGTTACGCTGATACTGTGGTCGACCCATTTTTGTATCGCTCCTTGCATGCGCACCTTCATCAGCCAGTCTACATCGTTGGCTGTGGCTTTATAATAAGGTGATTTCGCTATCAGGTCGTCTATTTCTTCCTGGGTGTACCTCTTTTCCGTGTCAAAGCCGTTGACATTCATCCATTCGATGAACTTGCGGTGGTAAACGATGTATTCCTCGAACGAGTCGCCTACTTCGTCAACGAAGTCTACATGTACGTCGGCATCGTTGGGGTTGACCTTGCGGCGGCGTTTGTACACGGGCATGAACACTGGCTCAATGCCGCTTGTTGTCTGTGTCATGAGGCTTGTCGTACCGGTAGGAGCAATGGTTAGGCAGGCAATGTTGCGCCTTCCGTATTTTGCCATGTCCTCATAAAGTTGCGGGTCTGCTTCCTTTATGCGGTTGATGAAAGGATTGTTCTCTTCCCTTTTCGTGTCGTAGATGGCGAAAGCGCCGCGCTCTTGTGCCATCGTGACTGATGAGCGGTAGGCCGCGAGGGCAAGCGTCTTGTGTACTTCTACGGAAAAGTCGGTGGCCTCTTGTGTGCCGTAGCGCAGGCCCATGGCTGCTATCATGTCGCCCTCGGCCGTGATGCCCACGCCCGTGCGGCGCCCGAGTCCGCTCTTGTATTTGATCTTTTCCCACAGGTGGTATTCGGTGCTTTTTACCTCGTCGCTTTGTGGGTCGTTCTTGATTTTCTCCATTATGAGGTCGATTTTCTCGAGCTCCATGTCCACGATGTCGTCCATGATGCGTTGCGCAATGCCAACGTGTTTGCGGAACAGCTCGTAGTCGAAGTATGCCTTGTCAGTGAACGGGTTTACTACGTACGAGTAAAGGTTGATTGACAGCAGGCGGCAAGAGTCGTAGGGACAGAGCGGTATCTCTCCGCAGGGATTGGTTGACACGGTGCGGAATCCGAGGTCGGCGTAGCAGTCGGGTATGCTTTCGCGTATGATCGTGTCCCAGAACAATACTCCGGGCTCGGCGCTTTTCCATGCGTTGTGCACAATCTTCTCCCAAAGCTTGCGCGCGCTGATGGCGTTCTTGGTCTTCGGGTTGTTGCTGTAAATGGGGAATTGTTGTATGTATTCCCTGTCGTCGATGGCGCAGCGCATGAACTCGTCGTCTATCTTTACCGATACGTTGGCGCCGGTGATTTTGCCTTCGGTCATTTTCGCGTCGATGAAGGCCTCGCTGTCAGGGTGCTTTATGCTTACCGACAGCATTAGCGCTCCGCGCCTTCCGTCTTGCGCGACCTCGCGTGTTGAGTTGCTGTACCGCTCCATGAACGGTACCAATCCTGTCGACGTGAGTGCCGAATTGTTGACCGGTGAGCCTTTCGGGCGCAAGTGTGACAGGTCGTGGCCCACTCCTCCGCGGCGCTTCATCAGCTGCACCTGCTCTTCGTCTATGCGCATGATGGCGCCGTAAGAGTCGGCATCGCCGTCAAGGCCGATGACGAAACAGTTGGACAATGAGGCTACCTGATAGTTGTTGCCGATACCGGTCATCGGGCTGCCGGCTGGTACTATATACTTGAAGTGGTCGAGAAGTTCGAATACTTCTTCGGCGCTCAGGGGGTTTTTGTACTTCTTTTCAATTCTCGCCACCTCGTTGGCTATGCGCCAGTGCATGTCGGCGGGAGATTTCTCGAAGATGTTACCGTAGCTGTCTTTCAGCGCGTATTTGTTGACCCACACCCTTGCGGCGAGTTCGTCGCCGTCAAAATAGGCCAAGGAAGCACGGCATGCTTCTTCGAAGGAGTAAGTTTTTTTATTTTCCATTTATGACAGAGATGATTATTTTGTGCAAAACTACGAACATTTTTTGATATAAAGAAATACTTTTCGGATAATTTCAGAATAATTTTTCGACGTAAAGTTTTCCAAAAAAGAAAACTTTTATGCCTAAATTTTGCAACTTCTTGATAGATAGCACAATTGTCGATTTAGGTGAAAGTCAAGGTTCATTCGGCTTGAGCTTTATGCTTAATATTGATGGTTTTGCGTCACATTGTAATTGTGTCTCCGGTTTGTTGATAGCCGTTTGGCGGTTTCCTGAAAAACGCTCGCAGGCGCAGCCGTCGTGATTTTATGGCGTCCGTCATGGAATGGGGTAATTGGTCATGGCCGCATCCCCGGCCCTTGTCTTGGTTGGTTGCCGTACGTGTGTTTCCAACTCATGGCCTTTCGCGTTGCGATTTGCCGTCTTTTGCAGTCTGATTGACGGCCTTTTGGAGGACAAAAGGCCACGTATTGTAAAGCGCTTAATTATAATAAGGTTAACAATAAACAAACAACAGTAAAAACAAAGGTTATGGCAACAGTTAGAATCAAGTTCCGCCCATCGTCGGCGGAGGGCAAGGAGGGTGTGTTGTTTTTTCAAGTTATTCACCGCAGGACGGTAAGGATGGTCAACACGGGTTGCCATATACATCCTGGAGAGTGGGACGGCGTGGCCTCGTCCGTACGCAAGGTGGGTGACGGCAAGCGTCAGGCCTGGCTTGACGTGGTGGCGTACAGGCTGAAATGGGGCGTCGGGCAGTTAACGAGGATAATAGCCGCGAAGGAAGCGGAGAAGGCTGAATATTCCGTTGACGACGTTGTTGCTGAATACGGCAGGCTGCCCGAGTGCCAGACGTTTTTCGGCTTCGTGCGCGGCATGATAGTAAGCAAGACCATGGCAAGGAGGATAGGCACGGCAAAGACTTACAGCGACGCACTGTCAAGTTTCTCTTCTTTTCGCGGCGGTGCGGACATTACGTTCGACGCCTTGGACGGCGACATTATATCCCGATATGAGTCGTGGCTTAAAGCCAAAGGGCTGAAACGGAACACTTCGTCGTGCTATCTCAGGACGTTACGTACGCTTTACCTTAAGGCTGTGGACATGGGGCTGACATCCGACAATGATATATTCCGCCACGTCTTCACGGGGTTTGCCAAGACCACCAAACGGGCCTTGCCTGTTGAGGCGATAAAGGCAATAAGGATGGTAGAGCTGAAGGAAGGCTCGGCGCTTGCCTTTGCGCGCGACATATTCATGCTAAGCCTGTATCTTCAGGGCATGTCCTTCGTTGACATGGCATACCTGAAAAAGTCAGACATCAGGAACGGACTGCTGCAATACTCGCGCATGAAGACGGGGCAGACACTTTCGATAAGCTGGGAAAAGCCCATGCATGACATCGTGGAAACGTATTCATGCCTTACCGAAAACAGTCCGTACCTACTGCCTATAATAACGAAACTTGACGGTACGGAACGCCGGCAGTACGAAAAGGCTGAGCATAACGTCAACCGCAACTTGAAGAAAGTAGGCGAAATGGCCGGACTTCATATACCGCTAACAACTTACGTGGCCCGCCATTCATGGGCTTCGATAATGCGGGACATGGGCAACGACATATCCATAGTAAGCAAAGGACTGGGACACGAGGACATCAAGACGACCCAAATCTATCTCTCGACCATAGACACCGCAGTGGTCATGAAGGCCAACAGAAAACTGCTTGGCTGCATTTTGAAGTGAATCAGGCCTGTCACTTTCGTCCGTTTTCACCGTTCATGGAAACTGTTTGCAACGCAAATGGCAGTGTAAGTCCTGCCGTTTACGTAATATTTATAAAAATAAAAGAAGGCTTATGGTATGTTGTTAACTAACAACATACCATAAGCCTTCTTTCGTGCGCCTGATAGGAACACAAAAGATGAAATTGAATGTAAACGAATAAAAGTATATAAAAGTTACTTTATTGAATATTAGGTAATTATGTGGAATTTGTTAAAATATATTGCACGCCAAAATCACGCCAGTTTTCATTCAATTACATATATCACGCCAAAATCACGCCAATTTTTTTGTAAATAAAAAAGAAAACAGTACCTTTGCTCAAGAAAAATTAATTATGGTAAAATGGCACAAATTGATTTGAGATTGTCTACATTGCAACAGGCAAATGGTACGCATGAAATATTGATAAGATTCTATCAGGGAAGTAAATTTAATCTTAGGGCTAAAAGTGGTGTATCCATAGAGCCTGATTATTTTGAGTATACAATAAATTGGGCTAAAACATTGAAAGCAGGTATATCAATGCCGAAAAAAATGATTCGGACGTCGACGTTAAGTAATGCTACTAAAAAAGGATATGTGTTAAATGGAGCTGGGGATATCGTTATTAACGAACAAAGGGTTTTAAGTAATGCCGTAAAGAGGGAAATCCAGGAAAAACAAAACAAAATAAAGCTCCTTAAGGATTTCATTATGAAAAGTTATGAATCAGCGGATAAAACGGATGTTAAGGGCGATTGGCTTAAATTGGTCGTTGATAAATTTAATAATCCAAAGAAATATATTCATGCAGATACCATAAAGGAGCTGACGTTTTATTGTCAAGCGGAATTATATTTGACTCAAAAACAATTTAGTTACGACCATACTAAGGGATTCCGTGTACTTGTTCGTGCCGTAGCAAGATATGAAGGTTTCAGGAGGTACGAGGCATCATCAGTAGTTGAACGGCGTAATTTATCAAAGGTTTTGGCGGATGATGAAAAATTCAAATTTGACCCTGAAACTGTGACTCGTGACGATATTGAAGATTTTAGGGATTACTTGAGAAACGAAAAAGAACTATCCTCGAAATATAACCGATTATTTAAAGTAATGCTCGACAATTACCCCGCAAACATAAAAAGCGGTTATCATGAAATAGAGGGTAGAGGCGATAATGCCATCATCAAGCTTATGAAGAAGTTAAAAGCATTCTTCGGATGGTTATATGATACAGGCAGGATAACGAATAAACCTTTTGATGGGATTAAGATCGGTTCGGAAAAGTACGGTAAACCATATTATCTGACTAAAGAGGAGCGTAACAAGATTGAACAGACAAAAATGCCAACAGCGCACCTTGAAGTACAGAGGGATATATTCGTCTTTCATTGCTTCGTAGGTTGTAGGGTCAGTGATTTGCGAAAGTTAACCGAGCGTAATATCGTGAATGGTGTATTGTCATACACTCCGCATAAGACAAAGGATGACGGTACAACCTCGGTAGTAGCAAAAGTCCCGTTGCATCCAAAAGCCATGGAATTGATAAACAAATATAAAGGAAAAGATAAACAAGGACGGCTGTTCCCGTTCATTTCCGACCAAAAATATAATGATGCAATAAAACAAATATTTACGATAGCTGGAATAACTCGTAATGTTGAAGTCAGAAATGCGTTGACAGGTGAAATGGAGATTCGTCCGATAAACGAGCTTGCGAGCAGCCATATAGCCCGTAGGACATTTGTTGGTATAGCATACAAGCAAGTGGCAGACCCCAACATTATCGGTAAGATGTCCGGCCATGTTGAAGGAAGTAAAGCTTTTGTTCGTTACAGGGACATTGATGATGATATGCTTAAAGACGTGATAAACAAGATTGGTTGATTCTTATGTCTGGCTTTGAAAAAAATAATAATGATTTTGTTACTATGCTCAAATCTTGACCAATAATGAAACATGTATAAACATGTTGGAAATACGAAATGAATATTGTTTTAACGAGAAATGATGTCGATATAATTTTTATTTCGTATTTTTGTAACGCCATAAATAATGACTTCGAGTTATGGACAAAATAGAAATAAAAGGATATAAATCTTTTAAGGACTTGACACTTGACCTTCGTGCCATTAATATCCTCATTGGTTCGAATGGTTCAGGTAAAAGCAATTTTCTGTCTTTTTTCGAGTTCCTTAATAGAATTTACGAACATAAGCTTACCGAATACGTAGCCCTAAGTGGAGGAGTGGATAAATTTTTCTTTCAAGGGAGCAAAATTACTGATACTATAAGGGCAAGCATTAAGTTCCAGAACGATTCTTACTCATTTGAATTAAAAGAAGGCGATGGTAAGTTCGTATTCTCTAAAGAAGGTATAGGATATCAGAATAATTATTATGAAATCGGACATTTCAATAATGAAGCCTGCATCAAGTCGTATAATGATTTAGAGGAAGGGAATTATATAAAAAGTTATCTATCGGAAATAAAGAAATACCATTTTCATGATACAGGCAAAAGCTCTCCATTCACAAAGGAAAGCAACGTGGTTAATGATGTGTACTACCTTTATGAAAAGGGGGAAAATATTGCTGCTTTTTTGTATGGGATTCATAAAGATATGCCTATAGTTTACAATCGCATAATCAGAACCATTCAAAGTGTGGCTCCATATTTTAGTGATTTTTATTTTAATGTAAGCTCTTCCAATACAGTACGACTGCAATGGACAGACAAATATAGTTCAACTATATACGGTCCGATGGACTTGTCTGATGGAACTATACGATTTATAGCTTTAACAACATTGTTTTTGCAACCCAAATTGCCTAAAGTCATAATTATTGACGAACCTGAGTTGGGATTGCATCCTTTTGCCATACAGAAGTTGTCTGGTATGATAAAATCAGCGGCAGCAAAAAACACTCAAGTTATTATAGCAACGCAAAGTGCAGACCTTATTAGCAATTTTGATGCTGAGGATGTTATCACTGTCAACCAAGTTGGAGGCTGCTCAGTTATGAAAAGGCTCAATCAGGAAAATCTTGATGCATGGTTGGATGAATATACCCTTGGTGATTTGTGGAAACAAGATATTATAAAAGGAGGACAGCCTGTATGAAAAGATTAATAATCATTTGCGAAGGTCCTACCGAAAAAGAATTCTGTAAAGATGTTTTAAGCGAGCATTTCTTGGCTAAAGACATCAATCTTGAATGCCCTACCATAAAACATTCAAACGGAGGCATTGTTCCATGGAGTATATTAAAGAAGCAAATTATAAGGCATCTGAATGAGGGGGATTGTATAGTTTCTTTATTGATAGATTATTATCGTATTAGGGATTCATATAGCTTCCCAGGATGGATGGAAAGTAAGAAAATCACAAATTTATACGATAGGATGCACTTCCTATTCAACCGCATGTTACTTGACATAACTGAAGAATTACGCCCAAGATTTATCCCATATATTCAGTTGCATGAATTTGAAGCATTGTTGTTCAGTAACATCGCTATTTTCAAGGAAAATTTCACTAAAGATGAACTTGATTTTTCTGTGTTGGAAAAAGCTGTAAAAAGTGTAGATTCTCCAGAAGAAATTAATAACGGCCCCACGACAGCTCCATCAGAACGTTTGAAAAGTGCAGTTAAGGGTTATGATAAAGTCGTCTATGGTGCATGTTTAGCTTCAGATATCGGATTAAAGACCATTCGTGAAAAATGCGTATTGTTTAATGAATGGATAGAGAAATTGGGCGGCTAATAAAAACACTATAAAAATTGTGAGCTATTTGCATGTACTGTATCATGAAAAAATAAAAGAAGGACAGCCGTTTAGAGCCATCCTTCCCGTTCAGTGTTAAAATTGTTCGCTGCTTACTTCCTGTCCGTTTTCATACCAGTAAACGTTCAAGTTCTCTGTAGTCATCCACTGGCAATTATCCAGCCTGAAGCCGTATTTGTTCTCCAACGTTGACAAATATTCCTCGAAGTCGTTATATTGTTCGGATTCTTTTACCTCTTCGTCAGTCAGCCTGATTATGTTCAAGACACCGATACAGAAGTCGAGAATTATAACATACCTTGGTTCCATAGTCTTTCAATTCTTGTTAAGTGGATGTTAGTTGCCATTGGATAGAGCCGTTTCACCTTTCCATAGGCAGTCTGTTGGTTATTGGCGTTTACGTTGACATTTAGTTTTACGCCACCAATCATAATGTTAAAGTGGTATCTAATCATTTTTCAGTTGTTGTTTTAATGGTTTTTCTTGCTGTTATAACAAAAACAAGGATACGTAATTTTTGAGTTTCTGTAATATCACTCGTTGTCACATATCCCTGCATTTAAGAGTGTTCAGTCTTTCTGGTATTCAAGCATTTACCAAAATTTGAAGTTTTACAGAAGGTGATTTTTCATTTAATTGTTTTTCTCCTGTAATTGTAATTTTTGTAAAGACTCAAATATTCTATAATCATACCGCTTGTTTCCTTAGCCATTGTCTTACCTTGGTTTCATAATTTTCGCAATATTCCACGTTTTCGTCTATCACTGAAATGAGGTTGTCAAGATAAACGTTTTCTATGATTTTTTTGTTTCCTTGGTTTTCATCAGGAGTAAGGGTAATTGTAAATGTATCCGAGCCTTCATCATACTCGACTTTTACATATCCCGTCATCTTGAAGCCCTGTACATGAAACTCCGTGCCATTTTCCAATGTCCTAACCGAAGCGAAGCATATTCCCCAACTTAAAGGGATTACACTATGTTGGAATATTCGCCAAATGTATCTTGCCATTGAAGTATTGTTTTCTGTCGTGTTCATAATCTTTGTTGTCTTGTTTTTTGTTGTCTTGAATTTGATGTTTTGTTGATTAAAATTACACCGAATATCAGCCGAATTATAAAAGACCGTCAATCAGCTTGTAAAAGACCGTGTTTTGCATTCCAATAGGCCATGTATTGGAGCCTCATTTGCCGTCTTTTGGTTTGATATTTGTCTTTTATGGTTAATTGGTTGGTATTCAGCGACATAAGAGAGTATGATATTCAGTTAAGCGACATCCTCATTCCTTTCATAATAGAGTTCAGCCATCGCATCGTCACATATCATAGCGAAGTCGTCAAGTCCGAGTAAGGGGTATTCCTCGTGATAGAATGAATGAAGGTCGGCAGGTGTCAATGTAGGGTCTGAAATAAGCGAATCCCTTACCAGTTCATACATTTCCTCATACTGTTCCCACCATACCAACTGGCAGTCATAGCCTCTCATCATTCCCGGTTCATGAGGATATACCTTGTTGCAGCTTGTGATTATGTGCTCAATGAAGTCAAGGCATTTCATCAGGTCGTTCTTGTCGGTAAACTCGTTATCGGTATGTGGCTCATAATATCCGCATGAAACATTGATGCAGGAAACATTTAATCCGTTTTCCTTCAGCTGCTCAACGTCAGTCATCATCCCTTCTGTCGGTGTATAGCCAAACTTTTCAGGCGTTATGTCCTTTATGAAATCGTCCGAGCAAATGTCCATGAAGCCGATTTGGGTTATTACATCAGAATTACCCCTTCTGTCCGGCTGTATTACAAAGCGGCAGTCGTTAAAGAAATCCATGTTTGCCTTTGAGCTTCCGATGCAACCGACTTCCTCACCTACAAAGAATACCACCTTAATGCAATCGAACTTTAGCAAGCATTGAAGACATAGCCATACACCGTTTTTATCATCAGCACCCAGACCGCAAAAACTCCTTTCTTTGGGACTATAACCAAACAACAAGTCCTTTGTCTCAATTACCGTGAAGTCTGTAGGATGGTATTTCTGCACTTGGTCAAGATGAGCAACCATGCAGGGATAAGTATCTGATGTTCCCTTCGTCATGTAGATGTTCCCCGTGTTCCAGTCGAGGTCTATCTTCACGTTTTGTATGTTCCTGTCAACCCACTTGCAGACGAAGGAAATAATCTTGCCCTCGTATCCTGACTTTGAGTGGATTTTATAAAGCTGTTTTAATAATTTGAAATCCATAATCTTTACGCTTTTTGTTTTGTTGTTGAATTTGATTTTGATTTAACTTGAAGAGAGATTAAAGGAGGAAGCCAGGATATTCTTGTTTTGTTGTTTTTTCATCACAGTTTCCTCCCTTTTCAGTGTTATGCGGCCTTAAGTTCTATTTGACGATGTTCCGAGATATAACAATCCTCGGCTTTCTCCTTGCATCCTTCCGAGCAGTAGCAGTTCCCCGTCAACTCCGATTCATGGCCGTCATCCTTAACAAACCATTCGCCGCACCAAGGACAATGGTCAACGTCACTCTCGTGGTAGTACATTTCCTCCGAGTCTATCCAAACAAACTCTCCAAGGTCATCAACACTGCAACTGTACTCCCTTCCGTGGTACATTACAATCGTGGTATCAAAGTCTCCGTAGCATTCATGAAACTCGTCATAGCTTTCATCATCGTTCTCCTCATACCCGTCAATACTTCCGTCGATGGTGTCAAGTTCATAATCATAACCGCTCACCTCGTAGTTGTATGCTCTTCCTTCCGACATATCGTACCATTTGAAGCTGTCCTGGTATGAAAGGGTGTCCTCAGTGCCCAAGTCGCAGTCTATGTAGAATTTCTTGTCCTCCAACGAATTACCATATATGTCAACAAAGCTCCTTGAATGGTGGCAGTCATAACCTACTTGCTTGTATCCGTCTATGTAACCTCCTATTATCAATGCGTTCACCAAGGCACGTTTCAATACGTCGTCCTGGTTTGTGGAATATTGTCTTTCAGCAAGTCTCCAGATTTTGTTTGTTCCTTCCTCGTAGACCTTGTTGAAGATAACGCACCTCGCTATGATTTTTCCATGTTCGTTCTTCAAATAGGCGGCACTTGCATCAACTGAGTCACGGTAGAAATAGTGGTAGTCTTTGTCTGTCATGCAACTGTAGAAGTCTCCATCGCACTTGTTTGAATCGTAAATATCCCTGAAATTGTCATCCACGAATAAGCGGTTTTCCTTCGGTTGGGTTGAAAGGGAAAAAGCCTGCCAGTCCTGAACGAAGCATTCCTGCAAATAGATGATTACGCTTCCCGGTAATGTCTTTCCGAATGATGTTTCCATGATTAAATGGCGTATGAACTTTCCTGCCTTCATCTTGAACACCTTTCCTCCGTTGTCATGGTTGATATACCTTACAGCCCTTGAATCACCGTCTTCACATATCCCGTTGTACTTGTCTGTTTCATATTTGCCTGAACGGAAGGTATAGTTAATAAGGTTTACTTCATATTGTAAGCCATCATCCTCGCCTGAATCCATAATCTTCTCAAACATAATTTTCTTGAGGCCTGCCATGTTGGAGATGTTGAGAAGCGAGAAATTGTTGGTCCGTATTGCATCATGTAGTAGCTTCCTGTCCTTTATGAAGTCGAGCAGTATCCTGTTCCTTCTTGTTTTCTTCCCGTTGTCATGTTCGATTATTCCGAAGCGGCAGTTGAAGCCTTCGTATCCGTCGAAATTGTAGTATAACATAGTCGTTCTGTTTTTAATGGTTAAACTTGAAATTGGTAAAACGAAAAAAGGCAGGACACTCCACTATTCTTTTATTGTTCAGTGAAATGCCCCGCCCTTTGGTTTGGTTAGTGGGTTGTTCTTGTCTTTGCTTTGTCTTGTTTCTTTTTACTTTTGCATTCTTTGCTCTTTACAGTTAATCAGACAGCGATGAGAAGGCTGCCCGAAACGTTTGAAGTCCTCTCGTATGGTGAGTAGTCAAGCTCGGGATGGTCTGCCTTGAATTGGGTCGCGTTAAATGATAACCTTGTGGTCGGCAGTTTTCTCGTCAGCCTCATTGTTCCCGTGTCCCATGTTTTCACTCCCTTGCTTTCCATGTCTTCCAATATTTCGGACTTTAGAATTTTCAGTTTTTCCTCTACATCGTCCTTGGTCTGGATTAGTTGCCTGATGTAGTCCTCCTGCCTTCTGTATTTCTCCGGTATGGAATAAGGGTTTATGAATTGTTTTCCTTGCAGGTCTGTATCAAGAAGCTCCTTGCAGATGTCACTTGGTATCCTTTCTATTGGTAGGATGTTGCTTATGTGGTCGAATGTACCGTCCTGCTTGGGTTTGTTCCTAATATGGAGTATGAACAGATTACCGACCTTAGCTCCCTGGTTCTGTAGCTTGAAAAAATAGGCGTAGATTGATAGCTGCCACCTTGCCTTTTCCAACTTATCCGGTGTCATTGTTCCGTAAGTCTTGATGTCACCCAACGAAAAAGTATCATCCGAGCTTCTGTAAACCTTGTCTATGTTGCTTGCCCAGTTCTCCCCGTCCGTAACTGTGTATTCAGACCTTTCATGAACGAGGTTGTTTTCTTGGCACAGTCCGATGTAGTCCAATACCTCTTGTGTTCCGTCGTTTATCCAAGAGCTGTCGAATGCTTCAATTGACTCATGAACTTCAGTACCATACCTTGCAGCTTCTTTTAATGCTTCTTCGGGCACATTATTGAACTCATCTGGGAACAGTTGTCTTTGCAGCATCCCCGTTATTCCCGATAGCTGTCTATTTCCCAGCCAATACTCGTGACGCTCCTTATTGAAAAGAACGCCGCTGTCTTTCAATTCAATCCTTGTCGTTTTCATTTCTGTCGATTTTTAGTTATTGTTTTATTGTTTGATTTTTCATTATTCATTTTTAATTTAAATCTTATGCTGCTTTCAACTGGTTCTTTCTTTCAGTGAACAGTGCCTTTATCTCTGCGTTGCCCTCAACCTCATTTTGGTGCTGCCTGTAAAGGTTCATAAGGGAAGTGTTGTCATTGCATTGTGAAAGAGCAATTCTTATCCCTGAATACTTATCAGTTGGTTGTTGAGTTGTGGTCGGAGTAGTAACCGTTGCTCTTGTCCTTTTAGGCTGTTGTTTCCTTTGTAGATTGTTCTCAGCCACAAGGTTCTCTTCATTTGACAAATCTTCCCCGGCATAGACATAAAGTCCCAATCCGAACATGGCCAAGTTTTTAACCAGGCACCTCATTATCGCCTTGTTTATATCGAACATCGTAGCTGCCTGTACCGTTTTTTCTACGTAAGTCTTCTTATAGCTGTCGTAAACTTGGTAGGTGTATGGTTGTTCCTTCATCGCCTTGTTCTTAGCGTCCATTACAGGCAACCACATCTCGTAACTCTGTCCGTCAGCCGTAGCCTCTGTATAAACCATGATTCCTATGTTTGGATCGTTGAAATAAGGAAGATTTGTCGTCGGGTCTTTTATTATCCTGTATTCGGCGTTTGGATAAGCCCTCTTGAATTCAGCCCAAGCATTTGCCCAACTAAGGTAGCTTAACTTGTCGTTCTCCCGTCTTTCAAGTTTGTCCGAGAGGTCGAGTGAATAAAGGGCGTCGAACATTGCTTTCCTTCTATCTTCCTCTGTCGCGTCCTTCGGTAATGTCGGTCTTTCAAATCTTTTTTTTACCATTGTCTTGTCGTTTTAAGTTGTGAATAATAATGTTGTTGATTTAAGTTGATGTTAAGTCGAACCAAACAAAAAAAGGAGGGACACATGTTTTACTTTCATTTGATTGTGTATCTCTCCTTGTAATTGATTTTGTTTAGCCGTTCCTTAGCTTATGAACCAGGAATAGCCCTCAGTGTCATCCCCATTTATCGCCTTCTGTATACCTATTGCAAAGTCGGTGCAGTTCTGGTTCCTCTCAAGCCATTTGTCAATATAGCTTTGTTTCACCGCCTCGTTTCCCAACTGCATAAGGTTCCAGCAGGTAAAGTCGTCACCGCTTGTTATTCCGAAGTCAGGGTTGGTGACATAGTTCCTTACCATTGCATTGACAGCCGTATCTCCAACAATAAGCTGCGGCAGTTTTCTCTGTTCGTTCATGGGTAATGCTTGGTAAAGCCTCATTCTACCTATAATCTTACAAAACAGCTCCTCGGATATGCTTGTCGATTTGAGGTTTTGAAGGACTTGCAATGTATTTTCCATCCCCGGCTCGAAACCACCGAATAACTCAAAGGTCTTTTGCATTATATCAGCCTCGGTCAAACATTCAATAGTTCCCGAATAACCGTCACAGGTCAGCATTAAATTTGAACATACCCTTACTTGCCAGCCTACGAACACCTTGAACTTCATCGCCGACTTCCTGCTGTATAACTTGTCCTCGTTGTACGCCCTCACTCCTCCTACACAAAGATGAACTGTCTGACCGTTGATGGTTCTCGTTAAATTTACCACATGACAACAGAAAGCCATCCTTTGATAAAATACGGTCTTTTCCCTTTCCGTAAGTTCGTATGCTTTCTTGTGCTGGGCAGATGGAATACGGCCAATAATCGGATGTGAAACCCTTAATTCGACAGGCGTAAGCTCACCGAATATATTGCTTGCCACTTTTGTTACTGCCCCGATGAAGTTTTGGTGGCTGATGGTCAATGAATTATCGCTGAATGTAGGTATGATGTTCCTTTCGGTCAGTTCTTCAAGCGATATAGCCTGTGTGTTACTCTCGATGAAGTTAGGATGATTTTTACCTTTTGCTTCACAGGCATTTGTTATAACCTCACCTTCAAATGGCATGGTTATCGTCTGTTGGTTGTTGTTTGTCTTCATTTTACTTGTGTTTTTGATTGTTGTTTACCCGATGTTGAAGAAATAAAGGACCGGACTTTTTGGCATTTTGATTGTTGTCGCCTTGTTGTCCGGTCGATTTGCAGCTGTGTCATTGATTGAAACTATACTGCACGATGTCTTGTTCTTCTTTGTCTTTTCCATGTTACGATGATTTAAAAGATGAAAAACTAAGGAGGCTCTCGCGATTCAATAAGTTTCACGATTACCCCCTGTAATTTCTTTATTCCCTTCAAGAGCGTAGCAAGCCCCTCAAGGAAATTAATCAGAACGTCGAGGTCTTTTTCCTTAAGCACTCTCAACGCTGTTTGTTTCCGCTACCGAATCCAATGAAGCGGTAGTTTTCTTGTTTCTGTACTTGCCAATAAGATTTCTGCTCAAGTCAATGGCCTCGATTAAAGTTACGGTCACTACTAAAACTTTGTAACCTGTCCTTAAAATGTTCCTGATTTCCATAATTGTCTGTTGTTTAAAATGATTAATAATGTTGTTTTCCTAATACACAATTAAGGCTTTCAGGGTTTCTCAGACGGAAGAAAATCAAGAAAAGTGAAAGGGTGAAAAAGTGAAAAGGTGAAATGAAGGTGAGAGGGTGAGAAGGTGAGAATATAAAAGGTAAAGTGAAGATAGTGAACGATATTATTTTACAAGATGGCAAAAGTTGTGTTCATGGATATTTGCCAACGTAGTTCCTCTAGTGATACAATGGATAACAATTTTTTACTCTGAGATAATTCCTCTATATAGGAAACCTGGTATTTTCAGTGGGATTTTTTGTTATTTCACTAGCAACACCCCCGGTAGAAAGTATCCACAAGCAGCACAAGAATAATTAAGAAAAATAAAAAAGCCGAAACACCATGCTCTCCACACAATGTCCCGACCTCTGCTTTAGGTTCCACGTACTTCCAAAAATCTACACATGAGGTAAAAGCTGGTCATACGCTTCGTCACCAAGGCCTTTAAACTGACAACTTTTTCTTGGTTGCCTTTTCCACAGATTCTTCATAGTGGTGTCTCTTGCCTGATTGTTGCTCAGCCCATAGATCTATTTTCTTTTTGTTTTCTACAGACTGAACTAAAATCCGAACCAACCATTTTTATAAGCTGTCGGATAAGGGTGATATTTGTCGTATCGTAATCCCTCATTATTAAGGCTTTGGATGCTTTTCGTACTGACACATTATAAAAGACGGCAAACCACATTTTGAATGAAGGGGCTTGTTGTCATTCAAATAATTTGTTTACATTTCCTTTATTTTAGGAAACAATATTTGTTTTTGTCACCCAAACAGGGAAACATGAACCATGTAAAGAGCAAATCACCCGAACAAATCACTATGGCTGCCGGTGTCTATAAGTATTAGCAACAATTCGTCATCCTTTTGCTCCCATACAAGTAACCAGTCAGGAGTTATATGGCACTCCCAGCAATCCTTATATGCGCCTTTTAACTTGTGGGGATGATATTTAGCCGGAAGACTGCCGTTTTCAGACAAGATTGTAATGACTTCCCGGAATTTGCCCTCGTCACATCCACGCTTTAAGCACTTCTTGAATGAGCGTTTAAAGAGATTGGAATATCTTATCGTATAACTCATTCCTTAAGGCTTTTCATCAGTACGTCGATGTCGTCAGTTTCAAACAGTTTGTCCTCATGCGCTGCTTTTATGGCTTTATCCAAGCGGCATACAGTCTGGGTCTTTTGTTTCTTGGCTGTCCAACCGAACTTTCTGACCAACGACTTGAACAAACTCTTGTCGCTTTCAGGAATATTCAGATAATATGTTAAGTTTGGTTCCATAATCTTGCATTTTTCTACAAATTTACACATTTGGATTGAAAGTACAAAACAAAATCCCTGAAAAGGACGGATTAGCCGGTAAGGGACATATTCGGATTATTTTGGAGACTTCAATTCGTCTGTTGTCTGAACGACTATGAACGGGTTAGGGAACAGATTGTAAAAAGACGGTTAATCATATTGTAAAACACGGCACATTGAACGGTAAAAGGTGGTCTATTACAAATTAAAACATGGCCTTTTGTAAGTTAGAAGATAAGCACCTGAACATCAATAAGTTACCAATACAACGTCACCCCAAGTCATAAAACGCGCCTGACAGACCTTCAATGCCTAACTTGTGAAAAGGATGAAGGTTGAACATCGGGCGGTATAATATGTCATTCAAAGCAATAAAACGCACTTCCCAAACCCTCAAAACCTAACTTGTGGATTAGAGGTTGAACATGGAACGGCGTAAAAGGTCATCGAAAGGCTACAAAACGCTCCTACAAAACCTCCAAATCCTAACTAATGAAAATACATCTGTAAACTTTATGAAGATGTTAATATATAACTTGTTTAAAACACTTTCCGATGAAGTACAGTATTCGGAAAGTCGTCTGGATTGTGTTTCTCCGGATGTAAACGTAAACAAAGCAAACACTGTGATAGTTCCCGACAAGTTCAAAAAGGATATTGAAGCCCTTGAGGATTATACAGGCAGGAAACTTGAAAGCGGACTCTGCATTAAGGTTGACTTGTCCGAATTGTTGACTGTAATACCGAGGGAGAGGAAAAGGACTGATGCCTATAATACACTTGTCCAATACCTGAAGGACGAATTCGGGATAGACTTGATTATTAACTCTAAAAAGCAGAAAGGAGGCAATTATGAAAAATGAGGAAGTAAGGGATGGCAGAAGAATACGTAAACATTTTGCCACATCGACCAAGATAAGTGAGGATGGCCTGTTGGTGGAGAAGGAATTTATAGACCATGATGACGGAAACAAACTAAAGACCTACAACCCGAAAATCAAGGTGGACGAAAAAGGCCTCAGGTATATAGAGAACAAGAATTTAGGGAGGGTCTACATTCAGGATTTGGTTGCTGATTGTTTCTGTGCCCCTAAACCTGATGACGGCAATTATTATGTTTTGGTTCACAAGGATGGCAACTTACAAAATGACCACTATAAAAACCTTGAATGGAGGCTTGCAACTTCGGCCTATCCACAAACTACGGCTACAACAGCGGGTAAGGTAAAGTTGACTGATGGCCTTGAAGTAAGAAGTAACGGAACGATATACCAGAACGGAAAGGAATTGGAGGTAGGGACTGCAATCGGTGACAGGGATATTGATATGATTGTTCCTATTGAGCCTTTTGTTGAGTATGAGAGGAAAAACAGTTGGGGCAGGTACGAGAGGAAAAGAATTAGTGTTGACAAGCTAATGGATATAGCTAGGTACGTGAATGAAAATAAAGACCGTTTCGAGCATCCTGTAATACTCCACAGGGATAATGACTGGCTCAACTTCGACTCCGACAACCTTGAATGGACAGACTATAACGACCCGAGATACAAGGAATATTATAACAGGACGGTTGACGAGAAGAACAGACTTGGACGTGAATGGAACGGTGAAAAGTGGGACTATATGGAAAAACAACCACAATACCAACACATCTAAAGCCCCCGGAATTTGGATTTTGGCAATTATATAAGGATTTGATATTTGGTTTTACTTGGTTTGATTGATTTGTTCTTGACGGGATAACATTGGAAAACACAGGAGAATTGATGTTGGCATTTGATTATTCCCCGACACTCTTTTTGACAGGATAAGGCTTGGTGCTCTTTTTAATCACGGTAATCAATATGGTGGTTTTAAGGACTACTGAACCTTATCCTTTAACTACAGAAATAACTAACAATAAAACAGAAAATAAAAATAGAAATAACCATTAAAAACGAAACAGCGATGAAAAAATATAACGATAAAGCAACAAGGATAATAATGAACAACGGTAACAGTATGGAGGTAAAGTACAAGTCGGAGTTGTTGGAGCAGATAAGACAGGACTTCGAGATAATGGAGAATGAATCGTCGGACATTGACCCCGGATTTTTCACTGAGGATGATGTCTGGTCTTTGTATGAGTTCCTTTTAATGAGGCACCGGGACGATTGGTATGTAATTGACGATATGGAGGATGAAGAGGATGAAGAATGCCATGAAACCGAAGATTCCTATTATGAAGAAGAGGAGGAGTATTTTTATGAGGAGGAACATACTGTCGGTGATGAAGACGATTACGAAGATTAAAATGATTTGTGAATATGAAGGAGCTGTTTAATATAAGTCCGCATTCTACCGGAGACGGATTTACCATGGACTTGAAGACGGGTGTTGTTGATGTCCCCGATGAAAATGGTGGCTATATAATCTCTACTTCCATGGGCGCAGGAAAGACAGAGTCAATTAAAAGCCTGATAAGACATAAATATGACATGGGTATTCTTTATTGTGTCGATACGAAAGAAGAACTCAAGAAAATGTATTGTTGGATTATTGACGAGCTGGTGAAAGATAAATCCTGCGGTCTGAACTATAATGACGTGATGATTGTTTCGAGCGATAAGGATTTCCAATACCAGCTTTCTTTATACAGGGACAATCCGGAAATGTTGATGTACAAGAAGGTCATACTGATTACCCATGTACGCTTCTGGACAGACTTGATTAACTATTTCCTTATTTATAGCCCTGACAAGAATGAAGAGGTAAGACCATTCGACGGTGATTTTGCAAAGTTGATGTCGAGGGGTGACTTGAGGAGGTATGTTGTATTTGACGAGACACCCACTTTTATCAAGCCTTTCGTTGAGTTTGACAGAAGCATATTGGGAGTGTTCAGCAAGATGGACGGTGAAGGAAAGATAACCTGTATAGACAAGGATGGAATATCGGCATTTTACGACAGGTTCATCAGGAATACCAAACTCGATTTCTTCAACGACACATACAAGATAAACAGGATAAAGAGGGATGTTGTTCTTGGCCTTGTCCCGAAGTATTATGATTCATGGATGGTAGATGAAGGACAAAAGGTTGGCATTACTTTTAACCCGGTAGATATTTGCCCTGACAATGTTGATATAAAGACTCACGTGCTTATTTTCGAGGGAGCCGGTAATATTCTCTTCAAGGGTTCTTCATGTTTCAAATTATTGGATGTAAAGGAGAAATACAATACCATTACGGAGTTTAAGCAGGTGGAGTTCGGGTTGAAAAGGAACAGGTTGGACAATAATAAATTCAGTTCTTTTCTTGATGATGTCGCAAAACTTATTGACAAACCCTCTCTTGTTGTCTGTTGGAAGGATGTTAATGGTAATGACGAAGGACCTGGTATATCATCTTATGCCGAAAGGGTTAGGAATGGATTGTTGGAACGAGGGTTGAGTGAAGATACTTTTTCTGTTACTTATTATGGGGCGTCGGATAATAAAAGCACCAACCAATACCGAGATATGAAACAAATAATACTATGCGGTGACTGGAGTTTGCCTAATACCGAAGCTGCAAAAATAAGGAAGGCATACGGGACAAAGGCTGATTCACAAGACCTTAAGATGTGGTATTTTGCCCAGCTTATAACAAGGATAGGCATAAGGAAACATATCAAGGGAGATAGATATACTGTCTTTTATACCGCGGATTTTGACATTACTTTCATAAACAGGCTGGATTCGTATTTCAACAAGAACAAGTTAATACCGATAAGCCCAGTGATACATGAAGACTGGAAGGTGAAACTAGACGGCATGAAAATCAGGAGTAACATCAAAAGTGAAATCATAACCTTGGCCGGAAGTGATGACAAGATGCAACAAGCCATAGTCCAAGGAAAAGAATTCAGGAAAGAGGTTACGTTCGAGCTTCTTGATATGTTGGGAATAAAGAGGAGCCGGAATGAAAAGGATAAGTACAAGGCTCTGATAAACGTCCTTAAAAGCATCAGGATATTGCTTGACATTGTACCCGAAACAAGATGAACCAATGCCGGAATATATAGTAGCCGCTGTCTTCATTTGTTGGTTAATCCTGTCTTAATATCATGGTCTTAAGTTTAAAACAATAAGTAAAAGACCCCCGATTTTTCGACCCTCATGTTAATTATATAGAGAAGTAAAAAAAAGGGGGGATAATATTGTTGTAAAAAGGGTAATACAAGGGGATAATAAGGGGATATAAAAGGATTATTAAAGAGTTAATCAATAGACCTGCTTCGCGGTAATCGACAGTGGTGAAGTGGAGGTGATAAAACAAAAAGAAAAATCCTCCTCTCTCTACCACTGTTTTGGGACGAAGTACCCTCTTTTCCTTTATTCCTTTTATTATCCTTTTAAAACCACAATATATAACAGGGAATGAAGTAGCAGCTGGATTGAAAAATATTATCGTTGTATTGTAATTGTATTTGTTGTTAGTTTATGATTTGATTTTGTAAGGTTGGATAAGTAAAAAAGTATCATCAATGTTCAATCAGTAAAATAACAAAACTGAAAATAAATACGATAACAAAAATAATTACAACAAAACATGAAACATAAAATAACCTGACAAAACTCTTAACTTAACGCCATTATTGAAAACTTGTCTTGTGGTTTAGATTGGGTTTTATCTTGTTGGGTTTGGTTTTTGTTCGGTTAAGTAAAATAAATAAGTTGGTCAGGAATATTACAAGGACAGATAAGTTGGTTGATTTGTTTTATTGGTTGAAAGATTAATTGGTTTGTTGTTCTATCTATATTGGTTGAAATAATAAAAGTTGTATCAGTGTAAAGCAATGTTGTATCGTAAGTGTAAGGTTGAGATAATGATAAAATGCAAAATATACTCCAACTTCAAAAACAACAAAAATACTGAATAATACAACAAACAATTCAACACTAACACCATAACTTACAATCCAACAAGAATAATATGCCTGATAAAATACTGCTTGTTGATAAAACCGATTAAATAAGTGACAAGTAAAAAATCTGGTAAACAAAAATCGAATAAATTAAAAATCACAATGAATAAAACTGCAACAAGTAAAAATATCACGGTCAAAAAACTTATCATTAAAAAACATCGGCAAAAATAATGAAGTAAAAATCGTGGCTAAACAAAACAACAATAAAATCTATCGTGGCTAAAATTAAAAGCAAAGTCAAAAACAATGATTAAATGATGTGACCAATAAAAAAATCAAGACAAAAAATTAATCGTAGCAAAATGAAATCAGAATCAAGAAAATACAAGAAAAATATGGCTGAACAAAACACTAAAATAACGTAACGGCTCTAAAATAAAAAAGCAAAGTCAAAAATAGAACAATAAACAACAGCAAAATCAAAAACAAAAATAATATGGCTGAAAATAACCGAAAATAAAAGCTGCAATAATATAAAATAACGTGGCAAAAACAATGATGAAAAACGAGAACGGGGATAACCACTCACTCTACCTCACTGAACAAAAATGATTAAAGTAAAAAAGTTCGGAGTTGGTTTCATTAGGGCATAACATCACGAAAAACAAAAAATAAATAAGTAGTCTGATGAAAAATTGTGGAGTGAAAAATGGTGATGTTCTAAGTTTGATGTTGCTGTTGTTAGAGTCTTATTTGTTTTGTTGTGATTGTTGTTAGTGGTGAGAGGAAAAATGTAAAATATTGGTAGTGTAAAAGATATGTGAAATTTGATGCTGCTAATTATTGGTCTTGAATTGATGTCCTTAAATGTAAAATTGTGCATCGTTGTTTTCTGCTTTTGTTTTTGTCAAGTATGTTATGGTGAAAGAGGAAAAGTCAATGGTGAGTTAAGGGCAAGATTTCAAGGTGCTACTTCTCGATATATCTACTAATTATACAAAGGGACAAAAATATTATCAAACAAGAATGATAGCTACCCGCCTTTTTCCAATACACCTGTTAATATTATAGAGAACAAGAAAAAAGCGGGTAATAATTGTAAAATAAAGGAAATACAAAAGTGAACAATAAAGTTAAGAACAAACCTACTTCGTGGTAAAAAGAGTGGTGATAGATGGAGGAAAATATAAAAGGTGAATCAATGGGGTAAATCTGGTGGAACAAAAAAATAAAATCAACACTACTCTCTCACCACTGTCTTTAAGGGACGAAGGACCTATCTCTTTACTTCTTTTATCACCACTTTATATCCAACAAAATCAAAGAATACAATACAAGGGATAACAACACATTATACAGTTTAGCACCCTCATTGAAAAACAGTATCAAGAAAAAATGATAAAAGATACAACAATCAATGAGCAGCTGAATAAAATTAATCAAAAACAAAAAGTAATTGTGGCTTATGTCCTTTATCCTTGTTCAATGTATCGGATGTATCAAGTAAAAAATAATTCAACAAAAGATAACCAAACAAAAATAAAGAACAAAATGATGGAACCAATAAACAACAGACCTCCTTGATAGTAAAAAAATATGTTGCTGAATTTATCCCTTGGTTTTAATGGCAACGAAAAATAAAAACACTATCAAGAATACAATAAAAATAAAAAACAAGGAAAAGAAATATCAAAAAGAGATTACGCCCGAAAAACAACTTGGTATACCTCTCTGATAAAACTAAAATTTAAATATCAAGAAAGATGGAAACAAATATACAAATAAAAAATACCGTCAGCTTCTATAATAATGCCGAAGATTCAAAAAGCAAGAGATATATAAGCATTGACTACGTACTTCTTGAAATGGTGGCAAAAGACGAGCAATTAAAACGACAGACGGAAATTGTAAGAAACCAGCTTGATGAAGATATGTTCAAGGAGGAGAAAAAGAAACTCCCGATGATTGCCCCTTCAGGTGTTTTCACTTACAGGAACGACAATATTGACAACCTCCGGGAATACTCAAACATCATGGTTCTTGACTTCGATAAATTTCCCAAACATGAAACAGCAAATGAATTCAAGCAAAAACTGGTTCAATATGCCGACCGACTTCATATTTATGCTGTATGGTTTTCTCCAAGCAATAAGGGAGTTAAGGTTGCTATGCTCCATGACAATACTAACCCGGAATACCATTACAACTTATTCATGCAGATAAAGTTCAAGTTATATCCCAATACGGAACAATTTGACATGAAATGCGGAAACCTTAGCCGTACCTGTTTCCTGAGTTATGACCCCGATGTTTGGCTTAATCCCGATAGAAGGAATTTGGCACCATTCCATTTTGTTTACGACCCTCAATACCCCAACATTCCGCCAAGAGATTACGGCACAAAAGGATATTCAAGCAAGGAGTTCAAGCATACCGACGAAGAGATAAGGCAGAACGAACTTTTCCAGGCACAATGGAAGGACAAGCAGCTGATGAACTATGCCGACAAACACTGGAGAAAAATCTACCCTGATTCATACAAGGACGGGAACAGGCACCAGTCTATACTTTCAAGGGCCAAGTGGTTGTGTCTTTATGGCGTGTTATTCGATGATGCGGTAAATTATCTAAAGTCCACGTTCGGAAGGCATGGAATAGACGAGAAGGATATAGAGGCGATGGCTATAAACAACTACAACTCAAACCGTAATAATTTCGGGAGCAAAAGGAATGAGATATACAAACGAAGGAATAACGGAATGAATTACAACAGGAACCGATGGAATGCTACAAGGAATTAAGACGGATATAAAGTAAACGTGGCCAAATCTTCCTGAAAACAAGAACCACTCCAAACCGTACTGATAAAAAAGTGTGGCAAGGAGGGGATATTTTTTTATTATTTCATTTTAAAAGTGAAATTATTTACCGTTGTTTTCTCTATTTTAGGAAATAATCTGTATATTTGTCACCTAAAACAGGAAAACATGAGAAAGGACGTTATAAAATCGCTTATAGCCCTAAGACAGAATGATATTCCGTTCGAAGTGATTGAACGTGACGTGGAATTGCCAATAAACCGCAAGAAGATAATAACCGTGCCAGGAGTAAGACGTTGCGGTAAGTCCACAATGATGGAGATAGCAATAAACAATCTTGTCAAAGAGGGAGTACCCAAACGGAACATACTATGGATAGGGTTCGATGATGAGCGCCTTTTCAATATGTCTTCCGATGAGCTGGACGATGTGATAGTGTCTTACATGGAGATGTTTCCCGATGTACCGATAAAGGACGCCTATATGTTTTTTGACGAAATCCAGCTTATAAAAGGCTGGGAATATTTTGTCCTGCGTGTCTACAAGTCATACTGCAAGAACATTTACGTCTGTGGAAGCAACGCCGCCATGCTTTCAAGCGAACTCGGTTCAGCCCTTAGGGGATATCCTTTGGAATATGAGGCTTACCCGTTATCCTTCAACGAATTCTGCCGTTTCAAGGGGATTGCCACCGATGCATACCTTGAACAGGACAAGGCACGATTAAAGAACGCCTTTGAAGAATACAACCGGGCAAGCGCGTTCCCGGAGATAGTCCTCACCCTTTCAAGGTCGGAACAGCTGAAATTGCTCCATGGCTACTTTGACACGATGATTCTGCGTGACCTTGCCGAGCATTACAATATAACGAATACGGGAGTTGTAAGATATTTCGTCAAACGCATCATGGCAAACCTTACGAAGCCTACATCGATAAACGCAATCTACAACGACATCAAGTCGCAGGGACTGAAGGTCAGCAAGGACGACCTGTACCTCTGGGCCGACTACGCCTGCAACGTTTTCATGTTTGTCAGGGTGCCACGTTACAGCCGCTCGATAGTGAAGGAACATAGGTCGCTTGACAAGTTTTACTGCATCGACAACGGGCTTCGCAGTGCCGTGCTAATGCCACAGAGTAACGATAACGGCAAGAACCTTGAGAATACTGTATTTATGGAGCTTTACCGCCGCCGTATGCCTTCTGACAAAATCTCGTATTACCAGGAAAAAGCCGAGTGTGATTTCGTAATCCAGCGTGAAGACAGTGTAATGCAGTTAATCCAAGTTACATGGAGCATGGTTGACGACGAAACCTGTAAACGTGAAATAAAAGGGTTACTTGAAGCATCGTCAGTCACTGGTTGCGACAACCTGTTGATTATAACCGATGACGAAGAAAAAAGTATAGAGGTTGACGGGAAAAAAGTAAACGTCGTTCCTGCATGGAAATGGCTGCTTAATAAAGGCAACATTTAACGGGGATTTAATGACGGCCTTGATTGCTGACAAAACATCACTAATTGAAATAAAGCAAAAAGGGATTGCCATATAGACAACCCCATCATCAGTTCCTTTTAGAGTGCAGTATGCAAGCTATTATTTTTTATTATCCAGCAACATGAACTTGTGATAAAATAAATGCTCAATGATGACCTTAATACGTTTTTGGTGGTATATACTGTTGGAAAAACTCGGACTTAGGCGTTCTTCTCCCTCCTCACGTTCAAAAGGAAAAGGGGATTGCCGATAACATAGCGTCTCCACATTCTTCGAGGCTCTTTTATTAAACGATAAAGCCACTCCAACGAATGTTCCTGCCACCAACGAGGAGCACGTTTGTATGTCCCTGCAAAGAAATCGAACACCGCCCCGATTGTCCCTACATGGCAGTGGATATTTAGCTCATTCCAATGCGAGTAAGTCCACTTCTCCTGCTTCGGTGCAGTCATTCCAATCCAAAGCAAATCGGGGTCGGCATCGTTGATGGATTTTATGATAGCCGTGTTGTCTTCATCTGTAAACTCAGGCTTGTAAGGCGGTGAATATGTTACGACTTCAATATTCGGATAAACAGTCTTGGCTTTTTCCACAATCAGGGACAACACTTTCGGCGAACTGCCCATGAACATACACCGTCCGCCTTTTTCGTTAAGCCGATTCATCTCGAACTCGAACAAGTCCCAACCTGCAACACGCTCCTTAGGTTGCGACTTACACTTCAGCCATTTGCAAGCCTTTACAATGCTTGCCCCGTCAGGTATCAGGTAGTCACCGTTCTTCAAGGCATCGGCAAACAAATCGTCATTCTGTGCCGTATTGAAAGAGTGGGCGTTTATCGTGTTTATCAATTTCTTGCCTTGTGGAATGTCCTTCAAGGCCCCCTTCGATTCTATTAAAGTCAACTCTCCAAGTCTAATCATTGTTAAAAAAGTTATATATAATATGTAGAATCTCTTTTCTCCATAAATTGAAACCTGTTTTATTTTTGTTTCACTATAGTAAAACTTATGTAAGCGATAGCCCAGGACTTGTTGTTAAAATGTGTTTGTTCTTATCGCAAATATTGTCAAAGCGCTCTTTAATTTTTTTTGCAGGAACTCCTGCAACTATTGAATATGGCTCTGTATCATGGGTAACAATGCTTCCAGCTGCAACAATTGTTCCATTTCCAATTTTTACACCACTCATTATTATTGAACCATAACCAATCCATACATCATTGCCTATGTGTGTAATATCTCCAATACCACGCCAATTATAGTCTTTATCCCTAATCTGTGATGCCAATCTTACAGGAACCCCAACTTGTTGGAAATTATGATCATAACGTCCCACAATCCCTACATTATTAGCAATTATAACATTATCACCTATAATGCAGTTTGTTTCAATAATGGAATATTTGCCAATATAAAAATTGTTTCCTATTTCAATTTTATCTCTTCCCCATATAAATACACCTCTTCCACAATGAAAATTCTTACCAATTTTATATTTACGCCAAATCACTTTTTTATAAAATAAATCGCGTACTTTTTTTATCAATTTTACAAGAAACATAATTTTTTGATTTAAGATTATAAAGATCAAAATGTAATTGATTTTTTATTAAAAATCCTCATAATTGCAGTTCTAAATTTACCGTAAATTCTGTAACGAATTGACCAATACTTTACTGCTTCACTCATAATTTTTTCATCAGGTTCCAATCTTTGAGGAACAACAAAGATTCCATCATGCAGCTCTTCAAAATCAATTTTATATCGATTATAAACATTACAATGAGTTGATTCTGCAATAAAACCGTCATTCCGAACTAATGAGCGGATGGGGCAAACCGCATAACGATGCTGTTTAAACATAGAATAATTGAATCTGATATACCAGGAATTATTTTTACCCTCCATGTATTTTTTTAGCATACCATATAAATCGCTACCTCTTTTACAGAAATCTCGTTGCTGTTTCCTGTTTGTTTTCAAAGAATTAAAGTCTTTAACATCCCAATCAATCGTCAGCCAGCGATCTTTCCAAGTGCCCCAAGTCCACGAATGAGCACGCTCGCTTATATAAGCATCAAATGGATAATTGTTTATTTTTTTTAACTTGCAGCTATATCCACTAACTTGCATTATTCTTTTATCTTCCTCATACAAATCCAACATTTGATTCATAAATTTCAAAAAGCTATATGACAAATACAAATCATCTTCAATTACTATAACTTTCCCATATTCATTTATGACTTTAGTTGTTCCTTCAATGATAGATCTTGCCAATCCTTTATTCATATTAGAAAAGTAATAACGTATCGATTTAAAGCCATCTACATTTTTTACGTACTCTTGTACAGCTATCACCTTTCCTTTGTCTTCAGGTCTATTTGACCTTGGCCCATCAACAAATATGAACAAATCACTATTTATAGACTCTTTATTCGATTTTAATGAGTTTATGGTATTTTTCAAAACCGTTAGTCTGTTGAATGCAAATATTATTATTGGAGCAAATGTTTTCATAAAAAGTCAATAATAAAAATTATTGTTTTTTTATTTTTACCCACACAATAGGAAAAAAACATCTTAAATAAATTGTAACATAATGGAATAAAGCTATTAGCACACCATAATGTTTTTTCTCAAAATAATATGTCTCTTTCGGCGGCATTCCGTTCGGGCGGTGGAGAGCTTTCCATCTCTGTCTGAAGGGCACGGCGGGGTCACACCACTTGTCGAGCGACTCGTGCAAATCACATTCACCAAGAATTTCACCTACTTGATATATTTTAATACCATTACGCTTTGCACGCATTCCATAATCAAAATCACCTTTACTATGTGTAAAATAATAATCTAAATTACCTAATTTTTGAAATACACTTTTTGGTACAAGAACAATATTCCCATTAAAATATGAAACTTCGGTCAATTCCCCATTAGGTTTAGGAATACTTCTATCATCAAGCCTGCCACCATATGTAAGTTGTTTGTGATCGCATGATTGAGTCGCACCTACTATTATGGCTTTATTGTCTTTTTCATATGACGATTTTAATAATTTATCTATCATATTTGAATATACAAACGTATCGTCATTCAGCCAAAGATAAAAGTCGTAGTCCGTTTTCGCTGCTTCTTGCCATGCGACAAACATTCCTCTATTCCAAAATAAATTTCCATTGCCTTTCACAATATGTATTTGGGGAAATTCTTTCTTCACTGCTTCTGGTGTCCCATCAGTACATCCATCATCTGTGAGAAAAACATCTATTCCATATTCTTCTGAAGTACATTGATTGTATAGCCTATATAGGCTTCTCAATGTTGTTGCTTTGCGATTAAAAACAGTTATTAGTATTGCAATATTTTTCATTTGTTTGCATCATATATTTGAAAAGGTATAGTATAGCCGTCATTTATTCTTTTATTGAAATATTTTTTGTGGGATTGTGGCTCATCCTCAAACCACGAATAATAAGGGTATATAAATAACATGTTTTCTTTATCAAAATAGCGTTGAAAATTAAGAATATTCGATCCTATAGTAAATAATATTATACAGGTTGTGAATATTAGAACATTTTTTTGGGATATACGAACAATTATTATAGATAGAGACATATCTATCAATATAATAATAAAAAATATCAGTCGCATAAAATCGCCTATATATGGAGCTAGAAGCATTATTAAAATTCCAAAATAAATGGCCCCTTTAAAAGGTATACTAAAATTATATCTTTTATGCCCCCAAATTATAAGTGCATAGTAAATAATAAGATAATAATTAACATTAAAGAAACGTATTAATTCATTACTTTCAACATGGCTACCAGCGTTTTCTAATGCTTCCTGAAAACGCAACAAACCTTTTATGTTTGATAGTGGAGTATAATTAAATGCGACAAAAATCATGACGGCAAAAATTATCATTGTATATAAGAACTTTCGCCGACTACGAGAATTAGTCCAATTTATATTCCAAAATACAGGTAAAATAATTAACGCCACAGATGAAAAATGCATCAATCCACAAATTGCTATTATTAATATATATTTTATATATTGCCTATTCTCAAGATATTTTAGTCCAAATGCTAAAAATATTGCCACAGCATAAGCTTGCCGCATAAAAGTACATTCTATGTGAAAAAACTGGTCTATTGATAGAAAAAAAAGCAATAGAACAACAAAGGGATAATGACAATATCGTTTGACAACCTTAAATATCCCAACATTTAAAATCCACGACAATAAAAGTTGAAGAAATACAAAACTTCCCAAAAGTGATTTTATGACAAAACATAATAAAACCCATCCCATATCATAACGATAACAGGTCAATTTGTCCCATGTAGCATTTTCCCATGTAGGCAACAAATCCCAAAAGATACGGAATTGATACGTATCACCGCCTATACCATGACGTAATCCAGCTAATAAGAAAAATATCCAAAATACAGTTTTGAAATGTATGTCTTTATTGTGTTTTGTCCCTTTTATATCATGTTCAATCGCATAATAAAAAAGTAAAACAATAATACATAAATAAATCATAGAATAAATAATAGTCGTGAAATATTTTAGTTAAATGGGAAATCTGCAATATTTTTATCTAATACAATTGTAAAAAGTATATTCTTTTGCTGTAATTTATAAATACAAAATATTTACAACGCTTTTTGATATTTAGATATTTTTATTTAGACATAACGTATATAAATCTTAACATTATATTAAAAATAATGATGCGCCAAATATAATTTATTAAATATTTGTTCATTCCTTTTCCCTATTATTGTTGCGGGATTACCACGAACAATGTAACATGCTGGAATATCACCAAACATAACTGCGCCAGAAGAAATAATTACGCCATCTCCGATAGTTGCTCCTGGAGCAATCGTAACATTGCATCCAATCCAAACACAATTACCTATGGATACTGGACGTAATATTACTTTTTTATCATAAGGTATTAAATCCTCCGAATGCCAATTATGGTTATGACTATAAATGGTTAAACCTTTACCAATATGACAATGATGGCCTATTTTTACCCCCCCAACGCATTTATATAACAATTACCATTTATTACTGTTTTATATCAGATTTCAAGTTTCTGGGGATGAATAATTCTAAAATTTTTATTATATTCAGGACCAATAATTATATTATGGGCATTAGCATTTTTAAATATATGTTTGTTGTAAATGCTGTTTAACTTTCTTGTTATTTTTGATATAAACATAATTATTATTTTGATAGTAAACTTTTTATTTCCGATATATTCTTAGGGTAATATATTGTACCATGATTATTGAGCCTGTTTTCTAAAAAAGAGTGCCAGTTATTTTTTGTTTTTAGATTAATCGGCTTAAAATAATCTAATAATGAAATAGCTATTTTCCCTGCATGTGCAGCCTCTACTAATAATGTACTTTCATATCCAATGAAAACATTGAAATTATTAATAATAAGGTTGCCTGGTATAAACGAAGGTACCTGTTTTAATGTAGACTCTTTTCCAAACAATGATGAAAACCTAGGATGACATTTTGATATAATATTTTCAGCATTTAATGAATTTATAATACGATTAACACCTTCTGTATATTCTTCCATAGAAACATAATGGCAATCAACTACTGTTCCCGTTAATAGTACATAATTAGCTCTTATATCAAGTTTATTTAATAAATTAGCAATACTTTGTTCTATTAAAACATTATCAATATTTATTGATATTTCTTGCGCTCCTATTTTTTCAAAAAATTTTTTTGGTAAAGATGGTTTAACACCGCCCCCTAAGTCAAGAACATCCATATTTATTCCCCAAAAAAGATATTGCTTGATTTTTGTTTTAACAGCTTTAAATAAATTTGCTTTTGGATACGGTAATGTATCAAACACTTTACAATAAAATATGGGTATATGTTTTGATATTTTTTTTAGGAACCAATTTATCAATTCTCCTACTTCTGCATGAAAAAAAATTATTTTTGTTATATCGTATTTATAAAATTGTGACATTATCCTTTTTTTACAACTAATAATGTCAAACTTATCATTAGGGCCATATTTATAGAAAAATACGTTGTCAAGATTTATATGTAAAAAAAACTCTTCAATACTAGCGACATCACTTAGAACAAGGAAATGACATGATGATTCATTTAGTATCTTACTGAGGACGTAGGGAACAAACATATTAGAATTACACACTAATGCAATAACTTTTATTTTAGTATTTTGTTCACAAATTCTCTTACGCATCCGTTCCCTCCATTTGCATTCATGATACATATTCCTAATATATTTTTTATTGTGTTACAAGCGTCAGCTGGACACGCTTTCATGCCAACAGCTTCCAGTAAATCAATGCAATTCACGTCATCACCTATATAGGCGACTTCATCTAATGAAATTCCAAGTTTTCCGCATATTTCTTTAGCAACAGCCAATTTTCCGCCATCCCGTTTTCCTTGATACAAAAAGTCAACATTCAGTTTCTTGGCTCTATTTTCTACAATCTTGGTATTTTCAGATGTAATAATGCCCGTCTTTATGCCTGCTTCACGGAGTATCTGGAATCCCATACCGTCACGAGTATTGAACTTCTTCAGTTCATCACCGTTTTCTGAATAATACATTCCTCCATCCGTTAATGTACCGTCAACATCGCATAGGAATAGTTTTATATTGCGTTTTACATCTTTTCTTTTCGAGAGGACATGTTTACGCATAAGGTTCTCCAATACTATCCAGTCGTCAGGCTCGTCTATTTCCGTTGCCGTATATTCCGGCATTACATAAATACCAATATGCCCATTGAGACGGTTGCCTGATTCAAGGATGTTTCCAACCTTATTAATGTAGAAGGCTCCGTTCTCCATCAACATTCCTGAAAAGTTCTGTCTGCGTGGACGATTGCGGTAATCATAATTCATGCTTGTCCCGTCTTCATTCCAAAAGAAGCGGTAATTCCGGACACAAGTAAGAATTGAATCATATTCGCCTTTATTGTACATATCCAGTGCTTCCGTAAAATGCTCTGTTTCTGTCAATGGCGATGTAGCCTGTACCAGCATAAATATGTCTTCTTTATTAAGTTCTGATTTATGGATGTATTCCAGCATTGCGCTTTCCGTTGTGGCTGTATCGCAAGCGTTCTCTGCCGAGCGTCTGTATATTTTTGTTTTTTTATAATGCATTGAAGTTACAACTTCTTCTATCTTGTCCGAATCAGTTGCAACAATAATCTCGTCAACCGTAGCACACCGTTCCAAAGCCTCGATGTTCCAGCATACTAAAGGCTTTCCACAAAACGGCTTGATATTCTTAAGGGGAATGGATTTACTCCCTCCTCTTACTGGTATAAATGCTATTATCATAAATTTTTCAAATTTTGACGGTTAATCGTTTAGTGGCAATCTGCGTAAATATAATACTCATTAATATTGCAATAGCCGATACTGCATAATACAATAATTCATTATTAGTGAACAACTTTTTTAAAATAATGATTGGAATCACGTGCCAAAGATATATTCTCAAAGAATTGCGCCCCCAAAATTCTAGTATTTTCCCATGGAACATACCACGTTGCATTATAGGTAAAATACCTAATAGGCATAATACTAAGCAAATAGGGATTTCTAAATAAGTTCTGGCAAATAACATTGAGGAGTTGATAAACGTATATATACATACAATCGTTGAAATACAAACAATTATTATTACCCCCCCCGATATGTTAATTTTAGCTAAATGTATTCTACAAAATATGCCTATTAAGAGAAATAACATCAAATAGCAACTAAACGCAGGACTTGCAGCGAATTCCGTATTGGAAATATTATAAAACAGAAAAGCAAGTGAAAAAAGCAATATATACCGCACTTTCTCATCTTTTACGATACGATATGTTACCCATAAAGCCGATGTCATCACAAATAAAGCTGGGATAAACCATAAATGATAAAAAGGTCTATATATGTAATGAATAACATCCATAATGTTAAATCCATCATGCAATGCGTAGATAGTATATATTAACCATGCAATCGAATATTCCATCAACATACGTTTCCAATATTTGAAAAAAACATCTTTGTACTTTATTTTTGCCAATCTCTCCATATTAAGCAAATAGCCGCTTACAAAGAAAAAAGCTGGCATATGGAAAAAGTAGATTACATATCGAAAGATGTTTTCGTCCAGTGTACCAAGAAGAATATGACCTACAACAACTAAAAAGATAAGAATGCCTTTTATTGCGTCTATACTTCTGTTGCGTTCCACTACCATTTCACTTGATTCCTCTTCAGCTTATTCCTTTGGACTTTCTCTATATCCAATATATCCTCTTGCTTGTAAGTCAGGGCTTTTGCCACGGCACGACAGTCACGTGCCAGCTTACGAACTCCGTCAGGTTCCAATGATGCAGCATGGTCGGTGCCTTTCCATGTACGGTCAAGGGTATAATGGCGTTCTATCCATTCTGCACCAAGTGCTACTGCCGCTGAGTCTACAGCTATACCCAAATGATGTCCCGAAAAACCGATAGATTTCACCCTATCGGCATACAGTTCTCGAAGGCGTGTTATCTCCAAAAGGCAAATATCTTCAAACGGGACGGGATAACCTGAAGTGCAGTCATATATGACCAAATCTTTGTTACGTCCTTTTGACTCGAAGAAGTTGATAATCTTTTCCTCTTCGTCACGAGTGGTCATGCCGAATGACAAGTGTATTTCTCCATCGAAATTATCACACAAATACTCTAACAGGGCTTTGTTCAAATTACATGCAGACGGGACTTTTATCAACTTGGGATGCAAGGTGCAGATTTCCTTTGCCGAAGTCAGGTCCCAGACTGAAGTTGAATATTCGACGCCAAACTCATTGCACCATTCCTGTAGCTGGCGGTGCTGTTCAAGGTTAAATTCCAAGAATTCCCTGTGCTCGCCGTAGGTCTTGCCATACGAGTTTTCAGGATGCGGATGTGGTGCGTTGTATTCTTCGGGCGTTAATAATTCCTTAACGCAACGTTTCTGGAACTTGACTACATCCACCTTGCAATAAGTAGCGGCTGTCATTATCATCTCTTTTGCGATTGCCATGTCACCTTTGTGGTTGCAACCGATTTCAGCAATAATTTTTGGTGCTTTCATTTATGTAATATTTTTGATTTAATAAATTCCAAAATAAAGGCCTTTTCGTAACGGTCAAGTCCTATCGTCCAAATGACAATCATTGAGAAAACGATGCTGATACAAATTGTCATCAGGATTCTTACCAAGGATGGCTGGAACATGGAAGAAAAGCTGTAAACCGACAGCAATACAATCACGTACACTCCCACATCCGGTAATAGCACCCTTTTTGAATAGGCTCTTAAGTCCAAGCCGATTGCGTTTCTGGCATTCCACAAAATTGAGAATACATACAATATGGAAAGCAGGACGGAAATGATATAAGGAGTTACAGGGTTATCTGAGTTCAGCCTTAATGATATATAAGAAATAGGAATGTTAAGTAACAGGATGATACTGGAATGAATCTGATACCTTTTTATTTTATTTGCAGCCTGGTATGCACCAATTACTTGGTTAGACAGCGTTTCAATTACAATTGCAAGAATCATAAGCCTTGCTATATTACCTGTATACGGAGGCACATTATGCAACCATAAACCTAAAACCTTGTCTATTTCAATAAATGCCGGTATACTTATAAGCATAATAAGGTAGAACGCCAATTTACTGCTTTTGAATACGAGATTCCACATATCCTCCTCATTGCCTGAGGCATAAAGTTTTGTTATTTGCGGACGTGTTGCCGTATAGACATTATTTATGAATTGTGTCAAGACGCCGTTTATCTGTTGGGCTATAGAATGGGCAGCATTAAGCATGGGACCGAAGAACAGGTTTATGACAATATTAAGCCCCTGCTGCCTTGATATTAAGGCCACCGAACCAATCATGTTCCAACAGGAATAAGCAAGCAGCTCTTTACCTTGGTACAAGGTCGTAGAAAAATAATAGTACCGGCATTCTTCAAAGTTTTTCCTACAATAGACTTGGTATATAACCCTAACGGTAACCGCAATGAAAAAGACGAACAATCCATAAGCGATCAACCTGTCAGACAGGACATATTGCAAGGCTATTGCGGCTCCAAGTTTAAGCAAACATTCCAATATGCTGACATATGCGTACAATGACATCCTTTCATGGGCAATCACCGTGGCGTTATATGGGATAGATACAAGATTTACCAAGAAAGCCAACAGGGAGAGTTGGAATATCCAGTTGGCCGCATACATTCTATCGGTCGGAATGTTCATCTTAAAGTTCAAGAACCAATATCCTACGATTTCCAGCAAAACAGCGGTGACTATCGCCAATATTATGTATATGGAAACAGTTGAGTCAAAAACTTTTTTTAGTTTTTCCTTATCTCCTCGTCCTAATTCGAAAGCGATAAACCTTTGTGATCCGGAAGCCAAAGAACCTCCAATGAAGGAAAACATCGTGACAATTCCACCAACAACGTTATATATTCCGTAATCTTCAACTCCAAGTTCCTTCAATACAATAGGTACGGTATATAATTGTACAAATATAAGAAGAAACATCCTGACATAGAGCAGCAATGTATTCTTTGCAATACGCTTATTGTCGACGGAACGATTTGTCATAGGAATACGTCCTATTAAGGCATATTCACCTGCTTTTCAAGTGATATGTCTAAAATAAAATTTAGTATCATTAATGTTTATAGCTTGTCCTCTCTTATGTCAATGGTTAAAGGCATAAGATTTAATCTCATCACACTGTCGCAATTGTTTTTATCTACCAATAATAATGAACATCATTATGGTAAAATCTGGATACTTTCACTTGCAGGATAAGTAAACCTTTAGTATACAACCGCTATAAATCTTCACTACTGTACATAACCGGATAGTTCTATGTTAACAGCGTAAAGATAATCACAGACATTCTATAGGCACTACACCTGCTTTGTACACCTACAGATTACTTTATAAAACTACTCTAAGATTTATTACGACCAAGCCACTCCCATGCTTTTGATGGAAGCCAACCTTGGTATGTCATATTTGTAATTTCAACTATGAACAATAAATCATTGTTATCCATATGTCTACGAATGATATCGTTGCATTCCTTGACTGACATTTCAGTACATATTATCCAAACAGACTCCATATAATGCCACCATTTGTTGGTCGTAGAGCAACCTTTTATTGTTTCATGTAATGAATTATAATCTTTGTCAGATTTTAAGTCGTATGTAATAAGTATCAGCATTATTCATCAATTTTTAAGTTCTTAAATTCGTTTTCGCTAATTATAGAAAAACTAAAATGTTCAGGTTCCAAATTCAAGTCGTCGCTATCCCAAAAAAATTTCATGTATGCTATAACAGTTTCTGTCTTGGCTGAATAAAACTTGATTGGAACAATGTATGTACCCTTATTTAAAATTATTGTTTTTCCTTCTCCAACTATGAAAGCCTTATAAAATTGTCTTTGATGTCCTGTACCGTCAAGTGTTCTTGGATTGTCTATCTGTTGTATTGAAAAAATGTCAAAATAATATTCTAGATGTGGAGCTATTTGTCTAGGGTAGCCACCATTGTAATCTTTAATTTGTTTGGGAGTGAATCCTGTCTTCACATAACGACCATCACCACTAAGACAATAATAGTTACTAATAATAAGTGATGTATGATTTGCGGTTATATTACCACAATTTGTAACTTTTATCCTTAATCTGACTTCATTGTCTATGTCTTGACCTTGATAGTTTTCTGTTATTTTTTCAACATAAGGAGTTTTTCTACCGCAAGAAATCTTAATCTTGGGCTTATTCAATTTATTCCTTATAAAATTACCAAATAAAGCAACAATAACAGCTCCGACAGTACCACAAGCAGAAATCCATTGAGGTATTATTTCATGCCAGACGTTTACTTCACTATTCATATTTTATTACAATTTACTAATCCCTCCTGAAAATATCCCTCGTATAAACCTTATCCTTCACATCATCCAGACAGGAATCGTATCTGTTTGCAATGATGGCGTGGCTCTGTTGTTTGAAAGTATCGAGGTTATTTACCACCTTGCTGCCGAAAAATGTACTGCCGTCTTCAAGCGTGGGTTCGTAGATAATTACTTCAGCTCCTTTTGCCTTGATTCGTTTCATTACGCCTTGAATTGAAGACTGTCGAAAGTTATCAGAGTTTGATTTCATTGTCAAGCGATAAACTCCAATGACACACTTCTTTTCCTCTGACGGATTGAAGTCGCCACGGTTGTAATAATCATAATAACCGGCTTTGTGGAGAACACGGTCTGCGATAAAGTCCTTCCTTGTCCTATTGCTTTCTACTATTGCCTGGATTAAGTTTTCAGGTACATCGGCATAGTTAGCAAGAAGCTGTTTTGTGTCTTTAGGCAAGCAGTAACCACCATAACCAAAGCTCGGGTTATTGTAATGTGTTCCGATACGTGGGTCAAGACAAACACCATTGATTATAGCCTGTGTGTCAAGTCCCTTCATTTCAGCGTATGTGTCAAGCTCGTTAAAGTAGGAAACACGTAAGGCGAGATAGGTGTTGGCAAAGAGTTTCACAGCTTCAGCCTCGGTCGTTCCCATAAACAATGTATCAATATTTTCCTTGATAGCTCCTTCCTGTAACAATGCGGCAAATTCATGGGCTGCCTTATCCAAACGTTCATCACCTTCAGGACGACCAACTATTATACGGCTTGGGTAAAGATTATCATACAGGGCCTTGCTTTCACGGAGAAATTCGGGTGAGAAAATGATGTTGTCGGTATCCATCTTCTTCCTTATCATTTCAGTATAGCCGACAGGTATGGTGCTCTTGATAACCATTATTGCATTAGGATTGACACTCTTGACCAACTCGATAACCTCTTCAACATGACTCGTGTCAAAATAGTTCTTCACCGGGTCGTAATTGGTCGGTGCTGCAATGACAACGAAATCCGCGTCAGAATATGCTTTTGCCCCGTCTGTTGTTGCTGTCAGGTTCAGGTCTTTTTCTGCCAAGTATTTCTCGATATAGTCATCCTGTATTGGCGACTTACGTTGGTTTATCTGGTCTACTTTTTCGGGGATTACGTCTACAGCCGTTACACGGTGATGCTGGCTTAAGAGGGTTGCGATACTTAGACCTACATATCCTGTTCCGGCTATTGCAATTTTTATGTCCTTGTTCATTGAGGTTTATTTATAATGGTTTTTATTTTACAATTCCTTTCTCAAGATATTCCGCAAGGTTTGTCTTCACTTGTTCTGAAGCACGTTCCACTGCCACTTTCTCCATGTCGCTGTCTACCATAATCTTGACCAATTCTTCAAAAGATGTCTTTTCAGGGTTCCAGCCGAGTTCTTTCTTTGCCTTTGTCGGGTCGCCCCAAAGGTTTACGACATCTGTCGGGCGGTAAAAATCAGGAGATACTTCAACAAGCACACGGCCAGTAGCCTTGTCTATGCCTTTCTCGTTTTCGCCTACACCTTGGAACTCAAGCTCTATGCCGACATTCTTGAATGCAAGGTAACAGAACTCACGTACAGAATGCTGGACGCCTGTTGCAATGACAAAATCTTCCGGCGTGTCATGCTGGAGTATAAGCCACATACATTCTACATAATCCTTGGCGTATCCCCAGTCACGGAGGGAGGAAAGGTTGCCAAGATACAGCTTATCCTGTTTCCCCTGTTTAATACGTGCCGCGGCAAGCGTTATCTTACGTGTCACGAATGTCTCGCCGCGACGCTCGCTTTCATGGTTGAACAATATGCCCGAGCAACAGAACATGCCGTAAGCCTCACGGTATTCCTTTACAATCCAAAAACCGTATTGTTTTGCGACCGCGTACGGGCTGTAAGGGTGGAACGGCGTGTTCTCATTCTGCGGCACTTCCTCAACCTTGCCATAAAGCTCCGAGGTTGATGCCTGGTATATCCTGCAAGTCTTTGCCAATCCTAACTGTCGTACCGCTTCCAAAACACGTAGTACCCCTGTAGCATCGACATCGCAAGTAAATTCCGGGACATCGAAACTTACCTGCACGTGGCTTTGTGCCGCAAGGTTGTATATCTCGTCCGGACGTACTTCGCCAATTACGCCGAGTATGCTCATTGAATCGCCAAGATCTGCATAATGGAGATGGAAATTAGGCAATCCCTCAAGGTGGGCTATACGCTCACGGTAGTCAACCGAAGAACGGCGTATCGTTCCATGTACGTCGTAACCTTTTTCCAACAACAACTCTGCCAGGTATGAACCGTCCTGGCCCGTAACACCTGTAATTAAAGCCTTTTTCATTTTTATGTTTTTGGATGTATGTCTATATTGCACAACCGATGGTCATAAACCTGCAATCGGCAAGTGCTTTTAACTCATGCCTCTCATTGCAATCTACCGTTATGAAATCATTCTCCGTACATTGGTAAATTGCGCCATTTATCTTGATTTGCAAATTTCCACTGATAATGAAGAAACATTCCACCATATCCGGATGGCAATGTTCCTCTGCCGTTTCTCCATGTTTAAGTTGGGTTATGGCTATCTGTGTTATTTTGATGTTTGTTTCCTCATCTGACAACAATACCTGTTTCAGCCCACAGGAATGTGAAGTTGGCACTTGATGTATTGATGAAAGATGCTTGATTAACATGATAAATGTTTCCTTACGGTTCCATTGTGTCAGGAACGTAAATATATTTTATTAGCCTTCTTCAGTAATCATCTTACATCCTTTTGAGCTTACGTTTTGAAGGCAAACTTACGGCTTGTAAAAAACATTCCTCGGTAAGCCTATTGTTTGGGGCCGGGAGAATGTTGGGGAGCAAGCCAATTCAGGAAGTCAAGAATGTTAGGTTCGTCAGTATAGAAGCCGTTGATGTCCTTTTCGAATTCACCGTAAAGGTCTTGATAGAGGGTGTATCTCTTTCCGAAGGTTGTGGTGAAATACTCGTGCTTTGAGCTTTCTTCCTCGTCCTCGTATATGCTGCTCCAGAAAACGTCACCGTCCCATAAATCGAATTCCGAGGCATCCAACCATACTACAGGACCATTTATGTATGTTTTCCCGAGGTATGTAACAAGCTGGCCGACAAAACACATATCCTCAATCTTCTTCTTTGAAACTCGGACAGGGAATATGACATCAAGGGTGGTGTTGTCCTTTTTCATTATCGTCACAGTCCTTCCGTCATCCATGCTTTCCAACGGCAGGTAAGAATCCAATGGTAGTGGCTGGACAGTTTTCAGGTTTTCAATCACATCCTTTCCGTCTTCATCCATTTTGAAACTCTCGGCAATCCTTGAAAGCAATGTAACTCCTTCCTTGTCATGCCAATTGAAAGCCAAATCGGATTCAAGCATTTCTTTTGCCTTAACTTTATCACCACCAACAAGTTCCAGAAATGCGTTTTTTCTGAATTGGAGGTTGGGATATATTCTCTTTACTGTCTTGTCCTGAATGGCGAAATACAAAGCCACATCCTTCAAGCGTTGGAAATCACCAGACAAGACACATTCCTTAATCCATTGTTTCAGGCTGCTTTCGGGTGCATCGGCTACGGCTTGGGTGAAGGCATTATAAAGAAGGTTAGTGTCTTTCGTTGATATATCCAACTTGTCACACCAATAAAACGCCATGTTACCCAAACTCCTGTAAATTACGCTGTAAAAGGAATCTATATCCACTGACGCTGTATTTTCGACAAGCATAACCAATTGGAGCAGGTAGTATTCGTTCATATTCCCGGCACTTCCTTTTGCGATGTCATGGAATTGCTTGTAGACACCGTAATAAAAAGCCACATCACCATCTACATTCATGGTCGGGTGATGAAGTTTCTGCCACCTTTTCTTGAATATGTCTTCAGAAGTTATGGTTATATTTGAAGATTGGTTATTATGCCGCTTTTTCACTGTCTTGCCTCCTTAACTTCATTTTTCCCTTTTCACGTCCTCACCTTTCCACCTTTTTTATATATGCAGCCAAACAGTCCTAAGATACCTTCTCCAGACAGCAAGATGGGTAGTGGTGTTTATTTCAGTGCAGATATTAGTGCAGGTATTTATGAGTTCGTCCTTTGCTCCATCAATGCCGGCTTCTGATGTTACAGTTATTGCCATTGCGTTGAGAGTATCTTTACCGACCTTGAAATCCTTTACCGCTTTTACATTTGATTTTTCGTTGGTAAGGATATTATATAAGGTAGGGGCGTAATTGTGGAACGACTCTATCAGCTTTTCATTGCTTACTTCTCTTTCAGGATTTTCAGGGTTGTTCGTCGCTTGTATTTTTATTCCTTTCACCAATTTCTCGTTTGCCTTTCCTGCCGTCATAAAGTATTCGTCCAAGAAATAATCCCAGTTAGCAAAAAGAGTGAAATTATCGTTCTCCTTGTCTTGTATTATCCAAATGTGGGCATAATAAGTAGTCGTAACCGTTTCCTCTTTTTCCTTACTTGGATAATATACCTGCTCCGTTATATCTACTTTCCTTATTATCTCGGTGAAGTTGGTATGTTTAAGTTCAGCCTCGTCTTGACCTTCATTCATTTCAGCACCGGGAGTAGGGGTGAGGAATGGCCTGACTATGAGCTTTTCCCAGTTGGCTTTCACATAACCTGGATTGTCTTTCTCGTAACGGATTAAGTTCAATATCAGTTCGGCGTTCTTCGTATCAAGTTTAGCAAACCTTTGGCTTAACTCTTTGTGCCCTTTATTATACAAACTTTTGCAAAAATCAACCAATGAGGGCTTTATTGTAAGTTCTTCGATAAATTCATAGAGCATAGGAAGCGTCTTGTCCCCATAGCCGCAACCTTGTATCATTCCTATCAACAAATCAACAGCCCTTTCCTTGATTGTCCCTAATGTCTGCTTATCACCCTCGGCATTGTGAACCCTTACTACGTGAAAGTTCCAGATATTAGGTATTGATACAGCCCTGTCAAGTCCTTTCAAATGATATACAAGCCTTTTGTCTCTCCTGAACTTGGTGATGTATCCTTCAGTTCCTGCAAGTGGCCCGTCGATGACTTTTACAATGTCGTTCGGCTCGTTTGTCTTGGGGTTGAATGCATAGTCGGTGTAAGGCCGTTCAAGGGGAATTGCTGTGTCTGGGTAGTTCTCATTGTAATCCTTGAGTTGTCTCATCTGGTCTTCAGGAATTACGCTCATCGACGCTTTCTTTCCGTTTTCCGTCTTTCTTTCGTACTGAATGAACTCCTCCATTGAATACCGTCCGAGAAATTCCGACAATGCTTTTTGTGTAGCCAAGACGAATACAAAACCTGAAAAAAGGGGCCCTTTCTTCATTTCCTTACCTAAACCGACATCTACGGTAGTACGGTCAGGGGCGTATATTTCAAGTATGTTGCTGTTCTCCGCCTTGTATTTCTCCAGAAGTTCCACGGTAGCTTTTTCCCGGTGGGGCCTTGTACGGACAATATACCAGCGGAAATCTACGTTGTTAAGCTTGTCCTTCATGAAAGCGAGGAAAGTAAGGTCGGAGTTTAATATATGAAACCGTAGTCAAAGGTCTTGCGGAAAGCACGTTCTCCACGTTCCCTTCATGACAACCGCATGAAAGTTCCCAAATACCTTTTCAAGATGAATGACAGTGTAAAGCGTCCTGTTCCCATTGGGCTTTATCGCATTATCTTTCAGGCGTAACGGAGGGTATCCCGGACGAAACTCAGCGGCGATTACCTACCGTTGTTATGTGGCGTGACGAACAAAGCATTGCAGGCTTCATTTTTCTCATTTCCATACCACAAAATTCCTTGTTGTTTCCTTAATTTAGTTCTTGTTCCTATGGAGGATATATCACCGTTGCATAAGTATGAAGCGGTGTTTTGCTGTAAAGTGTTTAATATCAACACGTTAGTTTATGGCTTGTTGGTTTTTAGTCAAACAATGTGCGTTTTAGTCCAACACAAAAGAAAATTTTTCATCAAAAAAGTCCTCCGAAAGTGCCGTAAATCCGCTGTTTTTCGTAACTTTGCAGGCAAGTGGAGGTTTTATACTTATGAAACCTCCACGTTAGTAAAACATTTCCAACCGTTTTTTCACTTCAAAATCCTGCCGAGAAACCGCTTGTTGGCCCTCGTTACAACAGCTGTGTCTATAGTGGAGAGGTATATTTGCGTTGTCTTGATGTCCTCGTGTCCCAATCCTTTGCTCACCACGGTTATATCGTTTCCCATGTCCCTCATTATCGAAGCCCAGGAATGCCTTGCCACGTAGGTAGTAAGCGGAATATGAAGCCCTGCCATTTCCCCGATTTTCTTCAGGTTTCGGTTGACGTTGTGCTCCGCTTTTTCATATTGCTTCCTCTCCATACCATCCTGTTTGGTTATGATGGGCAATAAATAAGGTGTGTCTTTCGTAAGATGTGAGTAAGCGTCCACAATCTCCTGCATCGGCTTTTCCCAGCTTATTGTGAGTGTCTGTCCCGACTTCTTGCGTGAGTATTGCAACTGCCCGTTCCTTATGTCGGATTTCTTCAGGTAGGCAATATCAACGAAAGCCATCCCCTGCAAGTACAAGCTCAACATGAACATATCACGGGCAAAAGCAAGGGCAGGATTGTTTTCCAGATTGAGTTTCCTTATTGCCTTTATCGCGTCGATTGATATGGCACGCTTGGTTGTAGTTGCGAAGCCCGTGAACACATGTCTGAAAATATCCCTGTCATCGGTCAATCCCATATCTACAGCTTTCAAGTACAAGGTTTTAAATGTTCTAAGGTAGCACGAAGATGAGTTCCTTTTCAGCCCCTTATTCTTCATCCATGCCTCGTATTGGTTTATTATGTCTTCATTGAGGTCATCGAAAGTAATATCCTTACCGTTCCTGAAAGAAGAGAAACTGGCCAACGAATCACGGTATGTCTTTGCGGTGCCGTACCTTTTTGCAGCAGTCTTCTTTGTTATCATCGAGCGTATGAAGTTGAATAAAGTAGGACATTCCGGTTGCCTGTTGTATTCCGAAACGATGTCGTCAACAGTGTAGTCCGCCTTTTCTTTCTCCCTCCCGGCTATAATCTTGGTAAACCGCTCCAAGCTCCATTTCAACTTTGAGGCCACCATTTCAATATACGCCTTCCTTTCCTCCGTACCTCTGGTTATTACCGATGAAGAAACGTTGTTCCACTCAGACGTAAATACACGGCAATCGGTGAAGACAGTCCTCGCCACCCTCTTGTGTATAATCTGAAAATACAAAGTTCCTTCCTTGCCCTCTACCGTTGATGGGCGAAACTTTATCCTTACCGATGCCATATACCTTCGTTCTTGTCGTTAATTATCCGTTGTTTTACTTGTCGTTTTAAAGTGTTTTGCAAAAGACCGTCAATGGGTGTGTAAAAGGCCATCAATCATCACTCAAAAGACGGCAAATCGCAATGCAAAAGGCCGTGAATTAAAACCCCTCCCCATCATGCTTGTCCGGAGAATGACAGGGAGAGACAGTTAGAGTCAGGTCAAGTGGATTTCAAACCGTTTACAATTTCCACATCTTCATCTCGAGGTTTTTGATTTCATCGTCAGTCAAATCCATCATCGGAAATTTTATCGTATCCGTAAACTCATCGAAATAGTAAAAACCATCAAACACTTGCCCGATAGCCATACCCTCATCAAAGAGCCAACGAACATTATTACCATAAACGGAAAACATACCTGTTCGGCATGACCAGAAGAAAAAGTAACCTTCTCCTATATCCGCCAAACTGTACATTTTTTGCAAAAAAACATCAGTGAAAACAGCCGGACTTTCATAACCAATACTTTCAGGTGCGATGTATCCCAACCCGTTTTGAAGCCTGCCACCTTTAAGACGAAAGTGCTTTATTGGAATCATGAACACGCTGCCTTTATGTTCCGGAACGACTGTACAGACATATGCAACATAATCATCACCCATATCTATAGGAATACTGACAGCAATGAATGAGTCTGCATCTGTCATACTCTGAAAATCAAAATCTTCAGGATTGCTGCGTACTATGTCTCTAATATTTGCCATTAGTGTCTTATAGTTGCTTTTGTATTCCTCCACGACCTCGCTCATTGAATTGTATTCCGTTTTGGAACTTACCGGGTATTTGCGTCTTTTCACCGTCGTCTTGTTGTTTTGGCTGCCTGGGAAACTGTTAAATTGCGACTTGAATAAATGTTTTTTTTTCATAATCGTTCTATTTGTTTAATTGTTTTTTGTACTAAATACCTTATTCTCAATTAGTTACATTCATGTACTCTTGGAAGTACAAGGACATAATGGTGGCTTGCAAGGACAGGTGGTGGCCTTATCCTCGCCCTAATATCTACTTTAAACATACCAGGGATTTTTTATGGGAGGACGCCGGATGTGTCCTCCGGAATGTTAAACGAATGGAGGCAACAATAGCTTGCTCCTTGCCTTGGAGTTCCTTGTCCTGTAGTCGTACAGGGCCTTGTCTATCATCGGGGAATCGGTGAAGCGCCTGTTCTTGGCCAGCCTTGCCCATCCTTGCAGCACCCAGTTCATTATCCCGGGAAGTTCGGCGCTTGTGATTTTCCTGGCCAAGTCCGGGTCTATCCTGCTCTTGGGGATGCGGACGTTGAACGGGGCTATGAGGAAACGCCTGAAGAAACCGTTGGAGTTGTCCCTCGTCCTTGGCAGCTCGTTAAGGCAGAACATCATCCTTGCATAGTCTGTCAAGGTGGCCACGTCCTTGTAGAGTATCTTCGTGCTGATAGGCTCTCCGCTCGCTATACGCTTGAACAAGTCACCTGCAAAAGCGTTGGGTGCTACATCTGAGCAGGTGTTGAGGAGTTTCCCCGCAAGATTAGACCTGCTGTTTGCCCCGTACTCGCCGCAAAGGTCGGACAATGACTCGTGGGATATGTTGTCCTTTCCTACCAAAGCCTCGATGATGTCTACGAAAACAGACTTGCCGTTACACCCCGACCCGTAAAGGAAGAGCACTTTCTCCAGCTTTAGGCCTGGCATGAAGAGCCAGCCTATGTATTCCGCTAGAACCATCCTGCACTCTTTTTCCGGCACGACCTCGTTTAGGTAACTGAAGAACATGGGACATTGGGCACTTGCGGAATAGCCGTAGGGTAGCACGTACCTGAAATAGTCCTGCCAGTTGTGCCCGCCGAGTTTCATCGTCCCCAAGTCCAGCGTGCCGTTCATGAAGTTTATCTTTCCGGTGGCCTGTTTCACGTTAAGCATCATGGCTGTGTATGGCATTTGGGCGGCCAATCCGTTAACAGTCTCCTTCCTTGAAGCAAGGCAATAGTCCCCGCAAAGTTTGGCGAAGGCATACTTCATGAAGACCTTGAGTTCATGCTCCTCTATACGTTCCCAATGAAGGCCGGTAAACAGGCACATGTTCCCGTCGAAGTAAACGAATGGATGGCCGGAGTTCATGGCGGCTTGGTTTATCTCGTTGCACACGATGTGGTATTCCGCACTTTTGCCCTTGAATGCGTTTGACTTTGGATGCAACGAGTTTATTATGCCGTTAAGAATTCTATTCTTCATATCCGCTTTGTTTTAATTGTTTTTGCCAATTTCCAACAGTGATATTGCAAGTTTCCACGAACACATTGTCGTTACAAAGCATCCCTTCGTCCTTCAAAGCGAAATAAAGATTAATGTCCCCGGCAATTACCAGCTTCCTGTCTATATCGCAATCCAATCCGGTAACAATGTCGCCGTTATCGTCCACTATGCTTTCCTTGTGACTTTTCAGCCGGCATAAAGCGTCATGGGCATGGATGACAATGTTGCCCCTGTAGCACTTGAGGATGCCACGAAGCCTGTTTATGACCCCGTTGTCTATGTTCTTGGGGTGTTGGGGGAGGCAGACTATGAATCCGCCCTCCCGTAATTGATTGAATGTCATCATCATGGGTTCGTAGTGGTTGTCTTGTCTATTGCCATCAGTCTGTCAAAGAGTTCGGAGAGCTTTGATTTGACGAGTCTGCCACGGTCAGTCCCCTTGAAGCCCTCAATTTCATCAACCATGTCACGGTCAAATTTGGATGCGAACTCAATGAGCGTATCCAACGCATACTTTTCGTCTTTGGCACTCATAAGTTCGTTGCGCTTGTCAATAATCCATTCCGGGAAGAACTTGCAACCCAATATGTTAGCCTTAAAATGCTTCCTGAAAGCCTCGTACAGTTGCTTGCCATCGCTAAAGTTCGAGTCGTCACTGATTTTCGTGTAAACTTCATTGGCTTTATCGTCAATACCTGAAGCCTTGATGAGCTGTGTTTTCGTAGGGACTTTCCTTTCGAGCCTTGCCCATTGCCAGGCAGCCGTATCACCGCCTTCATGCGACATTTTCTCTACCCATACGAGCATCTTGTTCTTGGCTGCGTCATCCTTTGCCATTATCAGGCTTGAGAGATAGGCCTGCCCGTCCCAGGGAGCCGTCACGATGTTGGATTGCCTTAACAGCTCGTAAATTGGGATGTTCTCATTGAGCGGAAGGGTGAAGTAACATTCAATCCTGTCCCCTTCGAGCCTTTTTTGGTTGAGTTCATTCACTGAAACAAACCTGTGCCCTCCATCGATTATCACAAGGATTTTGTCAACTCCCGGTGTTTCCAGTGTTACTTGCCTGCCATCCTCGTCTATGACTTCAAGACCTTCATTAAGGCATTTCCTTGCTTCTACAATCATGCAGGGAGATACGACCCCGAACTTTGATATTGACTTTTTCTTTTTGTTAAGGGCGCTCTTTTTCGGAATCCTGTTCGTCCTTAGCGTTGCGAACCTGTAGCCCTTGAAACGTAAATCCGATTCACCGTAAATTGTGAACTTTGACAAGTCTCCAACTTTTGTTTTTAATTCATTTGTCATCATAAATTGTTTTTTTAATTTTAAATAAGGTTCCTGCCGCTACGTAAGCGGTTGCCTTCTCTGAGTGAACAGTCGAAGGACTAATACATTGTTTTATTTTCATAGTTACCCATGAGTTTGTCTATATCAGACTTCTTGTAAAAAGGTTTACGTCCACACTTAGTATTACAGAGATAGCCTGATTTGTTCCACCGCCACAAAGTGTTTGTGGACACTCCTAGCATTTTCGCCACTTCTTTATGCGTGAGATACACTTCCGATGCATTCACGTCTTTTTCCATTGCCAAGACCCCCTCAATTTCTGATTGGACGAGTTCCCTTAGGTCATCGACATCAACCATCATCAATGAACTTGGCCTTATCTTTTCTTTTTCCATATCAATTAATATTTGAGCGGTTTCTTCATACGTTCCTGCCTTAGGTTATACCCAACCGTACTTTTACCGCTTATTTAACTATGTCCCAGTATCAACGGCATAAAGGCAGGGCTGCCGTATCAACTTCGACGGGGCAAAGGTAGTGCATGCTTTTTTATAGACCTCGGCAGAATTGAGATTTTACGCCGTTGGTTGATTAACATTGATCAACGTTGTTCAACATTGAATTCAACGCACAGTGCTAACAAATATGTAAAATACTGACAATTAGAGTATTAGGCGTATTTAAAGACCTGATTTTACCATAAATGTAGAAAATCTCAATGTTTTTCAATCCGGTAATTATCATTCAACAAAAACCTTATTTCATACTATGAAAATCATAAAATTTAAGAAAGTTACCTGCATTATTCAAAATAAATAATTATCTTTGCATAATAAACACCAATGGATAATTTGTGAATGAAGAATCCGTTCATCATAACAGGGAACATACCTGAAAAATATTTTTGCGACAGACGTGAAGAGGCTGCAAAAATTATACGTACCTTGTCAAACGGAGGTAACATATGCCTGATGTCGCCAAGAAGGATGGGTAAGTCGAAACTTGTGAAGTTCTGTTACGATAAGCCTGAGATTACAGATAATTTCTATACTTTCTATATTGATATACTGCATACTTCAGGTTTACGTGAATTTACGTATGTTTTTGGGCAAAAAGTATTTGAGGTGTTGCATAGCAGAAGCCAAAAGATGTTTACGGCCCTTGTGCAAGGATTGAAGTCGATAAATGCAAAATTCGGTTTTGACCCAATAAACAACACCCCGACTTTTAACATTGAGCTGGGTGATATAAGCAAGCCAGAATACACATTGACTGAAATTTTCGATTGCTTGGAACAAGCAGACAAACCGTGTATCGTAGCATTCGACGAGTTTCAACAGATAATGAAATACCCTGAAAAAAACGTTGAGACACTTCTACGATCGCATATCCAGCAGTTGTCCAATGTGTATTTTATCTTTTCAGGCAGTGAAAGGCATCTTGTCTCGGAAATGTTCTTGTCATCGGCCCGCCCTTTCTATAATAGTGCATCTATAATGGAACTGCACCCAATTAAGTCGGAAATCTACACCAACTTCGTATGCGGACTTTTCAACGAATTCGACAAAAGCGTCGAAGGCAATGACGTGATGAAAGTGTACGATGTATTTGAGGGTAACACGTATTACATGCAAAAAACATTCCATGAGGCGTTCATAAATACTGCTGAAGGCGGGACGTGTTCATTGTCCATACTTCGCCAAACGATAGATTCTATTTTGGAGGAGGCAGGTGACGGTTACCGCTTATTGCTGTCACGTATTCCGGAACGTCAAAAGGAATTGCTGTATGCCATAGCGACGGAAGGAAAGGCCGAAAAGATAATGAGCGCTGCTTTCGTCCGTAAATATTCCTTGTTGTCTGCCAGTTCAGTGCAGGCTGCATTGAAGAAACTAATGGAACTGGACTTATTGACAGTTGAAAATGGATTATATTATATTCCGGACATCCTTTTCAGAATGTATCTTTTGAGATTAAAAGATAGAAATAGAGAGTTTATTTAGTAAATTAAATATTATTGAAATTTATGACTATGTATGTTCGTAAAATATCGGAAGTTATAAAGAAATTTATAAATATGATGTCAAAAATGCTTCCATGCAAATATAATGAAAACTATCTTATTGCGAAGGCGCTTGAAGAGTTGTTGTCGATGTATACCAATAGTGATAGCAATTTTCGCAAGAAATTCTATAAAGATGAAAACGCACTACCTATCCTTCATTATATAGGTACGTTGTATAAAGAAAAAAACAAAAAGACATTACATATTAGTTCCGAAGAATTAATACTTACAAATTCGGCTATAAAAATCATGTATATAACATCTCAATGTTTGGAACCAATATATAAAATATTATACCCGGACGGATTACCAGATATAAGTTTAAATGATACGATTAAGCTTCAAAAATCGTTGAAAAAGTTAAAAGGGATTTTACCTCCATTGACACCTGAAGAAGTTTATTATGCTTTCAAATTCTTGGATGATATTGAAATCCGAAATGCACTGTCATTTGTGGATGGTAATGCTTTTAATAAAATATACAAAGCTTATGAAGCAAACCGTAAATCTGTATTTATAAAGGAAGTTGATGAGGTTAATAATATAAAACTTTCTTTATATGTATATATTTCATTAATAAGAAGCAATAAATCGAATTCTTTATTAAAACAATATTTACATACTATTGATTTTAATAATAACTTAAAATATCAACAGATTATGTATGGATTTTCGCCCTCACTTATGAAGGCATATAAAATCAATCAAGATAGAGAATCTTTTGCCAAAATGAATGTATCTAAATTGATCAAATTACATAACGATGTCATATCGGATTATAAAATACTCATTAACTCAGCAATATCAAATCCTGATATACCGCTTGCTTTTAGAGAGCAAGCAAAAGATTTTTGGCAAAAACGTAATTCTGTTTTTGATGATATTAAAGTCAAAAAAAACAAGTCTAAGAGCAAAGAGCTTTATGACCCAATAGTACTAAACTTTATAATTGAAGGAATATTACATGCCATTCATAAACTGATGCAAGAGGATACTTCTTCCGATAAGGATGATTTAACTAAAACGGAAAAGGAGCAAGAAGAACAAGTCGGTGCCTTGGAAAGTAAAGAAAGTAAAAACGAGGAGGACGAACAGTGTGACATTAATCCACTTGGTATAAGTAATTTGATAAGAACCGAATTGATAGGATGGATACAGCTTCAAGAAAATGAAGGTAGGAATGTTCCGTTTAATAAAATCTATCGATATGTATTGGATTGCTTGTATAAACTTTTGACAGGGGGCGTTGTTGGTGCCATTTCTGTAGGTGAGAAAATTAACTGTTCCAAGGAGGATTTCTTATTTCTATTAGGAGGTTCTTTGGAAAAAGATGAAGAAACAAAAGTTAATGAAACCCCAACAATAAATTGGAATGGAGAAGCACGTGATATGGTCGCTTTCATATATGCATATTGTGGCTATTTGTCTAATACCCAGCATAATTTGAATCCCAGTCCCTATAAGAACGCTTTAGGTTTTATGTGTGGTAAAACGGGAAAACGTTATGAAAAATTATCTGGGAATATCAGAAAAAAAGAAAAAGCTTATATACAGGCTATTAGCGATTGGAATAATAGGATAATAGATTGTTGTAATTATGCCAAAAATACATTTTATACTAGAAAGTAGATTGAGGGTAAATATGCAGTTAAACTTTTAATTGATGAACAATCATCATAACGAAAAAAAACGTTATTATACACAGGGTAACAATTAGCACGCCAAAATTACGCCAATTTTTGCAAAATAAAAACGTTAAATAGCTGATAATCAACCACTTAACGTTTACAAGGGTGCGCCTGATAGGACTCGAACCTACACGGCGTAAGCCACCAGATCCTAAGTCTGGCGCGTCTACCAATTTCGCCACAAGCGCATGTCTCTCAGGTTATTGATTATAACCAGAATCTGACAGTTTTTATTTACTAATGTCCGTCATAAGACGGTTACAAAGGTACATTCTTTTTGCCGAATAAGCAAGAATATTGCGGAGTTTTTGTGTAATAAGCGTTTTTATACGCCATTTAGGTTGTATATTGCCAGCTGTGTTGGTTGTTGTTTTTGTGCAAAAATAAAACGGAAGCCTCGTTCGATGGCTCCCGTCACAATTATCAACATTAACTATGAAACTTTTTCTTAAAAAAAATCGGAGGTCGTGTATTAATGCTTTCTCCACCCCCGAATCCTGTTGCTGTGAAACACAGCAAACAGGTTTTTAAACATCTGTTACCTAAACAATCCTTTTTACCTTGTATACCTATGAAAACTTTTGACGATGCCTCACGGCATGGTTGTTATCCTGTATCAAAGCAATCTTAACTTTACCTTATAACTTAATACCTATTGAACTAACACCTATTGTTTTGTTTTGACGATGCAAAGATACTACTGTTTGCGCACACAGCAAAGACTTTTTGCTGTTTTTTGCCATGAAAGTGCATATTTTTGACCTAAATCAAAATATGTATATGTACTTGAATTTTTTGCATTTTATATGGTTACATTTCACGATGAAAGCTTATGTGGGCGATATAATATAAAGAAAGAAGCGGAAATCATAATTCTATGTTTCCGCTTCTTGCCTTGTTATATATACCTTTTATTCGGTTATCCATCCGCTTTCTGCCGAACGCCAAGGTCCCGGCGATACGCCCGCGCGGTAGTAAGCAATAAGAGCGATATCGAAAATAAGAGTGCTATAACCCGGAATCGATGTCGTGCCTGATACTCCGTAGCCCAGCTGGTATGGGATATATACACGCCAATGGTCGCCTATGTGCATGTGCTGAAGGGCCGTGGCGAAGCCGTCGACCACACCGCCAACATATAACTGTGCCGGCATTGCCGTGGCTGGATTGTACTCTCCTTCATACGACTCGTCGAAAACGTAGCCGTCGGCGTACGACGTCGATGGGATGAGCCGTCCACGGTAGTTCACCAGAACCGAGTCGGTGTACATGGGGCAACCGCTGCCCGTACCCTCGGTTAGCACCTCAACGGCGATGTAGTCGTATGTATCTGTCGGGATGGTATCCTCGAGCGAGTAGTTCAGAAACAGTTTCCAGTTACCGTCCGTGTTAGCCCTGGCTTGCTCGTATATGTTGTTGAAGGAAGTCTCGTTGCGGTTTTGCCAGTCGGGAAATTCCTCTACGGCATTCTCGTCTTCGCTGCACGACGTTAGTGCCAGTGGCGATAACAATGCCAGAAGCAGGATTAATATGTTGTATCTCTTCATTTATTGTAATTTTTTTAACAGGCTCGTTATGCTTACCTTGTCTTCGATGATACCACGCAGGTCGGCTATGTTGACACGTTCCTGTTCCATTGTGTCGCGGAAACGCAGTGTCACGGTATTGTCTTGTAGCGTGTCGTGGTCTACCGTTACGCAGTAAGGCGTGCCTATTGCGTCCTGGCGGCGGTAGCGTTTGCCGATAGAATCCTTCTCGTCGTACTGGCAGTTGAAGTGGAACTTCAGGTCGTTGATTATTTCGCGGGCTTTCTCCGGCAGTCCGTCTTTCTTCAACAGAGGCATTACGCAGAGCTTGACGGGAGCGAGGGCAGCAGGCAGTTTCAGTACAACACGTGTCTCGCCGTTCTCGAGCTGTTCCTCACAATAAGAGTGGCACATAACCGACAGGAACATGCGGTCTACTCCGATACTGGTCTCGATGTCGTACGGGGTGTAGCTTTCGTTGGTCTGTGGGTCAAAGTACTTGATTGACTTGCCCGAGAATTTCTCGTGTTGTGACAGGTCGAAGTCGGTGCGGCTGTGTATGCCTTCCACTTCCTTGAAGCCGAACGGCATGCGGAATTCGATGTCGGTAGCTGCATTGGCGTAGTGAGCCAGCTTCTCGTGGTCGTGGAAGCGGTAGTTCTCCGCGCCGAAGCCAAGTGCCTGGTGCCACTTCATGCGCAGCTCCTTCCATTTATTAAACCATTCCATCTCGGTGCCGGGCTTAACGAAGAACTGCATTTCCATCTGCTCGAACTCGCGCATACGGAAGATAAACTGGCGTGCTACAATTTCGTTCCTGAAGGCCTTGCCTATCTGTGCTATGCCGAACGGTATCTTCATGCGGCCCGTCTTCTGCACGTTGAGGTAGTTCACGAATATACCCTGTGCCGTCTCCGGGCGCAGGTAAATTTTGTTTGTAGCGTCGGCGGCCGAGCCCATCTCGGTTGAGAACATCAGGTTAAACTGGCGCACGTCGGTCCAGTTCTTTGTTCCGCTGATGGGGTCAACTATCCCTTCGTCAAGGATTATCTGCTTCAGTTCTTCAAGGTCGGGGCCTTGCATCGCTTTCGTGTAGCGCTCGTGCAGGGCGTCGCGCTTCTGCTGGTGCTCAATTACGCGCGGGTTGGTCTCGCGGAATTTGGCTTCGTCGAAAGCCTCGCCGAAGCGTTTGCGTGCCTTGGCTACCTCTTTTTCTATTTTCTCGTCGTACTTTGCGATCTGGTCTTCTATCAGGTTGTCGGCACGATAGCGTTTTTTCGAGTCGCGGTTGTCTATCAGCGGGTCGTTGAAAGCGTCTACGTGGCCGCTGGCTTTCCATATAGTAGGGTGCATGAAGATGGCCGAGTCGATACCCACGATGTTCTCGTGAAGCAGCACCATGCTCTTCCACCAGTATTCCTTAATGTTGTTTTTCAGTTCAACACCGTTCTGTCCGTAATCGTAGACGGCTGCCAGACCGTCGTAAATGTCGCTGCTCGGGAATACGAAACCGTACTCCTTGCAGTGGGACACTATTTTCTTAAAAACATCTTCTTGTGCCATTTGTATATATGTTAGCTTAATATTAAATCAAAACTAATGTCTGCGTAAGGATACGAAAACATAACATCTTAACGCCTTTAGGCTGCAAAGATAGTGCAAGTTGAGCGAAATGCAAAATAAAAGTGCGAGAAACAAACTTTATTTAGCATTTCCGAGACGCAGCCTATTTTATCCAGAGATAGTGCAAGTTGAGCGAAATGCAAAATAAAAGTGCGAGAAACAAACTTTATTTAGCATTTCCGAGACGCAGCCTGTTTTATCCGGTTATGATACATTTAACGGCGAAGCGCAAAATAAAAGCGTTATGAACAAACTTCCATTTTGCGCCCCGTGGTGTGTTGCGCGCCATATTTAATTATTGTTTTTTGCGCGATGCGTATTATTTCCGGCGATGGAACATCCAGTAGTCGAAATACATCAGGCGTCCCGGCTTGTTGCCTTTGCATACGAAGTACAGGTCGTGTACGCCCTTGATGCCGGCCACGTCGGCTGTGACAAGCGCCCAACGGTCGTCGCCTCCGGTCATCGGTACGTCCAGCGTGGCCAGCAACGTGCCCTGAATACCGTCCGCCCTGACTTCCATTGTCACCCCGCTATGGTGTGTCGTGCCAATGCGTACCGTGACCTTGGCCGCTCCTTCGCTGCCGAAATCAACACCTTTCACTTTTGTGTACGCGCCGTCATGCATGGCGTTGACGAATACTCCTACTTCGTTATTGGCGTCTGACTTCATCCATTCAGAATAAGCCATCGTCTCTGCCTCCGTCTTGCGGTAAGGGTTAAGCGGCAAGAGGCCTTCCTGTATGCCGTCGGTCATTTTCATTTGCCTTATGGTCCCGTCACCGTTGAAGGTTACCTTGTCGGCGCATACCGACCGCGTAAAGCCCGAACCGCCGGGTAACGCTCCGTTATGGTAGAACAAGTATGTGGAGCCCTTGTAGTCTATTATGCTTGGATGGTTGGTAAAGCTGCCTCCTTCGGTGGGCATCAGCGTGCCGGCATACTTCCACGGCCCCGTCGGGCTTTGGCTCATTGAATAGCCAAGGTGCTCGGGTATAGGGCCGCCGGCCCATAACAGGTAGTACCATCCGCCACGCTTGTACAGCCAAGGGGCTTCCTCGTAGAGTGTCGGGCGTTCCGGTATGTTGCCCTCACGGCGTCCGAACGCCTCCTCGGTCATGGGCACTGCCGCTATGTCTCCCGAATAGGAAATCATGTCTTCGTTTAGTTTTACGTAATAGCAGAACGGATTTCCCCAGTAAAGATACGCTTGTCCGTCATCGTCAATCATCACCGTAGGGTCAATGTCTCCCTTCCCGCTCGACACAAGAGGCTTGCCCAGCGGGTCGTGGAATGGGCCGTATGGACTGTCGGCTACGGCCACGCCGATGGCTCCTCCGCCGCCTTTCATCGTTACCGGCACGTAGGCATAGAACTTGCCGTCGCGCTCAACGCACTGCATTGCCCATGCGTCTCCTTGCGCCCATCCGAACGTCTTGTAGGACAGAACCGTGCCGTGGTCGGTCCAGTTGACCATGTCTTCGGTGGAATATAGTTTCCAGTCGTTCATCGTAAACCATGTTGATTCGTCCTCGTCGTGGCTCGTGTACAGGTACATACGTCCGTTGTACACCATCGGCGCAGGGTCGGCGGTGTATGCGGTCTGTACTATCGGGTTCTGAGCCAAAGCCTGAACGGCGTACATTGCGGCAGCCAACACAGGCAAAAACTTTACATTGCTCATTGTTTTTATCAGTTTAAGTTTTTATATTACTGGATACAAAGATAGTAAAAAATACACTTAATACAAAATGAAAACCAGGGAAATGCTTTTCAATATTTTGCCACCATGTTTGCAAAAGGCCGTATTTCACGTTACGAAAGGTCGTCTTTTACACAACAAAAGGCCATCTTTTAGCTTGTAAAAGACGGCCTTTCGTAACGTTGTCTGTAATTTGCTGACTTACAGTAAGATACGGTGTCTTTTCCTGAAATAGGTTGACAGTTTTTGTTTAAATAAACTACATTATTTTA
>ERZ779877.132-NODE-132-length-85603-cov-4.434025_pt1 | contig 85603 bp, 81 predicted proteins | sample MGYA00511556_ERZ779877 | MGnify/ENA primary metagenome ERZ779877 (study PRJEB29588, sample SAMEA2159338) | human gut metagenome | biome: human gut; feature: human-associated habitat; material: faeces | place: Denmark | collected 2008/2010 ... | reverse complement strand
GAACATTAAATGATGGCTCTGCGCTTAAATCAACTGTCATATACTCATACTTCTTCATAACAAACCGCCTTCCTATATATAAGTCTTTATGAAAAATTTTTCATTATATCCGCAACAAACTGTGTCTGCTGCTTTCTCAAATACGATTTCACAAAAGGCTTCAGCAGCCATTTCTTCGCTTTCACTTGTTCCGTAAAATCTATCTCTGTTTCATCGCCTTTGGCAGTGAAAATGCCAGTCCAATGACCTGTCATATTGCTGTTTTCCATATCAAATTCCCATCGTCTGTATGGTTTAACAAGCGTCACGGTAAAGGTCGTAGGGTAGCCGTTTTTGGTATATTCGATAAATTGCTTGTCGCTTATCGCTTCTGTTTTACTCAAGTCGCTTCTCCAAGCAGCGTAATTCTCCGTATTCAACACCAGCTCCCACACTTTTTGAAGTTCGCCGGGGATCAGCGCTTTTATATTTGAAACCGCCATTTTTGCTCTCTCCTTAAATCAGTCGTATTTCTCAATATGCACGGTGGCAATCGCCGACTGATTTGGCTCTCCGGTAACAAGGTCTTGCGGCGCAGGCACGAGCAGCATAAATCCGTCCTTGCCATATCTTAATTCATACCCTTGTGCATACGCTTCTTCCACAGAGATGTGCTGTACCTGTCCGATTACCATAGCCGTAATACCCGCACCGCTTAAATCCTGTATTTCTTTCAGGGTACATTCCATCGTGAGAAACGCTTCGCTGATCGCAGGTGCGTGAATGGTTTTGGCGTTGGAAACAGTAAAGCCTCCTGCTGCAAATTCGTCATCGTCCCATTCATTCTGATGAATGGTATTTACCAACCTGTCATAACAGCTTATCGGGAGAAAATTAATGCAAAAGCATTTTTCTCTTTGGATATTGGCATAGGTGTGGGTATGCTGATACAGGTTGCCCATCACAGCGAAAAAAGCGGTCTTATCTCCGTGAAAGCAACTCCACGAATGAAAGCACACATTCGGTTTCCCGTTCTCTTTCCAAGTCGTGACAGCAAAGAGAACGGTCGGTATTCCTGCTGTTACTTCAAAGTGGGAGAACAGTTCAAATTCTTCCGGATAGGCTGGCTTAAAATACTGGGGAAAATCCTTTTCAATCTCGATCTTCATCATTATGCCTTTCTCTAACCTGAGTAGATTACGACTCATTTGGGATAAAGTATAAGGAATAGCCATCTATATTGATTGGTAGTGTTGGAATCTCTGAGCCATCATAGTATTCCGTAGGAGCTACGGTAGCATAGCCGTTTACTCCGTCAATGATAATCTCGTAGTCCGTTCCCTTCGGCGTTTTCTGCATTACCTCATAAGTTCCGTTATATGTCTTGCCGTTTGTGGTATCCGTTATCGTGATTTCTCCATCTTTAGCAGTCAAAGTCATATCCACGATTTCAGCGTCAGGATACAGCTCGTCGGCTTCTCCTACGGCAACCACAAGTTCATCCTGATATTGGGCAGATTCCGTATCATTGCTCATAACCGTTCTCATTTCCCACTCATAATCTTCAATCTTCACGACATCAGCATTGCAGGCAGAGAGAGCGAATACGATGAATGACATCAAAAACACAGATAAAATCTTTTTCATTTCAAACAGCCTCCATATACCGTCACAGCTTCTCTACATCTTCCACATAGATGGAGACTTCGCCACACTTCGGACAGATTGCCACCTTCGGCTTGCCGATCCTGCCGCCGAACAGCTTGTTTTCGTCCGATGACATTATAATTCCGTATCCTGCGCCTTCTACCTTGATGGCGCAGTTTTCTTTCATTTCCGTTCCACATCTGAGACACTTTCTCATAAATAAATCCTCCGTTTCTTTTTATGGATTTCCGGCAGTAAAGCCGCCCCGTTATGTTCTAAGTCTAAAGGTTTTCGGCGCAAGGCGGTATACCAAAATGCTGGCGACAATGCTGTAAAGCACACAGAATACGATAGTCATTATTCCAAATATCATAATCGGCATACGCAGCCGCATAAGGGCAAAGCAGATGACATAGGTTACTGACAAAACGATCCGGTATGTGCCGCTTTTCAGCTCCGTCCCTGCGTTATAAGGCTGGAGCAGATAGTAAATCGTCAGGTAATGAATCGAGAAAAACAGGCTCATACACAGGATGGAAACAACCAGCACTACATAGTTCAGCGGATTGTCCGTCCCTCCGGTGGCAAACAGGATCAGCGCCAGTCCGATACCGATCACGAGCGCCGGAACAGCGTTGATTTTCATAATCTCACGCAGGCGAATCTGAAACAGCCGCAGGATAAAGCTCGGCTGCTTATAAAACGAATAGGTCAGCAGGCTGTGATCGCAGTTCATAAAAAGCGCCTGTGTAAAGTTCGTGCCACGGTTGATAGCGTACATTATAAATACAAAGTACGGAAGCCAAGTCATCACGATTTCGTTAATGACGGTTTTTTCTTCGGGCAGCAGATAGACGCCTGCCAGCACGGCGGCGACAAGGAAAGCGCACACATAGGAAATCTTCTTTGTCGAGTTCCAGAGTATCTTTTTATGCCTTTTGATAAACAGCTCGTTCAGATACTCGAAGCCCTTGCGGTTGCTGCTAATGGAAGTATCTGCGGATATTTTCTTTTCATTTGCCTGTTTGATAAGCTTTGTCTGTGCCGTGCTGTCCATCTGATTGGTCAATCCGGCTAATAATTCCTTGTTGATTGCGTAATAATCACGGAAGGTAGTGAGCCTTGTGATACTTGCCATACCAAGGGGAATACACGCTAAAAATATAACCATTGGTACGACCGCAGGCAAAGCAAAACCAAAGGCGGGCGGAGCATAGGCTGCGGCTAAAAGCAGGGCGATACAGCACCACACATATTTGGACAGCTTATTTTCGTTGTAGCCAAATCCCCTTTTCTCATAATCCCACAGGGTAACAGCCGCCGCAAACAGCTTCATACCCGCTATGCATACGGGCAGCAGCAGGCAAAACCAAAGCGGCACCCCCGCTATCATGCCGAACAAAACGGTAAAGGGCAAAAATCCCGCTACAACCTTGAGCATGGCGTAAAAGTAGTTTATCAGCGTATATTCACGGGCATCCATGCGCATGAGAATCATCGCATAGTACTTGTCTTTGGTGGGGTTGAAAAGATGCGTGTTTGCAAAGCTTCCTATCACCGTAAGAAAGAATAGGAGGTGCAAAAACACCTGCGAATCGGGCAGCTTTTCATACACCGCGCCTATGCCGCAAACCATGGTTGCAAAGTACAAAAGCTTGCCGACAAACATGGACAGTATCTCGCCTATGACGGACAGCACGTTTGCAAATATCTTTAATCCCCTGACCTTATAAAGCGACTGCGGGAGCAGTCTTTTTAAGACAGGAATTTGCTTTAAGGAATACAGTATTCCGTTCACACGGTATGTGTTTTTCAGTGAGAAAGAAATTTTAAGCGTCTTGTTCATTTTCGCCCTCTTTTAATGCCGCAATAATTCTGTCCTTAAATTCCTTGCTGTCAAGATCCGTTTTCTCCACGACCTCCAGCTCGCCGTGATGAAGAAGTACAATTTCATCGCACAAATCAAGTGCCAGGTCCATAATGTGCGTGGAGAAAATAGTGATGCGCTGCTGTTTCAACGAACGGAGCAGCTGTTTCATCTCCTCGGCGACAACCACGTCAAGAGAGGTCAGCGGCTCGTCAAGGAGCAAAATATTCGGCTGAGCGATGATATTGATGAGCATCTGCATTTTGTTTTTCATGCCGTGGGAGTAATCCTTCAAAAGTTTGTCCCTGTCCTGCGGGTCAATGCTCATGTAGTCGAAATACTCGTCGATGGTTTTCGGGTTCTTTATAGACTTTTCGTTTATGTCCATAAAAAACTTTAAAAACTCCCTGCCCGTGAGAAACTCCGGCACGGTCGGAGTGGACAGCACATATCCGATATCGCTCGCCGTCACCTCGCGCCGGTTTCCGTCCGTATCTATATAAAAGTTGCCGCTGTCGATTTTAATATCCCTGTTTAAGCAGTTGAAAAGCGTCGTCTTGCCGGCGCCGTTTCTGCCGAGGAGTCCATATATTTTTCCTTCCTCAAACACAAAGTTTATATCCTTTAAAACTTCTTTTTTGTCAAAGCTCTTTGACAGATGCTCAATTACAAATTTCACGCATGCAGTCCCCCTCACGCTTCACGTTTTCGGCAGGCTTATGTGCCAACCCGCCGCAAGGCTTATTATAACACATGGCATACATATATCAAGTTACAAACAGATTAAGGCGCTTTGATGTCACACGGCGGCGCTAAACGGCTTTTTACGCTTTGCAAAAAGCAAAAAAGAGCACACACCGCCACGCAGTATGTGCTCTTTAACTATGTTTTATCTATTGTTATGCCCTTGCGCATTGTGCTCTTGCGCATCATGCCCTTGCGGAGCTGTCCTCGCGGGACTTTTTGCCTATATCGATTATTCTCACAATCACAGGGTTGAGAACGAGGTTTAATGCAAGCTCGATTATAAAGTTTATTCCAACCAAAGAGACGATTATGAACGTCCACGCCGATGAGCCTCCGGCTTGTTCTTTAACCCATTCAAAGAAGAACAGTCTGCATCCTATCATGAACACTCCGGTATTTACCACCGGGCAGACTATTGACGAAACAAGCACGGCAATGTATTTGTTCTTTTTGGCTATGAGCTTATACGCCGCGCCTGCGCAAAGACCTGCTAAGGTGCCCTTTGCAAGGACGGTTATAATCGTTCCGACTGCGTCTATTCCCAAGAACAGCGCTGCATCTCCGGTGAGAAGAACAACTATTCCGAACACCAGTCCGAGCCATGCTCCCGTTCCTATGCCGTACAACGCCGCGCCTATTACTATAGGCATAAGCACGAGCGATATTGAGAACGTAGAGAATCTCAGGAAGAAGCCTAAAAACTGAAGTACAACCACTATCGCGGTCAAAAGTGCGGTGCCCACCATTACGCTTGTGCGAGTGCGGGTCTTTTGGATACTCGAATTATTCATTTTTTACCTCCGGGACTTTAACCCGTGCTGTCGCCCGAAAACCGGTGCGGCGCAGTTAAATTTAAACCTGCATTATCGGTTCTTTTTATAGATGGCGTACAGTCCGTCGAGAAGCAGTCCGTCGTCAAGTATTATTCCCTCTGTTTCGCAGTAAGGGAGCACTGTGCGGGCAAGTCCTCCGGTGGCTATGACCGTTGCGTCCTCTCCTAAGATGCTGCGGTATCTTTTTATCATGCCGTCCATCATGGATGCACTTCCCACAAGCATTCCGGAACGCATGGAATCAATGGTGTTTGTGCCTATCACAGGGGCAGAACCCGCCTCCGTATTTATGTCCTGGAGCTGAGCTGCCGACGATGACAAGGCTTTAAGCGACACATTTATTCCCGGGATAATGGAGCCGCCCAAAAACGCCCCGCTCTTATCTATGCCCGATATTGTAGTAGCGGTTCCGAAATCGAAGATTATAAGCGGCGCTTTATACTTAGCAAGCGCGCCCACAGCTCCGCACACCAAATCCGCTCCCATTATCGCAGGGTTGTCAAGGCGTATATTAAGTCCGGTCTTTATGCCCGGGCCGACTACAAGCGGTGTTATCCCCATGAGCTTTCTTATTGCGTTTTTGAGGGTGTTTACAAGGCTGGGCACAACCGTCGAAACTATAGCTCCGTCAAAATCATGACGCTCAAGGCCGTTGAACTTTATCATGTCGCCGAGGATTAAAGCATACTCGTCGTCCGTTCTTGACGCTTCGGTTGCCACCCTTGACGTGAACATCAGCGCTCCGTCGTCATCAAATGCGCCTAAAACTATGTTTGTGTTTCCGACATCTACGGTAAATACCATTTCGCCTATCACCTTTTCCCAAAATACAGGTTTATAAAACTATCATAACCGCCCACGCCTCAAAACGCAAGCGTTTTTTTAAAAATTGTAGTTGTAGACAAATCAGCCCGCCATACCTGCGCCCCTGTTCGGCGTTTGTCACACAACCGGAGTCTTTGCCGCAGCGTCGGACGTTTGGTCTTGAGCCGTCTGCGCCGCTTGAGCAGATTGCGCAGCGGGAGCAAATTCGTTTCTCGCCTTTTCGCCCTGCTCCTTAGATTCAAGCATATATGCGGTTTCTATCTTCTTTAAGAGCTTGAGCATATCCTCGCTTTGTCTTGGCGTTTTCTTATATCCGCTCAGCGTGACCGCAAGCTTTCTCGCCTTTTCCTTGTTGTGAAGTCTCAGATAGATGAGCGCCAAATACATTCCCGCCCAAACCTTTATCTCGCGGTTTTTGCAGCTGCACAGCGGCTTGAATCCGTTCTTTGCGCCGTCGAAGTCATGCTTAGCATACAAATAAAGCGCTTTTACAAAGTCAAACTCCGTTCTGTCGCGGCATTTCTCGACAAACGGCTCGGCAAGCTCAAGTGCGAACTCTACGTTTTTCAGGTCGCCCATGAGTATGAACACATATGCGTAAAGAGCGTAGTAGCGCACGGCGTCGTTGACGGAAAAGCCCTCGATATCGGCGTTCTTCAAAAGCTCGAACGCGCTTTCATACCTTCTGCCGTCGCAGTACTGCTTTGCAAGGCAGAGCATGTTTTCCTCGCTGAAAGAGCTGCGCGAAAGCTTTGCATGCTTGCGCTCCAAAATCTCAAAATACTCTGCGGAGTATCCCGTCTTTCTTAAAACCTTTGCGGCCTTTGAGCGCTGGCCTCTTAAAATGTTCAGATATATGACGTAAATTATATGCACAAAAATCCACAGTGCCGCAACTATGGATGCGATGCTGACCGCAAAGCTGAAGTTATTGGAGACCACAGCGGGTATCTCCCAGCCGAATATGCTTCCGCTCACGCTCAAGCCGAAGTTCAAAAACGGGAACACGCTGTAAAGCATTTCGTCGTTCACAAGCCTCAGAATCGGGGCACATATGATTATCGCGCTTAAAAACAGCGACATGCACACAAGAAATATTCTGAAAGGCTTTGCTTCTAACCTTGCTTTTATCATAACACTACACCTCATAATATATAAAAATTACTCGCCCGCCGGCTACTGCCCGAAAACGCCTCGCACCCTTGCCGCCGAACCCGTCATCTTAAAATGCGTTATTGTAATTATAGCACATATTTTATAGGAGTACAACGCAAAATCAGCATTTTATTCTCCCGTTTGCGGCACATGTCAAACTGCGAATAACTCGGCTCTTTCACACGCTTATTTTGTGAGAAATAGCTCTTGACTTTACCACAATGACGTGATACTATGTTGTTATCTTAAATTTCCACGGAGGATCACGGAGGACGTATGAACAATTACAGCTATTTATCCGACGACAACGCAAAAGTTCTTTTCCGCGCAATACTCACGCTTGAGAACGAGCAGGAGTGCGAAGATTTCTTCTCGGATCTTTGCACCGCGAGGGAGATTCAGGAGATGGCGCAAAGGCTTGAGGTAGCTCGGCTTTTGGCGAAAGGGCTTGTATACGCCGACATTTCAAAGGAGACGGGCGCCAGCACAACGACGATAAGCCGCGTCAACCGCTCCATAAACTACGGTGCAGGCGGTTACAGCGCCGTGATTGAAAAACTTAACAAAGACGAAGGGGATCAAACTGTATGATAAACGCTTTGAAGGACAGCGAAAGAGCTGTTTTGCGTCTGCGGTCGCTCTACGAGAGCAGCGGATACCTTCACTTTAAGATGAGCAAATTTGAGGAATACGACATATATGCGGCAAACAAGGACTTCCTCGCCGGTGAGAGCATAATCACCTTCACCGACACAAACGGAAGGCTGATGGCGCTCAAGCCGGACGTCACCATGTCGATAATAAGAAACTTCAAAGACGAGCCGGACATAACGGAGAGGTACCATTACAATGAAAACGTCTACCGTGTCAGCGGCAGCTCCCACCAGCTCACCGAAATTATGCAGTCGGGACTTGAATGCATCGGAAGCATAGACCTCTACTGCACATGCGAAGTCATAGGGCTTGCGGCGAAGAGTCTGAAGCTTTTTGAGAGGGAGTACGTAATAGACCTGTCGCACATGGGAATAGTTTCGGGGCTTGTAGATGAGCTTGAGCTTATGGAGGATGAAAAGAAGGAGCTTCTAAGGTGCATAGGCGCAAAAAACACCCACGGAATAAAGGAAATAGCGGGCAGCAAGGCAGACAAGCTCACGGCGCTCTTGAGCATCAGCTCAGATCCGGACACTGCGGTAAAGGAGCTTGAGGCGATATGCGCAGCCGACGAAAACGAAAGGGTTCGCAGGAGCTTTTGCGAGCTGAAAGACATTTTAGAAGTGATTCGCGGCGATGCGTTTTACCAAAACATAAGGCTTGATTTCTCGGTTGTTCAGGACATAACCTATTATAACGGAATAGTATTTCAGGGCTTTATAAACGGCGTGCCGGAAAAGGTTCTGACGGGCGGCAGGTACGACCTGCTGATGCGCAGAATAGGCAAGCGCGGCGGGGCGATAGGCTTCGGAATCAACATGAACCTGCTTGAGAGGATATTTGAAGGCTCAAGCGAATTTGACGCGGATATAGCGGTGATCTATAATGATTGCGACAATGTGAGGGACCTTTTAAGAACCGTGCAGGATCTTATAAGCGTCGGAAAGCGTGTTGCAGCCGTAAAAAAGCTTTCCGACAAGGCAAGATACAAGCAGGTAAAGATATTTAAGGACGGAGGGCTGTGCGATGTCAACTGAAAGACAGATCATAAACGTTGCACTTCCTAAGGGCAGGCTCGGCGAAAAGGTTTACAAGATGTTCGAGCGGGCGGGATACGGCTGTCCGAGCATAAACGAGCCGAACACAAGAAAGCTCATATTTGAAAACGAGGAAAACGGCGTGAGATACTTTTGGGTCAAGCCGTCCGACGTGGCGATATACGTCGAGAGAGGCGCCGCGGACATAGGAGTTGCGGGAAAGGACATACTTTTGGAGTACATGCCGGATGTGTACGAGCTTTTGGATCTCGGGATAGGAAAATGCCGCATGTGCGTTGCATCAACAAAGGGCTTTCGCGACAGCACGGACAAGACGCTCACCGTAGCTACAAAGTTTGTGCGCATAGCGAGCGAGTACTACCAATCCAAGTCGAGAAACATAGACATAATAAAGCTCAACGGCTCTATTGAGCTTGCGCCCATACTCAAGCTGTCAGACGTGATAGTGGACATAGTGGAAACCGGAACTACGCTCAAGGAAAACGACCTCGAGGTCAAGGAGACGATAGTCGGCATTTCCGCAAGGCTGATAGCAAACAAGGCGAGCACAAAATTCAAGCGTGCGGAAATAGAAGCCGTGACCGCAGCCATGAGCGAAGTCAAAGAACAAAGGGATGATTGACAATGATAAAGATATACCGTTACAATACAGTCTCTGACGATATGATATTTGCAAGAAGCGAGGGCGGCGCAAATGTCGAGCAAACCGTCAGCGAGATAATACAAAACGTCAGGTTATATAAGGACAAGGCGCTTAAAGAGTACTCTGTCAAGTTTGACCACGCGCAAATAGACGACTTTTCGGTGTCGGACGAGGAGACGGAAAAGGCGATAAAGTCGGTAGAGCCGGAATTTATAAGGGTTCTTGAGGAAGCTGCGCAAAACATACGCGACTTCCACTCAAAGCAGATACGCAACTCATTTATAATATCCGAAAAGGACGGCATTGTCTGCGGGCAGAAGATAATACCGATAGAAAACGTGGGTCTTTATGTTCCGGGAGGAACGGCGGCATACCCGTCTACGGTGCTTATGGACTCCATCCCCGCAAAGCTCGCAGGATGCAAAAACCTTGTCATGGTCTCCCCTCCTTCGGCAAGCGGAACCATAAACCCCGTAATACTTGCCGCAGCAAAAATAGCCGGCATAGACAAGGTGTACAAGGTCGGTGGAGCGCAGGCAATAGCCGCGCTTGCATACGGCACCGAAACGATACCAAAGGTTGACAAGATAGTCGGCCCGGGCAACGCATTTGTCGCGGAGGCCAAAAAGCAGGTGTTCGGCGTGGTTTCGATAGACATGATAGCGGGACCGAGCGAAATACTTGTCGTTGCGGACAAAAACAGCAATCCGGCATACGTTGCGGCGGATCTTCTCTCTCAGGCGGAGCACGACAGGCTTGCAAGCGCGGTGCTTGTAACGGAGTCGCAGGAGCTTGCCCAAAAGGTAGCGCAGGAGATAGAAGTGCAGCTTCAGGCGCTCCCAAGATGTGAAATTGCCCGTGCGTCGATAGAGGCAAACGGAAAGATAATAATAGTTGACAGCATTTCTCAGGCTATAGACATAGCAAACAGGATAGCTCCCGAGCACCTCGAGCTGGTGATGGACAATCCGTTTGACTATCTTGACCGCGTGAAGAACGCCGGATCGGTGTTTATGGGAAGGTATTGTCCGGAGGCGTTGGGCGACTACCTCAGCGGGGCAAACCACACCCTCCCCACAAGCGGAACAGCCCGCTTCTCATCTCCCCTTTCCGTTGACGACTTTGTCAAAAAGACTCAGTACACATATTACACCCGTGAGGCGTTTGAAAAGGTGTATCGCGACATTGCGCTCTTTGCGGACAAGGAAGGTCTGCACGGACATGCAAACAGCGCGCTTATAAGGTTTGCAGACGACGGCGCAAATTCCGACAAGTAAAGGACTGTAGCTGAATGAGCAGATTTTTAGTTAGCAAGTATCAAGACCTCACCGAGTACACGCCCGGTGAGCAGCCGCGTGATAAAAAATACATAAAGCTTAACACAAACGAATCCCCATATCCCCCGTCAAAGGGCGTGCTTGAGGCGGTGAACGCATCACAGGCGGCGCTTTTAAGGCTCTACCCCGACCCGACATGCCTTAATCTGAAAGAAAAGCTTGCGGGGCTTTACGGGCTAAAGCGGGAGAACATATTTGTTTCAAACAGCTCCGACGACGTGCTCAATCATGCGTTTACGGCGTTTGCATCGGATGAAAAGACAGCGTGCTTTGCAGACATCACATACGGCTTTTACAAGGTGTTTGCCAAGCTTCACGGCACAAAAACCGCCGTTTTCCCGCTCAAAAGCGACTTCAGCATAGACCCGCATGACTACATGGGCATCAAAGACAGCCTTATAGTCATAGCAAACCCCAATGCGCCGACCGGCATGGCTTTAAGTCCCGATGCAATCAAAGAGATCTGCTTAAAAAGTCCCGACTGCGCGGTGATTGTGGATGAGGCGTATGTTGACTTCGGCGCAGAAAGCTGCGTCGGGCTTATTGGTGAGCTTGATAATCTGATAGTTTGCCGCACATACTCAAAGTCAATGTCGATGGCAGGTGCAAGGCTCGGCTTTGCTATGGCAAGTGCGGGACTGATTTCTGACCTTGAAAAGATAAAATACTCCACCAACCCCTATGCCGTGAACAGAATAACCCTTGCGGCGGGAGAGGCTGCAATCGACGACATAGACTACTACCGCGAAAACTGCCGCAAAATCATCAAGACAAGGGACGCTACGGCGCAAAAGCTTAAAGAAATGGGCTTTGAAATGACCGACTCAAAGACAAACTTTTTGTTTGTCAAAACAGACAGGATGCCCGGAAAGCTCATATTTGAGCGGCTTCGGGAGAAAGGCATACTTGTGAGAAGGTTTGACGAGCCGAGAATTTCCGATTATCTCAGAATTACCGTCGGCACGCCGGAGGAAATGGATGCGCTTGCGGATGCGCTCAAGGATATTTTGGCATGACGAAAAAAGGGAGGATGCACGGATATGAATTTACCGAGAAAGGCAACAGTAGAAAGAACCACCGCCGAAACGGATATTTCGCTTGAGATAAACCTCGACGGAAGCGGCATGAGCGACATAGATTCCGGCTGCGGCTTTTTAGACCACATGCTCACGCTTTTTTCAAAGCACTCAAGAATAGACATATCTCTTCGCTGCAACGGCGACACATATGTTGACTTCCACCACACGGTCGAGGACGTCGGCATATGCTTGGGCGAGGCGATAAAGTCCGCCTTGGGCGACATGAAGGGAATATGCCGGTACGGATATATGATACTGCCGATGGATGAGGCGCTCATACTCACCGCGGTTGACATTTCGGGACGTGCGCAGCTTTGCTGCTCGCTCAACATCCCCGCTCAAAAGGTCGGAAACTTTGACACCGAGCTGTGCGAGGAATTTATGGCGGCGCTTGCAAGGTCGGCGGAGATATCACTGCACATCAAGCAGCTTGACGGCAAAAACAGCCACCACATCATAGAGGGCACGTTTAAAAGCCTTGCAAAGAGCATGCGTGCAGCGGTAAAGATCGACCCCGACGCCGAGGGAGAAATACCCTCCACAAAAGGAGTTCTGTGATGATAGCGATAATTGATTACGGCGTGGGAAACCTGTTTTCCCTGAGGGCAAGCCTTGAGCGAATAGGCGCGGAGGCTGCCGTGACGTCCGATCCCGAGCCTATACGCCATAGCGACAGAATAATACTTCCCGGAGTAGGAGCGTTTGCAGACGCAGCAAAAAAACTGTTTGATTCGGGGCTTGCATCCCTGATAAAGGAGCAGGCAAAAATCAAGCCGCTTTTGGGAATATGCCTCGGGATGCAGCTTTTGTTCGAGAGAAGCTATGAATTCGGCTGCCACGAGGGCTTAGGGCTTATAAAAGGCGAGGTAAGACCTCTTAGCGAGGTTTTGCCCGAGCATCTTAAAATCCCGCAGATGGGCTGGAACAGCCTCACAATAACCAAGCCGCAATGCCCTATATTCAAGTACAGCAGTCAGGGCGACTACGTTTACTTCGTGCACTCCTACTACGGCACAGACTGCTCGGACAGCCTTTGCGCATACACCGAGTACGGCGTTCCGGTGACGGCGGCGGTATGGCATGAAAACGTATACGGCTGCCAGTTCCACCCCGAAAAAAGCGGCGACACAGGCTTGAAAATACTCAAAGCGTTTTCAAATACTTTACCCCAAGGAGCACTTTCATGATTATTTTTCCCGCCATAGACATCATAGACGGTAAAGCAGTTCGCCTTTACAACGGCGACTACAGTCTGAAAACAGAATACGGCAGCCCGATGGACGTTGCGCTCGACTTTAAAGCGGAGGGTGCAGAGCACATCCACATAGTCGATCTGGACGGAGCAAAGAGCGGTTTAACGCCGAACATAGAGCTTATATCGCAGATTGCAAAGAAAACAGGCATGTTTGTGGAGGTCGGCGGAGGAATCCGCTCGATGGAAACCGTGAAAAAGTACCTTGACGCGGGCGTTCAAAGGGTGATCTTAGGAACCGCTGCCGTGACGGACAACGACTTCATGTGTAAAGCGCTTTACACTTACGGCGACAAAATAGCCGTGGGCGTTGACATGCTCGACGGCAAGGTCAAAATAAACGGCTGGCTTGAGGACAGCCGCATGGATGCGTTTGAATTTATGGACAGCTTGGAGCAGGCGGGCGTTAAAACCGTCATATGCACAGACATATCAAAGGACGGAGCGATGCAGGGCGTAAACCTCGAGCTGTACCGCGAGCTGAAGAACAGGTACACAATGAGCGTCACCGCGTCGGGAGGAGTGTCAAGCCTTGGCGACATTTTCGAGCTTCGTCAGATAGGCGTGGACGCTGCGATAATCGGCAAGGCGTACTACACCGGAGCGATAAGAATCAAGGAGGCAATAGAGGCTGCAAGATGATCACTAAAAGAATTATCCCCTGCCTTGACGTAAAGGACGGGCGGGTTGTAAAGGGAGTAAACTTTTCAGGGCTGAGCGACGTGTCGGATCCGGTGGAGCTTGCAAGGATGTACAGCGACAGCGGTGCGGACGAGCTTGTGTTTTACGACATAACCGCTTCAAGCGAGGGCAGAAAGATTTTTACGGACATACTTTCGCGCGCTGCGTCAAACGTGTTCATACCCTTGACGGTGGGCGGCGGAATAAGCACGCTTGACGACTTTGACAGAGTGCTAAAGTGCGGGGCGGACAAGGTGAGCGTAAACTCCGGAGCGATAAACGACCCCGACATAATACAAAAAGCCGCAAAGACGTATGGTTCGCAGTGCGTTGTTTTGAGCATAGACGCCAAACGTGCGGACGGCGGATTTAAGGTGTATGCAAAGGGCGGACGCGTAAAAACAGAGCTTGACGCGGTGTCGTGGGCAAAGCGCGGCGAGGACAGCGGCGCGGGAGAGATAGTTTTAAACTCCATTGACACAGACGGCGTAAAAAACGGCTTTGACCTTGAAATGCTCAAAGCTGTTTCGGACGCGGTGAACATACCGGTCATTGCGTCGGGAGGCGCGGGAAAGCCGGAGGACTTTTTAACGCTGTTCAAGACGCTTGAGAGGGTTGATGCGGGGCTTGCGGCATCGGTGTTCCACTTCGGGCAGATAGACATACGCATGCTCAAGCAGTACCTCAAACAAAACGGCGTAAACGTCAGAATATAAGAAAGGCATGATAAGATGATAACCATTGATGAGCTTAAATTTGACGAAAAGGGGCTTATCCCCGCAATAGTCGTGGATGCAAAGACAAAAAAGGTTCTTACCTTGGCGTACATGAACAGGCAAAGCCTTGAGATATCCATGGAGCGCGAGCTGACATGCTTTTGGTCGCGCTCAAGAAACGAGCTTTGGCTGAAGGGCGAAACAAGTTCTAACTACCAGCACATTGTGAGCATCACAGCGGACTGCGACAGGGATGCGCTTGTGGTGATGGTTGAAAAGGACGGACCCGCATGCCACACCGGAGCTGACAGCTGCTTTAATGACAAGCTGTACATAAGCGAAAATCGCAGCGAGTTTGACTACGAGCAGCTTTACGAGCTTATTAAGGGCAGAAAGACAGAGAAAAAAGAAGGCTCATACACCACATACCTCTTTGAAAAGGGGCTTGACAAGATACTCAAAAAGGTCGGCGAGGAGTCAACCGAGGTCATAATTGCGGCAAAAGCGATGGACAAACCCGAGACAATCTACGAGATTGCGGATCTTATATACCACCTCACCGTGCTGATGGTTGAGGCGGGAATTTCTTTGGAAGATATCAGGGCGGAGCTTGCATCGCGCCACGTCATAGACAAGAAGGTAAAGCAGGAGAAGATGACCTGATGGGACTGCAAAATCTTCACACGCACTCTGTGTGGTGCGACGGAGCAGACACCCTCGAGGAGCTTGTCCTTGAGGCAATACGCCTCGGCATGGACACCATCGGCTTTTCCTCTCACAGCTACACGCCTTTTGACACGAGCTGCTGCATGACCGACACCGACGGGTACATAGCGCAGTGCTCTGCGCTCAAAAGCAAATACCGCGGAAAAATAAACATACTTTGCGGCGTCGAAGCCGACTACTACTCCGATGCCGCAAGCTATCAGGGAAAGGACTTTGACTTTGTAATCGGCTCTGTCCACTATTTGAAGTGCGGCGAAGAATACCTGCCTGTAGATGAGTCGGCGCAGATACTTACCGAGGGCGCAAAAAAGCACTTTTGCAGCATGGCGGAGCTTGTGCGGCAATACTATGCGCTTGAGGCGGATGTCGTGAGAAAGACCGGCTGCGACATAATCGGGCATTTTGACCTGATAACAAAGTTTTGCGACGTCTGCCCGCAAATAATCGACACCTGCTCGCAGGACTACACAAGCGCAAGAGATCATGCGCTGTCTGCACTCATTAAGACAGGAAAGATATTTGAGGTAAACACAGGCGCAATGGCAAGAGGCTACAGGCGTCTTCCCTACCCGGATGCATCCTGCCTCCGGGCGATTGCGGAGCGGGGCGGCAAGGTCATGATAACCTCCGACTGCCACAAAAAAGAGCAGCTTTGCTACGGTTTTGAGACCGCAAAAGAAATTTTAGTGTCAAACGGGTTTAAGTGCGTATATTTATATAATAACGGGCGGTTTGAGAGCACAAATATCGAAAATATATGATTTTAAGCCGCCATATCAGGGCAATACGGCGCGCCTGCTTGACTTTGTTTTTGCTAAAGTATATAATTACAATACAATTATTGTCGCAACGCGTGGTTTTGCATACTTCGCGGGATGGCTGCACTTGCAGTACGGATATTTGCAGCCGCAGTTTGAGTCAATGTTGTATACGGTCCGCGCCGCTTGCCTGCATTTTGCATGGAAAAGACCGCGGACTTTTCAATATGCGTGTTTTGGAGGTATTGTCATGTGCGGAATTATTGGCTACAGCGGCAGGTATGACGCTGCCGAAAGGATACTATGCGGCCTTTCTGCTCTTGAATACAGAGGATACGACTCTGCAGGAATAGCTGCGTTTGAAAACGACGAGCTCAACATTGTAAAAACCGTCGGCAGGGTGCATGCGCTTGCCGAAAAGATAGACGCCCTGGGCGGGATACATTCCCACTGTGCTATAGGTCACACGAGATGGGCAACCCACGGCGTGCCAAACGACATAAACTCGCATCCCCAGAAGGCGGGTTCGGTTGTGCTTGTGCACAACGGAATTATAGAAAACTACGCCGAGCTTAAATCAGAGCTTCAGGCCAAAGGCGTGAGCTTTGAATCGCAGACGGACACGGAAGTTGCGGCGGCGGTTATAAACGCCGAATACTCGGTGACGCATGAGCCTTTGAGCGCGATACAAAGAGCTATGAAGAAAATTTGCGGCTCGTATGCCTTCGGAATACTTTTCAGCGACATACCCGGCGTGATATACGCAGTCAAGATGGGCAGCCCGCTGATAGTCGGCGTTGCGGAGGACGGCGGATTTATATCGTCCGACATATCCGCCATACTCAAATACACAAAAAAGTACATATCTCTTGAAAACGGAGAGATAGCCGTTGTCGATAGAAACGCCGTTGCGGTGTACGACAAGGACGGAAACTCCGCCGAGAAGCAGATACTCACCGCAACGTGGGACGTTTCCGCCGCCGAAAAGGGCGGATATGCGCACTTCATGCTCAAGGAGATACATGAAGAGCCGGAGGCAATCAAAAAGACGCTCAGCATACGAAACAGGCACGGCATCATAGATTTTGAATCGGACGGAATTGGCGCGGACGATTTAAGCTCCATAAACTTTTTGCACATCGTGGCGTGCGGTACGGCTATGCATGCGGGCCTGTACGCCAAGTACCTCATAGAAAAGCTTGCAAGGGTGCCGGTGACGGTTGAAATGGCATCGGAGTACAGGTACAGCGACCCGATCGTAGGCAAAGACGACACGGTGCTTGTAATATCTCAGTCGGGAGAAACCGCCGACTCGCTTGAGGCGATAAGAATATCAAAGGCAAAGGGCGCAAAGACAATTGCGCTTGTAAACGTCATAGCGTCATCGATAGCAAGGGAGGCAGACAAGGTAATATACACATATGCCGGTCCGGAAATATCGGTGGCGTCCACAAAAGCGTACACCGTTCAGGTTGCGGCGCTTTGTGCGCTTGCGTTTCAGATAGCACACGCAAAGGGAAGAATGACCGAGGAAGAGCTTAAAATATACTCAAAGATACTCTTAGGCGACCTGTGCGATGCGATTGAAAAGGTAATAAGCGACGAGGACAAGATAAGCGAGATCGCAAAAGAGCTTTACGACAACGAAAACGTGTTCTTCATAGGAAGAAGCCTTGACAGCTTTATTGTTCAGGAGGCATCCTTAAAGCTGAAGGAGATATCCTACATACACAGCGAGGCATACGCCGCAGGTGAGCTGAAGCACGGCACGATATCCCTGATAACCGAGGGCACTCCCCTGATAGCGCTTGCAACCATCCCGAACATTTATGAAAAGACTATGAGCAACATAAGTGAGGTTGTCACTCGCGGCGGAAAGGCGTTTTTGGTGTGCGGACCAGATTTTCCTGACAGCCAAAACATCTCTTACTGCTACAAGCTCCCCGAAATCGACCGGCTGTTTATGGGGCTTACGGCGGTGACAGCTTTCCAGCTCTTTGCATACCACATGGCGGTGCTCAGAGGCAACGACGTTGACAAGCCGAGAAACCTTGCAAAATCGGTTACGGTTGAATAAATACATGCAAAACGGCGCGGCTCAGGCTGCGCCGCATTTTTATGCCGCTTTGCTTTATTGCTGTATTGACATAAAGCGCGGCGGGCTGTATAATGTTTAAGGTGACGCATCAAGCTTTTGGATGCGTATTTTTGATTTATCAGGAAAGGACAACTCCGAATATGAGCAAGCTAATAGTTCCAAAGGAATACACAAGCAGCCTTACGCCGTACGAAACTCAGACCGCAATAGGTCTTATAAAGAGAAGCTTTGAAATAAACCTGTGCCAATCCCTGAATTTAAAGAGGGTTTCCGCACCGCTTTTTGTCGAGAACAACAAGGGCATAAACGACGACCTCAACGGCGTTGAACGTGCGGTGTCTTTTGAGATAAAGGAGACGGGCGGAACGGCAGAAGTCGTTCATTCGTTGGCAAAATGGAAGCGCCTTGCTTTGAAGGAGTACGGATTCCACGTCGGCGAGGGAATATACACCGACATGAACGCCATAAGGCGCGACGAGGAGATGGACAACCTCCACTCCATATACGTTGACCAGTGGGACTGGGAGAGAATAATCACAAAAGAGGACAGAAACATCGACTTTTTAAAGGAGATCGTCATAAAAATAGTTGACGCGGTTTGCGACACGTCGGAAATAGTGAGCAAGGTATACCCGAACGTGAGATGCAGGCTCACAAGAAACGTCTCCTTTATAACCACGCAGGAGCTTGAGGACATGTACCCTGCTCTCACGCCGAAGGAGCGTGAAAACGAGTATCTTAAAGATCACCACACGGCGTTTATAATGCAGATAGGAGACAAGCTCAAGTCAGGCATACCTCACGACGGAAGAGCGCCCGACTACGATGACTGGAAGCTCAACGGCGACATTCTGATGTGGAACGAGGTACTAGGATGCGCGTTTGAGATATCGTCGATGGGAATAAGGGTTGACCCCGAATCACTGCGTGAGCAGCTCAAAAAAGCGGGCTGCGAATGGCGCTCGGGTCTTGAGTTCCACAAGATGCTTTTAAACAACGAGCTGCCTCTGACAATCGGCGGAGGAATCGGTCAGTCGAGGCTCTGCACGCTGCTTTTGGGCAAGGCGCACATAGGCGAGGTTCAGGTCTCGGTGTGGGACAAGGACACGATTGAAGGCTGCAAAAAAGCGGGAATAATGCTTTTGTAATAAAACGCGGCATGTTGTCAATAATGTATTGCAATATGCGCAGGCTGATGATATACTCAGCTTAAAGGTAATACTTAATACGCTTAAAGAAAGGGACACCGACATGCCACAGGTTGATTCACAGGAAGAATACCATTTAGTAGATCTTTTATATCCTTCAGAGGAAAAGAAGAGGGCATGCATAGAGCGGGGCACGCAGATATCAAAGCTCCCGCAGGATTATGTGACAAACCTTGAGCTGGATCTGTTGTCAAGGCTGATTTGTCCGGAAAATTCTCTCAACGCTTTGAGAATACTGACGCAGCTCACCACCGATCCCGACGTACTCAACTACCGTCTTGACATACTTGAGGACTTTTTAAACGTCCCGCAGCTTGAGGCGGTGCTTTACGAAAACGTGCACAAGCTGTACATCAACGAGCACGTGAACATTCAAAAGCTCGGTCTTGCGGACAGCTTTTACGCCTTGAACACAAGGCTCGGTTCGCTCAAGACATTCATAGAGTGCATTACAAACTGCCATGAGTTCTGCCAAAAGTATCAGCACACATTTAAGTCAGAGGCTTTAAAAGGACTGGTTGAGTATTTTGCCTCGGTCTACAATTCCGAGTACTTCGACGAGGTCAAGCGTGAGACTGACGAGTGCCTGAGGATACTTGCAAAGGGCGTAAAGAGCGTCACGGTGGGAATAAACTTTGACGACATGATGAGACCGGTGGAGGCTATGCTTTTGTCCGTTTCCACCGACCTCATAAAGAAAAAGGGCAGGTTTGACTGGATATTCAAGCATCTTGACGGCGACGCCACAAGAGCCATAGGAAAGACCCACTCCCTTTACAACGAGAACGGCGGAACGAACGACCTTGAGGCTCCTTTGTTCCGAGAGTTAAAGGAGATAAACTCCGAATACATTTCTCACCTCGACAGGGCAATCCGTGCATACTTCAAAAAGAGCACGGAGGACATACTCACATTTGAAAGCCAGATGAGTTTCTACATCGGCGCAAAGAGAATTATAGACGCCGTAAGGGCAAGAGGTCTTGAGATGACAAGGCCGAAGTATTTGAGCATGGAGGAAAGAAAGCTCGACGCAAAGAGCATATTTGACCTCTCCTTCTACACTCAGATGGTCGCCTCAAACCCGATAGGCAGCTTAAAGGACAAGATCATAACAAACGACTCCCGCATGGACGACGACGGAAGATTCTTCGTGCTGACCGGTGCGAACAACGGCGGAAAGACAACCTACACACGTGCGGTGGGAATAATTCAGGTGCTCGCTCAGGCGGGCGTGTATGTTCCCTGCACATCCTGCGAAATAAGCCCTGTTGACTTTATCTACACCCACTTCCCGAAGGAGGAGGAGGTAGGACTCAACACCTCCCGCTTTACTCAGGAGTGCAAGCAGTTTAAGGTCACGGTTGACAACGCCACAAGGTACAGCATGCTTTTGCTGAACGAGTCGATACAGTCCACAACCCCGACGGAATGCGTTTACATCGCAACGGAGCTTACAAAGATCTTCCGCTGCATAGGCGTCAGGGGCGTGTATGCAACCCACCTTTTGGAGCTTGCAAAGAGCCTTGATAAGATAAACGAGACTGTAGAGGGCGACACAAAGCTTGTGAGCATCGTCACAACGGTAGACACAACCGCCGACAACAAGCGACTTTACAAGATAGTTCGCAGTGCGCCGCAGGAGTTCGGCTACGCAAAGACCATATACGAAAAGTTTGGCGTGTCCTTCGACGAAGTCAAAAAGAGAATGGAAAAGGAAAAAGCATAAAAATCAGCGCCGTGTCAGGGTTGGCACGGCGCTTTTGCAAAATAAAAACGGGCGTCGGAATAAGGCGCCCGTTTGCTTTTTTAGTTTTAAGATCAGTCAGCCGAGTAAGGGAGCAGAGCAACAAATCTTGCCCTCTTTACAGCCTTAGTCAGCTCACGCTGATGATATGCGCAGGTACCGGTGACTCTTCTGGGAAGAATCTTTGCTCTTTCGGTCAAGCACTTTCTGAGCTTAGCGGTATCCTTATAATCGATGGTCTCAACTCTGTCTGCGCAGAATATGCAGACTTTCTTGTGATGTTTCTTCATCGGCTTTGTATTTCTTTCCATGATGTATTCTCCTTTCAAAGATTTTTCGGGTGATTGCTGCCGACAATTCCGGCGCTAAAGCCGGCTCTAAAGCCTTGTTCGCCTTAGAACGGTACTCCGTCGTCGCCTAAGATCTCTTCAAACTCGCCAAGTCCCCCTATTGACAACGAGGGGTCGCCCTGAGCAGCTGCCGGAGCCTCTGCGGGCTGGTGATTTTGCTGTCTTAAGTTCTGCGCTGTCTGTGCGGAATAAGAAGATGACGACGAGCCGGATGCTGCCTTCTCGCCTGTAAAGGACACGTTGTCTACAAATACCTCTGTGACATAATGCTTTACGCCGTTCTTGTCATCATAGGTTCTTGTCCTCAGGTTGCCCTCAATGGCGATCATTCTGCCCTTTGCAAAATATCTGCTGATAAATTCAGCCTGCTGACGCCACGCCACGCAGTTTATAAAATCAGTCTGACGCTCTTCACCCTGCTTGACATATCCTCTGTCAACGGCAACGGTAAAGCTCAAAACCGCAACTCCGCCCTGCGTCTGGCGAATCTCAAGGTCCTGAGTAATTCTTCCCATGAGTATTACTCTGTTCAGCATTTAGCACATCTCCATTCTATGCGAAGCCGCGCCTCGCACTCTGTCATCTTACGTCTTACGTTTTAAGCCGGATGCCGGTATCTGTTCTTTTGCGCTGTGCATTTTTATGCACTGTGCATTTTATATGCACTTCGTGCCATGTGCGCATGTGCATCGTGTGCACATGTGCCCATATTACTTGGCGATAACCATAGAGCGCAAAACACCGTCGGTGATGTTAAGAACACGGCTGAACTCGGCCGGGAAATCAGCCTTGGACTCAAAGGTATATACAACGTAATAACCCTCAGACTCGTAGTTGATGTCGTAAGCAAGCTTGCGCTTTCCCCACTCGTCAACTCCGGTAAGTGTCGCATTAGCCTCAATCATGTCCTTAAATCTTGCAACCAATGAAGCAACCGCCTCATCGCCTGCCTTTGTCGAGAATACTACCATAGCTTCGTAGTTTCCAGTGATTTTTGCCATAATTGCACCTCCTTTTGGATTTCATCTGCCACCATCGGCAGACAAGGATAACAAACGTATTATATCAGCCGCCGCAGAGTTTGTCAAGCTTTGCGCCGGCGTTTGACCGGTCAAAAATTCAAAACATTCAGCCCCGTATGCGCATTTACACGCCAAAAATCCCCGCCGGACATCCTGAGCGGGGACTTGTTATTATCAATAGACTCCTATAAACGACAGCGTCGGGCAAACCCTTGAATCGGTGATTTTAACCGTGAGCCTGCTCGCGCGTATGCCTCCTAAGTCGGCTATTTTCTTATATCCGACCACCGTTCCGTCATACTCCTTGCCTCTGCCGTAAAACGGGCTGTTTCTGTCCCGCGGAGACAAATACACGCCGAACTTTATTCCGCCGCGCTCACACGCCTGCGAAACCTCTTTTACTATGTCGCCGCAGCCGTTCTTATACGGGCTTTTTGCAACGGTATGTGAAGTGAGCTCGGCCACAGGCAAAAGCCGTCATGGTGCTTGCATGTCAGGATAAGCCCCTTCATGCCCGCGCTTTTGATCGCGTTCACCCACTGGTCGGAATCAAATTCTGTCGGGTTAAGTATGCTTTCATCCTCTGTTCCGTCTCCCCACTCCCTGCCGGTGTAGGTGTTGACGGTAAAATGCACAAAAGCGTAAAACTCCAGCATCTGATGTTCTGCCTGCCGTCTGTGCGGCAGCACACTGACGAGTCTTTTGTCAAGTTCCAAGTTCATGTTTTACCTCCGCCGCACCAGTATGTCAGAAGAAGAGCATCACCGTTGCTCCGATAAACAAAAGCGTCAGGATCATAGTTGCCATTACGCCTATTGCAACGTATCCCCACGAAGTGCCTCCGGTCGAAACAAGGGCCATATTCTGCGCTCCGCTCTCCATATAGGTCGTTTTTATCCTTGTTACGTCCTTTTGCGCCTTTTTATAGTACAGCCAGTTTGCAAACATTCCCGCCGCTATATCCACTATATAAATGATAATTGAGCATATGTTTGCAAGGTACACAAACCACGTTTGTCCCGCAAGCACGTCAAGTGAAATATATCCGTACTCGCCGAGCATGAATATCGAGTTCGGTATTGACAGCAAAACGTGGAGCAGCAACATTCCTATGCCGTAAGGGAGCATCTTTCTGTAGAAGAAATAAAGGTGCGGGAACAAAAACGCCGAAAAGTTGAAGGACGCTATGCTTCCCTTTGCAAACCTTATGAATTTGGGCACAAAGTACAGAAATCTTTGACCTACGTACTTCACATAGTCTCCGACTTTGTTTCCGTCAACGTCGTCATCGGGGTTCATCCTCGCAAAGCCCATAAACGGGTATCCCTGTCCGTAGCCCTGCTGTCCATACCCCTGCTGTCCGTAGCCCTGCTGATTATAGGGGTTGCCCTGACCGCCGTACGGGCTGCCCGAACCACCGTACGGGCTGCCCGAACCACTGTACGGGTTGCCCTGCTGATTATACGGGTCTTGAGCATTTTGCCGGTCGTCGTCTGCATATCCGCCGGTAGCTTTCTCCATGTTTATCGGCGCGCCGCACTTGCTGCAAAACGCGGACTGAGAATCGTTGTCCGCTCCGCACACCGCACATTTTACCGTCCTGTGTTCTGCATGTTCATCGGCAGCAGGCACAGGCTGCCACGTCAGCCCCTTGTCATGAAGCTCGGTATTTATGCACCTGCCCTCTTTGTTATAACATTCCCTGTGATAGGGCGAGCCGCATTCCGGGCATACTACTATATCATCTTTTTCAGTCAGCGGTTTCCCGCATGATGTACACGGTTGTCCGTAATATTTAGGCATATCTTTTTACGAATATCCCCCTTTTGTTCGAGGGATTCTCCTTTCAAAACTATTTTATCGCCGCATTGCTTAGTTTCATATAATCAGTATAGCATATTTCAATTATAATGCAAACGAAATCGGAAAATTTCATTACATTTTCACCCAAACAGCATGCGCCGCGCCGCTCTTTCATATTTCGCAGCACATTTTTTCACAGCTTGCCGACAAAAAACACCGCCTTGCCGAGTATGCGTATTCCGTCAAGCTCGCTGCCCGAAAAAACCATCGGCTCATACGCCGGATTTGCCGCAACGAGCGTTATCCTGTCTTTTTGACAGTACACCCGCTTTAGCGTCGCCTCGTCGCCTATCACCACCGCGGCTATCTCGCCGTTTTCCACCTGTGGCTGTTCCTTTATAAATACCAGGTCTCCGTCATATATCCTCGCTCCGATCATGCTGTCGCCTTTGCACTTCAGCGCAAAATCCGCCTTACAGTCGGCTGCCGCCGCCACATAGTCCTCTATATTCTCCTGAGCGTATATCGGCGCGCCGCACGCTATCGTTCCTAAGACGGGTATCTTTTTCGTCCTTAAATCCACGTCATGGCTGCCGCCTTCCTCCGCGCCGATGAGAATCCACGGGTCAAGGTTCAAAGCGCGGGCAAGCTCCGCTATTTTATCGCTGCGCATATTTGCTATTATGCCCGACTCCCACTTCTTGACCGTGCTCTTGCTCACGCCTACGGCGTTTCCGAGCTCCTCAAGCGTCATGCCGAGCTCTTTTCTCCTCTTGTATATTATACTTCCGAGCTGCACATGCATCACCTCAAATAGAGTGTATCATTTTTGTTTCACAAATGCAACTGTTCGGTGTGATTTTTGCCCTGAAAGTTTCTTAAAGTGATTGACAAGACTGTGGATGCATGTTATTATTAAAGTGTCGGATAGGAAACAATATGCTGAAGGAGTGTGAACAAAGTGAACGAAAACGAACTCAAAGCCGCCGCTATACGCAAAGGCATGTCTATACCTGACCTTGCGCAGCAGATAGGAATCTCGAAAAAACGGATATATTCCCGCATGCACGGCGCAACGCCCTTTAAGCAAACGGAGATAACTAAGATACGAGATTGCCTTGGTCTCACCGACGAAGAGCTTATCTCTATTTTTTTCACCTCCGATGTTTCTTAAAAGAAACTTTTTCGGCAGCGAGCCGCACCCTTCACAAAGAATCCTGAAAAGGCGCGGCTTTGTATTATAAAAACAAAATCTGCGGGCGGCGTTTGCAGCGGACACGCCCGACGAAAAAAAGGAAGTGTGAAAATGAGACAAGGCACCACGCCTACGCATACTTTCAGCATTCCGGTTGAAGCAGCGCTTGTTGACAGCATATACATCTGTTACAGCCAGCGCGGCTGCGGCATGCTTGAAAAGACTAAGCCGCAGGTGACGCTTGCGGACGACGAGGACGGCGGGCATTATGCAAGCGTGAGTCTCACGCAGGAGGAAACGCTCAGCTTTAAGGCGGGCATAGAATGCCTGATACAAGTGCGGTTTACCACGGTATCGGGAGAGGCGTTTGCCAGCCAGATAATAAGCGAGAGCGTAGACGGCGTGATAAAAGGCGGCGAGATATGATGCCGAACGGCTATGACAAAAGCTTCAAAACGCAGTTTGACGAAATGGACTGCTGCTTTGACACGGAGTTTTCGCAGTCAGTCACGGTGTATCAGGCCGCACAGTACACAGGAGCTTACACCGTCACGCCTTCTGTAGAGGGCGAGACACTTAAAACAAAAAATCTTATCATGACAGACGACGTCACCGTAAATGCAATACCGTACTATCAGGTTGAAAACCCTTCGAGCGGCGACACGGTCTACATAGGAAGCGAGGTAATTTTATAATGGCAATAAGCAAGGTAGTTTACGGCGCGCAGACGTTAATTGACCTCACCGCCGACACAATAACGGCGGACAAGGTTCTGACAGGCTACACCGCCCACGGCAAGGACGGCGAGCAGATAAGCGGAACATGTGCGTTCGATGTGAACTCTCAGGACGCAACGGCTCAGGTTGCCGAACTGCTCACGGGCAAGACTGCGTATGCGCGCGGAGCAAAGCTCACAGGAACCATGCCCAACAACGGCGGCGTGACCGGTACAATATCCACCGTGGCGGGGCAGTACACCATAGCCCAGGGATATCACGACGGTAGCGGAAAGGTGTCGATAGATTCGACCGAGCAGGCAAAAATAATCCCCTCAAACATCAAGCAGGGCGTTGAGATACTCGGAGTGACGGGAACGCTTGAGCCGTCAGGTTCTGTCACCGCGCAGACAAAGAGCGTCACGCCTTCGACGCAGCAGCAGGTTGTGCTCCCCGATTCGGGATACGATTATTTGTCGCAGGTGACCGTTGCGGCAATTCCGTACAACGAGTCCCCCAACTCCGCCGGCGGAACCACCGTGACTATCGGGTGATTAAAATGGCTGTAAACAAGGTTATATATGACGGCAGCGCGATAATTGATCTGACATCCGACACGGTTACGGCGGACAAGGTGTTGACAGGATACACGGCGCATGACAAGAGCGGCGCATCGATAGTCGGGACATACAACCCGTTTACGCCGCAGATAATAGTCATAACCGACAGCGGAAATTACCTGACCTGCTCAAAGAGCGGAGAGTCAACGCTGTACGGAATTGCATCGGAGGGCGCATATGTATTTGAAGTTCCGAGCTACGGAACATGGACGATTACCGCATCGGTGCCGAACACGTCTTTGAGTGAGTCGGCTTCGGTAAACGTGACTGTTGTAAAGCAGTATGTTTTGGAGCTGTCCGCCATACCGCCGTTTGGTGACGCCTCGTGGTCGATGATACAGTCCTTTGCGCAGTCGGGCAAGGCGGCGGATGTATGGCAGGGCGGCGACACCAAGACATATCAGGACACAAGCGGCAACACCCGAACGGTCGAGATTGTTGATATAGGCGATAGCAGCATGGTGCTTGATTTAGCCGACTTATACGCCTCCGGAGCGTTGGCGGTTCAAACCGGCCCGACATCCGGCTACACAATCAACTGGCCTAACGACACGTTCCTGCCCTCTCTGCCGCAGGATTTTAAGAGCGTAGTCACATCCGCAGCGTATTTCTCATCGTCGGAAATCTTCGGCGCGTCGCCTTTAGAGCTGTTTTCAACCGCATCCGGCAGAAGCAAAGGCGTGTCATGGTGGACAAACACCACCGCCCAAAGCGGATCCATGCCGAGCAGCAGTTATAACTACTACGTCACAACGAGCGGAACGCAGTCAAGCGATCGCATGACGAACAGCCATTACTACAACGCAAAGATAACTATCTCTTAGGAGGGATAAAATGTACTTAATTCTCAACTCGGAAAACAAGATACTGAACATATCCCGCATGGCGAGATACGTTTATCGGCAGCCCAACGGCATAGTGGTTTTGTGCGGCGCAGAAAAGGCGGAGGCGATATACTCCGACGACTCAAACGCATTTTATCCCATAGAAAGAACGGGATTTGTTGCGGACAGCCACACTCTCGTGCAGGTTGACAGCGTGCCGGACGGGGTTGTTGCGGGGTACTACTATTACAAGGACGGCGAGTTCTACACATCCGAGCGGGAGCTTGAGGAGCTTGCAAGGGCACAGGGAGCGGATGCGGGAAGTCTTGCATTTGTCGCGTTGGCTAAGGAGGGCAAGTTTGATGACACCACCATTACGGAGCACGCAAACCAGTTTGGCGGGTGGCAGTCGGGCGTGTCGTACCTTCAAAACGACATTGTAAATTACGGGGGCAAGCTTTACCGCTGCTTGCAGGCGCACACCTCACAGTCTGACTGGGCGCCCGATGCGGCAGCGAGCTTGTGGGTTGAAATCGGCGACCCGACGGCAGAATATCCCGAGTGGTCGCAGCCGCTTGGGGCATTTGATGCGTACCCGCTCGGCGCTAAGGTATCGCATGCCGGCAAGCACTGGACAAGCACCATTGACAGCAACGTGTGGGAGCCGGGAGTGTACGGATGGGAGGAGGCGTCGTAAACGCATAAAAAAAACACCGCAGCGGGTAATTCCGCTGCGGTGTGGCGCGCCTGGGGAGATTCGAACTCACGACCTACCGGTTCGTAGCCGGGCACTCTATCCACTGAGCTACAAGCGCATTTAACAAGATGTAATCATATCACAGGTTTCATGGTTTGTCAAGGGCTTTTTGCTTTTTAACCGACAGACAAAACCGGTGCGCGATTTTTGCGCATACTAAGGCGCACACGGAACAAATGCGCCGATGCTCATGCTCCGAAAAATTACCCTCTGTCATTTGCGATTGTACAGCATGTAAACTATATGCGGCGCAAAAGATAAAAAAATAATCTATATATTGTGTTTAGGGTATTGACTAATTCATAGTATTGCGTTATACTGTACGTGCACTTGATTTTTCGGGAGTAGTTTGGAGGGGCAAAGATGAAAGTAGCGGGACTTCAGAAGCTGACGCTTTTAGACTATTCGGGGCTTGTAGCATGCATAGTGTTTACAAAGGGCTGCAACCTCAGATGCCCGTTTTGCCACAACGCCTCTCTTGCGCTGAACAAAACGGACGACTTTCTTGACGAGTCGGAGGTGTTCGACTATCTGAAGGAGCGTTCGGGGCTGCTCGACGGAGTGGTCATATCGGGCGGCGAGCCTTTATTGCAGCCCGACATTTCGGACTTCCTCGAAAGAGTAAAAAAGCTTCACTATAAAATCAAGATTGATACCAACGGCACAAAGCCCGACATTCTCAAAGAGCTGATTTCAAGAGGGCTTGCAGACAGAGTGGCTGTTGATATAAAAAATTCTCCTGAGGGCTACGAGCTTGCTTGCGGAGTTAAGGCTGACCTTGAGGCGATTCAAAAGACGATAGACCTTTTGATGAGCGGGGACGTGGAATACGAGTTCAGAACCACCGTCGTCAAGGGCATACACACCGAAGAAAGCATATCGTCGCTCGCAAGGTGGATCAAAGGGGCAAAAGAGTACTATTTGCAGCAGTTTAAGGACTCCGGAGATCTCATAAAGCCGTGCGGGCTTTCAGCTTTCAGCGAAGAACAGTTAAATAAATTTGCCGACATCGTCCGGCCGTACGTTCCGGCTGTGCAGATAAGAGGCATTTAAATTGCGGGAGGAGAAAAACATGTATCAAATCGTTAAAAGAGACGGAAAAATAGTTGACTTTGACATCAACAAGATAGCGAACGCCATAAAAAAGGCTTTTGAAGCTACAAACACCGAGTACACCGACAACATCATAGACTTTCTTGCGCTCAAGGTCTCGGCTGACTTCCTGCCCAAGATCAAAAACGGTCTTGTAGCGGTTGAGGACATTCAGGACAGCGCGGAAACCGTTTTGATTCAGGGCGGATACGATGCGGTTGCAAAGGCATACATCCTTTACCGCAAGCAGCGTGAAAAGCTGCGCAACCTCAAGAGCACATACCTTGACTACAAAGCCACGGTTGACAACTACCTCAAGGTTCTCGACTGGCGTGTAAAGGAAAACTCCACCGTGACATACTCTGTCGGCGGACTCATCCTTTCAAACTCCGGCGCTATAACCGCAAACTACTGGCTCTCTGAGATATACGACGAGGAAATTGCAAACGCGCATAAAAACTGCGACATGCACATCCACGACCTTTCGATGCTGACCGGATACTGTGCCGGCTGGAGCTTAAAGCAGCTCATCAAGGAAGGCCTCGGCGGAGTTCCCGGAAAGATTACATCCTCTCCTTCTGCGCATCTTTCCACCCTCTGCAACCAGATGGTAAACTTCCTCGGCATCATGCAAAACGAGTGGGCAGGCGCTCAGGCGTTCTCCTCCTTTGACACCTACCTCGCACCGTTTGTAAAGGTGGATCACCTCAGCTACAAAGAGGTAAAGCAGTGCATACAGTCCTTCATCTACGGAGTAAACACTCCCTCCCGCTGGGGCACGCAGGCTCCCTTCTCAAATATAACTCTTGACTGGACCGTTCCGGACGACCTCAAGGATCAGCCCGCAATAGTCGGCGGCAAGGAAATGGACTTCACCTACGGCGACTGCGTAGAGGAGATGAAGATGGTCAACAAGGCGTTCATCGAGGTAATGATCGAGGGAGACGCCAACGGCAGAGGATTCCAGTATCCCATCCCCACCTACTCAATAACAAAGGACTTCGACTGGTCACCCACGGAGAACAACAAGCTCCTGTTTGAGATGACCGCTAAATACGGCACCCCCTACTTCTCCAACTACATCAACAGCGACATGCAGCCCAGCGACGTTCGCTCAATGTGCTGCAGACTTCGCCTTGATTTAAGAGAGCTGAGAAAGAAGTCGGGCGGATACTTCGGATCAGGCGAAAGCACGGGTTCAATCGGCGTTGTTACGATAAACATGCCCAGAATAGCATACCTTGCCGAGGACGAAAAGGACTTCTATGCAAGGCTCGACAGAATGATGGACATTGCCGCGCGTTCCCTCAAGGTAAAGAGAACAGTCATAACAAAGCTCCTCAACGAGGGACTTTATCCCTACACAAAGAGATACTTGGGCACGCTTGACAACCACTTCTCGACGATAGGACTTGTCGGCATGAACGAGGCGGGACTCAACGCAAAGTGGATCAGAGCAGACATGACTCATAAGAGCTGCCAGGAGTTCACAAAGAATGTCCTCAACCACATGAGAGAGCGTCTTTCCGACTATCAGGAGGAGTACGGCGACCTTTACAACCTCGAGGCCACACCTGCCGAGTCAACCTCTTACCGTCTTGCAAAGCACGACGTAGAGCAGTTCCCCGATATAATCACCGCGGCAGAGCCGGGCGGAACTCCTTACTACACAAACAGCAGCCACCTTCCCGTCGGCTACACCGACGACATATTCACTGCGCTTGACATTCAGGACGAGCTTCAGACGCTTTACACCTCGGGCACGGTGTTCCATGCATTCCTCGGCGAGAAGATGCCGAGCTGGGAAGCTGCCGCAACGCTTGTTCGCAAGATTGCCGAAAACTACAGACTCCCCTACTACACCATTTCGCCCACATACTCGGTGTGCAAGAACCACGGATACCTCAGCGGAGAGCAGTTTGTCTGCCCCAAGTGCGGAGAGCCTGCCGAGGTATACAGCAGAATTACCGGTTACTATCGCCCCGTTCAGAATTGGAACGCAGGCAAGACCCAGGAGTACAAGGAGCGCCGCGAGTACAACATCGAAACAAGCGTGCTCACTCACCACAAGCCGCTTGATTCCGATCACGCCGACAGCCACGAGTGCAAGGACGGAGCATGCAGCATAAACAGCAAAAAGCCCGAAACCGCAATGCTGTTTGCAACCCAGACCTGCCCCAACTGCAGAATTGCATACGGATACCTCGACAAGGCGGGATTTGTGTACAACAAGCTGATGGCTAACGAAAATCCCGAGCTTGTAAAGAAGTACGGCATCACACAGGCTCCGACGCTTGTCATAGACAACGGCGACAGCTTTGTAAAGTATGTCGGTGCAGGAGCGATAAAGCAGTTTTTGGTTCAGAACGCGGACATCGGCGCTGAGAGAAAGAACGCATAAAAATGTTATATGATATCATTGTTATCGGCGGAGGCCCTGCGGGGCTTACGGCTGCGCTCTACGCAAGGCGAGCGGGCAGGACGGCATTGATACTTGAGAAAAACGCCTTAGGAGGCCAGATAACCTGGTCTCCTAAGGTCGAAAATTATCCCGGTATGCCGGCTGTTTCCGGATTGGAATTTGCGGACAAGCTTGCAGCTCAGGTTTTGGACAGCGGAGCGGAGCTTGAACTTGATGAAGTTACAAAAATAGAGCCTGTGAGCGGCGGATTTAAGGTGCTTACGGCGTTTGGCGGCGAGTACGCGGCAAGAGCCGTGATACTTGCCCTCGGCGCAAGGCCGCGCCGCCTGGGGCTTGACGGCGAGGAAGAGCTTATCGGAGCGGGCGTGTCGTTTTGCGCAGTGTGCGACGGCGAGTTTTACAAAGATCAAGATGTTGCGGTCTGTGGCGGAGGAAATTCCGCGCTGCAGGAGGCGCTGTATCTGTCCTCGCTCTGCCGCGCGGTTTACCTGATACATCGCAGGGACGAATTCAGAGGCGACTCTGCGCTTGTTCAGGCGGTGAAAGCCCGTGAAAACATACGTCTTATGCTGAGCATGAAGGTGTCGGCTTTGAAAACAGACGGCGGCGCGGAGCCAAGGCTTGTTGGGCTGACGCTGTCCGGAGCGGACGGCGACACTATGACGCTTGCGGTTGAGTGTCTGTTTGAAGCGATAGGGCATGAGCCGGAGAGCGAAATAGCCGCAGGGCTTATAAAGCTCGACGAGTCGGGATACGCCGATTCCGGCGAGGACTGCCTGACATGCGTGCCCGGGGTGTTTGTCGCCGGCGACCTGCGGGTTAAATCCGTAAGGCAGCTGACTACCGCCACATCTGACGGCGCGGTTGCAGCTTTGGCGGCATGCAGTTATTTAGACAGCCTCGGCGCTGACAATTGATACTTCTCATTTAAAAGCCCCTGTCGCATGTGCGGCGGGGGTTTTTAGCGCCTGACAGCGTCTTAACGCGCTTACTGCTTTTCTTTTTCAAGCATCCAATTCAAAATGTCCTGCTCATCGAAAAGAATGTTTCCGCCCGCATGATAATAGCCGGTAAATCCCCTGTCTGCAAACCATTCGTTATCCGGAATCTGAATTTGCAGAAGCGAATCCGTTTCGTCCTTTCGACTTTATTATAAAAAAATCGAGACCCCCTTAGAAGTCTCGATTTGTTATAAACTATATACCTTTTGGTTAATAGGGCGTTAAGATAGGCAAGGACTATGGGCGGTTGTGCGCTGAGAGCTGCTGAGAAAGCATGCCAAATCCCAAACACCCCGCCTGCTTTTTCAAGCAGACGGGGTGTTATCTATGTCAATTTAGGCTTTTTATTTGGCTTACGCTTTTGATTATCTGTCGTAGTCGTACTCTATGATGTCGCCGGTGGTGGCGCTGATTGTGTACTCATACTCCATGCCGTTGTAGTAGAACTCTATCTCGTAAACCTGCATTCCGTCGTCGTTCTCAAGCTTTGCCTTGGAGAAGGTCACAGACGAGGCGGAAACTCCTGCATGGTCGGCGGCGATGGTCTTTGCCTTATCGACGCCTATGAAGGATGCGTTTCCTACATTGCCGGTATCAACTCTGAAAGCCTCTGAGCTTCTGCTCACTATCTTGCCGGTGGATGCGTTGATCTCGTACTCGTACTCCCTTGATGAGGTGTAGAACTCTATGTCGTATACCTTTATGCCGTCGTCATAGTCGAGCTTAGCCTTCTTATAGGTCACCTCGGATGAGCTTACGCCGGCATCTGCAAGCGCTATTGCCTTTGCCTCGTCAAGTGTCACATCGGTGCCGGATGTGGTGGTCTGTGTGCCCGACTGGCTGCCGTTTCTGAAGGCTTCCGACTCTCTGCTGATTATATTGCCGGATGTTGCGCTTACATCGTAATCATACTCGGTGGTGGAAGTGTAGAACTCAAGCTCATACACTGCCATGCCGTCATCGTAATCAAGGCGATCCTTGGTGAAGGTGACGTCTGATGCGGAAAGGCCTGCGTCCAAAAGCGCTATTGTCTTTGCCTCGTCAAGAGTGATTGTAGCGTCTGATGCGGTCTGGGCGGGCTGCTGAGCAGCGGTTCTGCGTGCCTCTATGTCGCGGCTGATGATTCTGCCGTCCGACACGAGTATGTCGTAGTCGTATTCCTTGTCGGAGGTGTAGAACTCAAGCTCGTATACTGCCACGCCGTCATCGTAATCGAGGTGTCCCTTAGTGAAGGTGACGTCTGATTCTGCAAGACCTGCATCTGCAAGGGCTATTGCCTTTGCCTCGTCAAGAGTCATATCGACGTTTGCTGCCTGCTGTGTGTCAGAAGGTGACGTTGTCACGGTGGGTGAAGTGGCTGCGAAAGTCTCCTTGCTCTTTGAGTAGATGCTGCCGTCTGCGGCTACTATTTCATACTCGTACTTGGTGTCTGCGGTGACGAAATCTATCTCGTGGATTTCTCTTCCGTCGTCATACTCAGTCTTGGTCTTGGTTATGCTCACGTCCGATTCCGCAAGGCCTGCGTCTGCAAGAGCTATTGCCTTTGCCTCGTCGAGCGTTACGCTGCCGGATGCCGTTGTCGTTGTCGCGCTGTTGTCATTTGTTGTGATCTGCGGCTGACCCTCAGACTTTCTCTTTAAGATTGTTCCGTCGTCGGACTTTACTGTGTACTCATACTCGACTCCGTTTGCGTAGAACTCGATTTCGTATACGAAGTGTCCCATTTCGTAATCGAACTCTGTCTTTTCGACCATTGCCGCGGCGGGGTCTACTCCGGCATCGGCAAACGCATAGTTTTGAGCCTGCTCAGCTCCGATTGCGTTTCCCTTAGCGATAGCTCCTACCGCTGCTGCGGTCACCGTTCCTATGAGTGCGAGTATCGCAACGATACATACGCATGTTACAACTGCCTTTAGCGGTGTTGAGAATAAACTTTTTATCTTAGTCATTTTAAATACTCCCTTCGTTTGTTCTGACTTGATTATACCTTGTGAACATTAGAGCAACATTAGTAGTTTTAATTTTTTTGATTTATTTTTTAACTACTGCCGTGAACTGCGGCTTTCGCCGTTGTTCCCCCTTGTTCTGTCTTAATTATATAATCGAAAGATTAGAACAACATTAGCATTATTAAAATCCGAAAAAAGTTTTTATTCTTTCACGGGCAGGTGGAAGGTAAACTCGCTTCCCTTTCCCGGCTCGCTTTCAACGCTCATGCTGCCGCCGTGGAATGATGCTATTTCCTTAACCATAGACAGCCCGAGACCCGTGCCCGAGCCGGTGCGGGAGCTGTCCGCCTGATAAAACCTTCTGAATATCTTTTCTTTGTCCTCGCGCGATATGCCTATGCCGTCGTCCGAGACGCTGAGCGTCACTTCATCCTGAGACTTCTTTAATCTCACCTTTATGTGTCCGTCGTCTTTGCCGTATCGGTATGCGTTGCTTATAAGGTTGGACAGCAGTCTGCTCAAGAGCGCGGGATTGCCGTCTACCCATATTTCGTCCTCGACCTCGTGCTCAAGGCTTATGCCGCGTTCCCTTATGAGCGACATGTCCTCGCAAACGGAATTTACAAGCGCTGACAGGTTGAGCTTTTCTATTTGATAGTTTGTTCCCCTTCGCTCAAGCCTTACAAAGTCGAGCATGTCGTTTATGAGCTTTGTCATCTTTCTGCCCTGGCGGCGTATGAGCCTTAGCGCCCTTTCATATTCCTGCGGGGTTCTTTCATCGTCAAGCGTGTACTCGCACTGCGCCATGATTACCGACATGGGAGTTCTCAGCTCGTGGGATACGTCGGAGGTGAACTGCCGCTCCGCCTCAAACGATTCGTCAAGCCTTGCTATCATGTTGTTGAAGCTGTCCGCAAGCTGATGCAGCTCATCCTTGCCGCGATCAAGCTCTATTCTCTTTTTAAGGTCTCCGCCGCGGCTGATGTTTTCTGCGGCGTTTGTTATCTGCTTAATCGGCCTGAGCATTCTTTTTGCTATGAAATATCCGCCCAGCACCGCCGCGATCAAAATTATGGGCAGTATTATAAGCGAGAGCGTTGATATCTCATGCATTTGAACCTCGCCCTGATGCTCCGAAACCACTCCCCTCAGCCAAAGATCCTCAAGCCCTTTTTGCGTTAAGTGCCTGTCCAAGATGTAATACAGCTCGCCGTTTACCGTCCTCTCCCTTATTTCCGAATCGGAAAACTCGAGGTCCGCAAGCGCCACGGCAAGCGGGTTCTCGCCGTACATGAGCGTTCCGTCAGACAGGTAAAGAGCGGTATACACGTCGTTGACCTCGTCTAAAAAGTCGTCGTCTACCTCAAGGTATCCCGAGTTGTACATTATAAAGTGGTCTACGCTGTTTGCAATGTCCACCTGGGATATGTCGGTGTAAAACTCAACCTCATCGACGTTGTCCTCGACGGTGTGCAAAAGCGTGTCGCGGATGGTTTTTTGTATGACCTGATTGCTCACCGTCAGAATCACCACATACGTTATCGCAACTATTACAAACAGAGCCACCGCAAACCACAGAGTTATTTTAAGTCGTATAGACAGGTTCTTCAATCCTCATCATCCTCTCGAATCACATATCCCCTTCCCCTCACCGTATGGATGAGCTTCTTTTTGTGCCCGTCGTCTATCTTTTTTCTCAGATAACTGATGTACACATCCACTACATTTGTGCCGCCTTCATAGTCGAAGTTCCATATGTGATCCTCTATCTTTTCGCGGGAAAGTATCCTGCCCTTGTTGACCATGAGATACTCAAGCAGCGCATACTCCTTTGCCGACAGCATGATCTGCGCGCCGCCCCTTGTAACCGTCTTAGAAGCGATGTCAAGCTCAAGGTCTGCCACCGCCAAAACGTTGCTTGAGCTGCCGAACGACTTTCTTGTCATCGCTCTGACCCTTGCAAGCAGCTCCTCAAGCGAAAACGGCTTTACAAGGTAGTCGTTTGCCCCGCTGTCAAGACCCTTTACCCTGTCAGACACTGCGTCCCTCGCCGTCAAAAACAGCACCGGCGTGTCCTTTTTGGCGCCGCGTATTGCCCTTAACACCGCAAAGCCGTCCGCTTTGGGCATCATTATATCGAGTATGACGGCGTCGTAGTCGGTATAGGACAAAATGTCTATAGCCTCCGCCCCGTCGTAACAGCTGTCCACGCTGTACCCCTCCGAGCTGAGCTTTTGAGTTATTATTTCGTTTAAATCCCTTTCATCTTCAGCCAGTAAAATGCGCATATTGCCACCTCGTATTATATTTAATTATTTGAGCGCGTGTTTTAACACTTTCTCAATCATATATAACCACCGGTACATTAAATGAGCATTAGAGCATGCGGCGGTAGAGGTATCTTCTGCCCTCCTTGCCGCACATCTGCACCGCACCCACGCTGCAAAGTATTTTAAGCCCCGAGCGGGCGTTTTCCTCCGACGTGCCCACGGCGCCGGCATACTCCCTGACGCCGAACGTCTCACCTAAGCTGTTTGGCAAGAACATCTCATAGTCCCTGAGGCAGCCGAGACTGGCGCACCCGTAAAGAGACCTTGGGATTATATCGACCTTTGTCGCGCGTTTCTTTCTTGAGCGGCCGTAGCCGTCAAGGGTTCTTATCTCATCTACGTCTATCAGCATAAGGCATACGCTCACGCCCTGCTCGCTCAAAAACTCCTTTATCTTATACAGCTCCCAAAAGCAGTCGCAGTACTCAAAGTGCTTGTTTGAGCGGCGTCGGCTGACTATCTCGCCGGTGTCGGGGTCTATCCAAACTATTTGCTTTTCATGCGCCGCCGGAAACACCACCCTGACGCTGTATCCCTCCGAAAGATAGTAGCTGAGCTTTTCACGGAGCTTGTCAAGCGACCTTGTCTGTATCTCGGTTATCTGCCTGCCCCGACATATGTCCGCGGTGAACCTTCCCACCTTGACCTCACGGCATCCCGCGTCAGGCTCAAAGTACACCTTTAAAAACGCATGAAGATACTTTTCGCTGAGCGTTCCCACTCCCGCACTCATGCGAATGCTTGCGGCGGGAATCTTTAAAAGCTCCTCAAACCTTTGCTTGTCCGACATTTGAGCGCTCTGCGATGTAGTCGTCTAAAATCTTTGCCGCAAGGCGAATCACCTTAGCGCAGGGGCGGGTGTTGTAAAACTCGTCGGTTCTTTTCGGAGACTCCGGCGCAGACGCCCCGTCAAGCCCCAAAAGCTCTCTGCAAATCATTGAGCCTGCGCCCTCCTTAAACTTGTACGCCAAGGACTGAACAAGCCTGTAGTGCTCGCTTTTTACCTCATAGTCGCCTGCGACGGTGTATCCGTACAGGCAGCCAGCCGCCATAAGCATGCCGCTCATGGCTCCGCACACCTCTCTTAACCGTCCTATGCCCCCGCCGAAAGAAGAGGATATTTTAAGCGCCGTCTCGGTGTCGATGCCCGTCACGTCGCAAAATGCCGCAAAAACCGATTGTGAGCAGTTATAGCCCTGCATGAAAAGCTCATACGCCTTTTGTGAATGATCCATACTTTACTGTTCTCCTCGCTGTTATTTCATTTACTCAAGAGTATATCACACGCGCGGACTGTTTTCCATATCAAACGCCGCCCGTGCGCCGAGAATGCGAAAAAGGCGGCGTGCAAGGAGCACACCGCCAAACAAAGCATCGCTTTTTTATTCTGCGTCGCCGGCGTCAGGCTCAACCTCTGTAGCCTTGTACACCTGAACGCATACGCCTCCCTCAGCTCCGGTTACAACAGAGCGCATGTCGGATGTCTCCCAATCAGCAAGCAGGTCGCTGTCGGTGTAGATTGTGGGAACGCACTTTGCCATATCCGTTCCGTTGTTCTCTATAAACACGCGGCACTCGTTGCCCTCATAGTCGGTTCCGGTTATCATATACCTTGCCGAGTAGTGACAAACTCCGTCGGGAGTTATAGTCTGGGTGTCAACTCCTGTGCCTATTACCGTGCCGTTGAAGTAGTCGCCGTGTGCGGTTCCGTTAAACGGGATCATGGCTATATCCGCCTCATGTCCGTCGAGGTAGTCATATCCGGTTGTTTTGATGTCGATAGTAAGTACAAGCTCAAGTGTCACTTCTTTTTCTTCCTCTTCGGTCTGTTCCTCAGCGTTTTCTTCTTCGTTCTGAGTCACTTCGTTGTCAACGTTGTTGGTGTTGGGCGTATCATCGCTGTTTTGTGCTCCGCAGCTGCAAAGTATCAAAAGCGAAGAAAGGACGCACGCTAAAATTGCCTTAAACTTCATAAACTTTTCGCTCCATAACTCAAATTTTATACTTTCGTCCGCCGCTGTGCGGCTTCAAAAGCTCCTTATTATTATTATACACCCGTTAAAGCGCTGAATCAAGGGGGATGCGCCGCTTATGTTAAGATTATTTAAAGTATCTTTTGCCGGCGGCGGTCGGACGGGAAAATGTTTTTGACGGCAAGGCGCAATATGTGTTTACTTTACAGAAAATATCTGATAAAATAAAGAGGAGCATATTCACATATTACTCACGGAGCACGGCTTGACCAAAACATTCCGTGCGTAAAACGCGATTTATAAAAATATAAAATCTGATTTGCAATATTTCTGCTCCGGCGATTGTATTGTAAGTGAAACATGAATCGGAGATCAGATGACAGAAAGGAGTTCTTTGCTGTTCATCGGCAAACAAGTGAAGATTATGCAAACAAATGACGTCAACGTTTACATATCTTCCGTTGTTGATAAGTATTCGGACATGGTATACCGCACAGCGTACCACGCCTTGTGCGACACGCACTATGCCGAGGATATCACACAGGAGGTATTTTTAAAGTTGTGCAGCGCGCACCCCGAATTTGAATCGGAAGAGCACGAAAAGGCATGGATTTTAAGAGTAACAATCAACATGTGCAAAAACTATAACAAACGCGCATATTCTCACCCGAACATAGAGCTTACGGAGAACATACCCGCGTCGGATGAGTACTCTTCCGACGGAACGGTTATGAGCGCTGTAATGGCTCTGCCGCAGAAGTACAGAACTGCGGTGTATCTGCATTATTTTGAGGGCTATCCTATCAAGGACATAGCAAACATAATGCAGTCGAATCAAAACACAGTCGCCTCGCTGCTGATGAGAGCGAGGAAAAAACTAAGCGAAATGCTGGAAGGAGAGTTCGGCGATGGATCTGGTCAGTGAATACAAAAGCGAAGTTCGATTGATGAATTTGTCTGCCGAATTCAAGGACAGACTTAAAACCATATGTGCGGCGAGCATGACCGACAAGAAGGCGGATCTGAGCCTAAAGTCGGATTCTGACCGCACCATAGACATCTCGCAGAAAAAAGACGAGCAAACATACAAAAGCAAGATCAAAATCTATAAATACGTGTCTTTGGCGGCATGCCTGGTTGCGGCGCTGTCCACAATAGGAATTGTCTCTATCATGAGCGGAAATATAAAATACCGCTCGAGCGATTCGGATAACGGTCTCGGCGGGGACAACGCCATGTACAGCGAGGATGCAACGCAGGAGGATGTGACGAGCGGATCGGACAGCGGCGGCGAAAACGAAGTAAACGCCAACCTCATGCCCGAAAACAGCGCCGACACAACCGGCGACGAGGCAGACAGCATTATTGCACCAGAGGAAATTCCGGAGTCTGACGCGGAAGATGACTTTTGGTCTGCCCCCGACATGGTTGCAGATGCGCTGCCCGAGAGCATGCTCTCCAGCTACGTAGGATACAACTACGACGGCGACTACTACACTGAAGACTACGTTTTGATGCTTTCCGGCAGCGATGCGAGCATAGAGGCAAACGTGTACTCCGACTATGACGAGTTTGCGTCGAACGCCGCAGCGGCTCCCGATGCAGTTACAAGAAACGCCCCGTCAAGCGCGCTCAACTTCTACGACCTGCTTGACACCAAATTTGCCGACGAAGCGCAAAGAGGCGGCGTAAGCCTTGTGAGAATGACGGTACAGGGCATACTCGACGACGATACCCTTCCCGCCCTTGAGGACGGAATGTATACGCTTTATGACGTGAACATCGAATACGACTACCTGAATACGCAGGCATGTGATGTTGACGCATATGTGTGGATCAAGGGCACAGCCGAGAACCAGCTTGAGGGAATGCCTGTTTACGACGTAGGCGACACTATTCTGACCAGCCTTTACGTCACCGAGTCGGGAAGCGTCACGGTTATAGATGAGCTTTTGTACGATGTGTACACGTTAAACGACCTGATGATGGGCTATCACCGTGTATATGAGGACATTAACCCCGGATACACCGACATGGGCATACTCGACAGCGAGACGGAGTTCGTCACCACGACCTCCAACAACCCCGTAGAGTACGTTCACAAGTCCGCCACAAGCGAGCTTACAAGATACATCCGCAGGAAGTTAAACGAGTACGAATACCCCTATGCAGATCTTGAGACATTGGGCATGGTAAGCCGCGGGGAGATTCTCCCCGTGATTTCCGAACAGACGGATGACGAGCAGCCGGTTGATGTCGAGGATCCCACCGTCACCGACGACACCGGCGATGAAGTTCCCGAAGAAGATCGCCTTGAATCGCTCACCGCAAGAGTCAGCGAGGAATACATGATAGTGACCATCGGCGGCGAGCAGGTTCGCCTCAACGACGAAGCCTCAGGCGAATACGTGGCGTCAAAGTACAAAAACTCAGCCACCGGTTCGCTCAGCTCCACATCTGTGAGCAACGTGATGTTTGTCGGAGGACTTTTGGTCTTTGACACGCCCTACGCGTTCCAGGGCAGCATAATAGAAATAGAGGTCAGCAGCGCAGGCTGCCCGCTTGACCTAAGCTTTAACGGAGTAAAGGTCGGAGATTCGCTTGACTATGTTTTAAGCACCCTTGGAATCGACGAAAGCCTTGCAGACAACAGCGCCCTTACCTTTACCGATGGAACAACACGTGCCGAGCTGACATTTGAATACGGCGTGTTGTCGCAGATATCGGTAAGCTTGGCGTAATCAAAAAGCATAACGCAAAAACAAATGAGCGTCCCTGATTTTCAGAGACGCTCTTATTTTTTCAGCCTTGCGTGTGCACTGCCGTGCGGCTTTATTTAGATCATCTAAAACGTTATCTGGTCGGGGTCGTCCATGCCTTTTGCAAACGGTCCGGCAGCGGGCAAGGTATTTACCCGATACTTTGACAGCTCATTCGCCTTTTCCGGCGTGAGTATATATGCGGACTCGACCTCAGATTTTGCCTTCAGGGTCATCGCCTGCACGCCCACGGTGTCCCTTGACGCCTTAGGGAGTATCATGCCGGTGTCAAATATTATCGCCCTGCCGTTTGTGGAGCGAAGCATCACCTGCGCGCCCTCCCCCACATCGAGCATCTGCACAAGTCCGCACTTGTCTGAATACGCCTTTGAAAGCATCTTGCGGTTTGTCTTTGTCTCATAGGAGCTGAGCGGCACCTTTGCGACCTTGCCGTTTTTGTAGACGAAGAGCAAAAAACCGCTGTAATCTAAGGTTGCAGCCATCGCCGCAACGTTTTCGCCCTCTTCAAACTTTAGCTCCACGGGGATAAATTCGCCGAGCTGAGCAGCCTTTGTGTCCGGAAACTGCGAGGCTTTTGTTTTGTAGACATTTGCCTTGTCGGTAAAGAACAGTATGTCCGCGCGGTTTGTAGAGTCTATTTCCGTGCTGACTACGTCGTTTTCCTTGAGCTTTTGCTTTGATGCCATCCTGAGCGACTGCGCGGTTATCTTTTTGAAATATCCCTCTCTTGTGAGCACAAATCTGCACTGATAGTCGGGGACGTCCTTGACCACCTTGCTCTGCGGCTCATCGCTTACATATATTATTTCCGTTTTCCTCGGCTGGCCGTATTTTTCGGAAACCCTCTTCAGCTCGTCAATTATGATGAGCTTTATTTTTCTTTCACTGCCGAGTATGTCGCGCATGTCTGCTATGTCCTTCTCAAGCTGCGCTATGTCGTCGATGCGCTTGAGTATGAACTCGCGGTTGAGATGCCTGAGCTTTATCTCCGCGACATACTCCGCCTGCGTCTGGTCGATTCCGAAGCCTATCATGAGGTTAGGCACCACGTCCGCCTCTTCATCCGTTTCCCTGACTATTTTTATCGCCTTGTCTATGTCCAAAAGTATCTTTTCAAGGCCTTTGAGAAGGTGCAGACGCTCCTCCTTTTTCTTCATCTCGAAGTTGACCCTGCGCTTGACGCATCCGACTCTGAAGCTTATCCACTCTTTTATTATGTCGTTCACGCCCAAGACCTTCGGGTAGCCGTTTACTAAGATGTTGAAGTTTGCCGAGAAACTGTCCTGCAAGGGCGTAAGCTGATACAGCTTTTTCATCAGCTCGTCCGGATCGACTCCTCGCTTTAAGTCTATGGTTATCTTCAAACCGCTCAAATCGGTTTCGTCTCTTATATACGATACTTCCTTCAAGCCGTTCTTGGCAAGCTCCACGACCTTTTCTATTATCGCCTCTATGGTTGTCGTGGGCGGTATCTCGGTTATTTCTATGCAGTTCTCGTCCTTGTCGTAGCGGTATTTCGCACGGATTTTCACCGATCCCCTGCCGGTGTCAAATATCTGGCGCAGCTTTTCCGCATCGTAAATCATGTATCCGCCGCCGGGAAAATCAGGGCCGTTCATAACCTGCATGGCGTCAAAATCCGGATCTCTTATGATAGCTATCGTAGCCTCGCAAAGCTCCTTTAAATTAAACGGGCATATTGCGCTCGCCATCGACACGCCTATTCCGACGTTTGAATTTACAAGTATGGTGGGAAACGTGACGGGCAAAAGCTCCGGCTCCATCATCTTGTTGTCGTAGTTCGGGACGAAGTTTACGGTGTCCTTGTCTATATCGCAGAAAAGCTCGTTGCATATGGCGTCAAGCTTTGCCTCGGTGTATCTTGAGGCGGCATACGCCATGTCGGACGAGTATGCTTTGCCGAAGTTTCCCTTTGAGTCTATATAGGGGTGCAAAAGCGCCTCGTTGCCCCTCGTGAGTCTCACCATGGTTTCGTATATCGCCTGGTCTCCGTGGGGGTTTAGCTTCATGGTTTGTCCCACTATGTTTGCGGACTTTGTCCTCGGCCCGCTCAAAAGCCCCATGTCATACATGGTGTACAAAAGCTTTCTGTGCGAAGGCTTAAATCCGTCTATCTCGGGAAACGCACGTGACACTATTACGCTCATCGCGTAGGGCATGTAGTTTTTTTCAAGGGTGACGGTTATCGGCTCTTCTATGACCGTTCCCGCACCGTTTATATATGCGTTCGGCTGAAGTTTTGCAGCCTGCTTGCGCGGCTTTTCCTCGCCGCTCTTCTTTTTAGGCATTTACGTCCTCCTGTCAGCTTACATCCGCCATGTCAAGGTAGTCATGGCCGTTGTTGTTTATAAACTCCTTGCGCGCGCTGAGGTTGTCACCTAAGAGCATATCAAACATGAACTTTGTGTGCTCGGCGTCATCCGGCGTGACCTGTATAAGGCGCCTTGTCGCAGGGTTCATCGTCGTGAGGTTCATCATGTCCGGCTCGTTTTCGCCGAGTCCCTTTGAACGCTGTATGGTGAACTTGGCGTCGCCTATCATGTTCATTATCTCGGCGCGCTCCGACTCGTCGTATGCAAAGTACGTGCGGTCCTTTGTGTTTATCTCGTAAAGGGGCGACTCTGCGATGTACACATACCCCTTGTCGATGAGAGTGGGCGCGAGGGTGTAGAGCATGGTGAGAATGAGAGTGCGTATCTGGAATCCGTCGTAGTCGGCATCGGTGCATATTATCACCTTGTTCCAGCGCAGCGCATTGAGGTTAAAGGAGGACAGCTCCTTGTTCTTTGCGCTCTTGACCTCCACACCGCAGCCCAAGACCTTCATCAGGTCTGTTATTATCTCGCTCTCAAATATCTTGTTGTAGCTCGCCTTCAGGCAGTTTAAAATCTTTCCCCTTACCGGCATGACCGCCTGAAAATCGGCGTCGCGTGCAAGCTTTACCGAGCCTAAAGCGGAGTCTCCCTCCACTATATAAAGCTCCCTTTTTGAGACATCCTTTGAGCGGCAATCGACAAACTTCTTGACCATGTTTGCCATGTCGAGCTTTTCGGTGTAAAGTTTTTTTGCGTTTACCCTCGTCTTTTCCGCGCTTTCACGGGAGCGCTTGTTTATCAAGACCTGGTCGCAGATTTTATTTGCATCGTCCGGGTTTTCGATGAAGTAAACCTCAAGCTGGTGCTTTAAAAAGTCAACCGCGGCTTCGTATATAAACTTGTTGTTTATAGCCTTTTTGGTCTGGTTCTCATAGGACGTCTGGGTAGAAAATGAGCTTGAAACCATCACAAGGCAGTCCTCGATGTCTACAAACTGTATCTTGGACTCGTTTTTCAGGTACTTGTTGTTTGATTTCATGTAGCTGTCCAAAAAAGAGGTGAACGCCTGACGCACGGCCTTTTCGGTGGAGCCTCCGTACTCAAGGTAGCTGGAGTTGTGGAAGTATTCGCAGAGCTTGACCGTCTTTGAAAACGCAAACGCAAAGTTGTATTTTACCTTGTACTCATGCATGTCCTCGCGATCCTTGCCTTTTCTGTCCGCCGTCCAAAGCCTCGGCTGAGTCAGACCCTCACTGCCCAAAATCTCTTTTACATAGTCGAGTATGCCGTTTTCGTAGAGGTACTCAAAGCTCTCAAAGCTTCCGTCCTCCTTTTGATACTTCAAAACAAACTTTATCCCCGGGTTGACAATCGCCTGCTTTTTAAGAGTGTCGCAAAAGTACTCCTCCTCTATGGCTATGTCGGTAAACACCTCAAGGTCCGGCTTCCAATGCGTTTTTGTGCCGGTGCGGCGGCGGTTTGTGGCTTCCTTGTGAAGTCCGCCTATGTTATTTCCCTTTTCAAAGTGGAGCTTGTACAGGTATCCGTCTCGGCACACCTCGACGTCCATATACTCCGACGAGTACTGCGTGGCGCATGCGCCGAGTCCGTTCAGACCCAGAGAATACTCATAGTTGTCCCCCGAGACATTGTCATACTTTCCTCCGGCGTAAAGCTCGCAGTAAACAAGCTCCCAGTTATATCTGTTTTCTGCCTTGTTGAAATCCACGGGACAACCTCTGCCCATGTCCTCCACTTCTATTGAATAGTCGTTATAGTACGTGACGGTTATAAGGTCTCCGTAGCCCTCTCTCGCCTCGTCTATGGAGTTTGAAATTATCTCAAACACCGAGTGCTTGCAGCCGTCAAGGCCGTCAGAGCCGAATATTACAGCGGGACGCTTTCTGACTCTGTCTGCGCCCTTTAAAGATCGTATTGCTTCATTTCCGTATTCGTTTTTTGCAGGCATATATATTTTCCTTCCCTAAAATTTGCACATTACTTTTTAGTTTATCACATTTGCGCCCGAACTTCAAGCGAAAACACCTCCGGCGGTCAAATCATCGCCACTTTATCGCCGCCGGCTCGTCATACTCGTCCATGTTTTTAAATAAAATACTTTAAGACAAAGTTTTGAGGAGGCGGTATACGGGCGTTATGAAAAAGCAAAGCGTTTTGTACGGCTCGTTTTTACTCATGGTGTCGGTCGTGGTTTCAAAGGCGGCGGGGCTAATACTCAAAATCCCCCTTGCAAACCTTCTCGGCGGCACGGGAATGGGCTATTATTCCGGTGCGTACGCCGTGTTCATGCCCCTTTACGCCCTTTGCGCCGCAAGCCTCCCGCCTGCGATTGCGCAGATGGTGTCGGAAAGCGGCGCGCACGGCAGGTACGACAAAATATATCTGACAAGGCGCGTCTGCCTCATATTTTTCAGCGCCGTGAGCCTTATACTCACCGCGATACCGCTTTTGTTTTCGGATTTCATAGCCACACGAATCATAGGAAATCCGGAGGCAAGGCTGTCGGTCATGTTCATATCGCCCTGCATTTTCTTAGGCACGGTCACAAACGTGTACAGAGGCTACTACGAAGGGCTGAAGGATATGGCTCCTACGGCTGTATCGCAGATGGCTGACGCGATAGTCAAGGCGGCTGCGGGGCTTGGGCTTGCATACGTCACAAGCGAGTATGCACACGCCATGTACAGCCGCGGCGAGCCGGTGTTCGGCAAGGTATGCCTCAACGAACTTCAGGCGACGAACGCTGCCCTTCCGTACATATCTGCGGCAGCGGTTTCGGGAACCGTGCTTGCCGACCTTGCGGGGCTGCTGTATCTGCTTGCAAGGTCAAGGGCAAAAAAGTGCGCGGAGGAGATTGCGGTGGCGGAGTGCGGTGCAGATTGCCGCGACAAGTCTCAATCCGCGGCTGTGCTGCGCAGGCTTTTGCTCACCATAGCGCCGATAGCGATAGCGTCGGTTGTTTCAAGCCTTATAAACACGATAGACTTATCTACCATAATACTCATGATAAAGCTGTCTTTAAGAAAGCATCCGGAGCTTTACGCGACAAAGTACGCGAGCATAATTTCAAGCGGGGTGAAGATGTCGGAGCTTCCGAACTTCCTTTACGGCTCTTTTACCGGCCTGTCGATGGCTGTGTTTGCGCTTGCCCCGTCCATATGCTCCGTGTTCGGAAAGAGCGCGTTCGCGTCCGTCGCAGAAAACTACGCCAAATCGGACAGGGCTGCCGTATCAAAGGAAATACGCCGCGCGATATGCTCCTGCACATACGTAGCCATACCGGCGGGAATAGGTCTGTCGCTTTTTTCGATGCCGGTTTTGCAGCTTCTCTTTAAAACGAGGTATGCGGAAATATCGGTTGCGTGGCAGCCGCTTGCGGTGCTCGCGCTGAGCACGGCGTTTTTGGCGGTGTCCTCGACAGCGTATGCCATGCTTCAGGCTATAGGCAGGATGGATCTTCCGGTCAAGATAACTACGGCGGGAGCTGTCATAAAGCTCGCATTGAACACGGTTTTGATACCGACAAATCAATCGGGGCTTGTCGGCGCGGCGATATCGACAGACATAAGCTATCTTGTGATGTGCGTGTGGTCGGTGGCTGTTCTGTACAAGCTCACGCACACAAAGCCGCAGCTGATGATGTCGGTGGCAATACCGCTTTTTGGGGGAGTAGTGTGCGGAGCGGGCGGAATTTTCGTCTATATTTATCTTGCAAACAGGCTTTCAAACGTCATTTCCCTCTGCATTTCTGTATTATTTGCTGTGATTGTTTACATACTTATTGCCGTGTTGTTAGACATAACAACTAAAAATAAAGTCTCAGCGCAAATTTTCCGCTGATAGGCTTGCATTTTTGATAAAACAAGTATAAAATATAAACGTGTTATCGGCTGACGAGAGCTAATACCGCGAATTAAGGGCAAATATGCCGAGTTTGCGTGAATCACGTGCAGCCGCGTTTGGATATCGCGAAAAAATTATACGGAGGAAAGTTAAATGACTAAAGTTGAGTTGGTAAACAAGGTCGCCGAAAAGTGCGAGTTCTCAAAGAAGGATGCAGAGAAGGCTGTAAATGCAGTAATGGAGACCATTGCAGAGGCATTGGCAGCAGGCGATAAGGTAAGCCTTATCGGATTCGGAACATTTGATGTAAGAGCTCGTGCCGCTAAGGAAGGCATCAACCCCAGAACAGGCGATAAGATTGCCATCGAGGCAAGAAACGTGCCTGTATTCAAAGCAGGAAAGACCCTCAAGGACGCTGTAAGCAAGTAATTGCAAAGGCTTTGAGTATCGCGCGGGCGGCAAAAGCCCCGCTGCAAGAAAGTAAGCTTATTAGACGCCGGTCCGGTAGCAAAAGTTCCGGACCGGTTTCTGTATACGCGGCACGCTGACGGCGGCTGTGAAAACTATGCGAAAGGAAGCATTCCGCAGATGAGACTTGACAAGTATCTTAAAGTCACCCGCCTGATTAAGCGCAGGACGGTGGCCAACGAGGCTTGCGACGCAGGAAGAATATTTGTAAATGACAAACCCGCCAGGGCGTCATACGACGTCAAGGTGGGGGACATACTTGAGATTCGCCTGGGACAAACCCCGCTCAAGGCGAGGGTGTTGTCCGTTTCGGAGTACGCAACAAAGGAAACAGCCTCAAGCCAGTATGAAATTATTTCTTAAAACAAAGCCTTCCCCCGCTGAGCGGGAGAAGGCTTTTTATTACTTGAAGGTGTATCCCTGAGCAAGCATGGCGTCTATAAAATCGCCTAAGATGATTGAATTTGTCTCGGAAACCGAGTGCAGAAGATAAATAGCTCCGGGATGAGCTCTTTCTATGAGCTTGTTTAAGGACTCCTCAGGGTCGGGCTGGTTGTCGGTATCCCAGTCCGCATATGCAAAGCTCCAAAGCACCGTGGTGTAACCTAAGTCGCCGGTGATAGCCAGGCTTTGCTCCGAGTACTCTCCCTTCGGCGGTCTGAAAAGGTTCATGCACACGCCGAAATTGGTGAGCATGTACTCGTGAAGCTCCATTATTTCCTGCTGTGCCTCCTCAACGGAAAGCTCCGGCATGGAGTAATGGTGCCACGAATGGTTGCCGATAGTGTGACCCTCGTCTATCATTCTTTGAACCAGCTCCGGCTGCCTCTCGGCATAATCCGCAACTACAAAGAACGTGGCTTTTACGCCTTTTTCTTTAAGCGTATCGAGAATCGACGCGGTATAACCATTTTCGTAGCCCTGGTCAAAGGTCAAAGTTATCACCTTTTCTTCGGTGTCCTCTATTGCCTTTGCGTTGTATTTTGAATAACCTTCGTTAAATCTCAGCGCACCTCTCGGACGGTTAAGTTCGTCAAAATGCGTTCCCTGTCCGTATCCGTCGCCCTCCGTGCTGAGTGTGGAATAGTCCCACGAAGTGCCGGTGACAACAGGCTCGACAACATCGTCAATGTCTGTAGTTTCAGCTGTGTCCTCAGTTACAGCGGTTGATTGATCGGTTTGCGTGTCCTGAGTTTGGACAGGCGTTTGCGTGACGGCGGAAGCATCCGACGGTGCGGTGTCGGTTGCGGGAACGGTATCCATTTTGGTGCCATCGCTATATATGCCGTCCTCTAACTTTGTGCATCCCGTAAAGCTCGTAAGCGCAAGCACGGCTGCCATCAGATATGCACAAATTTTATGGGTTTTCTTTTTTTCCATGAAGTATTCCTCCGCGCCGAATCATCGGCAAATCAAAACGTGAAGCGGAATACCGTTTATTTTTTTCACGCTCGGCATAAGGCTTCCCTGCGCACATCCTGCACGCAAAGCAGTTTCTTTTGCACAAATAATATATGCAGTCGCGTTCAAAATATAAACGGCAGTTTATGCAAATAACTGTCTGCAAATTTATTATATCTTATTATTCGACATTATTCAATTACGGTTTTATTACAAATTAAAAAAACGCTCCCCTGCCCGTATCGGGGCAAGGGAGCGCACAGCCTCTGCGCTCATGCCGGCAAAAGCCGCATTTGCACCTTTTCCTTTTATTTTTGATTTAAATAGCTCTTGACCATTTCCTGCAAAAGCTCATCGCGGTCGATATGCCTTACCAAGCTTCTTGCGTTGTTATAGGTCGTTATATATGTCGGGTCCTCGGACAAAATATATCCCACTATCTGGTTTACAGGATTGTAGCCCTTCTCAAGAAGCGCCTCATACACAACGGTCAAGGTCTTTTTTATCTCATCCTTGCGGTCTTGCTTCACGGAAAAGGTCATAGTCTGGTCATGCATACAGGTCAACTCCTTAATTAAAGTCTGATTTTCACAGCCGCATCTGATGCTCAAAACGCAGTTTGGCGGAGTCAAAATCTTATGTCCACTTTTATATTATATCCCCGTCAGCCTGAAATAGCAAGCACCGCAAAAAACTTTTTAATAGATCATCTTATCTGCGCATTCACCGTTTTCAGAGCTTTTGCGACACGCTTCATGGCGGCGTCCGCCTGCTCATCGGTTAAGGTTGCGTCATGAGAACGCATGGAGATTGAGAATGCAACCGACTTCATGCCGCTTTCTATCTGCTCGCCCTTATACACGTCAAACAGTGTTATCTTTTCAAGCGTTGAGCCTACGGCGTCCTTTATGAGCTTTTCAAGCTGAGCCACGGGTATCTCGTCTGCGCACACAAGCGACACGTCTCTTACCGTTGCGGGGTACTTGGGCAGCGGCTTGTAAAGCTTCTCGGGGATGTCTATGTCCAAAAGCTCCGTAACAAGCACCTTTGCAAGGTATGCCCTCGTGCCTATGCCGTACGTTTCAAGGACATCGGGGTGAAGTTCTCCGAATATTGCAATCGGCTTGCCCGAAACCTTTGCCACGGCTACTCTTCCGGGGTGGAACGCGCTCACCTCGTCAAAGCCGCAGTCCTCGCCTGCCGCCTCGACCTCATAGTCGGCTATTCCGACCTCCTCAAAAAGTCCCTCGATAACGCCCTTTACGTCGTAAAAGTCGGTATTTGCGCCGTACATTCCGACTGCAAGCCTTACAGGCTCTGCGGGGAGCTTATCGTGATCGGTTACGATGTACTCCGTTCCAAGCTCGAAAAGCGCCGCCTCATGGTTGCGGTAGTTATAGTTTCTTGCGAGCACTTCGCACATGGACGGAAGCACCGTAGTTCTCATTACCGATGTATCCTCGCCCAAAGGATTTCTTATGACCACGCAGTCTCTGAGCTTGCTGTCTGCGGCAAGTCTTATCTTGTCGTAGTACTTAGGGGATATGAACGAGAAGGTGTTTATCTGGTTTAAGCCCATGGCCACGCATGCTCTTTCGACTTTTCTTTGAAGCTGCTGGCTGTCTGTGAGCTTGGCGTTTGCCACGCCGGTTATGATTGTTCCGGGGATGTTGTTATAGCCGTAGAACCTTGCAACCTCTTCCGCAATATCCGCCTTTGACTCTATGTCTATTCTGAACGAAGGCGAGTAAACCAATCCGTCCTTGACCTCAAAGCCTATCTTTTCAAGGTAGTCTTTCATCTGCTGAGCGGGAATGTTCGTTCCCAAGAATGCATTTGTCCAGTCGGGATCAAACGCAACGGTGACCTGCGGCTTTGTGTTGCAGTCGCAGTCTACATAGTTGTCCACCGGCTCGCCGCAGCCGAGCATTTCGCAAAGCTCAAACGCGCGAAGTATTGCCGGAAGGCATCCATGCGCGTCCAGACCCTTTTCAAATCTTGCGGACGCATCGGTTCTCATGCCGAGCTTTTTGGCGGTTCTTCTGACAGAGGCTCCGTCAAAGCATGCGGACTCAAACACAACGGTTGTGGTGTCGTCCATAATTCCGCTGTACTCTCCGCCCATGACTCCCGCTACCGCCACGGGCTTTTCCGCATCGGCGATGACAAGCATCTCGGGCGACAGGGTTCTTTGCACGCCGTCAAGGGTGGTTATGCTCTCGCCGTCGTGGGCGTTTCTTATGTTTATCTTTCCGCCGCTGAGGTATTTTATGTCGAATGCATGCATGGGCTGACCGTACTCAAGCATGACATAGTTTGTTATGTCTACGAGGTTGTTTATCGGTCTCACGCCGCAGGCACGGAGCCGCTCGCGCATCCATCTCGGGGAAGGAGCTATTTTGACGTTTTTTACAATTCCGCCGATGTAGCGGTGGCAAAGCTCCTTGTTTTCGATGTTCACGCTCAGATACTTATTTATATCGTCGCTGACGCCTTTATATTCCGGATATTTGTATTTCAGCGGCTTGTTGAAGGTCGCGGCGGCCTCTCTTGCTATTCCGAGCATGGAAAGGCAGTCGGCTCTGTTTGAAGTGATTTCAAACTCTACGGTCGTGTCGTCAAGTCCTATAGCCGTGTGTATGTCGTCGCCGGGCTTGCAGTCCTCCTGTATTACAAACACGCCCTCAGGGTCTGCATAGGGAAAATCGTGAACGGTAAGACCCAAGGTGTCAAGTCCGCAGAACATTCCACAGCTCTCAACGCCCCTTATTTTGCCCTTCTTGATCTTGCCCTCCGGCAGTGATGCGCCGTCAAGAGCAACCGGCACAAGGTCGCCCTCCTTGACGTTTTTTGCGTTTGTAACTATCTGCACAGGCTCGTCTTTTCCTATGTCAACCGAGCAGACAAAGAGCGCATCCGCATTTTCATGCTTGTCCTTAGAAAGTATTTTTCCCACAACGGTGTTTGTTATCTTGCTGCCCTCTGTCTCATAACCCTCCACTTTGGAGCCGGTCATGGTCATGTCGTAGCAGAATTTTCTTATAGGCTCGTCTATCTCGACATAGTCGGCAAGCCATTTCATCGATATATCCATTTAATCTGCCTCCCACTCAATCAAAACTGGTTAAGAAAACGCAGGTCGTTTTCGTAAAGAAGTCTCATGTCGTTTATTCCGTACTTGCGCATTACAACTCGCTCAAGTCCAAGTCCGAACGCAAATCCGGAGTAAACATCGGGATCTATGCCGCAGTTAGCCAAAACCTTCGGGTGAACCATGCCCGCTCCCAAAAGCTCGACATAGCCCTCGTTTTTGCACATACTGCATCCCTTTCCGCCGCAGTTGAAGCACAAAACGTCAACCTCGGCAGACGGCTCGGTAAACGGGAAGTGATGAGGTCTTAAACGTATCTTGCAGTCGTCGCCGTAAAGCCTCTTCATCATCAGATCAAGCGTTCCTATAAGGTCAGCCATAGTTATGCCCTTGTCCACGACAAGTCCCTCAATCTGATGGAATATGGGAGAGTGCGTGGCGTCTACGGCGTCGGAGCGGTAAACTCGTCCGGGTGAGATTATGCGTATCGGGGGCTTTTGCGACTCCATGACGTGTATCTGCACCGAAGAGGTCTGCGTTCTCAAAAGTATCTTATCGGTCACGTAAAACGTGTCCTGAGTGTCTCTTGCGGGGTGGTCGGGCGGAAGATTCAGCGCCTCAAAGTTGTAGTAGTCATACTCTACCTCCGGTCCGTCCGCAATGTCAAAGCCCATTCCCAAAAAGATCTCTTCTATCTCGTTCATGACGGAGTTTAGCGGGTGGAGCTTTCCTATTACCTTCTTCTTGCCCGGCAAGGTCACGTCAAGGCGTTCCTCGCTGAGCCTTTTAGCGCTCAGCTCTGCCTTTATCTTTGCCGCACGCTCTGTTATAGCCTGCTCAATATCGGCTCTGATGCTGTTTGCAAGCTGTCCGATAACAGGCCTTTCCTCTGCGGAAAGGGTTGACATCTGCTTTAATATGGCGGTAAGCTCGCCCTTTTTGCCGAGGTATTTTACCCTTAGCTCCTCAAGCTCCTTAGCGTCCCTGATAGTTTCAAGCTCCTGCTTTGCGCGAAGCTCGATCTTCTGAAGTTGCTGCTTCATCGTTTCATATCCTTTCATAGCTATTAAAGCGTCGCCGCTCACATTTTAAGCGACTGAACGCCCGATATCATAACAAGCCGCCTTAAAAGCGGATTGTACATAAACGTTGACTTAAACATCTTTAAAACAAGCTTTGCCTTTAGCTTAACGCAGGCTCTTGCATACGCTGACTCCGGCTTTGCCGTGTCAAATGCGTGCGCCGCGCATTCCGCGCTTGCCATGGCCCAGCTTATCCCCTCAAGCGAGCTTGGGCTTATAAAGCCTCCCGCCTCGCCTATCAGCATAACCCCCGGCGTCTTTTTCCGTGCGCCGACTATCTGCGACGCGCTTTTCGGTCTTAAAACCATGCACGCCTCGTTATAAACCGGCTTGCCGAACACAAAAGAGTGTTTGCTTGCCGACTCGAGCTGTCTTTCAAAGTGCTCGCGGCAGTTTTTCGGCTCGAACGCCCCGCCGTATATCATATACTCGTCCTTTGATATCGACCACGAACAGCAGTCGGACGTCTTTTTGTCAAACACGCAGGAGTAAAACGGCTGTGTGTCGTCCTGCGTAAACCACCGCTGGAGGGCGGTATAGCTGCGAATTTTTACGTCCTTAAAAAACGTCCGGCGCACTATCGACGACGCACCGTCCGCCCCGACAACATACCTTGCGGTGAGTTCTTTCTCGCAACAACCCTCGGCTTCTCTTATTCTGAGAATTATTTTAAACCCGCCTGACACGCGGGATATGCTTTTGCACCTCGCATCAATCTGCCTCACGTTTTTCGGCACAAGCGACCGCAGCCACTCATCAAACCTTTCCCTGTTCATGTTCAGGTATGAGCGCTGATAGTATCTTATCAGGCTCATGGACAGATCTATTGTCTTTACGGCAAATATCTGCGGGGTTACAAGTATCTCTTTAGGCAGCGTAAGCCCGCTCCTTGCCAAAAACCTTTGCGCATCGGGCGACAAAAGTCCCCCGCACGGTTTGGGTCTTTGCCCCGCCATATGCGATTTGTCTATCATAACGATATCAAGCTTTTTTGCAGCCAGTCTTGCAAATGTCGAGCCGGCAGGTCCTGCTCCTATGACCGCAACGTCGCAGTCGAATTTATCAGGCATTTGCGCCTCCACTTAAACCATGCGCAATTTGCGCATATAAAAAATGCCCTGCCCCAAACGGGACAAGACAAGCTCACAACCACCCATTTTTTCGGGAGCAAACACTCCTTAACGCATTAACGTCGCGTCTACGTCCCCGCCTACAACCTTTTTGGCTTCAGCAAGGCCGCTCGGAAGTGAACTTCTGCTCCTGCGAAATAGACGGCTCTCAGCTCACGTCCTAAAGCAAAGCTTACGGACGGCGCCGTCCTCTCTGAAAATCGCCGACAAATAAACAGAGCATACTCTCTTCGTCACAGCGTTTACAAAAATACAAGACGAGTATACCACACTCCAAAACAAATTTCAACGGGTTTTCGCAGATTTATTTTATCGGGCATGGTATTTTATACAGCCCTCTGCGCATCGCTTACACGGCGCATTGCGCGCATTTATCTGCATCTTTCATCACTGCACCCCGTACTACGCACGCGCTATGCCCAATATGTCAAGTATATCGGCGGGTCTGCGGGCTATGTAATCGGCTTTTGCATCTTCAAGAGACTGCTCGCTTCTAAAGCCCCACGTGCAGCCTATGCACTTTATCCCCGCATTATGGGCTGTATACACATCTACGTCCGAGTCGCCTATATGCACGGTGTTCTCCTTTTGTACGCCCTCAAGCGCCATTATTTCAAGCTCCGCCGTCGGGTCGGGCTTTTTGGGGACGTTTTCTCGGCTTCCAAAGACCCAATCAAAGCTGTCCGCATCAAACAGCCCGCTTATTATTTCCTTAGCAAAGCGGTCGGGCTTATTTGTAAGCACGCAAAGCTTTACGCCGTGCTCCTTGAGCGCCGCAACAGTTTCAGCCATCCCCGAGTAAACCGCCGAATGGTCTGCGTAGTGTTTTGAATAATAATCCGAAAACAGCTCATGCGCTTTGGCAATTGCCCCCTCGTCGCCGCTGAGCTTGTCCGGCAGAGAACGCTTGACCAAAAGCAGGGTGCCGTTTCCCACAAAATCGGTGTACTCCTGCATGGTGCGTGTCGGCAGTCCCATCTGCTCAAGCGCATAGCTCACGCTTTCGCCGAGGTCGCGTATGGTATTCACAAGCGTTCCGTCGAGGTCAAATATGCACAGCTTTACGCCGTCATGAGAAGAAAACATGTTCGACAAATATCTTCACTCCTATGCCAATAAGGATAAGTCCGCCCACTATCTGAGCCTTGTTGTTTAAAAAATCTCCGAATTTCTTGCCCACCGCAACGCCTATCACACACAAAACAAACGTTGTCGCCGCAATCAGCGAAACAGCCCGCAAAAGCTCCGAATACGAGCCCATAACCGTTGCAAAGGACACGCCCACCGCAAGCGCATCTATGCTTGTGGCGATTCCCTGAAGAACAAGGCTGCCCGGCGTGAGATTGCAGGAGTCCTCGCACTCGTCGCCCTTGTTTTTAATTCCCTCGTAAAGCATCTTTCCGCCGATAAATCCGAGCAGAATAAGCGCTATGACGTGGTCAAACGACTGAACGTATTTTGCAAACGTGCTGCCTAAGACGAATCCTATCGCAGGCATAAGCCCCTGAAAAATTCCGAAGCACGCGCCTATAGCCACTGTCCATCCTGCTTTTACGTTTTTGCGGCACATTCCGTTCGTGACCGACACCGCAAACGCATCCATAGACAGCCCCACGGCTATCAAAAACACTTCTAAAAGCGTCACACCAACACCCCATATAAATTTTATTTTTGCTTTTGCTCAGTCGTCAAGCGGCGACGCCAAAAGCTTTGAATACTTTTCTCTGAACTCCGAGTATCTGCCCTCGTCGAGCGCCTGACGTATCTTTTCCATAAGCGTGTTATAAAAGTACAGGTTATGCTGCACGGCAAGCCTTCCCGCAAGCTGTTCCCCCGCCTTGAACAGGTGCCTTACATACGCCCTCGAAAAGTTTTTGCAGGTCGGGCAGTCGCACTGCGGGTCAATGGGTCTTTCGTCAAGCTCGTATCTTGCGTTTGTCGCATGCATTATTCCGCCCCATGTGAATATTGTCGCGTGGCGCGCGTTTCTTGACGGCATGACGCAGTCGAAGAAGTCTATTCCCCGCCACACGCCCTCTATTATATTTGAAGGCGTTCCGACGCCCATCAAATACCTCGGTTTATCCGCAGGCATATAAGGCTCTACGCTCTCTATTATCCTGTACATCACGTCTGTAGGCTCGCCCACCGCAAGTCCGCCTATCGCATATCCGTCGAGGTCAAACTCGCGTATTCTCTTCATATGCTCCACTCTTATATCGTCATACGTGCATCCCTGATTTATTCCGAAAAGCATCTGGTGCGGATTTATCGTGTCGGGCAGCGAATTGAGTCTTTTCAGCTCGTTGCGGCACCTCTCGAGCCAGCGGGTTGTTCTTTCACAGGAGTTTTGCGAGTAACTCCTCGGCGCGGGGTTTTCCACGCATTCGTCAAACGCCATGGCAATGGTTGAGCCTAAGTTTGACTGTATCTGCATGCTCTGCTCAGGACCCATAAATATCCGCCTGCCGTCTATATGCGAGTTGAAGTACACTCCCTCTTCTTTTATCTTACGAAGCTTGGCAAGTGAAAATACCTGAAATCCTCCCGAATCGGTGAGTATGGGTCTGTGCCAGTTCATAAATTTGTGGAGTCCGCCGAGCTTTTTCACAACCTCATCGCCCGGTCTTAAATGCAGGTGATACGTGTTGCACAGCTCAACCTGACACTTCAGATTTTCAAGGTCCAAAGAGGATATTCCACCCTTTATCGCGGCGGCTGTACCCACATTCATAAAAACAGGGGTCTGTATAACGCCGTGGACAGTTGTAAACTCTCCGCGGCGCGCATTCCCTTCCTTACACAGTATTTTAAACATAAAGATTTACTCCGTCTTATTATTTATATTGCTTTTATGCGCAGGCGGCTACACGTAAAACAAAAACGTGTTGATCAGCCAGCCGATAAACCTGACCAGTGCCTCCGTCAGCGCTAAAATCAGCCCGATTATGCCCATTACAACCGTGGGCAAAACCATCCACCATCTCTTCCAGCCGAGCGATTTCCAAAAGCCCCACGCTTTTATGTACAGGAATATCCAGTATATAAAGAGCGGTCCGGAGATGAGCCAATAAAACTGGCAGAAAAAGCCCATAAATATGGGCAGCGTTATGAGCAAAAGTGAAAATAGCGCCTTCATTTCTTTTTCGGGGCGATATTTTGCCTCGTAAGGGTTGTCGGAAAATTCCGTCAAGTTCTTCAGCTGTCTTTTAAGACCCACAGCGGAGCACCTCCGATTAAAATCAAATTACAACACTAATATATACCGGCGCGGCTCATACGTCAATCCCCGCCGCCCAAATCGCATATCAGCATTGCGTCGCCGAAGCTGAAAAAGCGGTATTTATTTTCAACCGCGTATCTATAGGCGTTCATGACATGCTCATACCCCGCAAACGCCGAGACAAGCATGATCAGCGTGCTTTCCGGCAGGTGGAAGTTGGTTATAAGTCCGTCTATGGCTTTGAACTTGTAACCGGGGTATATGAATATGTCGGTGTCGCCGTGGGAGGGGACGATTTTTCCGCCGTTTAGGCTTGCCACGCTTTCAAGGGTTCTGCATGAAGTCGTTCCGACGGCTATCACGCGCTTGCCCGCAGCCTTTGTGTCGTTTATAAGGCGCGCGGTTTCCTCGGACAGCTCATAGTGTTCAGAGTGCATTTTGTGGTCTAAGACTCTTTCTTCCTTGACCGGTCTGAACGTTCCCAAGCCGACATGCAAGGTGACTTTTCCTATGTTTACCCCCATCGCTTCAAGCTCCGAGAGCTGTTCCTTAGTAAAATGCAGGCCGGCTGTCGGAGCGGCGGCGGAGCCTGTTTCGTTTGAATATACAGTCTGGTATCTTTCCTTGTCCTCGAGCCTTTTTGTTATGTACGGCGGCAGGGGCATCTGTCCTATCTCGTCGAGCACGGCGTAAAAATTGCCCTCGCACTCAAACTTTGCTATGCGGTTGCCGTCCTCCTTGACCTCAAGTATGGTCGCACGAAGTTTTCCGCCGCCGAAGTTAAACTTTGTTCCCGGCTTTGCCTTCTTTCCGGGGCGGCAAAGTATCTCCCAAACCATGTTCGACTTTTGCTCAAGGAGCAAAAACTCTATAAACGAGCCGTTGTCGCTCTTTTCGCCGTATATCCTTGCGGGAAGAACCCTTGAATCGTTTACAATCAGGGTGTCGCCCTTTTCAAGGTAGCGGCATAGATTGTAAAAGTGGTCGTCTATGATTTTTCCCGTCCGGCGGTCGAGAACCATAAGCCTTGAGGCGTTTCGAGGCTCTACGGGCGTCTGAGCTATCAGCTCCTCGGGAAGCTCATAGTAAAAATCACTCTTTTTTAAGTCGTTTATGTCAAGCATTTGAGTCAAAGCTCCAATCTTTAGAGATTTAGCGCAATAAATTATTTGCAATCGGTTGACGTTCCGCGCCTTCAATGATATACTGTCGTTATACATGCGAAGTGAGAACCGTAACCGCTGTCGCCGCGGCGCGTAAATATTATTATATAGCATTTGCGCGCGTTTTTCAAATGTTTTATTTCAATTGCCGGCGGGACGGTAATTTTATAGTTTGTAAAGCTTTATAAACTGTTACACACGCAAAAGTACTACTTATCGGGGTGCGGCGTCCGACATGAAAGGAAGATTATATGGATAGTATCAGAAGCTACAACGTCGGAATAATAGGTGCTACCGGCATGGTCGGTCAGAGGTTTATACTCCTTTTGAGCAAGCACCCGTGGTTTAAGATTAAGGCTCTTGCCGCATCTCCGAGGTCGGCGGGAAAGCCGTATTCCGAAGCGGTGGCTAAGAAGTGGTCGATGGATGAGCCGATACCGGACGCGGTAAAGCAGATGACAGTTTACGACGCGGTTGCCGACAAGGAAAAGGTGGCGTCGATGGTGGACTTTGTTTTCTGCGCGGTTGACATGAAGAAGGAAGAGATAAAGGAGCTTGAAGAGGCGTATGCCAAGCTTGAATGCCCCGTAATATCCAACAACTCCGCAAATCGTTTTACTCCCGACGTGCCGATGGTTGTTCCGGAGCTGAATCCCGAGCACATTGAAATAATAAATGCACAAAGAAAAAGGCTTGGCACAAAGCGCGGATTTATCGCAGTCAAGTCAAACTGCTCCATACAAAGCTACGTCCCCGCACTTCACCCGCTCAGAAAGTACGGAGTAAAGTCTGTTCTTGCCTGCACGTATCAGGCTATATCGGGCGCGGGAAAGACGTTTGAGAGCTGGCCCGAAATGGTTGACAACCTCATCCCGTACATAGGCGGCGAGGAAGAAAAGAGCGAGAAGGAGCCGCTAAAGGTGTGGGGAAAAATCGAAGGCGACAGGATAGTCGTTGCCGATTCCCCCGCAATAACGACGCAGTGCCTGAGGGTGCCGATTTCAAACGGCCACATGGCTGCGGTGTTCGTTTCGTTTGAGAACAAGCCCACCCGCGAGCAGATATTAAAGGACTGGAAGGAGTTTTCGGGGGTTCCGCAGGAGCTTGAGCTGCCCTCTGCGCCAAAGCAGTTTTTAAATTACTTTGAGGAAAACGACCGTCCTCAGGTAAGGCTCGACAGAAACCTCGAGGGCGGAATGGCGATATCAATAGGAAGGCTGAGAGAGGACACCCAGTATGACTACAAGTTCGTCTGCCTGTCCCACAACACTTTAAGAGGCGCTGCCGGAGGCGGAGTGCTCATGGCTGAGCTTTTGGCGGTAAAGGGCTATTTCGACTGATTGGCTAACGGCGAAGGCGGAAAATAATTTTAAGAGAAAGGACGCACGGAGCAATCCGGATAAATCATCATGACAAATGTAGTTATCAGCGGCTGCTGCGGAAAGATGGGCAGAGTCGTATACGACATCATATCCCAAAGGCAGGACATAAACGTGATTGCGGGAGTTGACACCGCCGGCGAAAAGTATGCGGACTTTGAGGTATATCCTTCGCCCGCTGCCCTTCCCTGCAAGCCGGACGTTATAATAGATTTTTCTCACCCGAGCGCGCTTGACGGGCTTTTGGAGTATGCAAAGACAAACGGCACGGCTCTTGTTTTGGCTACCACGGGATACAGCGAAGGCGAGGTTGCAAAGATAAAGTCCTCGGCAAGTGAAATACCGATATTCTTCACGGCAAACATGTCAATAGGAATAAACCTGTTAAGAGAGCTTGCAAAGAGGGCGGCACAGGTTTTGAGCGGACAGTATGACATAGAGATTTTAGAGATGCACCACAACCAGAAGATCGACGCTCCGAGCGGCACCGCACTTATGCTTGCGGATGCAATAAACGAATCCTGCGGCGGAAAGTACAGCTATGTGTACGACAGGCACAGCGTCAGGAAAAAGCGCGACAGCCACGAGATAGGAATACACTCCGTCAGGGGCGGAACTATTGTCGGCGAGCATGAGATAATATTCGCCGGACGCGACGAGGTGATAACCCTCTCTCACAGCGCAGCATCAAAAGAGGTGTTTGCGGTAGGAGCGGTAAACGCAGCGGCGTTTGTAGCATCAAAGCCGGCAGGGCTTTACTCAATGGCAGACATGATTTGATAATTTGCAAAAAAACTAAAGGCGGCATGGAAAAACCCATGTCGCCTTATTTTTATGCCTTTACGCTGCGAGCCTTTATTTTTGCTCACCAGATCTTATAGTTTCCGCTCAGCATGAGCATGGCGAACAGGTACAGGCAGTTGTCATAGTACCTGCGCTTGCCCTCGCGAAGAGGCGTATCCCAAAGCTTTTTTGCGAAGTACTTTGCGTTTTCCATAACGCTTTCGTCCGCCCCGGGGTATCCGTCCCACGACGCCAAAGACGCAGCGCCGTTAGACGCAATCACAGCCACGGGATGCATAACTTTTTCGGTGGTAAACACTCCGTCGTGCTCAGGCACAAGCTCCCACTTGTCCCCCGCTTTGCGGTAAAATCTTTGAACCTTTGCGGCATTTTCGCACTGCCACTCGTCCACACCGAACCACTCGTGGTCAAGAGCCATGTTCATAACCGTTCTGTAGGAATCGGAATAGTAGCGGTCAAATCTGCCGTTTTGGTTCCAGGGCACGTTCTTTATCGGCGCGCCGGTGTACTCGCCGTAATCGGAGCAAAGTCCCGTGACGGGGTGGCATGCACGGTGCAAGTATTCCCTGCTCGCCTTTGCAGCCTCTTTCCAAAACTCCCTGTCGCACTCGTCTGCCCAAAGTGCAAACAGCTCGTAGAAGTGCGGGAGGTGGTAGGATGCGTCGGTGAAGTTTACGTCGGGGACGAATTTTATCAGCTTGTTGTCAAGGTCCCACATGGTTGAGCCTTTTTTGTCCGACTCGCCGTTTCGGTGGATGCAGTCGTGAAGGATTGTTCTCGCCCAGTGAGAATAGTTGTATATTCCCTCTCCGTCTCCCCAGCGGTGAGACGCAAAGAAAAGCGCCATTGCAAAGTATTCCTCGCCGTCCGGAGCGGGTCCGTCGGCGTTCTTTCTGCCGTCGGGGGCGCATGACCAGGCAAAGTATCCCGCATGGTGACCCTCGGTCATGTACATGTTGGTCATTGCCCACTTCCATATCTTATCAAAGATGTCCTTCCTGTCGAGCTGGACGCAGAACATCATGCCGTAAGACATTCCCTCGGTTCTTGCATCAACATTTCCGGTGTCCTCAACATATCCCATGTCGTCGCCCGCATCGTGATATATGCGCACACCCTCCGTTCCTAAGAACATGGCGTCAAAGGTGTCCGCAACTCTTTTCTCTATCTCCTGCTCGGGTATTCCCAGCTTGGAAAAAATATTTGTGTATCCGCTCTTTTTGTATTCAGGCATCGGCGTTGTCCTCCTTTAATTTCTGATTATTTTCATCATTATCACCTTCGCGTTCTTTCGCGCGGCTGTATTCGGCGAGCTTTGCCTCAAGCATAGCCCACTCGGCATCCGTCTCTATGGGCAGAAGGGTGAGCGTCTTGTCGTCCGGATCAAACACTGACGCGAAAATCTCGGTGTCGCCGTTTTCATCTACGGTGTTTTCGGTGTATACTATGTAGCATTTTCCTGTTGCGGTGTTTTTAAACGTGAACAGCACGTCGCAGTCGATTATTTCTCCGTTTTCGCCTATCGCGGTCATAATAGCTCTGTCTGCCATAGTGATTATATCTCCTTTTCATCGGGATTGCTATGTAATTATATCACAGGCTCCGAAAAACCTCAACACCCGCCGCGACATTTTAAAAATTCGCTCTTCTAAGACATCTTCGGTCATGAACACAAAACAAGCTGAATATAGATATAGCATAAACACATCTGCGGATGCTATTCAGGAGGAAAAGATGGACTACAAGCTTATAAGAGAAAATTTTACCGTCAAAAAAACTCTGTTTGACGGAACGGTGCAGCAATCAGTGGAGCTTGACTATATTTTGCCGGACTACTACCCCGAAATATACAAGGTCTTAAACCTGAGGATCCTGCCGGCGGTGACGAAGCAAAGCTTAAACCTGACAAAGCTTGAATACGAGCTGAGCGCAAAGGTAAGGCTTGTATACGTCTCCGAGTCTGGCGATAAGCGCCGTCGAGCAGGTGCTGAGCTACGGCAAAACACAGGAGCTGCCGGTTGCGGCGCAGTCGCCCGGGGTATGCATACAGCCCTACACCGAGAGCGCAAGCTGTCGGGTTGTGAACAAAAGGCGGGTGGACGTCCGAGGCATAATCACAATCGCAGTAAACGTCACCTCAGACGACATAAGGCAGGCGGTGAGCGGAGCGCAGGGCGGCGGAATACAGCTCAAAAAGACGCTGATAACCTATCCTGCAAGGCGTGTTGCGGTGACAAAGAGGGTTACGGTTGTGGACGACGCGGAGCTTGGGCTTTCCCACCCGCCGCTGAAAACCGTGATACGCGCCGACGCATGCATAACAAGCTTTGACAAGAAGGTGCTGTCCGGAAAGCTGCTGACAAAGGGCGAGGCAGAGGTTTCGCTCTTATACGTGCCGTATGTGACGGAAGGCTCCGGCGAGGATGCGACGCCGCAAAACATAAAGTTCAGCGTGCCGTTTTCGCAGATATCCGACGTGGAGGGGCTTGACGAGCGTTACGACCTGATAACCGCTGCGAGCGTGTCGAGCTGTGAGATAACGCCCTCGACAAAGGGGGCAAATCCCGCCGTGAGCTGCGAGCTTGGAATAGAAATACGCTGCCTTGCGATGAGGTTTGAAAGTGCGGAGCTTGCCACGGATGCGTTTTCAACCGTATGCGAGGCCGCCTTGGAAACCGACACCGAAAGCATTGAATGCATACCCGTGCCGATAAACGAAACCCACCGTCAAAAGTCGTCCCTGACATACTACGACGGCGAGATACGCGCGGTCATCTATGCCGGTGCGGAAGTCGGACGAATTGCCGTGCAGAGCTTAAAAAACGGCGACACCGTTTTATCGGGCAGGGTGACGATGTATGCATACGCGCAAAACGAAACAGGCATGCCGGTATACCTTGAAACCACAGAGGAAATAGAGCACAAGATTGCCCGCGGGTCAAAGGAGATATGCCGCTCAGCGCAGGTAAACGCATCGGTGAGCGCAGCGTCCTTTAACCTCACATCATCAAATGCGCTTGAGATAAGCGCAGACATAAAACTCAGCGGGTATCTGTACGAGGAAAGCGAACAAAGCTTCATCAGCGGAATAATACTCGACGAAACCAAGCCGATTCAGACGGACAAAGACGTCGCCATAAAGCTTTACTACGCGCAAAAGGACGATCAGCCGTGGGAAATAGCGAAGAGCTGCCATGCGAGCGTCAGCGCCATAATGGAGGAAAACGAGCTTGAGGGCGAGCGGCTTACCGAGCCTAAGATGATCCTGATACCGATAGTAGACTGACTTAAACTCAAAAAAGGGAGAATAGATATCGATGACGACTGATAACCTATACAAAAGCATCTGCGAGCGGACGGGCGGAGACATATACATAGGCGTGGTGGGACCTGTCCGCAGCGGAAAATCCACATTCATACGCCGCTTCATGGAGACGCTTGTCATACCCAACATCAAAGAGGCGTACATGCGTGAGCGAACGGTTGACGAGCTGCCACAGGCGTCCGCCGGAAAGATGATAATGACCACCGAGCCGAAGTTCATCCCCGAGGAGGCGGTTTCGGTAAACCTTGACGACGCGGCAACGGTAAACGTGCGCATGATAGACTGCGTGGGATACGTCATACCGAGCGCGCAGGGGTACATAGACAACGACTCGCCGAGGATGGTGCGCACACCGTGGTTTGACTCTGAAATACCCTTTAACATGGCCGCCGAAATAGGCACTCAAAAGGTTATATGCGAGCACTCCACAGTGGGAATTGTGGTAACGACGGATGGCAGCATCACAGGTCTTGACAGGGACGAGTACGCCGAGTGCGAGCAGCGCGTGATAGAAGAGCTTAAAAGCCTGGGCAAGCCGTTTGTAGTGCTTATGAACTCCGAAAACGAGACGTCGGAGGAGGTAATTTCACTTTGCCAAAGCCTTCAGAGCAGCATGGACGTCACCGTCATACCGGTAAACTGCCTGACGATGACCAAGGAGGACATATTAAATATCCTCGGCGAGCTGCTTTACGCATTCCCCGTTCAGCAGATAAACGTGAGCATGCCAAGGTGGGTAAACTCGCTTAAAAAAGGCCACTGGCTTAAAAACGAGCTGTTTGACGGAATAAAGAAGTCGGCGCTTGAGGTGCGATACATCCGCGACATAAGAAAGCTTGTCAAGGACATAGGCAGCTGCGAGGACGTGACGGATTCGTCGATAAGCTCAATAGATCTCGGAACGGGCGTGTGCAGGATAAACATAAGCCTTGACAACAAGCTGTTTTACCGCATACTCAGCGAGGAAACGGGGCTTTCGCTTTCCGGCGAGGATGAGCTGATGCCGAAGATTTTAGAGCTTGTGAGCTTTAAGCGGCAGTTTGAGAAGTTTTCGGAGGCACTAAGGCAGGTAAACGAAGTCGGTTACGGCATAGTTATGCCGGATCAGTGCGAGCTGACGCTTGACGAGCCGGAGATAATCCGCCAGGGAGGAAAGTTCGGCGTCCGCCTCAAGGCAAACGCGCCCTCCATACACCTCATAAAAGCGGACATAAGCGCGGAGGTTGCGCCTATTGTCGGCTCGGAAAAGCAGTCACAGGAGCTTATTTCGTACCTTTTAAACGACTTTGAGGACGACCCGCTGAAGATATGGGAGACAAACATATTCGGCAAGTCGCTTTCGGAGCTTGTGAACGAGGGCTTGCATGCAAAGCTGTACCGCCTGCCGGATGACGCACGTGAAAAGCTGCGTGAGGCGGTGGAGAGAATAATAAACGAGGGCTGCTCGGGACTTATTTGCCTTTTGATCTGACCTACATCCTCCTTGAAATATATATAAATAAAGAGTCTGCCGAAAAAGCCGGCAGGCTCTTTATTTGCGCTTGAATCTTATGAGCTTATGCGTGTGATGCGCTTATTCGTCATTGCCGTCCTCATGCCTGCCGCCGCAGAGCATGGCAGCGCCTGCGCATGCAGGCCCGATTCCGAGCATTAAAACCGCATCCGTTATTTCAATCTTGTCCATTATGCAAAGCGCCGCATAAAGCGAAAAAGCGGGCAAAACGTGTAGCCCTGCCCGCCATAAAATAATCTTTACCGTGCTGTCAGTTTGCCGCTGTTGTCACCGCACCGGCAGGCTCTGCAGCAGCGTTTGCAGGTGTCGCGGCAACGGTTACCGCTTCGCTTATTGCAACCTGCGCGTCTTCATAGCCTATCTCGTCAATCATGTCATACATCTGCGCATCCAATTCGCAGCCCTTGATAAGAAATGTTATATTAAGTCCGCTGTCGCCGAGGCTTTCATCTATGTGCATCGCCACCGTCTTTAGCAGATAGACGTCGTTAAGTCCCTCAAACGAAATATCGGGGGTGCCGTCATCCTTTGAAATCCTCGTTCCGATTTCGTCCGGATCAAACCTCACAAGCAGGCGGTTTACGCCCATCTGCACAAGCGCCGACGTATCGGTGAGTATCTCCGCGTCACCCGCGATTATATCCTTAGCGCCCACCTCTATGATAAACTCCTTATCGGTTCCGAAGGATTCATGCATATACTGAGCAAAGCTCACGAGCGCAGTGTATCTGTCAGCCGCCTTTACCGAGTTTCCTATGTAGTTTAAATCCGAGCTTCTGAACTGCGGGAACTCAAGACCTGCGGCAACCATGCCCGCAAACCCCGCATCGGATATTTCGCTGCACAGCCCGCCGATGTACTCCTTTGCCCTGTCGCTGAACGGCGATATCCACGGCTTTCCGCCGTTGTCCGCCGCATCGTCGAGCCACCTCGACGTAGAGCCTTGTATCATGTAGCACACGCTCTTGTCGTACCACGCAACTATGTTGTCCGTCAAAGAAGAAACTCTTGCGTAAGGCGTCATGCCCGCTTCGGTTATTGCGCTCGCCAAAGCTTCAAGGTTTGGTATGGCATTAGCCGCAACGGCTCCCGCTCCCGTGGCAAGCTCGCTTGCGGTTTGATATGCGACAGTTCCGCCGTCCGCCACAAGCTCCACGCACACTCCTGAATAGCCGGCAGCAGAGTTTAACATGTTCAAAATGTACTCTTCATACGAGCCACCCGCGCAGTCGGCGTAGTTTATATACATTATGTCGCTTCTTTGCGCTTGGGGGCTGTCGGATATCTCTTGCGGCTCTGTCTGCTCGCTTGTCTGCGGCGGAGTGTTTTCGGTGACAGGCGAGGTCACGTCCGGCGCATCCGTCACCGCCGGCGGCGTATCCGGCTCATCTTCCGACGGCGATTTCCCGCTGAAATACTCAACTATCGGTTTGCCGACGCTGTAGCCTATAAAGACCAATGCGGCAAGCAAAATCACCATTATTATAATTCCTATATAGGAGTTGCCCTGCTTGCGGGCGCCAAATATCCGCTTATTCTTTTTTACTTTATACCGTCTTTGGGACATGATACTTCTCCTTATTAGCTTATAGCGTAAACTATCATAGATACCACACCGATATATAAAATATATACGGGCAGACCGGCAAACGCCGACGGAACATCGTCGGAGTTAAGCTTTTCAAAGTTTATTGAAAAGATATAGGCAGCAAACGCAAAGCCTATGCCTATCTGAGCCGCATATAAAATTCTCTCGAACAACGTGCCGCCCATCAGAGTGTTGTTGAACAGTGCGCTCAGCACCGTGCAGTTGAAGGCGGACAGGTGGACGTACTTTTTCAGTCTTTTAAACTTGTCCTTAGATATAAACCATATAGCAATCAAAGTGAAAATATAGACGAAACCGAGCGAAAGTATATACACGCTCGGCATAAACCTCGCTAAGGTGCTGTTTGAAAGCATGTATCCCTCGAACATGTAGGATATTATGCTTGAAAGAACCGCAAACTCGGTTATAAACCCGCCGAAGGAGAGTATGTTCCAGTGCTTTTTGCCCACTTCTATCAGCGTACTTGTGCCAAACGCGGTTGTGAAGATTACGTTTTCTATGACTATTGCCGCCAAGGATGCAAGTATCGTTTGAAGGATCAGACCCATCACTGCTCCTCCTTCCTAAACGGCAGCCTTATAAACCACCGAAACAGCGCGCTTATGACCGCAAGGAGCATAAAGCCTCCGAAAACCGTCGAGGCAGTCGGCAATGACAGGGGAAGAATTTTAAGCCCCATGATGCTGCCGCCGGTCAAAAGCTCTCTTATCGTTCCGAAAAGTATCAAAGATATGTCGTATCCGAACACGTAAAACGCCGCAAGCTTGAGCATATAGCCCCTTTTAAGCCTGTAAAACTTCGCTTCTGTTTTTACCGTTATAATTGAGTTTGTTATCAGCAAAGGCGCATATATGCCCAAAGCGGCATACTGCACCGGCATTATGTTTTCCATCATAATCGACACCGGTACATACACCAGCGACGCTATGAAAGTGTATAATATAATACGAACGGTGTAGACCAGTTTTGCGGGGACAAAAGAACATACCGCAACCGTAACATATGTTACAATGCTGAAAACTATGCAAAGCGCCACGGCGGGCATAAACCCTGTCGTAACAACTACGGCGGGTGCTATTATCGAACCGCTCGACAAAAGCGCATTCGAGGTCAAAAACGCCTCTCTTCCCGCCATGCCGGTCTGAGATGAAACGGATGAAATTTGCGCAGGCCGCTCTGACATGTCCTTCCCCTCCTTTCCTGAAATTAAGGGTTACATCATTTATTCTTCGCTTGATTTTTCGTCTGTGTTTTTGTCCGGCGACTGCGGATCGGGCGTTTTGTGTGTATCGTCCGCTGACGTGCTGCCGGCGTCCTCACCTTGCTCCGAAGAGGGCGAGACGTCCCGAGAAAGCTTTTTATCCGACTTGAACTTCACATAAAGCACAAGATCCCGCGTCTTGCCCGAAACAAAGCGCCAAAGTTTCGATGCGCCGCCGCACACCGCAAGGTCAAATCTGTCAAACTCCGATGTGAATATGCTCAATATCAGCGCGGAGAAAACCGCAGCCGACTCAAGCCCCGAAAATCTTCTCAAAAGATACGATATAGCCGCAAACAATGCGCCGTATATCACCTGAGCAAGCGGCCTTTGCGGCACGTATCTCATGTCGCACACGATGAAGACGAGCACGAACATAAACGAACCGGTCACAAGAGCGTAAACCGCCGCTCTCCAGCCTGTTGCGGCAAGCGGGAACAAAACGTACAAAAGCACGCTGACCGCTACTGCGCTGAAAAGCGTTGTTCCGTGTATGTCTTTAAACAGGTACAACGAGATCGCGCATATTGCTATTATAACCACGCATGAGGTGCCCATAGGTCCTGCAAGCCGTCCCCAGATTATATCGAGGTAGCTTGAAGAGCTCAAGGATATGTCCGCGTAATGCGTGAAAGAGTAGTCGAGAACCTGCGTGCTGTCGGATATTAAAGGTATGTTTCCGAACGGCACCGGCTGAGGATATCTGAGCACGCTGTTCGGCCATGCGAGCAGCGAGAAGGCATACGCAACCGCGGCGGGGCTGAATATGAGATTTTTGTTTCCGCCGAATGCGTATTTGCATATTGCTATCATGAACGCGCTTGCAAAGATTATTATCCGGTACGGAATTGAAGCGGGCATGAGCAGCGCAAGTATCATTGCCGACATTATCGGCGACGTATCCTTTATGTCAAACTTTCTCCCCGTTGCGGTGCAGCATATATACTCTGTAAGCAGTGCCACAGCAACAGATATCAAAGAAACTATTATCGCTCTGTAGCCATAGTAGTAAAACGCCATGACGTTTAAGGCGAGCAGGAAAATTGTCATCCTGCCGAACCTGAGCATATCGACTCTTTCAACAGCGGTATCTATTGTTTTTCACCGTCCTAACCGTCCTATATAAAAGATAACCCTCCTAAGGAGTGTATTATGTGAAGTCTGATTTTATCCCGCGCGGCTCAAGCCGCGACGTCGGCAGCTGTCTCATGCGCTTTGTTTCAGGCGGCGCAGATGGCTCTGCGCAAATCCCGCCGTCGTTCTGCCAAAAACGCAAAAAGCAAATATATGCATACCCTAAGCTCACCGCCGCAGTGTGCATGAGCAAAGACCTCAGCGGAGCCGCAGCGCTGTCACGTGCGCTTGTGCGGCGCGGATGCAGCGTTGAGTTCAGCTCGCTAACGTACCGCAAAAGCAAAAGCCGCTGCCTTTACTGCCTGTGCCTGGGGCTTCTCACAAGGCAGGTGCCCGAACTTCTGCCCTGCATGTGCGAACATTCCGACGCGGTTCTCATAGGCAGCTCATACTACGCAGTGATCAAAGAGCACGCAAAGACCGTTATCTCAGACAATGCCGTCGGTGTGCTGTCTGAGCTTTAGCACGTTTTCCGCCATGTTTTCGGCTCCGAACAGATACGAGCCGGAAACAAGCACGTTTGCGCCTGCCTCGGTGACCTTGTCCACGGTTTTGTCGGAAATTCCGCCGTCCACCTCTATATCGGTCGTCAGACCGACAGAGTTAAGCTTTTCACGCAAAGCTTTTATCTTATCAAGGGTATCGTAAATGAATCCCTGGCCGCCAAAGCCCGGCTCAACGGTCATCACAAGAATCATGTCAAGCTTGTCAAGCCACGGATATACACTGCTCACCGGTGTGTTCGGCTTTACCGATATTCCCGCCTTCAGTCCGCGGGCATGTATTGCATCTATGGTCTTGGACGGGTCGCCGTCCGCCTCAACGTGAAAGGTTATTATGTCTGCCCCCGCGTTTGCAAAGCCCTCTATGTACTTAAGCGGCTCGCTTATCATAAGGTGCACGTCCATCGGGAGTGCGGAGTATTTTTTTATGGATTTTAAAACAGGTATGCCGTAGCTTATGTTCGGGACGAAGTGCCCGTCCATGACGTCAAAGTGTATCATGTCGCAGCCGGAGTCCTTTGCACGGGAAAGCTCGTTTGCAAGGCAGCCGAAGTCCGCCGACAATATTGATGCGCTGACGAGTGTTTTCATAATTTCTCATCTTCCTTGATATAATACAACCTGCGCAAGGATAATATTGCATAAACTCTTGCCGTCAATCTGCATTCTCCCCTCGCGGTTGACTTTTACATAAACAATCATGTTCATTATACCCCAAACCGTTCCGCTATGCAAGAAATAACTCTGCAAAAACTTCATTTTCGGCGCAATTTAAGCTTTCGGCGATGACAAACGCCATATAAAATCAAAACGCCGCCAAAAGCCACACTGCTCTGACGGCTATATATTAAAACGGCTCTGCTGACTGCCGCGCATATGACATTTGTAAATACCATGCAGCGTTTGACACCTTCATCGCCTTGCGTCCCTGCCGATATTTGCGGTCAGCTCCTCCGTTAGTTCAGTATATTCCACAGTGGAACATGTTGACACAACGTGTATGCCCGATGCGCTTATACGGGCTTGCAAAACTCACTGTCGCCGCTGCTCGGCACGCGTTGGTCAAGGCGCATTTGACATAAGCGGCGCATGCTACACGCGCGGCGCACTCGGCACGTGCGGCGCACTCGGTACGTGCGGTACACACGGCAACCGGTTTTCGCATCACTCGGGGCATGCAGTACGGGCGTGGCGGCACATGCATCACATGTGGCACGATCGGCACATGTGGCACGCTCGGCACATGCGCCATTTTTCTTTATACGCACAAAAAGAAAAGAGGAGCGATTTTACTCGCTCCTCTGAAGGATTTTACTTATGACATTCTGAAATGCTCGTCACTTTCGTGACCTTTTATAGCTTTCAGCTAAACTAAAGTGTACTTTGGACTCACCCCTTAACTTCAGATTTTCAGCCGTCTGAACAGAACTTTCATGGGAACCAACCCTTTAGTTTATATTGATATATCTAATCAGTTATCCTTAACATCTTCACCTGCTGCGTTGATATTTTGCATTGCTCAGCTTCCGCCGCATGCTTTTTTATCCCTGCTGTCAGGCTTTGATATTTCGGCACCTCACCGAGAGCCTTACTGCGTTATTTTCTGATTCTCATCAGTTTTACGCGCTCAATCGGCTTCGCCATAACTTAAGTCTTTGTTGGACTCACCCTTTCACCGCTTTACTTAAATATCCGGTCTGTATAATCTGATTTGTTTCACGAAATCACATCCTGACGGGTATTATGTTATCGTCCTAAGACTGTTAGTTATTTTATATTATTAAACTTTGAAGATATGCTTGCTTACATACCGCTTTAGCTTTTTAGCCGGGCTTTTTTCTTAAACATCTCAGCGACATCTGATGACGTCTTAACGATATCAAAGTTTATGCTCTGCTGTTATAAGCTAATTTTAGCTTAGCTAAAGGGTTTTAGCTTATAGAATTTGCTTTTGAAACTTTGTGCTTTTTTCGTTTACAGAACGGTTATCGTACTCGCCTTTATTTGCGCTTGTGCATTCATGCTGTGCATGCTGCATTTGCTCATCTGCCGGATTTATATCGAAGTCGTTATAACTTACTCAAAGCTTAGATCCATGCAAACTCTTTTCGCTTATACATTGCCGCTGTGCTTTCCGAATCGAACGCCGGTTTTAGCTTTTGGCTATTATATTCAATTATATAGATTTGCTTAGTTATTCATACTGACTTAAAGCTTAGCTTTAAGTTTCGCTCGAAGTATTTGCTTTATGCATTGCTTCAAGCATTATCCCTATGGTTTCCTTACGTTATCGTCACAGTTTTAATAGGTCAGCTCAAAAACCTGATAGCTTGAAAACTTAAAGTTTACATCTTCTCTTGTGTGAGCCTTCAGCTCATCACTTCGGCTGTCTTGACCTACACCGCAGCTTAACGTTTTATATCGGGACTACTGCACCCATATGAGAATCATCTCTTAAATGTGTTAAGCTTATTGGCTTACTGCTCGATCACTGAAACCTCATCTATGCACAGAATGCTGGACTCACGCCTTTCTCTATTTGGATTTTTCTGAACCAGTTCCGCTGCGTGCGAGTTTCATGATGAATCATCCTTTTTTAAATTTTGCTTACTAATCATCGGTTGTCATCTGTCGGCGACCTTTGGCAAGCTTAATTCTTCATCGGAACCCTCTCCCTTTTATTTTTCAGTGACTACTTATCTTTTTCTTTCGTCATCTATAATATATCATAGCTTTTGTGCGATGTCAATACTTTTTCAAAACTTTTTTCAAAAAAATTATTCAACATATTTCTTAATGATATCCTGTTGACTTTGAGGCGCATATACACTATAATTTATTTGTAGTAAATGTGCAGCGCACAACTATCTGTAAGTGGTGCCCATGTGCTGCCGTGTGTCTGCGGCATCGGCGGGCTGCCATCAGCGAAAGGCGATGAACAAAATGGATAATTACGATAACGACTTCGTTCCGGAGCTGTACACGCTGAGCGACGAGGACGGCGTTGAGCACACGGTTGAGATGCTTGACTACTACGATGAAGGGGACGACAGGTATTACGCCATGGTTCCCTACTATGAGCACCCTGAAGATCTGATAAACGACAGCGGCGAGCTTCTCATACTGAAGTCCGACTATTCAACAGGTGAGGAAACGCTCATAACAATAGATGACGAGGATGAGTTCAACAGAATCGGCGAGATATTCATGCGCAGGCTTGAGGAGTTCTTTGACGGCGACGACGAGGACGTCCCCGCTGACGACGGCGTAAGCTCATAAGGCGGCGCATGGCTGCGGCGAATATTTTTCTGCGCAGTGAAGATAATATAAGTGAAAATTTATTCTGCCTTGTTCGATAAAGCATGTTAATATAATCCAACATATCTTTATAGGGAATCGTGCTCCGGGTGCGGATTGCAGACCTCCTGCGAAAGCGGACGAAGGGAGCGTGAAACATCAGGGACGGTACCCACCTGCTTGTAAGCGGGTTTTATGTTCATGTGGCGGCAAGGCGGAGAATATTGATAACAAACACACCACCCGCATTTTTTGCGGATGGTGTTTTTTTGTCCGGTCTCAGGGGTATAGCCCACGGGTTATACCCGCTTTTTCTTTCTGTACTCGAGGTAGCTCTCAAGTATCAGCGTGGCGGCGACTGTGTCTATGACTGCCTTGCGGCGTTTGCCTCGGACATTTGTCTCGTTGAGTATGCCTATCGCCTGGACGGTGGTCACCCTTTCGTCCCACATCGAAACCTCAAGGCCGGTGCTTTCAGACAACTTTTTTGCAAACTCCTCGCACTTTTGTGCACGCTCGCCGCGGCTCCCGTCCATATTCATCGGCAGCCCGACAACTATGTGCTCCGTGCCGAGTTCTTTTGCCTTGTCGGAAATCTTCCTGACAAGCACATCCTGGTTTCTCTCAGCCACCGTTCCCACCGGAGACGCTATCGATTCGTATTTGTCGCAGGACGCAAGTCCCGTCCTTGCATCCCCGTAATCAACGGCAAGTATTCTCATGCGCACCTCAATTTCCGTCGCAATTCATCATATCTATTGCTATTACCGTGATGAGCGCCGCAAGCTCGTCATCAGGGTTTGCCACCTCAAGAGTATAGGTGTCTCCCCAGCTGAGCAGCTTCTTGCTTATGACTGCCACTTCATTGCCTGAGCGGTTTCTTATCGAGTAGTCCCAGCCGAAAAAGTCGCCTTCGATCTGCCAGCCGTTATAGTCTATTGCGTACTTGGGCTTGAAGAAGGAGAGCTTTCTTGTTATGCTTCCGAGCCTGCTGCCGAAAATCGTTATGTCCGCCTTGCCGTACATGCTTATAAACTTTTCGTCTATCTCGCCTATCTCGACGCCGTCGGAGTGGCGGTATATGTGTATGCGGTGGGTAAGGCTGAAAAACTCCGCCTTGACATAATACTTCGGGGTTTTTGTCTCGTCGTAAACATCGTAGGTGTCAGACCACGAAAATACATGCTGCTTTATAAGAAGTGTCATTTTCCGCTTTCCTCCTCAAGCCTATACAAAAGCGATGCGCCTATGATTCCCGCATCGTTTCCGAGAGCCGCCCTCACAATTTCGGTGTTCTTGGCTCCGCGTCTGGTGTAAACCATAGACATTGTCAGCTCACGCAGGGGATTTATGAGGTAGTCCCCTTCGTTGCTCACTCCGCCGCCTATGCACAAAATCTGCGGCTGGAATATGTTTATGATATTGGCGCAGCCCTCTGCAAGGTAGTGTATATACCTGTTCACGACGGCGCATGCCGCGGGGTCGCTGTGCCTTGCAGCCTCGAACGCAAGCCTTGCGCCCGCGTCCTGCGGCTTTGCCATGCCGTTCATCAAAGACTCCGGATGCTCATGCATGGCCTGCCTTGTCATCCTGACAAGTCCGGTTGCGGAGGAGTACACCTCAAAGCATCCACGCCTGCCGCACGTGCACTCATCGCCGCCGACCTCTATCACCATGTGCCCAAGCTCTCCGCCGCCTCCGTTATATCCCTTATAGATCTTTTTGTCTATGATCACGCCGCCGCCCACGCCCGTGCCGAGGGTGATGCATACCGCGCTGTCAACGCCCTTTGCGCTGCCTGCGCAAAACTCGCCGTAAGCCGCTGCATTGGCGTCATTTTCTATGCACACCCTCTTTCCGAGCGCTTCGGCTATGATGCTTTTTGCGGGGAGGTTTGAAAAGTCGAGGTTGTTTGCATACTCTATCACGCCCCGCTCGGAGTCAACAGCCCCCGGCGAACACAGCCCGACAGAGTATATGTCCGCAAGGCTCATCCCGCAGCTCTCAAGCGCTTCACGCGCAGCCGAGCAGCACTGCATGATTATCTCGGCGCCGGATGCGGATTTGTCCGTCTTGCGGCTGAGCTTGCACACGATCCTGCCGTCCGAATCGACAACGCCCGCAGCAATGTTTGTCCCGCCTAAATCTATGCCTATATTGTACATCGTTATCCCAAAAGCTCGTCAAGCTCGTCGATAAGCTCGCCGAACAGCTTGAGCGCATCCGCAACCGGCTTGGGCGAGTTCATGTCCACGCCCGCAATCTTCAAAAGCGAAATCGGGTCGGCGGACGAACCGCTTGAAAGGAACCTAAGATAATCGTCAACCGCAGGTTTGCCCTCCTTGATTATGCGCTGTGATATCGCTATTGCGGCGGCAAAGCCGGTGGCGTACTGGAACACATAGAAATTGTAATAGAAGTGAGGTATTCTCTCCCACTCGTAATCTATTTCCTTGTCTATGACCATGTTCTCGCCGTAATACTCGGCGTTGAGCCTGTGGTAAAGGTCGCAGAGCGCATCGGCAGTGAGGCTTTCTCCACGCTCCGCCATCTCGCTCGTCAAAAGCTCAAACTCCGCAAACATCGTCTGGCGGTAAAGGGTTGTCCTGAACTGCTCGAGGAAGTAGTTGATAAGGTATGCCCGCTCGGTCTTGTCGGTGGTCTTTGAAAGCTTGTACTGCATCAAAAGCGCCTCGTTGCAGGTGGATGCAACCTCCGCAACAAATATCACATAATCGCTTGTGCAGACGGGCTGGTGCTTCTTTGAAAGATAGGAGTGAAGTGAGTGTCCCATCTCGTGAACGACGGTAAACTCGCTGTCAAGCGTGTCCTTGTGGTTTAAGAGGACGTACGGGTGGGGTCTTGCACCGGCGGAATACGCTCCCGAGCACTTTCCGACGTTCTCATACACGTCAATCCAGCGGTTTTCAAAGCCCTCCTTGAGCATTGCGACGTAGTCGCTGCCCAAAATCTCCATGGCCTTTAAAATCTCCGCCTTGGCGTCCTCATAGCTCACGCTGACCTGCGCCTGCGAAACCATCGGGACGTATATATCGTACATGTGCAGCTCATCGACGCCCAAAAGCTTTTTCCTGAGCCCCATGTACTTGTGAAGGTAGTGCATGTTCTCATGGACAGAGTCTATTAAGCTGCGGTAAACGGATGTCGGCACTTCGTTTTGCGAAAGAGCCGCCTCCAAGGACGACGAATACTTTCTCATCCTCGCTTTGAACATCTTCTGCTTTACCTCGCCAAAGTACAGCTGTGCAAGCGTGTTCTTGTACTGCGAATAGGTGTTGTACAGCTTCTCGAACGCCTGCTTTCTTATCTCCCTGTCCTGGCTTTCAAGGAAGGTTACAAAGGTGCCGTTTGTGAGAGGGCTTTCGTTGCCATCTGCATCAACCACCGGCGGGAACTTGAGGTCTGCGCCCTCAAATGCGTCGTAAACGTCCTCCGGCGTGGTTGTGATGTGTCCCGCCGCCGCAAGAATTGCTTCCTCCGCCTCCGAAAGCGTATGCGCCTTCTTGACACGTATTTTGTCTATTACCCTCTTGTAAACGAGCAGCTGCGGCTCTTCTGCGTAAAAGTAGTCTATAGTCTCATCGCTTGCAGCGATAATCTCCGGCTCGATGTATGCCGATGCGGAACCTATGCGCACAAACAGGTCGTACACCTTTGCCTTGAAGTCCTGATACTTCGAGACGGTTGTGTCCTGGTCGTTTTTGCGCATGGCGTAGTTTGCAAGCCTGTTTACCCTTATGCTGCACTCGTCGTCATACTTCATAAACTCCAAAAGCGTGCTTGCACTCGACATGAGCCTGCCGCGGTAGGAAGATATTTTTTCAACCATCCCGCCTGCGCTCTCGTAGTCGTCGAGCCACGCCTCGTCCGACTCGTATAAATCGGTGAGATCCCATGTGTACTCCTGCGGCACTTCGTCACGGGTCGGGATTTTATTTTTATTAAATTCGCTTGATTTGTCTGACATAGCATTGCCCTCCTTAAAGCTTCTTATGTTAGTTTATCACATATTTTTGGCTTTGTAAATCGGGCAAATACAAAACAAAGACGACAAGACAAATTGTCTTGCCGTCCTTGCAAAGAAAATAGAAAATATGTTAAAAGTGTAGCCATGCACTGCTACATGAATGCTTAATTATTCAGCTGTGTCAGCTACGATAACGCCCTTGCAAGCTGTACAGAAGCCTGAGCCGTTGTCAGCGTGAGGATATACTATGAATCTGCCGTTGACTATGAGTGCGTGGTAATCCTCGTTGAGGTAGATGCAGCCGGAGATCTTCTTAGAAGTCTCGATGGGAGCTACCCCGTATGTGCCGTCGCCGTTGTCCTTAAGACCTGCGTTTCCGGGGTTAACTACACTTGCGTTTGTAGCGTTCTCATCAGTAGCAACCGCTGTGAAGTCGCTTACACCCTCGGGAGCGATTACGGATACGTTCTTATCGAAGGTTACCGTTACGTCGTCGGTATCAGCAGTGGAGTTGGTCTCGATGTAGATTCCGAGCGGGCTTACACCCTCGAACGCCACTGTAGAGTTCTGTGCGAAGGTTATGTTTGATTCCATGCCAGCATAGCTGTCAACGTTTATAGCGTACCAGGAGTTCGTGCCGGTGATGGTAGTAAGTCTGCCCTTAACGGTTACATCAGAACCGCCTATTACGATAGGAGCACCGGTAGTGCTATCGGTGTGGTCAGCAGTTACGTTCTCCAAAACTGCGCCGTCTACCTGGTAAACGTTTATAGCGTGCTTGTTATTCGCAGTAGCCTTAACGGTACCGTTGCGAACGGTAACACCGTTAGCGCTGATGTTGATAACATGAGCGTCGTTCTTGTTACCCATTGTGTATGAGAAGTCATCCGCCGCAGTAAGAGTGAATCCGCCGAGGTCGAGAATTACGTTAGAAACTGTGATGTCGACCATCTTATGAACCTCGACATTGTTACGAAGGGTGATTGTGTCGCCATCCTGTACGTTAGCAAGAGCAGTTTCCATGTCAGTGTAGTGCGCTGTAGTGCCGGTTGAATTTGTAACTACGATGGGATCGGTAGGAGCAAGTACTACGTTGCCGCTGCCGTCAACGGTGTAGCCATCATCAAGATAGCCCTTAACATCGTCAGCGCTCGCGAACTTACCGCCGGTAACTGAAACTGCGTTCTGAATGGTAGTGGTGAGCTGTTCGTCGGAGATGTAGTTGTCGGTATCAACAACGAAGGTGACAGAAACGGAGGTAAGAGGATCAGTGCCATCAGGCTTGGTTTCACCGATAACGGCAGAGCTATCTGGTCCAAATGCATTGAAGAAGAACTTCCATTCCATTTGCCGATTTTCAGGAATTGTGTAGTCAGCATTGATTATCGGAATTTCACTGCCGTTAATCACTACTTTAGTGGCTGTGAGCTTCGTTCCGGCAGGCAGTGCAACTTCTGCGCCTGACGTACCAGCGCCGGTCGCGCTCTTAACCATGATCCATCCCCAGTCGCTGTATGATCCTGTCAAGCTAAGAGTATACTCATTGGGCTTCTCAGCAGATATAGAAGTTCTGCTATTGAGACCGCCGTCACTCATGTTACCAACGTACAGTCCGAGGTTATTGCCAGTATACGTCGGCAACGAATTCTCATAAATCGCCTTTATTTCTTCCACGCTCGGGAAGTTGCCATTAACCTCACCGCCGGTAACTTTGATATTAGTTGTCTCGAAGAAAGTATCAATATTTTCAGCAGTAACGTCAAATACTATATCGCCCTCTACTACAGCGCCCTCTGCAATTGTGACATTAGCGCCTTCCTTAATGGTGATAGCGGGCTGTCCTTCTGTTGCTGTTACAGTGCCGTCAATGATGAGTGTGCCTTCAACTACTATGCTCTCAGCAGTAGTGATTCTTGCAGAGCTGTCAGCAGCAGTAATGGTGTAATCATGACCGTTGAGGTCAAGAGTAACATTTGAAGGGATTACGAAACCGCTTCCGGCTGTGTCGTAAATCAACTCTACTGTTCCGCCGCTTACCGCAGCAACATCAATAGCTTCGCTTAAAGTCTTATACTCAGTACCGTTGTACTGAGCGACATTGCCGCTGTGAACATTAACAGCCCAAATTATGCATCCATCAGGAATATCAAGCGCAACGTTTCCTATTACCGTATAGTCTTTTCCTTCAGATGTGATAAAGTCAAGGAATCCATTCGCATCGAATAATGTAATTGTCTTTCCATCTTTCGTTGTTGTAGAAAGTTTTTCAGTATAGAAATTTACGCCATCCCAATTACCGGTCTGCATGCAAAGTGCAGCAAGGTCTCCTCCGGTTGAGTTGGGCGATGTTATAACTTCTACAATTGCACCTTCTGTTTCACAGGCTGTGAAGAAGTCAGTGCCAGCTGAACCACAGGACCAGTCAAATACAGCAGGTACCCAGCCAGATGCAACCGTTCCCGCTTCTTCGTCTATGAATGTGTCATAATCAGAAGACATAAAGAGGTAGCCATCTTCAGCCGCAAAAATGTTCACCGAAAGTACAGGCAAGAGCATAGCAAATGCGAGTACAATCGCTAAAACTTTCTTCATGTTTTAATCCTCCATTCAAGGCTCAAATTCGACCGGAAAGCTCTATTTTCATTCCGTCCGACGCGCCGCACCGGCTCTCCATACTTAAACCCATGTGCGACTACGAGCCATAATTTTTTACACTGTCAATTATATCACCTACTCTGCTTTGTGTCAATGATTATATTTTAATATATTTTCAATCTTCTTTTTTTACTTTTCAATAAATCCCGCATGGTTTTTATCTTTGCTTGTCTGCAAACATCGAATTTCAGGCGTGACAGTGCAAAACGCCCGAACAGAAACTCCGTTCGGGCGGGTATATTTACCTATTATTTGTCTCTTATTCTGTAATCATGCCGTGGCATATCGGGCAGTGTCCGTGACCGCCATCGACATGCGGGTATGCCAAAAATCTTCCGTCTATTATAGCTGCATGGTGCTTGCCGTCGAGATATACACAGCCGTGATCCATTCTGTGGCGATGGTTTTGGCTTTGCGGCTGCTCTGACGGCTCGGCATAGTAATCCTCGGCGTTTTTGCCCGTCAGGACGCTGACACGGATTGCGGATTTTATCAATGCGTCAAGCTCCACATCACTGCGATAGTTCTCGGGATCGATAGTGAAAACAATCTCACAGCTGTGAACGGTTCCGCCGTTCGGCTTGCCCGTCCACACCGGCGTCATGCCTATGTCATAGCCTATATCAAAATAGTATGCAAGCTCCACCCTGCCCTCGCTGTCGGGGTAGTAATCGTGATAGCTGCCTGACGGGAAAGGCTGTTCGACGCCGTCAAGGGTGAATTTCTCGGTTCTGACGGCTACGCTTCCCATGTCGATCGGCACGGTCACAAGGGCGTTTGCGGTGTCGGCGGGATCGGTGCTCTTAATCATCACCCAGTCGGCGGATATGCCGTCCGCATTTTCATAGGACAGCGCATACTCCCCGGGGCGCGGGACTTCAACCGTTGCAAGCGCAGCCGTTCCGCCCTGCGTATCCATATACAACCCGAAAGTTATCGGCGAGTCATAGCTCTTTACTCCGAGCGCCCTCACGTCCTCTATTGCGGGCAGAGAGCCGTTTATAGTGCCGCCGTTTATGGTGACGACGGTATTTGCAAAATAGTTGTCGAAGTTTTCCGCCGTCACATCAAAAGATATGTCGCCGTTCAGCTCCGCGCCGTCGGTCACGACAAAGTGCGCGCCGTTGGACACGATGACTTTTCCTCCCGAGAGGTCGAGCGTGCCGTTTACGGTCATGTCGCCCGAAAGATTTATGTCGCCGGTGCACTCAAGCGTGTACCCTTTCATGTCGAGCCGCACTCCGGCAGGCAAGCTAAACCCGCTCACCGTGCAGTCGTCGAGCATGAGTATGTCGCCGCTTCCCTGCGCAGACGCCGCCGAAAGCGCATCCGAAAGGGATTCATACGGTGTGCCGTCAAAGGATGCGGCATACTCGAACCCAACCGTGAACCCAACCTCGACAGAGGTTATGTCTGCGCCGCCGAGGGGCTTTTCGGAGCCGAGGGCGGTGGTGTCGTCAGGTCCGAAGGCATCAAAGTAAAGCTTGATTTCGGTGTTTGTCGTGTCAGGAACGATGTAGTCGTAGTATTCTGCGCTATCCTTAAACGGGACGTCCGAGCCGTTTATGCGCACCGAACTTACGCGTATGACCGTTCCCGCGGCAAACGCCGTAGGCGCGGCGTTAAAGCCCTCGGAGTCGGAACCCTTTATCAGTATCCAGCTCCAGTTTGAAATCGGTTCGCCCTCATAGCTGAGGGTGTACTCTCCCGACTCGCCGACAGATACGGTTGCGTTCGGGGTGGTGCCGCCTATATAAAGAGCAAGCTCTTGCGGCGGGTCGTACACAGCTGCGCTTGCCGCTCCCATGCATGCAGACAGCACCGCCAGTGCAGCAAGTGCAATAGAAATAATTTTTTTCATATTTATCCTCCGTTAAACGGTAATAATTTACCGGATACCTGCGCCGCACACAAAATGTCTTTGCATGCGTTGGTTATTAAGTATTATCCGCAGCTTGCGTGTGTTTAGTCGCCGCTGCGGCATGGTTATATCTGACGGAGAATTTTTCATTTTTTTAATTTGAATGCGGGCGCGCATTTGTCCCGTTCCCCGTTGCGGCGGGTGGCATGCGTCGCCGGCTGTGTGTCCGTCCCGTTCCCCGCGGCGGAAGGGTGCGGTTTATGGCATGGGTGCGCGGGCATATGGCATATAAAAAGAATTGCACCCATACGGGTGCAATTCTCACGGTGGCCATCTTTATGAAAAAAATCCCTCGGTTGTTTCAAATAAAGTGGGTTATTCGGCAGGTGTTGTGTTGATTTCTGCACGGCAGAGCGGGCAGAATCCCGAACCGTTGTCGATGTGGTATCCTGCAAGGAATCTGCCGTTTACGATAAACGCATGGTAGTTTTCATTGAGGTATACGCAGCCGCCTGTGAGCTTGATGTGGCTGTAGTCTACTTCATCGTCAACGACATCGCCGATAACTATATTGCCGTCATCGTCGGTCTCGTAGTCGCCCTCGGGGAGGTAGTCCTCAACGCCGCTTCCTGCACCAAACACACCGCCGTTAATTGCAACGGTTTCGGTGAGCTTGTCCTTAAGCTCAGCAGCGATTTCATCCTCGGTCTTTTCGTTTTCGACAATTTCAAACTCAATTTCTATACTAGAGATTGTTTCAGAGGGCTTAGTTGTGAATATCTCACCGCCCCAATTCAAGCTGAAGTAATACTTTAACTCAACCTGTCCGTTTGTGCCAACAGTATAATCAACTGATTCTGCATCATTAGGGAAGCTTATAGTTGATCCATTAATCTTCAAACTTGTAGTTCTTATCGTTGTTCCCTGCGGAATCGAAGAAGCAGCCACAGATTGTCCGGTTGAACCCGCAGACTTAATCATAATCCAATCATATGATGTAATCTCGGTCGTAGGAGTGTATGTAACTTTATACTTACCGGGTCCGGCGATTTCGGTGCTATCGCCATTTTCATTTGTAACAGTAGCAACAGAAGGCGCATTTATATCACTCATGGTGCTTATGAACAGTTCAAGACCCGCCGGTGAGGAGTAAACCTCCGGATCAGGCTCGTAAGTTCCTGTGACAACGTTACGAATCTCGCCATCAAGCTTTACATTGTTGATAATGAGGTTTGCATTCTCAAGGTAGTCATTGATGTCGGGAGCACCGGTAGCAGCGCCTGCCGCATTCCATGTGCCAAGCTCTATTATACCTGTGATAGTTCCGGTGGTGTTAACGGTGACGCTTACGCCGTCTTTATATGAGCCGTTAGCGTAGCAAACGTCAAACGCAACGTTGCCTGCTGTAGCGGTTATGCTGGTGTTGCCGTCGATAACCGTATTGCCGAAGTTGTTAGAAAGAACGTACTGTGTATCTGTGGTTCCTATAAGGTTCATATCGGTGAGCTTGAGGTTGCAATAGTTCTGAATGAGCATTTTCACGTTTTTGCCGGTTTCAGCGGTGATAGTACCGTTCTTAAAAGTTACGTTAGGAGTGTAATCTTCACTCTTTTCAAGGTGGAACGCCTGGCTCTGGTAGCCGCTTGAGCCGGTAGCAGGTCCTACACAGGTGTAGGTAAAGCCGCCGAAGTCGATAGTGAAGTCCTTAACATCGCCGTCCGCAGCAAATATGCCTATTCCTGCACCCTCCAAGTTGTCAAGGAGGTAAATGGTGTCGCCGGACTGAGCAGCGTCAACTGCCTCGACAAGTGTGTCGAAGTACTCGTCGCCAATGCGGACTTTGCCTTGGGGCGTGTATGTAACAGCAACAGTGACCTTAAATTCCCAAGGTTCCTCTTGAGGAATTGCTCCGTGGCTGGAGGTGTCAATGTATACTGCAGCTGTGCCGTCAAGAAGGTTGCCGGACATGGCGTAAGGAGTTTGATTGGTTCCCCAGTTGGTGGGTGCAATGTCGTAGTTGGTAGCGTCATTGTATACGCCCTTAAGGCCTATGATGGCATTTCCGCCATCTTCACGGCTTGCAAAGGCTTCCTTGCCAACTGCCTCAAAAGTAACACTGATCGAAGTTACATTTTCAAGATCAGTAACCTGTTCAATAAGACCAGTGATATCAATGTGTCCTACGCCGGGTTCAGAAGTACGGAATTGTATTCCTGATCCCACTTCTACGGGCTTTAAAGTATCATACTGATTTCCAGTAGAATATGCCTTAAACGTTGCCGAAACCGTTTGCGTTACCGGCTCCGTCGCAGCAACTACATTCACGGCAAGGGCGGTAATCAACAATGCCGCAGAAAGTATAATCGCTAAAACTTTCTTCATATTTACCTCCATAATTCAACGTATATTATTATACGATATTTCTAATTTAGATGTTATCATAAGCTGTCTTAATTGTCAACGAAAATGCGTGATTTTTGTTTAGAATCATTCATTTTTTCTTCGTTATTTGTACACTGCGCTAAACAGTTTCTCCCATACCGCGCGTATAAAAACAAAAGAGCGGCGCAGAGAGTTATTTCTCTGCGCCTTTCTCTTAAAAATCAAGCAAACACAGCCTTACGTGCAATGATTACTTTCTCTTCTTAGAAACTACTACAGCAGCAGCTGCAACAGCT